>Ga0307427_1000003_pt1 | contig 319606 bp, 282 predicted proteins | sample SalMarWE160190MG_FD_202162 | JGI IMG/M metagenome (GOLD analysis project Ga0307427, IMG submission 202162) | Salt marsh sediment microbial communities from the Plum Island Ecosystem LTER, Massachusetts, United States - WE1603-190 | ecosystem: Environmental > Aquatic > Marine > Intertidal zone...
TATAAAAATAAGTTTTTTTTAATCAGTATATAATATTCTTAAAATGATATTTCCTCTTTTATATTCCCTTCCATCTTTTGCAAAATCCCCATCTGACAAATCATTCTGATATTTAATACTGCATTCGAGTTTACCGCCAGCATCTACTATAGATTGTAAGAGTGCAAATCCAATTGAATCTTCTCCCATTTCAAAAATTATCGGATCTCTATAATATTCATAGGGATGCCATCCAGCTGGTGCGGGTATTGAATCATAATCATCGGCATCTAATGGTAAATAGGAAGTTATAGCGCAAAGCCTTATCCCACCTTTAAATGTTTCCGGTTCCCCATACTCTATTGGATTTTCCAAAGTTAAGGTCATAGTTTTAACAGTTTTACCTCTAATAGGGCTTAAATCAAACGCGAAGTAGCCTCTTACATCTGTATTGCTAATTGAATCTCCAAAAATAAGGGTTTCTGTGTTTATCCCTGAGGGATATACAATATAACCAATGTCAGATGGGTTAAGATTTACAATACTGGGTGTTAATGTTAATGTAAATTCTGATTCGGGTGCTTCAAGGATTATACCATCACTATCATCTGCTAATCCCTCTTCACAACCCCAGCTAAGATTAATAGAATCAGTATCAGTTCCTTCTGAATTAGTAGCAGTAGCAGTAAGTGTATAAGTCTCACTTGGATCACTTAGATTAACCTGAACTTTTTTGGATCCAAATGCACCTAAACTATCATCTTTGCTAAATTCAACAGTAGGAGAAGGATTTCCAGTTACTATTGCTTTTATCCTATAGTAGCATACACTATCAGATTCTGAATAAGTAGCATCCTGGTAAATTTCAAGTTCTATAGTGGGAGCAGCCTTTTCTCCTTCCGCCTCTTCTTCGATTTCTTCTTCAGCTTCTTCCTCAGCCACCTCTTCTTCCTCTTCTGCTCCTTCATCGGTTTCTTCTTCAGCTGTTTCCTCAACTACTGCTTCTTCCTCTTCTTCCTCAGCATCTATTTTTTCATCTTCAGTAGGAGCTGCACACTGATTGCAAAGAGCTGATGTAGCAAATAGGAATACAGCAGTTAGGATAGCAATAATTACGTATAATTTATTCTTTTTCATAACAACATCCCAACCTTAAAATAAATCTTTTTATATATCTAAAAAGTAATTCTGATATTTATTATATAACCATTATTATAAATTGGTATAAAAATCCGATAAAATAGTGCAGAATATATTAGTTATGAATCTGATGTAAAATTTGCTGAATAAATCAGGGCTGAAAACAAATTTCACTATGTAGAGGAGCTAATAGAATAAAGGGGTTCTAAAAATAATCATTTTAAAATAAAAAATAGTATTTTGCCACATTTTAAAACTTCTGATAACATTACAATACCACATACTGGGGAGTAGTCTAGTGGTAGGACATGCGGCTCTGGACCGTAGAGTGGAGGTTCGAATACCCCCTCCCCAATAATTCAAGATTCGAACGCGAATAATCCTGACCGCAATGCTCAGCCAGGTGACTGTGCGTACCAATTGTCATTTACAAAATATTTGATAGGTTCAAATACGATTTTATTCTCATGGATAATATAATCTATAGGCTTAATATTGCTAACACCTTACACTATAATACTGCCATTTTAAAATCATCTTTATTTACATGCAGATAGATGTCAGTGGTGTCAAGCCTTGAGTGTCCCAGAAGCTTGCTGATTGTTGGTAGATCTATCCCTTTCCTTCTTAGTCTCTCTGCATATGTATGCCTTAAACTATGAAGGGTAAGATTTTTTCTATAAGTTTTTGACTCTTTAAAAATTCTGGATATTATATTTTGTAGTGAACATTTTGTTATTCTTTTTCCATGTGCTCCCCTGATTAGAGCATTTATATATTTTCCATTTAATTTTCTATATAAATATAGGAGCTCTCTTAAATCTTTATTAAAATAGACAACCCTGTTTTTTCTGCCCTTTGAATTTTTTATATTGATAGAATTCTCTTCAAGATTTATATCTTCCCAGTTTAAGTTTATAAACTCCTGTCTTCTGAGTCCGCAGTCAATCCCCAGATTAAAAATAATAATATCCCTTAAATCTTCATTCTTATATTTTTCTTTTCTTACAGGTAAGTAATTTTTAATATTTTTTATATCCAGGTCAGATAGCTCTTCTTTAATTGATTCTACTTTTAGTGGAATCTTTATAAGAGATACAAAATCCTTCTTTATACTTTATTCTATTTAAAAACACTTCAAACTGGGTAAATAAAAGGAACATTAAATATAAATAGGGCAAGATATGTATGTGTGCCACACATGCTTTTAATTGGGGATAGTCCCCAAACCCTTTAAGTAGAAAGGATTGGATATGTTGAATATAAATCCTAAGCGTCCGGAAAGAAAGAGAAAGCATCATATATCCTGTTACCTAGATGATAAAGAATATATAGCATATAGAGACAGGAGGTCTAAAACATACTACAACCAGAGTGAATACATAAGAAAATGTGTACTGGATAAAAAGATAACGGTAATACCAGGAGTGAGAGATCTTATAGTAGATTTAAAGAGGATTGGAAATAATTTAAATCAATTAACATACAGAGTTAATGCCGGAGAGGTTACTGTTTTAGGAGATAATTTAAAAGAAATAAAAGATGATTTGACTGTAGCCTGGGATAGTCTATCTGAAGTTATAAAGAAAGTGAAATAATGATTTTTAGCAATTATTAAATCGTTACCTTCTAAAGGTAGTGTAGGCAATATAATTAAATATGTTTTAGACCAGGAGAAAACAGAAGAGCGGATTATAAGCGGTAAGAACTGCAATCCAAATGACGCTATAGAAGAAATTAACGCCACAAAGAACCTTTATGAAAAAACAAGGGGCTTACAATATCATCATATAATACAAAGCTTTAAGCTTGGTGAAACAAATCCGGAAAAAGCTCATAAGATAGATATAGAACTTACTGAAAAAGGATTTATAAAATATTACCCCGGTACTGCTAAAGCCACTTAGCTTTTACTTAGATAATAGTGAAATTATAATAAGTAACGGATTTTGTCTCCAAAGCAGGTAACGGATCCTGGAAGAGATAAAGCTTTAATTAGAAAAGTCTAAAGATAAAAAATCACTATAAAAAGCAACGGATTTTGGAAAATATTACTTGCTTAGATTACAGGAGCAGAGCCACTTTGGGTACTACATGATCTTTTCATCGATAGATGAAGGTTGTAGCTTGATTTTGTGTATCGGTATTAGAGTTTACACCCTCCAGAGGACTCTGGGAGTAGGCTCATCACATTGGTACAAGGGGAATAGCAGTCAGAGGAACAGCCTATAAGCAGGTATTAACTAATAGTACAAGCAGCTTCTCCAATTTCTATTACCGGCCACCTTTTTCTCTAAGTAAATTTACAATCTCGGTTTCTCCAAATTCTTCCGCAATCATTAAAGCTGTTCTGCCATCATTGTCTTTTGCATTAACATCTGCACCATTATCAATTAACACCTCTGCAATCTCGGTGTGGCCATTAGCTGCTGCAAACATCAAAGCTGTCCAGCTATCATTGTCTTTTGCATTAACATCAGCGCCATTCCCTATTAGCATCTCTGCAGTCTCAGTGTGGCCACCGGCTGCCGCATATATCAAAGCTGTTTGACCACCATTGTCTTTTGCATTAACATCAGCGCCATTCCCTATTAACATCTCTGCAGTCTCGGTGTGGCCCTTGTCAGCTGCAGCCCCTAAAGCTGTATAGCCATCATTACTTTTTTCATTAACATCTGCACCATTATCAATTAACATCTCTGCAGTCTCGGTGTGGCCACCAGCTACCGCAATTATCAAAGCTGTAATGCCATCATTGCTTTTTGCATTAATATCTACGCCATTATCAATTAACATCTCTGCAGTCTCGGTGTGGCCACCAGCTACCGCAATTATCAAAGCTGTAATGCCATCATTGTCTTTTGCATTAACATCTGCGCCATTATCAATTAGCATCTCTGCAGTCTCAGTGTGGCCACCGACTGCCGCATATATCAAAGCTGTTTGACCACTATTATCTTTTACATTAACATCTACATTTTGTTCTAAAAGTCTTTTTACATCTTCAAGATTTCCTTGCAAACATGCTTCCAATAATTCCTGCTCAGTTTCATTAATAGATAAAGCATTGTCACAAGCAGGAGCAATGCTTAAGATAAGAGCTAAAACTAAAACTGAAATAATATATATTAATTTTTTCATAATTTCCTCTTTTCTCATTTACTATTAAATTACCCTGATCACGATAAATCTCACTTATTGTTTTTAATAATTCTATTACAATATTTTAAATAAATATAGTGTTTGAAATGATATTTCTAAAAGCCTCTACCAAGCCCTTGATATTTTTCCTGGCCTTTAATTTCCTGATACTTGGTGGACCAAATATTCCCATTTTCATACCTCACTATACAACTAATCTTTAATAATTTTTTTCCTTTTTAATTTTAAGATTAGCTTCTTTCTAAATGTTTTTCATTTACCCTATGCGGAAAATTTTAACACTAAAAAATCAATTTATAAAAACCCCTTAAAGGATTTCATTCCATTTTCTACATCTATATTTGCCAGGGTAATGTAGATTGTAGTTGTGCTTATATCTGAGTGGCCCAGGATTCGTTTTAATGTCTCTATGTCTTTAGTCTGCTTATAGTACTCCGTTGCGTAGGTATGCCTTAGCGTATGGGGTGAAACTATTTTACCAATGCCGGCTTTCTGGGAGTATCTTTTAAATTATTAACCATAACAACCGGTATTTCATCTTTATATTCTAAATAATTTTCTATAACATCTGGAAACAAATCATCAAAACTAGTATCTTTATCATCAACCTTTAAATTATATAGCTGGCCATATCCCTGCCTACAAACTATCTATAGCCCTTGCCATCTGTGAACTGTTAAAATTAATGTAAATTTTTGTAGTATCAAGACTTGCATGGCCCAGCAGTTTTTGAACCTTAAAAAGATCAACCCCGGCTTCAACTAAGTGTGTAGCAAAACTGTGCCTGAAGCTGTGTGCTGTATAACCTTTTTTCTTTAGACCTGATAGGCAAAGATACATATTTAATAGATATGTAAAACTGCAATTACACATTCTCCTGCCCTGCTCACCGATTATTAATGCATCTGTTTTTAATGGAAGCCTCTTTTCTAGATACTTATCAAGTAGCATGGTAACTTCTTTATGAAGGGGGATTAACCTGTCCTTTCCACCCTTGCCACGCCTTATAATAATAAAACTTTTTGAAAGGTTAATATCAGTCCAGTTTAAATTCAGTAGTTCACTTTTCCTTATACCAGTATAGTAGAGTAGGGATAGAACCAGTTTATCTCTTATATTATTTTTACGACATCTTAAAGGTGCAAAGTCTACGGATTTAATTATTAGATCCACCTCATACTTAGACATTACAGATGGGATCCTGCATACCTTTTTGGGAACTCTTATTTTTCTGGTTGGATTCTTAACTGTAATATCTTCTTCCTCAAGGTAATTAAAAAAGCTTTTTATTGTTGCAATTATTTTTGATATTGTGCTTTGCCCGAGGTCTCTATTCTCCTTAGCATAGTAGAAATACTGCCTTACAGTTCTTGTACTAATTAAGTTTATGTCTAAAATATTTATAGAAATTATAAAATCAAAAAATTTCTTGAGCTCCTTATTGTAACTGTAGATTGTAGAAGGAGAGGCGATTTTTTCAGTTTTCATGTAGCTAAGGAAGCTATCAATATAATTTCTCATATTTGTTTTTATCTCTTTTTGCACTACAAATTAAGAAATTATATCCTATTCGGTATAGTTCTCGGCTTATAGACTAACTCCAACTATTTTTTACAAATAAACAAAATCCTCAATTCGATTTTTTCTTGCTCTTTTAATAAACCAAGCTACCATTAATCTTCGAATTATATAGGATAAATATATATTACTTAACCATATCGATAGCTTATTTACAAATTTATAGGATTTGACTTATAATTATGTTTAATCAATTAATTTATTAGAATTAAGCCTACTATATGAATAATAGTTTAATTAAATTATTTAATTATCTTATTGCAATAATTATTTGTGTATCATTAGTATTTTCTCTTATTGCATGCTCTAGTTATCAAGCTGAAACAATAAGTAAAGAAATTTCAAGTTTAAAGAACAAAGACTTGGAAACAGAGCTGTTGCGCGAACAAGTTATAAGCGCTAAGCTTGAGAATATAAAATCAAATAGTTTTTGGGGATTAAATTCATCCATAGCCACTTTTATTTCATCCATTATAGCGTTAGTTACTATTCTTTATACTATCTGGCAATACCTCCTTCAAAGAAAGTCAGAGTCTTTGATAAGAGTAGAAGAAAATTTTCAATCTGTTATAAGTGATTTAGGATCTGAAAAAGATTTAACCAGGTCTAATTCGATAGTTTCAATTGTTAATTTTATGAAACCAAAATATCATGAGTTTCATGAACAAATTTATAATATTTTATTAGCGAATTTGTATCATAAGAATAAACCTCCAATTGATAGGTTGCTTGTAAAAAGTTTTGAAAAAATACTTAAAATTTGTATTTTTTCAAAGAGAAAATATGATATAAGCTTTGATTTTTCAAAAACTAAAATGGACAATATTAATTTAGCAGGATTAAATCTTTCAAAAGCAAGTTTATATAATACAAGTCTAAAAAATGCAAATTTGCGTGGGATAGATCTATATAAGGTAGAGGGTTACAGAGTAGATTTTAGTGGAGCAAAGTTCTGTAAACAAGGTAATAAAAAATCAATATTGAAATATGGCAGATTTCAAGAGTCAAAGTGCACGGAAACAAACTTTATGGAGGCAAATCTTATTGGAATTAAACTTAAACATAGTGATCTGAAAAAAGCAAAATTTCAAAGATCTGAATTACAATCAGCACATTTTGAGTATTCAAAGTTAAATGGAGCGAGGTTTGAACAGGCAGATCTAAATAATACATATTTTACTAATGCTTATTTGGATGATGCTGCTTTTAATAGTATTATTAATGCTAAGAGTTGGAGAAAGGCGATATTTTCACCTAAAGATAGGGAACGTCTAGACCATTTAGCTGAAACTAAAAAGTGCTCCAAGAGTAAGCATGACTCGCTCTGAGCCATGGAAGTGATTCGTCACTTCGAACCTTCCCTTGAAGCAATATTAATTCTATCAAATATTAGTAGTTTGTAAAGATTCATCCAGACTTGCATGGCCTATTAACTTTTGAACCTTAAGGAGATTAATCCTGGCTTCGATTAAATGGGTGGATATTGTTTTTTAATCTTCTTACAACACAAACTAAGAAATTATTTCCTATTGGAGACCGTTCTCGGCTTACGGGCTAACTCCAACTAATTCACCAATTCATTTTTTCTATTTAGTACAAGAATTAGTTTAAGGAAAATTCTATTTGGGCAGTTTAGATATTTGTATCAACTGATAGAGTATATTCTAACATATTTTCTTCAGTAGGTATCTCTTCACCGTGAGCTTTTAAACTTTCTATATATAGTTCAGTAGCTTCTTTAGCTTTTTCTATTGCTTCATCAAGTGTATCGCCATATGTAATACAGCCGGGCAGAGAAGTCACAAAAACTGTAAATCCTCCTTCGGGTTCTTTTTTTAAAAGTATCTTAAAATTTAATATTTTCATATCCGAGATTATTTAAATGTTTTTTTGTAATCATATTATTCAATTGTTTTTATGAAAAGTAAAATGTAAAGTTTTTGAGGTAAATACTATTCTTTAAAGATTTATATTTTGGACTTAAAAGAAAAAGGTTAAGGCAGGGGTATGGAGAATTATATAATGTAAAGATTGAGGATAGGGATATTGAACCTGATGATATTGAAAATTATTTGGAGTTTAAAGAGGAAGAGCCTGAAGTTGTAAATTATAAATATATTGAAGATGTGCCTAAGAAGTATGGGGATTATAGGGTTGCAGGATATTTGGCTGCTATAAAATAGGACTGGATACGGTCTTTTTCTTAGTTAATTATGCCTCCATGTATTTTTTGTTCAAATTGTCATGTTTTTTATAGTAATTTTTAAATCCGATAACCTGGCTTACGTTGACTTTTTACTTTTAATAGGTTGGTGATCCTGAAGCAAGTCCTTGTGAATAGCAGTCTCCACCTGAACAATAACCCCATCTGAAGCTGTCAGTTCATTAATTGTTAAGATTCCAAGGCTGGGCGGATAGTCAATTAAAATATAGTTGTAAATATTTTTAAGAGGGTCCAGTATATATGTATAAGAAATTACCTCTTTGTTTATTTATAATTTAATTTCATTATATCGTGCTAAGCTTTTTCTTTTGGATTTAGCCCATATTGATTTTCACCTGGAGTGCCGTCGGAACACATTAGCAATAATAACCATATAGGACCAGCAATAGGAATTAGGGAAATAAATAAGTACCACCAGCCTTTTCCAACATCATGTAATCTTCTTACTACAACACCCAAACCTGGTAAAAGAACTGCAAGAACATATATAATATAGATAGGTCCTCCGTATGAGTGCCTGTAAAAAAATCCAAAAAAATTAGATATATTAACTTGCCACTGAATGGGGTTAGTCTCTAAAACAATACCCAGATACATAGCTTCGGTAAGAAAACAAGCTCTCAAAACAGTGTCGAGAATCCTTGCTACAATTGCGAAAATCATATTGAATAAATAAAACATCCAATATTCTTTTCGTCTTGCTCGACCGCTAAATACAGCATACTTCTTTAATACCGATAAATACCATTTCATAATTTACTTCCTTCATAATAGTTAGTTATAAAATATATATAAAAAAACCGACTGATTATTTAGTCGGTTACGCTATTAGCTAAGTCTTTACATACATCAAGTGTCCACTTAAGATAATAAAAGCTTCAAAGCTTCTAAATTTAATTTTTTATAGTTCTATAATAAATATTTAAAGTATATCTAATCACTTTGAAGGTGAGATGTAAAGCTTTACATCTCACCTTGGGGCAGCCAGCGGACTGTACATGCCAGTTGGTATTTACAAAATATTAGATAAGTTCAAGTACAATTTTATTCTTATAGGTAATATAATCTATAGGCTTAACCTATGAAGTGTAAGATTTTTCCTGTAAGTTTTTGATTCTTTAAAAATCCTGGATATTATATTTTGCAGTGAACATTTTGTTGTTCTTTTATAAAAAAACAGATTAATAGATATTAAAAATATCTATATTAGCTGTATCATATTGTTGACTGTATTTTGCATCTTATTTCCTCTTTCTGCGGCGCAATAGCCGTATTACTCCGGCAAATATATTTATTGACGGAACAGACTTTATGTAATCATCATAGTCACTGCCAAACTTTGCAATCATGTCTTTATATTCATCCCTGCAAATAAGATACATAAACATAATGCCGACAGCAGCAAGAATTATTACCAGCCAGTGCTGGCTAAAAAAGATAACAGCAAAATACATCAGCAGCCAGCCCAGGTAGAGTGGATGCCTGACTACTGCATAAATTCCGCTGTCAACAATGTTCTTGGTATGAATAAAACTTTTATCAGCTGCCACCCTGCCTTTTCTGCGGAGAACAAACATGGGTAAGAATATAAAAATCAGGCCAGCTATAAGGATAGCCCATCCAGCATAAACGAGCCACTTGAAAAAAGGGTTATGAAGCAGGAAGAAATAGAGCAGCCAGGTTAGTACCAGCATAACTCCGGCAGCAGTAAAGTAAAGTGAAGCTTTCTTCATATTCAGAAACCCTTCCTGTTAATTAATACAGTATTATAATAAAAGAAAAATCTACTGGCAAATTTATAGGTTCAGGGAAGATAAATTATATAATAATTATGCAATATTAGTATTATAAATTTTTATTATGGAATTTTCTTATAGTAGTTAAGAAAATTGCTGGCCCAATGGAAAATATCGTTTTCTCTTACAATATTTCTTAAGTTAGAAATCATCTTCTTTTTTGTATTCCAGTGGATGTTAAGCGCTATATTAATACTGTCTGCTACCTCCTCTATATCATAGGGGTTTACCAATACGGCATATTTGCCCATCTCCTCGGCAGCTCCTGCAAATTTACTCAGGATTAATACACCGTTTTCTTCTGTCTTGCAGCTTACATATTCTTTTGCAATAAGGTTCATCCCATCTCTTAAGGGTGTTACCAGGCATATGTCAGCTGCCTTGTAAAAACTGGCCAGTTTCTGCTGGGTAACAGCTTTATAGATGTAATTTATTGGGCTCCAGAGCTCATCTGCAAACTTACCGTTGATTCTGCCCACAAGCTCATCTATTTCTTTCTTTAATGTAATATATTCTTTAATTTTGGTCCTACTGGGGACTGATATCTGGAGAAAAGTAACCTTTCTTCTGGAAGCCGGGTATTTTTCAAAAAACCTCTCGATAGAAAGTATTCTTTCCTTGATGCCTTTTGTATAGTCAAGTCTTTCGACACTCATTATTAATTTGGTATTGTTATCAATCTTTTTAATGTTTTTTAAGAATTTATCTGCTCTTTTTTCCTTTGCCAGTTTATTAAATTTTTTATAATCAATACTTATGGGGAAATTTTTAACTTTTACCATTTTCCCGTTATAAAAAACATTACTTTTTTTAAAGTTAATCCTAGCATTTAAGAGTTCCTTGCAGCAAACCAGGAAGTTTACCCTGTCTTCCTTTGTTTGAAATCCCAGAAGGCTGGCTCCAAGCAGGCCATCCAGTATCTTATTGCTCCATGGGAGGACCCTGAATATTTCGTAGTTTGGAAATGGTATATGGAGAAAATACAGTATTTTTAATTTCGGATTGGCCTGTTTTAACATCCCTGGCAGCAAAGTCAAATGATAATCATGTACCCATATAATATGGTCATCAGTTGATTTTTTAAGGATTTTATCGCAGAACTTTTTATTCACTGAGACGTAAGCTTTCCAGTAACTAGCATTAAAATGACTCTGGGAAATAAATCCATGGAATAGGGGCCAGAGTGACCTGTTAGAAAATCCATGATAATAGTTTCCGATTTCATTCTTGGTCAGATGTATGCATTCTACCGAATAAGCGAAATTACCGCATTCGTCTTTAATGCAAAACTTTTTTATCTCAGAGGGCCTGCTGCCAGTCAGCCCGTCCCATCCTATCCACAGGCCGCCGTTTTTAGATAATATCGGGTCAAGAGCACTAACCAGGCCGCCAATTCCTTTTTTATATTTGACCTGGCCGCTGGAATCTAATGATACACTGCATGGGATTCTATTGGATGCTACTATAATTTTTTCTGAAATTTCTTTCATGAAAAACATTGCATTTTTAGGATATTTGTATTGTTATTATTATTATAAATGATAAAGCTCATATTACAAATTTGAAAAAAAACTTTTAAATATTTTATTTTTTAAAATTATGAGTTAGAATAGGCAACCGAAATAGTAATTTTATAGTTCTTAATAGAATATGAAAAAATTTAAATTTTATGATTATACTATCCTTATAAGCCCGACTGGCAAGAAGGCAAGCAATCTAAAGGAGTTTCTAAATATTATAGAACAATCCCCGGATAAGGTTTTGTTTCACCATCTTTATCAATCTCATATTAAGCATAATCGGAAAGTAGGAGAGTTTCCTAATGATTTTGCAAACTGGGTAGCTTATGAGCTGGGGGATACTGCCCTGGCAGAAAAATTGGCTAATTTTGATCCCTATGACTACAAAACTGTAGCAGAGGCAAAGGAATTATTGATGGGAATAATAGAGGAGCATATGTGGGATCTTACCACGGTTCCATGGGTCAGACGTGGTTCTGAATTTTATTTTTCAAGCTCTACTACTATGGTCATTCCACTGGGAATAGAAGTTTCAAAACTGCAGGAATTTGCCGATGCTTTAAATGATATTCCAAACAGTTCGCTTTACTTACATTTTTATGAAGCAAGGAAGATAAAGAAAAAGAAAGAGCATGATGATTTTTCCCTTTGGATTGAAAAAAATTTCGACAAGAAGGAACTGGTTAAAAAAATAAGAGAAATTGACTTCTATTTTTTTAATGTTGATGAAGTTAGAGAAAAATTAAAAAACATTTTAAATGAGGAGCTAAAAAGAACTTAATTATGGCAGGTCTTAAGGATTACGAATATATTATTGGCAGGAGAAATATTAAACAGATTGAAGTGCTTGCACGGCTGTCCAGGGGTAAAAAAGTAGTAATGGTAAACTCTACCAAGGATGGAGGAGGGGTAGCCGAGATACTTCACAGGCTGGTGCCGTTGCTAAACGAGCTGGGGATTAACTGCAGGTGGGAAATAATAACCGGAAATAATGGATTCTTTAACATAACCAAGGATATCCATAACGCATTGCAGGGTGAGAGGATAAAGTTTTCATACGAAGATTTGGAAAAATACAGGAAGGTAAACGAAGATAATGCAAAAAATTTAAACCTTGATGCCGATGTCGTTGTCATACATGACCCTCAACCGCTACCGCTGATTGATTTTTATCCGGAGAAGAAGGGCGCATGGGTATGGAGGTGTCATATTGATATATCAAGGCCGGACCTCTATCTCTGGAAGTCTTTAAGGAAATATTTAATGGAGTATGACGCCAGTATATTTTCAATTGCAAAGTTTACAAAAAGTCTTACCCATCCGCAGTATCTTATTGCTCCCTCAATTGATCCCTTAAGTGATAAAAACAGGGAGCTCGATAATAGCGAAATAGAAGGTTTTCTTAAAGCACATAATATTACAAGGGATAAACCAATAATTCTTCAGGTTTCAAGGTTTGATAGATTTAAAGATCCAATCGGGGTAATAAAAGCATTCCGCCTGGTAAGAAAAGAATTAAACTGCCAGCTTGTACTGGCAGGAGGGACTTCCAGTGATGACCCTGAAGGAGCAGAGGTGCTGGAGGAAGTGGAAAGAGAAGCAAGAGGGGAAAAGGATATTCATATTTTACTCCTGAAGTCCAAGAGCAATAATGAAATAAATGCTCTGCAAAGAGCTGCGGATGTAATAATACAGAAATCCTTAAAGGAAGGATTTGGTTTGACAGTTACCGAAGCAATGTGGAAAGGAAAACCGGTAATAGGTGGGGAAGTAGGCGGGATAACCATACAGCTGCATAATCATAGAACCGGTTTTTTGGTAAATTCAATTGAAGGAGCAGCTTACAGGATAAGGTATCTGCTTAACAGGCCATCTGTTTCAGAAAAGATCGGGGAAAGAGCGAAGAACTTTGTATCACAAAATTTTTTAATTACAAGACATCTTAGAGATTACCTGTCTCTTTTCTATATACTGGAAAATCCGGGTAAAAACATTATATATACAGATGAAGGTTAAATCTTTACGCCAGCAAAGGTAATTACTGGGGTCTCTTCCAATAATATCTGTCATAGAAATTTTTTGTTCTGAATTCCATTTTTTTTAATTAATCAGATGTGTAGCAATTAATGTTATAGGTGATATTTCGGAAAGAAATGATTCATATATGTAGCCATTTTTAAATTTCAGCCCGCTTCCAATATAAATTTCTGATATAGAAGAGTTTTAATTGGATAACTAGATTGGCTATTGATGTTTCACATTTTATTTATGCAGATAGTCGGAATTATCGAATAAAATATTACTATATTCTTTATAGAAATAAATTTGTTTTTAAAATTGCCTGTTTATACCATATAATAGATATCATAAATATTATAATAGTAATAATATTTTATACAGGAGGATATATGCTGGAGGAGTATTATGGCAGATAATAAAAAGGCTAAAAGCCCGGTAGAAAGTTTTGGTGATATGATTAAAGAGTTTGGTGAAGCCGTAAGCAAGATCTTTGATGACCCAGAGTTAAAAAGTAAAGCCAGGGAATTTGCAAAGAGCACAGAAGACTCTGCAAAGACTTTCGGAAAAAGATTTAAGGATGAAGGAGTAAAGGAAAAGTTTAGAGATTTCAGGGAGGCGGCGAGCAGTTTTGGCAGCAGTGTATCGGATTATTTTAAAAATGATAGGGAAAAAGATAAAGATTCCAGCCAGAAAGAATATGAATGGCAGAGAAAATTAAATGAAGAGATGAAAAACTTTAGTAAAAAGGCAGAAGGAAAAAAAGAAGAGCCGGAACAAGAAACCGATAAAAAAATTGAAGAAGCAGGGGATGAAATAGATGATTATTTTAATAAATCAAGAAGCGGCAGGATTGTAGGACATAGTTTCGTTATATTATGGAATATTATAATACTGGTGTTTTTAAATTTTTATAATTCATATATAGCATATTACTATTATGATGGGCAATGGCACAGATATGCCCTGTTAACAGAGGACTTTAATCAATGGCTCCCGTTTGTGTCAGCTGCAATAGGCGCCACAATAGTAGGATATTTTTTATTGATTATTTATGACAGTTACTTTTTCAGGCAGGTAATCCATATTATACTTAATTTATTTGCAATGGTATCTATTATTTCATTACTTACCATATTCCCCTTTGATTTTACGGTTTTTCCCAGGGATTTAACCGGGATATTAAACCCTATTATCATTACGGTGCTTGCCCTTGCTGTGTTTGGGGTGGGTATAGAAACAATAGTAAGATTAATTAAGGTAGCAGGTAGAGGGATTAGAGCTGGTATTGGCTATAGGAAATAGCGGCCTGCTGCATAGATAAAATCTGATTTCAGATTTTAAAAAATACAGAATAAGTTGAATCAGGTGTTTTGTAGGAAGTTAGTGATTTTCTTAAAAATTTTTCCGTTATTTAAAATTTCACTGGAATGCAGTTTATTCAACCAGTGAATTTTCGGTTTTCCCAGTTCTTCCCATAACTGATTTGTTGATTTTCTAGAAAAGTACAGGTCAAACCTGGAATTAATCATTAGTACATTCTCTGGTTTTATTTTGTGAGCGAAGGCAAGGGGATCGCACAGGAAGCACATTTTTTTGGTTACTTTTTTTAATTCGGGTAAATCCTTTAAGTCAATTTTTATGGTTTTATTCTGCAATTCTTTCATTTTTTCCATGAATTCAGGAAAATGAGAATAAATTTTGCTGCATGCTTCTCTTCTTGTCTGGTTTCCGTATTCCTTATCTCTGTAAATACAGTTTCCCTTTAAAAAAAATCTTAAGACTCCTTTCCAGTGGATTTCCTCCCAGTTTCCACCTCCAATTAAGAAGATACCTTTATCTATCCTTTTATCATTTGCCATTGCAACAAGTGAAATCATGCTTCCCAGACTTGCCCCGCAGATAAAAATATTCTTAATGTTGATAATACCGGGAATTATGTCTATTAACTTTATAATGTCAACTACGCTCTGGTGAAAAAAAAGCAGAGTCTGTAAATCATCGAAATATATGAGCCGATCGCCGCTTTTTTCACCTTCGGGAGTTCTATTTAAATGAAATGGGAGATTTATAAATATAGTGGAGAAGCCGCTTGAATTCATTTTATTTAAAAAACGGTAATATTTTTTTAATTTTTTTTTGCTTGTAGAAAAGCCATGGAGCAGTATGAGAAAGTTAGTGCCATTTTTATTGTTTTTATTATTTGAACTATAAATTCTTTTATTAATTCTATCCTTATTTAGAAATAATTGGGTATAGACTCTGTCGTTTGATTTTAATCCTGTCTGGTAGGGTGAATCGTAAGTTAATTCATACTCTTCAATGTAATCTTTTTTTCCTTTTGCCTTAATTTTATACTCAAGGTTTTTGTGGTCATAATGGTATAAATCCATTGGTTTTTTTATCCTTTTACAGGTTGTTTATTGTTTTTAAAAGCTCCGGGTTTACTTTTTGAAATTAAATCAGGGAAAAATAAGTATTATTAATTTAATTTAAAATACTACCAAAAATTTTATTTATTTAAAATATATTAAAAATAATCTTTATAATATGTATAATATAAATAGATTATTAAGTTATTTTGTATTTAATCGTAGGAGGACTTATGAGCGATAATAACGGATCAGGGGCAGTAAAGGGTGCTTTTTTAGGGTTTACCCTTGGATTTGTAGCAGGGGCTGTTACGGCACTTTTCCTGACAACTAAAACCGGTGAGGAATTACGGAGCGATATAAAAAAGGTAACAAAAGAGATAATAAGCAAAGTGGAGGGGAGAGCAGACAGGATAAAGAATATAACAAAAGACAAATATAATGAGATAGTAAACAATGTTATATCCACTTATAAAAATTTGAAGGATCTTACTGAAAAAGAAATAGAATTCATAAAAGAAGTTATATCCGAACAGAAAGATATAGCTAAGTAGCCGTGTGGTAAAATAGTTAAGTTAACCCTTTAAAAATATCTATTTTAAAGCTGCTTAAAGCTTTTTAGCCGGTAAGAGGCAACTTTTACAAATTGCAGTACTATAAAGCCACTTATAAGAAAAAGTAGTGTGCTGAGTAGTGCTATTCTCTGGTTTTTAGTGATAAAAGATATCAGGCCAAATGTTATCGGTCCTATGATAGATGACATTTTTCCGCTTATTGAGTAAAAACCGAAAAATTCAGCTTCACTATCCTTTGGAATGAGAAAAGTCATAAGACTTCTGCTTGCTATGAGTGTTGAACCAGTTGATATGGCAGCAAGTATCCATCCTATATAAAAAACTATTTTTACTGTAAAGGAAGTAACAAGAACTATTATTAGTATCCATATAATAAGGGTTATTGTAATAGTGCGCTTGGGTCCGATACGGTCGGTTAGCCAGCCAAAAAAGATAGAGCTTACAATTGTGGGCAGGTGCCCGAACATGAAAAGCAGGGCTATTTCAAAAAATCCGAAGTGGAGGGTGTCTTTTGCATATATAGCTACATACAGGGCAAGGACAGAGAAGGCATTACTAAAAAGGAAATATGCTATTAAGAATCTGCTCAAGTCTTTATGTTTTTTTATGTTTCTTAAAGTACCTAACATTTTTTTAAAACCATATGAAATATAAGAGGTTTTAATCTTTATAATTTTGGATGCGGGCAAGTCTTTTAAAATTATAAAAGAGGGCAGTGAGAACAGCAGGAAAAATATGCCGGTAAGGATAAAAGTCATCTTAATATTTGTAAGGTTGGATGGTTCAAGCCCGTTTTTTAGAAAGGGAAGTGTAATAATTAGAATTAATAACCCTCCAAGATAGCCAACCGAAAAGCCAAAACCCGATACAAGCCCGCTGGTTTTTTTTGTGGAGAGCTGTGGTAAGAATGAGTTATAAAACATCATTGAAGTCTGGTAAAAAACATTGGATATGATAAATAAAATCACAGCGAGTGCTACCATTCCTTTGTTTAAAAAACAGAGCAGGAAACTAAAAAAAATACAGGCCAGGGTTAAAACGGTTAAAAACTTATTTTTAGACCTTTTGGTGTCTGCAATTGCTCCAAATAAAGGTGCAAGAAGAGCAGTAATTATCATAGAGACACCGCTTGCAATTCCCCACATAAGGTCTCCGAAATTAAGGGAATATATTTCAGGTGATGCTATTATGCTGGTAAAATAAACCGGAAAGACTACCGTAATGATTATAACTGCAAATGAAGTATTGGCAAGGTCGTATAAAGCCCATGATAAAACAGGTGGCCTTACAAGTGTTTTAATGCTTTTTTTAAAATCAGGTTTGTCCATATTCTTTTTAATATTTTAAGTGTTTAAGTTTTAAACTTATTATCCAAAAAAAGATATAATTTTTCCATAAAAATTATATCTTTTTTTAACATTAAATTAAACATTTAAGCTTTTATAATAAAAGTAATTTTAAAAAGCAAAAATTGGGTAATCTTTTTATAATGTCAGTCAAAACGGATTTTTTATTTAATTTATAATCGGCCTAAAATTTATGACAGGGAAGAAATTAACCTGATTTTTCATGAGTGGTAAATGTTGCAAATAAATAAGTGGGGTAATATTATAATAACTAAGAATTAATTTTGGAGGGCAATAATTCAAATGAAGGTTTCAAATATTGGCTGGAAGATTGGTGGAAAAGCCGGATATGGAATAAAAACTGCCGGATTAATTTTTTCAAAGATATTTGCTAAAAAAGGTTATTTTGTTATTGATAACAATGAATACCCTTCTGTTATAAAAGGTGGTCATAATAATTATACTGTAAGGGTTAGCTCTGATGAAATCCTCTCCATAAATAAAAGTATCAATATTCTAATTGCGTTAAATGAGGAAACCTTAAGACTTCACCAGGACGAGGTGACATACGGAGGGTACATTGTTTATGATGAATGCAATTCTAATATAGATAGTTTTAAAAAGAGCAGGAAAGACATTAATTACGTTATGGTGCCTTTTTCAAAAATCATTTCAGAGCTGGGTGCATCTAAAATAATGATTAATAGCGTTTCACTGGGGGTATCTGTTGCTCTTTTGAATTATGACTTAGAATTATTAAAAAATGTAATCAAGGATTTTTTTAAAAGTAAGGGAACTGATATTGTAAACCTTAATATTAAATCATCCGAGCTTGGATTCAAGTATTTAAGAGAGAAGTTAAAGCTGAATGCCTATGACCTGGAAATAGTAAAACCCTCAGGCAAAGTTCTGGTCACTGGCAATGATGCAGTTTTTCTGGGAGCAGTAAGGTCTGGCTGTAAATTTTATGCTGCTTATCCAATGAATCCTTCTTATCCAATATTGGATTCGTTTGCTTCGATAGAAGAAGATTATAATATTGTGGCCAGGGATGCTGAAGATGAGATAGCAGTAATTAATATGGTTATGGGCGCCTCTTTTACAGGTGCAAGAGCAATGGCTGCAACGTCCGGGGGCGGGTTTTCTTTAATGAACGAAAGTATAGGCAGCGCTGCTATGACTGAAACCCCCCTGGTTGTTGTATTGTCCCAGAGACCTTCTCCGGCTATTGGCCTACCGACATGGACCGAGCAGGGGGATTTATTGTTTGCAACCCATGCATCACATGGAGAATTCTTAAGGGTCATAATAGCGCCCGGAGACCCTGAAGAGTGTTTTTATTTTACCGGGAAAGCATTTAATCTTGCTGATAAATATCAATTGCCGGTTATTATAATGCTGGACAAATACTTATCTGAAAGTCATTTTTCGTATGATAAATTTGATTTTAAAAAGATAAACGTGGATAGGGGAAAAATGTTAACTGACAGCAAGAAAGTTGATGATGAATATAAGCGTTATATTAATACCGAAGACGGTGTTTCCCCCAGAACAGCACCCGGTGTAGAAGGCGGGGTTTTTATTGCCAACAGTGAGGAACATGACCAGTACGGATATACTGATGAAAGTGCTCATAACAGGAAAAGTATGGTTGATAAAAGGTTCAGGAAAATAAAAAGCTTAATGGAGGAAATTCCTCCCCCCAGAATTTATGGGCCTACTGATGCAGAAATTACAATCTGGAGCTGGGGTTCCTGCAAAGGGCCCATTCTTGAAGCTATGAGCATATTAAATCAGAAAGAGAAAAAAGTTAATCTGGTCCACTTTACTTATCTGTATCCTTTTGATAATGAGATTGTTGAAGGGATTGTAAGGGAGACTAATAAAAATATACTGGTAGAGAATAATAAGACTGCCCAGTTAGGGAAAATAATAATGATGAATACTGGTTACAGGATAAAGAATAAGATATTGAAGTACAGTGGAAGGCAATTTCTGCCTGAAGAGATTATTAATGGAATTGAAAAAATAGAGTAAAATTTTTAAGTTAATAAAAAAAGAAGTAAAGGGTGACAGGAGTTATGGCCAGAAGCAAAGGCAGGCCTAAAAAGAAAAGATATCATTTAAAAACAGTTGATTTTAATACTGAAAGGAAGCCAAGCTGGTGCTATGGCTGCGGAAATTATGGAATATGGAAATCACTTAAAAAAACATTTGTAAGTTTAAATCTGAAGCCCCATGAAATTCTTATAGTGTATGGTGTTGGGTGCTCGGGCAATGGCGCAAACTTTTTAAAAACTTATGCGTTTCATGCCTTGCACGGAAGGGCTCTCCCGGTAGCAACAGGAGCCAAACTGGCAAATCACAAGCTAAATGTGATAATTATAGGGGGGGATGGTGATGGCATAAGTATAGGCGGCAATCATTTTATACACACCTGCAGAAGGAATATTAATATGACCTATTTTTTATGTGATAATAAGATTTATGGTCTTACCAATGGGCAGGCATCATCTACAAGTGATAAAGGTTTTAAAACTAAATCTACACCCCTGGGAGTAAGAGAAAAACCTCTAAATCCTGTCCTGCTGTCACTGTCAGCCGGTGCGACTTTTGTAGCAAGGGGATTTTCAGGAGACACAAGACAGCTGACAGATATTATGAAGAAAGCTATAAAGCATAAGGGATTTTCCTTTGTAGATATCATTCAGCCATGTATAACATTAAACAAAGTAAATACCTATGATTTCTACAGAGAGAATATATGCAACCTGAGTGATATTAAAGATTATGATAAAAGCGATCTGGGTGGGGCAATTAAAAAATCAATGGAAGAAGAAAAAATACCGGTAGGAATTTTTTACCAGGTTGAAGAACCGCTTTATGAAGAAGGATTAAAGCAGATTGAAAGGAAACCGCTGGTTGACCATATCATAACAGACATAGACGTAAACAGGTTATTTAACAGGTATTATTAAATATATTTATTTATGCAGAGATTACACTTGCACGGGATGCAGCTTCTATTATTATAATATTCCGGTACCAGCTAAAAACTGTCATTTATCTTTTTTATTTATCCAATAAGTTGACAGCAGGTTTTTTTGGTAATGTATATAATGCTTTGCAGACGAATCTAATTTTTAAATAAATATTTACTATGATTTATGTTAAAATCTTAAATATTTATAAATGCAGTTCAATTAACTAATAAAAATTTTATTTAAGGAGGATAATTGTACATAGAAGACCCTGTTGCTTTTGAAATTTTTGGACTTTCAGTAAGATGGTACGGAATAATGACTTCAATCGCTCTTGTAGTAGGATTCATAGTAGCATATTTTTTGGCAGGTTATAGAGGCCAGAGAAAAGATGAAGTTTTAAATTTTGCTCCGTTTGCTATAGTATTTTCAATTATAGGGGCAAGACTGCTTCATGTAGCGGTAAACTGGTCAAGCTATTATTCAATTCACCCCCTTTATATTTTTGCCCTGAGAAGAGGTGGCCAGGCAATTCAGGGAGCCATACTGGGTGGTGTTCTTACCCTTATAATATTCTGCAAAATAAGAAAAATTGATTTCTGGTTATGGGCTGACATAATTTCCCCGGGATTAATACTGGGCCAGGCAATAGGCAGATGGGGTAACTTCTTTAACCAGGAAGCTTTTGGTAAGCCGACTGACCTTCCCTGGGCGATTTATATAGAGGAGCAGTACAGGCCTAACGGTTATGCAAGTTATGAATATTTCCATCCCACATTCCTTTATGAATCAATAGCTAACTTTTTATTGTTTGCACTTCTAATTTTTATGCACTGGTATTATAAGAAAAGGCAAGGAAAGTTACCTTATGGACTGATACTTGCTACATATCTTGGTGTATATTCAATTTACAGGACATTTATCGAATATTACCGTATTGACAGCACTCTTATTGGTTCTGTAAAAGTAGTTTATATAATAAATTTGATAACTATTCTGGCTGCAATGTTTATAGCAAACTATGTAACTAAAAAGTTCAATGAAAAAAAGCAGCTGGAAAAAGATGACCGGGAGTAGCAGGTATATATTATCTTAAGCTTTTTACCGATGGTATTAGCTGGAGTTTTAGTAGTTTTAGTCTACGGCTGCCTTAGATCTCGTATAAATAATTCCTTAAAAACTTCTTTATGCTATCTTTTACTATATATACATCCACAGTAGTTCTGACGGTACAGATTAAGGCTTTTACTTAATTCTGTTGTTTTTTTAAATCCATCTTTTTTCTTAAAATCTGCCTTGAAAAAATTAATTTTTTTTGAATCTGCAAGCTCTGCCCCGATGGAGTTTATAATACCCTGGTTTTTATGGGGGCTTACGGTAAGAGTGGTACCAAAGAAATCAAATCCTAATTTTTTTGCTGTTTCAGCAGTCTTGTCCATGCGTATTTTAAAACACAATTCGCATCTTTTACCGCCTTCGGGTTCATCTTTAAGGCATCTGGTGAGCTGCATCCATTTTTTTATTTCATACTCTCCGATTATAAGCGGAATGAAATATTTCTCTGACACAGTCCTGACACCTTCAAGTCTTTTAAGATACTCTTTTTTTGGATGTATATTCGGATTATAGAAAAAAAATGTTACATCAAAATCATTTTTTAAAAAGAAATAGGGGTGAAGAGAGCAGGATCCGCAGCAAACATGGAGAAGAATAACCGGCTTTGAATTTGAGTTTTCTGACATTTTATCTAAATCGTAATTTTATTTTTGCTAATTTTATTTTCTTTAGGTATATTAATAAAAACATTTAAAAGTATCAAAGGTCTTTTTGGTGGGATATAATTTTTTAAAAATTGAGGAACCTAAAAATATAAAGCAAATACATGCTTATTCAGCAAAGGGCTTCAAAATCCCTGCTACAGTTGGAAGAACAGTTGAACAGGTATTAAGGGAAGTAAAGTCAGGAGGGGACAAGGCAGTTTTAAAGTTCTGCAGGAAGTTTGATTATTTTAAAGCTTCAAGTATTGATGATATTAAAATAAAGCAGGAAGAGATTAAATCTGCAGCAGCTGAGGTTAAAAAGAAGCTTCCACGGCTGGTTGAGGCACTTGAGGTAAGTTGCGAAAATATTAAAAAATACCATACTGCCCAGTTTGAGAAAAGGGAAGGCACCTGGATTATAAGGCCTGATAAAGGTAAGAAGGTCGGGCAAATTACGAGTCCCCTTGAAAGGGTAGGCATATATATTCCGGGGGGTAGATATATATACCCTTCTTCGGTCCTTATGACTGTGGTTCCTGCAGTAATAGCAAGGGTAAAAGAAATTGTTATATGTACGCCACCTCAACAGGACGGGAGTTTGAGTAAAGTTCTTCTATATCTGTGTGATAAATTCAGGGTTAAAGAAATTTATAAAATTGGCGGCGCCCAGGCAATAGCAGCACTTGCCTATGGGACCCGGAGTATAAAAAGGGTAGATAAGATTGTGGGGCCGGGTAATATCTATGTTACTGCAGCAAAGAAGAAAGTTTTTGGTGATGTGGCGGTAGATAGTCTTGCCGGTCCAAGCGATATAACTATAATGGCGGATGATTCTTCTAATAGCGATTATATTGCAGCTGACCTGATTTCCCAGGCCGAACATGATCCTGATTCCGGGTGTATATTACTTACTAACAGCATGGAAGTAGCCAAAGATGTAATTAAAAGTATTTACAGGCACCTGGATTTACTTGTAAATGAATATGGCAATAAGGTAAATATGGGTGTCATTTTAAAATCGCTTAAGAAAAATTGTAAGATTATCTATCACCCGGAAGAGGAGATGCTTACAGATATATGTAACATAATAGCTCCGGAGCATCTTGAGATAATGGTAAAAAATACGCAGAGGGTTTTAAGGAAGATAAGAAATGCAGGTGCTATATTTGTGGGAGGGTACTGTCCTGTGGCGGTAGGCGACTATATAGGGGGGACCAATCATGTTATTCCAACAAATGGAAATGCAAGATTTTCTTCACCACTGGGTATTAGCGACTTTTTAAAGAAGAGTAGTCTAACTACCTATGACAAAAGCGCTTTAAGAAAAGAAAGAAAGTTTATAGAAGTGATTTCAGAGTTTGAGAAATTGTTTTCTCATAGTGAATCAATCAAGATAAGATTTAAGGGAAAATAAGGTAATTTATGAGCATAAAAGCTAGACAATGGATTTTGAATATGCCTGAATATATACCGGGTAAGACCATAGATGAGATAAAAAAAGATTATAATTTAAAAAAAGTTTATAAACTGGCTTCTAATGAAAATTTATATGATCCTGACCCTGGCGTGATTCAGGAAATTTATAAGAACTTGAAAGATATTAAATATTATCCTGACAGTCAGTGCAGTGAAATAAGGCAAAAAATTAGTGAAAAATATAATATAAATATTAATTCAATTATTATCGGCAACGGCACAGACCAGATTATTGAAATGGTATGCGATAGCTTTATTGAGCCGGGGAGAAATATTGTAATTTCTGACCCTACCTTCCTGATTTATGAAAAGTCAGCTTTAAAGTGCAACGGGAAAGTTATAAAAGTTCCACTAGGAAAATTCAGGCAGGATGCAGAAAAACTTATAGCTTCCGTAAATGATAAAACAAAGGTATTGTTTCTTACCAATCCCCATAACCCGACAGGCACCAATATTAATTATGAGGAATTTGATTATATTATAAAAAATCTTAAAAACGATATACTGCTGGTTGTTGATGAGGCCTATAGCGAATACATGGCGGAAGAGGATAAGGTCGATACTGTTAGTTATCTATCCAGATATAATAATATTGTAATACTGAGGACCTTTTCAAAGATTTATGGACTTGCAGGGCTAAGGATTGGTTACGGAATAGCTGATAGTAAGGTTATATCTGCTCTAAACAGGATAAGACTTCCCTTTAATGTAAATTTTATTGCACAGAAAGCGGCTGTTAAAGCACTGGAAAATGAATCTTATGTAAATGATATAAAAAATAAGATAAAAGAGGAGAAAAATAAGTATTACAGAGTGCTGGCTGAAGATAGTATAGAGTTTATTAAATCACATGCAAATTTTATATTAATCAGGACTGGCAGGGGCAGTGATGTGATTGTAGAGGAACTTCTTAAAAAAGGATTTATAGTAAGACCGGGTAAAAATATAGGACTGCCAGGATATATAAGGGTTACTATAGCCCTGCCTGATGTAAACGATATATTTCTGGCAAATTTTATAGAGATTTTTAGTAGTATTATGGGGAGAGAAAAAGCGTAACGAGACGAATGTTTGCCTACTTTAATGTGGAAACTAATCAATTTTTATTCTATAATTTATTATCAACTATTAAGAAACTAAAAAAGGAGAAAAAATGGCAAAGGTTGTTTTAAAAAACCTAACAAAAAAATTTGAGGATGTGATAGCTGTAAACAGTATAAATGATACAGTTAAAGACAAGGAGTTTACAGTACTTGTTGGTCCCTCCGGATGTGGTAAAACTACTACACTGCGCATGATCGCAGGACTGGAAGAGGTGACAGAAGGTGAAATCTACATTGGAGATAGGTTAGTTAATGGCGTTGCCCCAAAGGACAGGGACATAGCCATGGTTTTCCAGAATTATGCACTGTATCCGCATATGAATGTCTATGACAATATGGCATTTGGATTGAAACTTCGAAGAACCCCAAAAACTGAAATTGAGAGAAGAGTTACTGAAGCAGCAAAAATATTAAAAATTGAAGACCTCTTAAAGAGAAAACCCAAGCAGCTTTCAGGAGGACAGAGACAGAGAGTTGCGCTCGGAAGAGCAATTGTAAGAAAACCCAAAGTATTTTTAATGGATGAGCCCCTGTCTAATCTTGATGCAAAGCTCAGGGTTCAGATGAGAACAGAAATAGCAAAACTCCACAAGAGACTTGATGCTACTATAATTTATGTAACACACGACCAGACTGAAGCAATGACTATGGCCAATAAAATAATTATATTAAAGGATGGATTGGTTCAGCAGACCGGAAAACCCCAGGAAATCTATGATTATCCTGATAACATTTTCGTAGCAGGTTTCATAGGAAGTCCTGCAATGAATTTTCTGGACGTTACTATAACTGACCAGCTTACATTTAAGGGTGCTATTTTTGAACTGGGAACTACTGATAGAGTAAAGAAAATAATCAAGGATAATAACCTGGCAGGTAAGGAAGTTGTAATAGGTATCAGACCGGAGGATCTGGAGGACACCAATTTTGTCCAGAATACTTCCAGTGATAATACCATTACTGCAAATGTTGAGGTTACAGAGCCAATGGGTGCAGAAATCTATTTATATGTTGATATTGATGGTGTGCTTATAACAGCAAGGGTTAACCCCAGGTCTAAATATAGCAGTAAAGATAAAGCAACATTATTTATAGATCTTGATAAAATACATATATTTGATAAGAAAACGGAAAAAGCTTATGTATAGATTATAAAGTTGCTTGAGCGTCATATATATATATATTAATTATTTCCTGATTGTATATTTCTTTTTAGGGTAATTTATATAAGTAAATTAAGTTATTGGTTATAAATAGCTATTTAAAATCACATATAACCTCTAAAGTAAGAGAAAATTAGCAGGATTATTAATAAATATAATAGCTACCATATTATTTTTAATAATTCTGCTTCCCTGCTACTAAAAGTATTAATGGAATGAGGGGAATGGCAGTAAGATTTGAAAATAATTTCTTATTTGGTACTTCGTCATCTGCGTATCAGATAGAAGGAGCTGTCCGGGAAGACGGCAGGGCTCCTTCCATCTGGGATGTATTCTCAGAGACTCCGGGCAAGACTTACATGGGGGATTCAGGTGATATTGCCTGTGACCATTACCACAGATATTTACAGGACCTGGAGCTAATTGGAAAAATAGGTGTAGATGCTTATAAATTTTCAATTTCCTGGCCGAGGATTTTCCCGGAAAAAGGAAAGTATAATCCAGAAGGAATGCAATTTTATAAAAATCTTATAGAAGGACTGGCTGAAAGGAACATCAAGCCCGTAGTTACCCTTTATCACTGGGACATGCCGCTGTGGGCATACAATATGGGCGGCTGGTTAAAAAGAGATTCAGTTAAGTGGTTTACGGAATATGCCGGAAGGGTATTTGAAGAACTGGGCGATTCAGTCAGTTTATGGATTACCCATAATGAACCGTTATGTTCATCATTTTTTGGTTATTACGATGGTATATATGCTCCCGGGCACAGGGATTTAAGGGAAGCACTTATGGCAGCACATCATATTTTATTATCGCATGGCTGCACAGTGAAGGCATTCAGAAAGATTGGTTTTAAAAATGGAAAAATAGGTATAACTCTTAATCTGACCCCAGTTTATCCTGCAACTAAATCTGGAGATGATATAAAAGCAGCACACAAAAGAGACGGCTATCTTAATAGATGGTTTTTGGACCCTGTATTTAAAGCCTCTTATCCTGAAGATATGAAGGAGATATATAAAGAATATACAGGTGGTTTTGGTTTTGTAGAAAAGGGAGATTTACAAAAAATATCAATAAAGAATGATTTTTTAGGAGTAAATTATTTTAGCCGAGAATTAATTAAATTTTCCGGTGATTCAGAACTGGAGTTTGAAGGAGTTCATGGCAATTATGCAAAAACAGAAATGGGCCTGGAAATAGTGCCGGAAGCCCTATACGACCTTATATTAAGATTGCGGAAAGAATATACAAAGATACCTATTTATATTACAGGAAATGGAGCTGCATTTAATGATAAATTATCAAAAAAAGGTGAGGTGCGGGATAATAAGAGGATAAATTTTATAAGGAAGCACTTGCTGGAAGTTGCCAGGTTAAATAGAAAGAAAATGAATATAAAAGGGTACTTTCAATGGTCTCTTATGGATAACTTTGAGTGGCAGCTTGGGTACTCAATGAGGTTTGGTATTATTTATATTGATTATAAGACACAGGAAAGGATTTTAAAAAGTAGCGCGTTCTGGTACAGGGATTTAATAAGAAAAAGAATTATAGAATGATTTGAGAGACATGATATGACAGAAAAAGAAAAGATGCTGTCAGGAAGATTATACTTACCGATTTGTAATTATGGGTATAATATTAATTAAAGTAATAAATAAAGTAAGCTTAAATAATAGCTGAAAGAAACTTTCTTTAAGATTGTTTAAAAATAGTTTAATATATGGTTTTTATTAAAAGTTTGTTAATGGTAAAAAAGTGATAAATTAGGATGTATAGCAAAGAAATAGCTAAATTAGCAGGGGTATCGAGAAGTACAGTATCCAGAGTAGTTAATAATTACTCTAATGTAACACCCGAGACAAAGGAAAAAGTTAATAAGATAATAAAGAAATATGGATATATTCCGCATGCTCCTGCAAGAGCGCTTGCTGGCAAGAACAGTAGAATTATAGGAGTTTTTTTAACTAATATAAAGGCTCGTAATAAAAAATTCAGGGTATTCCAGAATGTGTACACATCTCCATTTGAAGCAGCAATAATTGATTATGCGGATAAGCTTGGATACAATGTGCTGGTTTTAATAATAAATGATAAGGATGATTTTAATAAAATAAGTGATCTTTTTAGCAGCAGGGTATTATCTGGAGGAATTTTTATTGGAGCGAATAATGACTCACCTAAAATTTTTAAACTTATAAAGTCAGGTTGTAAAATAACAATTATAGATCAAGAAAAAAATAAAATAGATAGTAAAGTTAATTATATTATTGTTAATTCTGATAATTATAATGGTGCATATAAAGCTACAAAACATTTAATAGATTATGGCCATAAGGAAATAGCTCATATTTGTGGAGATATGAATAAATACTCTGGTTTTAAGCGACTTGAAGGATATATAAAAGCTATGGAAGAAGCAAAGCTTCCAATTAAAGAAGAATATATGGCATATGGAGATTTTAATGAAGACGGCGGTTTTAAAAGTGCAAATAAACTTCTTAAAGGGAAGGACAATAAAATTACTGCTATTTTTTCGTCTAATGATTCAATGGCTATTGGTGCTATGAAAGCTATAAAGAAGATGGGCCTGAGAATTCCAGAGGATATCTCTATTGTGGGATATGATGATGTGAGAAGTGCAAGTTATATCTCACCGGCGCTAACAACTATCAGGAGTTCAATTTTCGAGATGGCTTCTATTGCTACAGGAAAACTAATAAATTATATTGAAAATGATATTAATTCGCCTGGATACTATACTATACCTGCTGAATTGATTATAAGGGAATCAACAAGGAAGTTAAAGTAACAGACCTGGCTTTGAGTAATTCAATAATTGGATACATCACCTGACTAAAATAAAAGTTAATTAAAAATATTATAGGATTTTATTGAAAAATACTTAAACGCGCGTTTATTTTGTGGTATTATTATAAATATATATTAAATATAAAAAGTACATTGTAGGTTTTCGAGTTTTATAGAAATAAGAAGTATGGGGGGAAAGGTTACTAAAAAGGAAGAAAATTAGGAATATTATAAAAATGCTTATGAATATTTTAATGAAAATAATAATTAAGAGATACTGGGAAAAGGAGATTGAATATGAATAAATATGGGTATTTTGATGATAAAAGAAAAGAATATATTATTAATAAACCGGATACTCCTTTACCATGGATAAATTATATTGGTTGTGAGAATTATTTTGGAATTATTTCAAATACAGCAGGAGGTTATAGCTTCTATCAGGACGCAAGACTGAGGCGTATAACAAGATACCGGTACAATAATGTTCCGGTAGATACAGGGGGGAGATACCTTTATATAAAAGATAATAATACAATATGGAACCCGGGGTGGAAGCCAAGTTGCACTAATCTGGATAAGTATTTATGCAGGCATGGTATGGGTTATACTATAATAAATAGCCAAAAAAACGGAATAGAAGCAGAAGTAACATATTTTGTACCTCTTGGAGATGATCTGGAGATATGGGATGTTTCTATAAAAAATAATACAAATGCGGAAAGAAGAATAAAAATTTTTTCGTTTGTGGAATTCTGTTTATGGGATGCTATGAATGATACGACAGACTTCCAGCGGAACCTGAATACCGGTGAGGTAGAAGTAGAAAAGGAAACAATTTTTCATAAGACTGAGTACAGAGAGCGGAGGAATCATTATGCATACTTTACATGCAATCAAAAAATAGATGGTTTTGATACCAGTCGTGATGCTTTTATAGGTAGATATAACGGATTTGGTAATCCGGTTGCAGTTGTAAGCGGTAGTTGTACTAATTCAATTGCAAATGGCTGGTATCCTGTTGGTGTTCACCAGGTTAATGTTTTATTGAAGCCGGGCGAAAATAAAAATCTGCATTTCATCCTGGGCTACATAGAAAATAATAAGGAGAAAAAATTCTCTGCTCCTGGTGTTATAAATAAAGAGCTATTCTATTCAAAGATGGAAAATTACAAAAAGCTTGAATCTGTTAGAAAAGCTTTTAATGAATTAAAGAATTACTGGGATGGTCTGCTTGGGAAATACAGGGTAGAAATAGAAAATGAGCATGTCAGGCGAATGGTAAATATATGGAATCAGTACCAGTGTATGGTAACTTTTAATATATCCCGTTCTGCATCTTTTTTTGAATCGGGTATCAGCCGTGGGATAGGTTATAGGGATTCAAATCAGGATTTACTTGGTCTTGTCCATATGGTTCCAGAGAGGTCGCGTCAAAGAATTCTTGATATCGCAGGTGTGCAGCTATCTGATGGAAGCTGCTATCATCAATATCAACCACTTACTAAAAAGGGCAACAAAGATATAGGAGCAGGATTTAATGATGATCCATTGTGGCTTATAATTTCTACATGTGCATATATAAAAGAAACATCAGACTATTCAATTCTTGATGAAATAATAGGTTATTCAGATATTTCTGATAATAGAGCAACTCTTCTTGACCATCTTTTACTTTCTATAGATTACTCTTTAAAAAAACTTGGCCCGCATGATCTTCCTCTTATAGGACATGCTGACTGGAATGATTGCTTGAATTTAAATTGTTTTTCGAAAAAACCGGGAGAAAGTTTTCAGGTCCATGAGGATAAGCTGGGAGGAGTTGCAGAGTCTATAATGATAGCAGGTCTTTTTCTTTATGTTTGTAATGAGTTAATTAAGCTTTTAAATCAGATTAATTTAAAAAAAAGAATAGATGAGCTGAAAGAGAGCTATAAACTAATAAAAGTAGCTGTAGAAAAGCATGGCTGGGATGGTGAGTGGTTCCTGCGAGCTTATGATTATTATGGCAATAAAGTAGGATCTAAAGAATGTGAAGAAGGAAAAATATTTATTGAACCACAGGCCTGGTGTATTATGGGTGGCGTAGGCCTAGAAAACGGTATGGCTAAAAAAGCTCTGGATAGCGTAGAAAGATACCTTGCAACACCTTATGGGATAGTTTTAAATCAACCTCCATATTCCCATTATTATCTTAATTTAGGAGAAATTTCTTCTTACCCGCCAGGGTATAAGGAAAATGCAGGAATATTCTGCCATAATAACCCCTGGATATCAATAGCTGAAACTATGGTTGGCAATGGAGATAAAGCTCTTGATTACTATTTACGTATTTGCCCCAGTACTAAGGAAGAAATTATAGATGTATACCGCTGTGAACCATACTGTTACGCGCAGATGATAGCAGGGAGTGATGCACCTACATTTGGTGAAGCAAAAAATTCCTGGCTTACAGGTACAGCTGCGTGGTCTTTTGTGAGTATTTCTCAGGGAATTCTGGGTATCAAACCTGATTATAAAGGATTATTAATAGAGCCGTGTATTCCAAAAGAATGGAAAAAGTATAAGATAATCCGCTTATTTAGAGGTGTAGAATATATTATTACAGTAGAAAATCCAGAAGGAGTTAACCAGGGAGTTAAAAGTATAACTATAAACAAAAAGTTAGTGAGTGGTAACTTAATTCCCTTTAATAGTAAAGATAAGAAGGTGGAGGTTAATGTAACTCTTGGTAATTAAAGATTATTATATGTATTTTTTTTAATATACAATATAAAATATAAAGGTTATTACTTTATATTACTCTAATTACCAATAAAAAGCAGTAAGGAGTGAAAATTAAGTTTAAAAAAGATTTTTTATTTGGTACTGCGACATCCTCGTATCAGATAGAAGGAGCTGTCCGGGAAGACGGCAGGACCCCTTCCATATGGGATGTTTTCTCAGAGACTCCGGGCAAGACTTACATGGGGGATTCAGGTGATATTGCCTGTGACCATTACCACAGATATTTACAGGACCTGGAGCTAATGAAAAAAATAGGTATTGATGCGTATAGGTTTTCAATTTCCTGGCCGAGGATTTTCCCGGAAAAAGGAAAGTATAATCCAAAAGGAATGCAATTTTATAAAAATCTTATAGAAGAACTGGCTGAAAGGAACATCAAGCCCGTAGTTACCCTTTATCACTGGGACATGCCGCTGTGGGCATACAATATGGGCGGCTGGTTAAAAAGAGATTCAGTTAAGTGGTTTACGGAATATGCCAGCAAGGTATTTGAAGAACTGGGCGATTCAGTAAGTTTATGGATTACCCATAACGAACCGTTATGTTCATCAATTTTTAGTTATTATGAAGGAAATCATGCTCCCGGGCACAGGGATTTAAGGGAAGCACTTATAGTAGCACATCATATTTTATTATCGCATGGCTGCACAGTGAAGGCATTCAGAAAGATTGGTTTTAAAAATGGAAAAATAGGTATAACTCTTAATCTGATCCCAGTTTATCCTGCAACTAAATCTGGAGATGATATAAAAGCAGCACACAAAAGAGACGGCTATCTTAATAGATGGTTTTTAGATCCTGTATTTAAAGCCTCTTATCCTGAAGATATGAAGGAAATATATAAAGAATATACAGGTGGTTTCGGTTTTATAGAAAAGGGAGATTTACAAAAAATATCAATAAAGAATGATTTTTTAGGAGTAAATTATTATAGCCGAGAATTAATTAAATTTTCCGGTGATTCAGAACTGGGGTTTGAAGGAGTTTATGGCAATTATGCAAAAACAGAAATGGACTGGGAAATAGTGCCGGAAGCCCTATACGACCTTATATTAAGATTGCGAAAAGAATATACAAAGATACCTATTTATATTACAGAGAATGGAGCTGCATTTAATGATAAATTATCAAAAAAAGGAGAAGTGCGGGATAAGAAGAGGATAAATTTTATAAGGAAGCACTTGCTGGAAGTTGCCAGGTTAAATAGAAAGAAAATGAATATAAAAGGGTACTTTCTGTGGTCTCTTATGGATAACTTTGAGTGGCAGCATGGTTACTCAATGAGGTTTGGTATTATTTATATTGATTATAAGACGCAGGAAAGGATTTTAAAAAGTAGCGCGTTCTGGTACAGGGATTTAATAAGAAAAAGAATTATAGAATGATTTGGGAGACATGATATGACAGAAAAAGAAAAGATGCTGTCAGGACAGTTATATTTCTCAATGGATAAAGAACTTGTAAAAGAAAGAAATTATGCAAAAAAGTTGTGCTTTGAGTTTAACGCCACAGGCACATTAGAATACAAAAGAAGAGAAGAAATATTACACAGGTTGCTTGGAGAAGATAATAATTGTTATATAGAGCCGCCATTCTATTGTGATTACGGGTATAATATTTTATTGGGAAGAAATTTTTATGCAAATTATAATTGCGTTATTCTTGACGTAAATACTGTTAAAATTGGTAATGATGTTCTTCTGGGAGCCGGGGTTCAAATCTGCACAGCTTCACATCCTGTTGACCCCGATGAAAGAAAAAGTGGGCTTGAATTTGGTCTCCCTATAGAAATAGGAAATAATGTATGGATAGGTTCAGGTGCAATAATTCTTGCCGGGTTAAAAATTGGTGATAATTCAGTCATAGGGGCAGGGAGCATTGTAACAAAGGATATTCCCTCAAACGTAGTGGCTGCCGGGAATCCATGCAGAATTGTCAGGGAATTAAAGTAATTGGTTTCAGTCTTTAACTGGCTGTTGTGATGAGATATTATTAATCATATGTTATTTCTATTATTATTTGATATTCATTGTAATAGCATTTAATTAATGTAGCAGTTTTTTAAAACTTTTTATCGCGCGGTAATAACCTGGTAGTAATACCGGTTAATGCATTAAGAATATGGGGAGAGATTATGAAAATTTTCAGTCTTAATGGCAGATGGGAGATGAAAAATACTGTTGAGAAGAAATGGCATAATGCCAGGGTTCCGGGTTCGGTTTTTAAAGATTTACTGCGTGAAGGGCTGATGGAAGACCTCTTTTACCGTGATAATGAAAATAGGGCGGTAGAGCTTTCATATAATGATTATGAATACAGAAAAAACTTCAATATCCCTCCAGGTATATTAAAAAAGGATAGAATATATCTATGGTGCGATGGACTGGATACTCTTACAGAAATTGAAATAAATGGAAGATCTGTGGGAAAAACAAATAACATGCACCTCGGGTATGAATTTGATGTTAAAAGCTTGTTAAAAGTGGGGATTAACAACATACATATTGCATTTCGCTCTCCAACCAGATTTATTGAAAAAATGCAGAAAAAAAGGCCACTGTGGAATGGATTATCAGATGTGGTAATGCCTGGCTTTTATCATATCCGCAAAGCGCACAGTATGTTCGGATGGGATTGGGGGCCAAAAGTCCCGGATTCAGGAATATGGAGGAATATAAGCTTAAAAATTTTTGATGATGCCAGAATGAAGGATGTATATGTTACCCAGAAACATCGGAAAAATGAGGTTAAACTCAAGATAAAAATAGGTCTGGAATCATGGGTCAGAAAAAAATTTGACCTGGATGTATCTGTGTTTTCTCCCGGTGGCGGCACATTTAAAAAGACAATTGAAGTTGGCTACCCGGATAAATATTATGATGCTGATTTTAAAGTAAAAAACCCGGAACTCTGGTGGCCAAATGGTTACGGAAAGCAGCCACTTTACAGGGTTAAGGTAAATTTAAAGGACAAAGATAAATTGCTGGATTCAAGAAGTTTTGAAATTGGCTTAAGGACACTGGGTGTAAGGCAAAAAAAAGATAGATGGGGAAAATCATTTGAGTTTGTAGTTAATGGAGTGCCAATTTTTGCCAGAGGTGCAAACTATATAATAGAAGATAACCTGATGTCCCGGTATTCAGCTGAGCGTACTGAAAAATTGATAAAAGACTGTGCTGAAGCTAATTTTAATTGTATAAGGGTATGGGGTGGAGGAATATATCCGGATGACTATTTCTTTGAATCATGTGACCGGCATGGAATTGTTGTATGGCAGGATTTCATGTTTGCCTGTGCTGTTTATGCTGTGGATGATAAATTCATTAACATCGTTAAGCAGGAGCTTGAATATAATATTAAAAGGATAAGAAATCACCCCTGTATTGTCTTATGGTGTGGAAATAATGAAATTGAATGGACACTGGATATAATGAACGGTAAGCAGCCGGAGGGAGTTAAGGCACCCGGGCACTTAATATCGCTTAAAATGAAACAGGTAAAAAAAATGTATACTTATCTGTTTGAGGAAGTTATACCGGAAATAGTAAAAAGGTATGACCCGGAAAGGTTATACTGGTCTTCTTCACCATCATCGGGTGGGAGGTTTGATAATCCAAATGATGAAGACAGAGGAGATGTTCATTACTGGGAAGTATGGCATGGGTTAAAATCTTTCAGTGACTACCGCAATCATTATTTTCGTTTTACTTCTGAATATGGATTTCAATCTTTTCCGGGGATTAAAACTATAAAAAGTTTTACTGTCCCGGAAGACAGGAATATTTTCTCTTATGTTATGGAGAAACATCAGAAAGATGGAAGAGCAAATGGCAGGATAGTTGCTTATATCTCAGGGACATTTAAGTATCCAAAGGATTTTGAATCATTGCTTTATGCCTCACAGATTTTGCAGGCGGAGGCCATAAAGTGCGGAGTGGAGCACTGGAGGAGGAACAGGGGCCGCTGCATGGGCTCAATATACTGGCAGCTTAATGACTGCTGGCCGGCAGTATCATGGTCAGGTATAGATTATTATGGGCGATGGAAAGCTCTGCATTATTATGCAAAACGCTTCTACAATCCCTTATTAATATCTGCTGAGGATTATGAGAGAAAAGTAGATATATATGTTACCAATGACACAATAGAGAATGTTAAGGGGACTGTCGAGTGGAAACTCAGGGATAATAAATCCAGGGTTGTACTGAAGGATAAAAAAGATGTTACCGTTTCGTCATTAAAAGCGAAAAAATATATAGGGATTGATTTGGCCGGTATTGTAGATAAATATAATATAAGAGACATTTATCTTGAATTTTTCTTTAAGACTGGTGGAGAATATGTAAGTAGTGGGACGTTATTATTTGTAAAACCCAAACATTTTAATTTCCTGAACCCCTTTATAGAATCTACTGTAAGCAAAGAAAACAATCAGTTTGCAATTACTTTAGAATCAAGAACTTTTGCAAAATCAGTGGAGCTTGACTTAAAAGGGATAGATTGCAGATTTAGCGATAATTATTTTGACCTTTCGGGAGAAGATGTAAAGAAGGTCTACATAAAAGATTCAGATCTTTTAGATAAGAAGGGTATTAATGGGATAGGGAAGCAACTTAGAATAAGAAGCTTGTATGATATCTAAAAAAATATATATTTTATACTTAAAGGTTTTTATTTTTTGTATAAAAAATAAAAATTTTTTAAATTGATTTTAATTTGATTTAAGATCTGGTAAATCCATTTTTAATTAATAATTATATAAAAAATTTAGATTATAAACGCGGGTTTATTGATTAATTAAAATAATTAATGTACAATTTTTAAATAATATTAAATGAAATTTATAAACAAATTGGATATATGGATAAAAAAACGATATCTCTTTTTTCTGCTTTTTTGATTTTTAGTTATTTCTCCAGCTCATTTTTTCCTAATGTTCTTGAAGCACAGGATGGATATCTTACTCCAACGGGTGTGGAAGGCGAAATTGCTTATATCCCTTTTCCGGTCGAAATTATGGTTGATGGTGATTTAAGTGACTGGGAGAATATAGAGCGTATTACAGTAGATAATGGCCCCTATACATCAGGAGATCCTGCTGATAATGGTCTTTTTAATTTTGCCATATGTGCAGATATGGAGAATATTTATATCAGCATGACCATGCCTGATAAAAAAATAATCGGGGGAATGCATGGAGTTGAATACTGGAATGAGGATTCTTTCGAATTCTATTTTAACTTTACAGATAATCTGGATACAACCATGTATAAAGATGGTATAGTTCAGATTAATGTTAATGCTACAAACTTGGGAAAAGATGGCTCTGGGAATCTTTCGCTCAGCGGGACACGATGCAAAGAAGAAAATCCACCGGTTACCGGATATGCTTTTCGTACAAGTGATGGTTGGGGAATTGAAGTGGCCTTTAGTCTCGATAAATATGTAACACCTGCCCATGGTCTTGCAATTGGTCTCCAGATTAATGCTAATGGTGCCACGGAAAGAGACAGGGATTCTAAATTAATATGGTCAAAATATGATGTTTCAGATAATTCCTGGCAGAATCCGCGTCTTTTTGGAACTGCCATCTTTTATGAAGCAGGAAGAAATGATATTCCGGAACCGCCGGAAAGAAATCTTCCTGTAATAATAGAGAAGGAAACTATTCCACTGGAAGAACTTCCGGTTATCCGGGTTAACCAGGTAGGTTATTTCCCTGATGGGCCGAAAATAGCAGTTATGCTCTCTGATGGTGAAGCGCCTCTTGAGTGGGGTTTAATTGATAAAGAAGGAACTGTGGTTTTAATCGGCAGGACTGAATATCTTGGATTTGACAGCTCCTCATGGGATTATCTTCACAGGATTGATTTTTCGGAATTTGCGGGAAATGGAACTGATTTTGTCCTAAAAGTAGGCGGTTACGAGAGTTTTGCTTTTGATATAAAGGAAGATATATATAACCAGCTGAAAGTAGATGCGTTACATTATTTTTATTACAGCAGGATTGGTATTCCGCTGGAAGAAGAGTATGCAGGAGGGGAGTGGGAAAGGCATGCCTTTTATCTTTCAGATAGTAGTGTAAAGCCCTTTAGCGGGGAAGACGCAGAAGGCAATTCCTGGCCTGAAAGAGATTACATTCTTGATGCAGGAAAAGGATGGATGGACGCGGGGGATTATGGCAAGTATATTGTCAATGCCGGCATAACTGTATGGACTCTTCTAAATATTTATGAGAGGAACCCGGAAAATTTTAAGGATGGCTCTGTTAATATACCTGAAAATAAAAATGGAATACCCGATATACTGGATGAAGTCAGATGGGAAATTGATTTCATGCTGGGGATGCAGGTACCTGGTGGTCAAACTGATGCCGGTATGGTCCATCATAAACTTCATGAGGCGGAATGGTCGCCCCTTCCATATGTGGCACCCGAGGTAAAAGATGACAGGTATGTTTACGTAACTTCTACATCTGCTACGTTAAATCTAGCAGCAACTGCGGCAATGTTCTCAAGACTTATTGAGCCTTATGATAATGAGTATTCTGAAAAGTGTCTTGAAGCAGCTGAGAAAGCCTGGCAGGCAGCAAATGACAATCCTATTTTTACGTATGGTAATATACCGGGAGCAGGTGGAGGTAATTACGACGATGCCCGGGTAGATGATGAATTTTTCTGGGCTGCTGCAGAGCTCTTTATAACAACCGGTAAGGAAGAGTACAGGGCATATATTGAAATGTATTTAAATCTACAGAAACCAGATAAAGATCTGCTTGATAGGGACTTTGCTATGTCATGGGATAGCGTGGGAGGTCTTGCAATACTTTCACTTATCACTTCCAAAAACAATTTAGATAGGGCAATAATAAAGGATGCTGAAAATAGAATAGTAGAGAGTGCTGATCTTTATTTAAGACAGCTTGATATGGAAAAATACTCTGTTCCAATGGTTAATTATCACTGGGGATCAAATTCACAGATTTTAAATAAAATGATTATTATGGGCTATGCATATGATATTGCAGGGGAAGATAAGTATATTAATGCAGTATCGACAAGCATGGACTATATACTGGGCAGGAATGCGCTCTGTAAAAGTTTTATTTCTGGTTATGGGGAAAACCCAATGATGTACCCCCATCACAGATGGTGGGGGAATGAACCTTCTATGGAACTGCCGGCTCCGCCCCCGGGAGTTGTTGCGGGTGGGCCCAATCAGGATGCCAGTGACGACGGAGTTTCGCATTTTGTAGATGAAGTTAGTACTGTAAAGAGATATATAGATGACGCCAAATCATATTCAACCAATGAGGTGGCGATAAACTGGAATGCCCCACTGGTATGGGTTACATCCTTTATGGACGAGAAGTATAATAAAAATTCCGGCATACAGGTAGTAAAAGCAGGTGGGGAGAGAGAAGATATTTCCTTTAATATTATTAACTTTATAATGAAATATCTTAAATACATTGTTTTAATAAGTATAATTCTTTTAACAGCAATTGCTATAATACTAATTTTTTCAATAAGAAGAAAGAATCTAAGAAGTAAAAAGAAATAAAAACCTTATTCTTTTAAAGCACCTGCAGTTATTCCACTTATAATATATTTTGAGAAAAACATAAAAGCTATGAGTATTGGTATAACTGAAATCGCCACTGCCAGGTATTGAGCACCAAGGTTTTGCTTATATGTGCCTTTTACCAGAGCTATCAGTATCGGTAATGTGAATTTTTCTTTGTCAAATAATAAAACTAAAGGTGTTAAGTAATTATTCCAGGAGAATATAAAGTTTAAAATTGACATTGTCGCAACACCAGGCATTATTATGGGTAATACTATTCTGTTAAAAGTATAGAATTCACTGCTTCCATCTACTCTTGCTGCTTCCAGAAGAGAATCATGAACATTTACGTCTATGTACATTTTTAAAAAAAATACGGTGGCAGCATTTGCAACTGTTGGTAAAATTAGTGCCCAGAACGTGTTTATTATATGAAGATTGGCAGTCAACTGGTAATAACCAATAAGACCAAGCTGTATTGGTATCATCATTGTTGCGAGAATAAACCAGAATAAAAATTTATTACCTTTAAATTTGAATTTTGAAAAAGCATAGGCGGTAAGAGCACCAAAATAACCGGAAAGTATAGTTGAAGGAACAGCTACTATTAAGCTGTTCCTAAAGCCACTCCATATATTCATTGAAATCATCATACTTTTATAATTCTCTAAAAGAGCATTACCGGGTATTAGGGTTATTCCCATATTAATTTCCTGGGTAGACCGGGTTGCGTTAATTAACATTATATAAAATGGGGTAAAAGTAATAATGGCAAGTAATAAAAGAAAAAAGTAAAGAAAGAACTTGCCTGTAAATTTTCCTGCATCATTTTTTTTTGTTTTTTTATTGCTTCTCATCTTTTAACTCCTCTGACAGCTTTCTCGCTTTCAACTTCTTTTCTGGTCATTGACCTGAAAATTATTATTGAGAATATTAGAACTATAAAGAATATAGCAAATGCAACTGCGGCTGCATAGCCACGCTGCCTTCCGCCCGTGAAGCCCATTCTGTATAGGTGCATTACCATTGTGAGTATGGAGTATAATGGCCCTCCTGTTCCAAGGTTCTGTCCTTCACCGATTACAAATGGGATATCAAAATTATTCATGCCTCCAATTAAAGAAGTTACCAGTACGTAAATCATTACCGGTTTTATCTGCGGAATTGTGATTTTCCAGAAAGATTGCCATGCATTTGCTCCATCAACGGAAGCGGCATCGTAATAATCTTTCGGGACGGATACCATGGCAGCCATAAATAGAATCATGCTATGACCAAACCACATCCACCATAGTATTACGGAAACGGCAGTACTTGTCCAGACAGGATTGGCCAGAAAGTGGATCTTCTGATCTTCAGGTATTATTCTTATTACTACAAGAATCTGGTTAATTGCTCCGCTCTGCCATCCAAGTAACACATTGAACAGTATTCCAACCGATGCTGCTGTTACAAGGTTTGGCAGGAAATAAACTCCCCTGAAGAGGTCCTTGCCTCTTATCTTACTCCTGGTAAGTATAGTAGCCAGACCTAAAGCAAAAATAAGTTGTGGAATAAAATTTAATATCCATATTCTACAGGTATTCCATATTGATTTTAGAAAAAATTTATCCTGTAGAAGTCTTATATAATTGCTGAGTCCCACAAAATCACCTTCAGGATTTGCGGTGCTTAGATTTGTAAAACTTAAATAAAATGTGTATAGAATGGGATAAAGTTGAAGTGATAGAAAAACTACAAAAAAGGGTATTATGAAAAAATATCCATAATTATCTTTGTTAAATAAAAATTTTCGCATTTTTATCTGTTTTCTAATTTAATGTCTTTTTAATTATTATATCATCAGGGACATCTTTAACTAAGTAGATGTCCCTGATAGTAAATACTACTTGTGTAGTAAACGGAGGCTAAATATCCTCGGCTACTTTATTCAACTGTAATTTCCGGGAATAATGAAGCTACTTCATCTTTAAACGATTGTATAGCCTCATCTTTGGTCAGATTTCCATTATAGTATTCACCGAGTGCAGTAAGGAATGCGTTCTGGATGTCTTCATCATACTGGGTAACTCTTTCAGCCCAGCCTGAATCGCCAAGTTTTTTAGCTTCCTCGTAGAAGTATTCATAATGATTCTGTCCACCCAGCGATTCTCTTGCAAAATCATCTTTGATTTCCTCTATTACGACAGTATCTGAAATGAAATCACCTGACTCAAGAGCATATTCCTTGAGGAATTCTTTATCTGTAGTCATAAATTTTACGAATTCCCAGGCGAGATCTTTCTTTTCACTGCCCTTGTAAATACCTAGCCAGGTACCGCCCCACATATAAGAAGCAGGACCGTGTGCAAGAGCTACATCTCCAAAAGCGTATTCTATGCCTTCTTCGGGCTCTTCTGGTTCGGTAATTGCAGGTTCAATTACAAAGAATAAGCCCCAGGTTGGCATAATATAGCTGAGTACGTCGCCGTTCATTCCTGCAAACCATTCACCTGACCACATATCCATTTTAGCATCTAGGCCTTCGTCCCTGATTGTTTTTGCATCATCCATATAATCAAGAACTATATCTTCTATTACCAGTTTTCCATCTACTACCCATGGCTGTTTCTTATTAAAGAAGTATAGTCTCTGGATATCATTTGGTCCTGGAATTAATGAAGAACCTGTTTCGTCCTTAAGTGTTCTACCCATCTCTATGAATGAATCCATGTCTGTCATCAATGCTGAGACTTCATCGGGTTCAGATACTCCAAAGGCTTCTTCAGCCAGGCTTCTCCTATAGAAGATAGCCCCCGCAGTTGATTGATAGGTCAGAGCTCTCAGGTTTCCATCTTCATCTCTTGCAAAGTCTTTAACATAATCAAAGTGGTCTTTGGCTACTTCATCTGCATTGTATGGTTCAGCAGAAAGATTTTCCCAGACATCCTGTATAATCCATTTCATCATCCAGGCCTGCTCACCAACGAATACATCAGGTATACCTGTTCCTGTTGCGAAGGCAGATTCCAGTTTTTCAACAATTTCACCACTTGGTATTTTTGTATCGTTTATAGTGATATTGGGATATACTTCTTCAAACATTGGAATCATGGTGTCAAATTCATCATTGAAATGCCAGACGGTAATTTCACCTTCAAAGCTTGCAGGGTCTACCTCTTCAACTTCTTCCTCTTCTACCTCTTCTTCTGCTTCCTCGGCTACTTCCTCAACAGCAGCATCTTCAGCTACTTCATCTGCTGCTTCCTTGCAACCTACAATAGAAAATACTGAAATAACCGAGATAATAACTAGCCATAAAAATAATTTTTTCATTTTTTGGACTCCTTTTTAAGGTTTTTTGGTATTAAATGATGGCTTAAAAGCTTGTTAGTATAATTCACCTCCTTTTGTACATAAACGCGTGTTTGTAAACTCGTGTTCATCATTTTACAATAAGCTTTTTATCCAGTCAAGTAATTAATATTCTAGTCAGTAAATTAATTTTTAAAGCAATTTTATTAAATAAAAAGATATTAATCTGATTATAAAAAAGTTTAAGGTTGGATATAGTAAAATGCAAATTTTTGAATATTAGTTTATTGAAATTTAAGTTTAATTAATTGATAAATAAAAATAAATAAAAAAATAAAAAAAATATTTTATTAGTAATAAAGATAGGATTGATGAATAAAAAATTTTTTATAAAGTATTAAAGAACTAAAATGTTATAATTTATAATAAAGAAAAAAATGAAATATTTTTATATATTTAAATTATATTATAATTAAAATTAATAAAATCTAAGAAATAATTTTAGAAAGGAAATTAATGGTGGGGAAACCTAAAGAAACGGTAATAGTTCAGATATCAGATATCCATGTGGGTGAAAAACATTTTGTACCAAGTCTGCTTACAAGATGTATAGATGAAATAAATGAGCTTGGTCCTGATGTGGTAATAATAACCGGAGATCTTACTGCCAATGGTTTCAGGATGGAATACGATACTGTAAAAAATTATCTCTCACCTATAAAGTGTAAAAACCTGCTGGTTCAATTAGGGAACCATGACTCAAGAAATGTGGGGTATCTGCATTTTGAAGATATTTTTGGTAGCAGATATATATCGTTTGATAACGGGAAGGTGACTATAGTTGCGGCTGATTCAAGTGAGCCGGACCTGGATAACGGGCAGATAGGAAGGGAACATTATGACTGGATAAAAAATGAATTTAAAAAATACGGTGATAGTAATTTTAAAATCTTTACCATGCATCACCATCTTGTACCGGTTCCGCACACCGGAAGGGAAAGGAATATAGTAAATGATGCTGGCGATGTTCTGGAGACGCTTGTAGATGTGGGTGTTGATATGGTACTGTGCGGGCACAAACACGTACCTTACCTGTGGCGTATAGAGGATATGCTGGTTGTTACTGCAGGGACTGTTTCCTGCCTCAGGTTGAGGGGGAAAATTGAACCAAGCTATAATATTATACACGTTAGAGAAAACGATATTGACATTTACAGAAGGTCACCTTTTGATAAAGTTGAAAAAATTATAGGTATAGAAAGAAAAGGTAAAAAGAGCAGGATCTGTGATAAATTTATTGAAGAAAAAAAGTAATAAAGGCAAAAACCTTATTGCGTTAATTGATGGCGAGCATTACCCGAAGGTAACTTATGACGCGGTTGATATGCTTAAAAAAGCTTATAAGGGCAATTTTAAGGGTATTATTTTTCTTGGTGGAACCGAAAAAATATCAATGGACAATATAGAAGATTATTTTGGTGAAAAGGTTTATGTAATAAAAAATATTGACCTGGATTTTAGGGATGCACTTAATTATTTCCAGCCTGACATTGTTTATGATTTAAGTGATGAGCCAGTAGTAAATTATATTACGAGAATGAAAATAGCTTCTTTTTGTCTTGCCAGTAAGTGCAGTTACATGGGACCGGATTTTTTATTTTCTTATGAAAAAGAAGATATGCCATGCGGGAAGCCATCAATATCTATTATTGGCACCGGAAAGAGGATTGGTAAAACTGCAATTAGTTCTTATGTGTCCAAAGTGTTTGATGGTGAAAAGATAAATATCTGTGTGGTTGCTATGGGTAGAGGCGGTCCGGGGAAAGTCCAGGTAATAAGAGGTGATAGGATAGAGATGAACCCTGAATACCTGCTTGGTATCAGTAATAAAGGTATGCATGCAAGTTCTGATTATATAGAAGATGCTCTTACCAGCAGGGTTACCACTGTCGGCTGTAGAAGATGCGGAGGAGGTTTTGGGGGTAAAATTTTTATGTCTAACATAAAAGAAGGAATAAAAGCTGCTGAAAATCTTGACCCCGACCTGATAATAGTGGAAGGGAGCGGTGCTTCCATACCGGATGTAAAAGTAGACAGATGTATATGTGTAATAGGTGCTGGGCAGAGCTGGGGAAGCATAGTTGGTTATCTGGGAATTTACAGAATATTGTCTGCAGATTTAATAATATTGACCATGTGTGAGAAGCCGCTTGCAGACAGGAGTAAAATAAGTTTCATGGAAAAAGAGATAAATAAAATAAATCCAGAAGCTCTTGTTGTAAAAACAATTTTCAGGCCCCAGCCGTTGTCGGATATAGAGGGTAAGAAGATATTCATGGCTATGACATCCAGTAGGTCTATTGAATCTAAAATAAAGGAATACATGGAGAAAAATTTTAAATGCAAGATAAAGTATATCAGTTTTAATCTGGGGGATAGGAAGGAACTTAAGGATGACCTTAAAAAAAACGGGGACTACGACACTATACTGACAGAATTAAAAGCTGCCTCGGTTGATGTTTTAACAGATTTTGCCTGTAAAAATAAAAAAGATGTAGTATATATGAATAACATTCCTATTATTTTAAACGGTGAAGAAAGATTTAAAAGAGAATTAATGAAATTATTTTTAAAGGAGAAGAATTAAGTTGGAGCTAAATAGAGTAAGTGAAAATGGCCCAAAAATAGTTGTAATATCTGATAAAAAAGGTGGTCTTCCTTTCTCAAAGGGAATACTTGCATCATCCATATCCATGACAGGCCTGGATATAATAAATGCATATAAAATTGCCAGTAGAATACAGGAATATTTCTTAGAAAATAGAATGTATTCATTATCTCTTAATGATTTAAGAACCATAACTTTCAGGTTTATAAAAGATGAAGTAAATCTGGAATATGCTGAAAGATACTTGCTATGGCAGTCTGTCGGTAAACTTGAGAAGCCGCTTGTTGTACTTATTGGCGGGTCAACTGGCGTGGGAAAATCTACCATAGCTACCATACTTGCTAACAGATTAAATATAACCAGGGTAGCTTCCACAGATGCCATAAGGGAAGTTATGAGGGCTTCTGTTTCCGATAAATTAATAAGGCCGCTAAGAGGTTCATCATATAATGCTTATAAAAATTTAACCCTTCCTCCCACAGGGGTGGAACCGGTTATCCTTGGATTCAGGGAACAGGTGCTGGCTGTAAGCGTTGGTATAGAAGCAATAATTAAAAGGAATATCGAAGAAAAATCAGATGTTGTTATAGAAGGAGCACATGTAGTGCCTGGTTATCTTAATCTTAAGGATTATTATCCCAGGGCTATAATTCAGCAGATAGTTGTATCTGTGTCTGACAAGGATATACACAAAGAGCACTTTACCAAAAGAACGGTTGAAACACAGGGCTCAAGGCCTATGAATAAATATATAAAACATCTTGATAAAATTATTATAATCCAGAATTATATAGAAAAGCTGGCAAAAAAGGAAAAAATTAAAATAATTGAGAATTATAATCTTGACACTGTTTTAAATGAAATACTGGAATTAATATTGCACAGATTAAGAAGTGAATTTGGTGATGTAGGCCCGGGGCGTAACAAAAAGAAGTGAGTCATATCCATATAGCTTATCAGGATATTTTTATAAGGTTTTATACATAAGATATATAAATTAGTTAGAATTTATATAGAAATTTTCAGATATTTTGTAATCACCATTTAAGTAAGCTTCTATATAATACTCCCCGGCAGAGTATATATCATTTTTTTTGACCAGCAATACTACAATTTTTCCTGAACCATCTTGCCCGGGATTAAATATATCCTCCTGGATTACACTGCGGGTACTGTCATCTTCTGTTTTTCCCCATTTTACTTTTATTTCATTATCAACTGTAAGGTGCCTTACTTTCATTATGAGATATATATTGGATTCTTTGCTATTGAAATTATAATTTTTATTAAGTTTTAACTGGTCAAAATCAAAATCCTTGTTGGAACTTAAGTAGATGCTTTCTATCTCTGGCACTCTTTCAAGGGTGACTACTGAAGCTATGGCTAAAATTATAGTAAGGATTATTATAATAAGTATATCTCTTTTTTTCATATATAAATGTTTATTCTAGTGACAATTAAAGTTTATTATAGGAGTATTTTTCTATATTTCTATAAGTTAATTATATTTGACTAAATTTTTTAATTGATATATATTTTCTGAATGATTTCATTATAAATATTTAATGTTGAGAAAGAAGCTTTTATATGCCTATATATAGCTATAAATGTGAAAAATGCGGAAGGGTTTTTGATAGATTTGAGAAAGCATCTGATAGTAACGGGAGTAATGGTGTCGTAAAATGCATATATTGTAGTGCTTATGCTAAAAGATTATTTTCGCCAGCAGGTTTAATTTTTAAAGGTTCCGGGTTTTATAAGACTGATTATAGGTCAGTTTCAAAAAGTACAGGCGGCGGGGGCATATCAAGGGAAAAAGACAGTAAAAAACCTGAAAGTAGGATATCAGCTAACAAAGATAATAAGAAAAAACCTGAAATAAAAGAAACCAGCAAAAAAGGGGACAGCATTGTCTCAGATAAAAACGGATAGGTTTTGAGTATTATTAGTATTGTTTTATTGGTAGTATAATTAAATCATAACATTCATAATTTATTTTAATCTTTAGAATCAATGTTTTTATTATTAATTTTATCTACAGTATTGTTAGTATTATATATCTCAAGTTTAAGGTCTATGATTAAAACCAGTAATGATTATGTCATCCGTAAGGAAATTCAAAGATTAGAAAAGTATATGTCACAGGGCTATGATGATATTACCCTGGAAAAATCATCAGTAATATTATCTTTGGCAGTGGTAATTATTTTAAATATAGTCGAAATAGGGTATTTTCTTTATAGCAATTATTTTTTTAATGATATGGCAGTTACCCTTGGAAGTGCAATACTTATTGGTTATACTCTTTATTCTATGGTAAAATTTTTACCAAAAGTTAGGAAATTTATAAGAAAGCCGTTGGCGTATTTGAAAGAGATAAGTCAGGGGTTTGAATCTGTTTTAAATTTTATTATGGTTCCCCTGGAAATGGTTTTTTGTATTTATATTATGTTTAAGATTTTTATTAATTATATTTTAGTGGGATAAATAATTATGAAAACAAAGAAAATAGGTATGATAGTTTTACTAATTTGCTTTTTAACAGTATCTTTGGTTATGGTTTCATGTTTCGGTGCAGGCGGTAATTCGGAAGGTGAAGATAGCCAGTTGGCAGAAAGTCAGATGGCGGGTAGTCATGATACGGTGGACCAGACCGGGGAGAATAACGGGCAGGATGGTGGAGATTTTGAGGAACTTTCCGAGGAGGAGTTAAATCAGCTTTTAGAAAATGAAGGTTTTATGGAAGTATTTAATAGTTTTTGTTACCCCGGTTCTGAAATTGAAGAAGTAAAGCAAATAGAGGATGACGAAAACTTACTTTATATTTTATTGGGATCAACAGAAAATTCTGAAGAAGTTAGAGATTATTATAAAGACAAAAAAGTCCAGTCAATATGGAGCAGGTCTGTAATATATGAAGAAAGTATAGGTAGCATCGAAGAAGAATTTATAGAAGATGAAGATAAAGATATACCTGTTTATAAATTTACATACAACAGCAATGATAAAGATAAAGTTGTCAATGTTCTTATAAAAGGTCTTGAAGAAGACAGAACCTGGATAATGATTTTGTACTGGAACCTTCAGTAAATCATAAATGGAAGACTATAGCATCTTAAAAACAAAGGTCTACACAGTCAGCGAACTCAATCAGGAAATAAGAAAAAACCTTGAATCAGGTTATCCGGATGTATGGGTTGAAGGTGAGGTAAGCAATTTTTATTTCCATGATAAGAAACATATGTATTTTGACCTAAAGGATGAAAAATCAAAAATTAGAGTAGTTATGTTCCACCATAGCAATAAAAATTTACTTTTTAAGATAGAAGAAGGGCTGCATATTTTAATAAACGGCTATGTTTCCGCATATGAAAAAAGAGGCGAGTACCAGGTAATAGCTCTCTGTGCCCGCCCGGTCGGCAAGGGTGCTCTTATCCTTGCATTTGAGCAGTTAAAAGCAAAGCTGGAAAAAAAGGGTTATTTTGAATATGAACATAAGAAAAATATCCCGATTCTACCCGGAAAGATTGGTCTGGTAACTTCAACTGGCGGATCGGTAATAAGGGATATAATTTTAGTTCTGAAGAGCAGGTTTGAAAATTTTCATCTTATAGCAAGAAATGTTAATGTTCAGGGGGCTACTTCAAGTAATGAAGTATGTGATGCAATTGATGACCTGTGCGAATACGGGGTTGATGTAATAATATTAGCCCGCGGAGGCGGCTCACTGGAAGACCTGTGGGCTTTTAATACTGAGAAAGTAGCCGAGAAGATTTATAAATGCCCCATTCCATTAATTTCGGCAATTGGTCATGAAACAGACTATACCATTTCAGATTTTGTGGCAGACAGGAGGGCAGCCACACCTTCGGTTGCAGGTGAGTTAGTAATATTGAATAAAAGAGAATTAGTGAAGAGCTTGAGGATAATAAATAGAAGGATTAGAAGTCTTGTCAGTTCCAGAATAAATATTTTCAGTAAAGAAGCTGCTTTTTTAATCAGAAGAAGAATCTTCTTCAAACCGGAAACATTACTGGATAAGTTCAGTCAGGCCACTGGAGAATTGAAGATTAGATTGGTAGAAAATAAAAAAGGGCTTGTCAGGGTAAAGAAGGAAAGAGTTGGAGACCTGTACAGGATGATGGATAGGAGAAATATAATTAAAAGAATATATATCCATAAAATTGAAATAAAAACTTCATATGTAAGAATGTTTTCTGCTATAAGAAATTATATTAATCAGAAAAAAAGCAAGCTGAAATATGTTCTGGGGAAGATAGACGAGAGAAACCCTTCTGCTGTCCTAAAACGGGGTTTTGCGCTGTTGTATAGCATTAAGGACAATAAAAGCATAAAGAGTATAAAAGATGCTAAAATAAACCAGAAGGTTAAGATATTATTAAAAGATGGGATACTTAAAGTAAAAGTTTTTGATAAAATAAATAAAATTTTAGAGTTAGGTTTTAAAAATGAAAATTGAAGAAATGAGTTTTGAAGAATCTATTAAAAAGCTTGAAGAAATTGTTAAAAAACTTGAGGATGAGAAAATATCCCTGGAAGAATCAATGAAAAATTTTGAAATGGGGATTAAACTTTCTTCAAGCTGCCTTAAGAAGCTGAATGAAGCTGAAGGGAAAATAGAGGAATTGGCCAGGTCAGAAGATGGAAAATTGATTACAAAAGAGCTGAACCTGGAAAAAGAAAATTAAAATATTTTTTAAAAACGGAAATTTTTAAATTTTTATTGCAGAATATATGAATTTTGTTGTTTATCCCCCCAAAACTATATATAGTAATAAAATCCAATAAAAAACCTCTGGATTATCTATATATAGTTATATATTATTATTAAATAAATCCTAAATTAAATAATCATAAATAGATTTACATTTATTTAAATAATAGTTTACAAATTAATGCTAGTGTGGTATCTTATTGATGTGATGTGGAGGAAAGTGGAGGAAAATGTTGTGAACTCCCTTTAATTATTGAGATAGTGGGGTAGAAGTGTTTTTAGGTGAATATTACAGAACAATAGATAAAAAAGGAAGAATCTTTATCCCAGCAAAATTTAGAGAAGATTTAATAAAAGGTGTTGTTATATCAAAGGGATTTGATGAGAAGTGCCTTTTTTTATTTTCAAAAGAAAACTGGAAACGGCTGGAAGAAAAAATAATGTCAAATAAGGTTGCTGAAAGAAGCATCCAGAGCTTTTCCAGGTGGTTTTTCTCTTCGGCCAGCGAGGAAGCAATAGATCAGCAGGGTAGAACCAGGATTCCCCAGACTTTAATAAAGTATGCAGGGCTTGAAAAAGAAATTGTTATGGTAGGTGTTTCAGATAGAGCAGAAATATGGTCCAGTGAAAAATGGAAGAAATATTACAATAAGCAAGATGCTCAATTTATGGGAGATAAGAATGCTTTTGAACAATTGCGATTTTAAAAAAATTTTATAAAGAGTGTTGTAAATGGATTTAGGAGAATTCCATAAACCGGTTCTTCTGAAGGAGGTTTTATATTATTTAAACTTAAAGCAAAGCGACATTATTTTTGACGGGACACTTGGCGGTGCTGGTCATACTGTAGAAATTATTAAAGTCATTGCCCCCACAGGCAAAGTAATTGGAGTTGATCTTCATAGCCAGGCTATAAGCACCGCCGCCAAAAAATTAAAAGATTTTTCAGATAGAGTAAATTTAATAAAAGGTAACTTTGCGGATATTAAAGAAATTTTGAAAAAATTAAATATAAGAGATGTTGATGGCATACTGCTTGATCTGGGATTATCCTCTTTTCTGATTGAAGAATCAAAAAGAGGGTTTAGCTATCTTAAGGATGAGAAGTTAGATATGAGATTTGATGATAAGAACAAAATAAATGCTTTTGATGTGGTAAATAAGTATTCCAGGGAAAAATTGACAGAGATATTTTATAAATATGGCGAAGAACGGTGGTCTAAGTTGATTGCCAGAAATATAGTAAATTACAGGAAGGAAAGAGATATAAAAACAACAGGGGAGCTTGTGGATATTATAAAAAGTTCAATACCATATAAGTTCAGGCACAGCAGAAGGGGCCATCCTGCAAAAAGGGTGTTCCAGGCAGTAAGGATAGAGGTAAACAGGGAACTGGATAACTTAAAGAAAGCAATTGAAGATGGTTTTAAGGTGCTAAAGAGCGGGGGAAGGATGGTTATAATATCATATCATTCGCTTGAGGACAGATTGGTAAAAAGAAAATTTTTAGATTATGAGGGTGCTTTTAACTATCCTCCTGATTTTCCGGTGTATGAAAGTGACAGGGAGAAAAAAGCCAGGATAATCACCAGGAAAGCAGTAAAAGCATCACCCGGGGAAATAAGCTTGAACCCCCGTTCCAAAAGCGCAAGGTTGAGAGTTCTGGAGAAGCTGTAAATTTATATTTTTGTTTGTAATTAATATGTAGAGGGTAATTATAAAAATGAACGTAAGATTTGCAGAAAAGGAAGAAATATATAAAAGAAGGGCACGCCCTCTCTTGTATCTGGTTAAGGCAGGCGACAACAGGGGCACCGGGGAGGATGTAGTATATAGAGAGAGTGGCCTGTTCTATATATTTGTGATTGCCATAATTTTTGCATGCCTCGGAGTTCTATTGAATATCGGTTTGAAAGTACAGAACATAGATTATCAGAAGGAAGTGTATGAAATTAATGAGATGATTTCATTGGAGAACGAGAGGAATGACCGTCTGCAGCTGGAGATAGCAGAACTGAAGTCACCTGAAAGAATTATTGAAATTGCAGAAAATGATTTAGATATGGATATTGCTGATGATTCTAAGGTAGTTAAGATTTCAAGCAGCGGTCTTGAAAATAATGAGAAGATATATAACTACATGGCTAAAAGCGAGAGCAGGGTTACCGGAAATTACGATAGTTTCCTGGGGACTATTTACTATGTTCAGGATATAGTACTGGTAGTATCTGAAGGAGTATTAACATTTTTTATTCCCTGATTAATATGTTAGCATAAAAATGCTTAAAAATAATAATAACAAGAAGATAAACAGGAGAAGAATATATATCCTGTTTATTTTATTTTTGATGGCTTTTTCGGTAATAATATACAGACTGGTTTCTATTCAGTACCTGAATGCTTCCGAATACGAAAGCTACGCAGAATTTCAGCATACAGGCCAGTTTACCCTGAATGCAAAAAGGGGAGAAATACTGGATAGAAACGGCGTTGAACTGGCGATAAGCTTGAATGAAAGAACTGTCTACGCAAACCCTAAAGAAGTTATTGATTCAACCTACCAGGCAGAAGTTATAGCGGAGATACTGGGACTGGATGAAGAAAAAATAAAAGAAAAACTGGATAATAAAAATCTTGGTTTCGTTTATATACAGAGAAAAATTTCTGCGGAAAAAGCTGAAAAGATTGCAGAATACAATCTTCCCGGTATATATATTCAAAATGAATCTAAGAGATATTACCCTTTAAACGACATTGCTGCTTCAATAATAGGATTTACTGGTGTAGATGGCAATGGTCTTTCAGGAATTGAGCTGCAGTATGAAAAAGTGCTGAGGGGCATTGACATAACGGTGACTGCGGAGAAAGATGTTTTCGGGAATATAATTCCTATAGGAGACAATGATTATAAAGAGCCAATTAACGGCAAGGACGTGACTCTTACAATTGATTCGCAGATACAGTATATGGTCCAGCAAAAACTGGAGGAAATAGTATCAGAATATAATGCTATCCAAGCAGTTTCTATAGTAATGAATCCTGAAAATGGTGAGATTTATGCAATGGCTTCTTATCCTGGTTTTGATTTGAATAACTATGAGGAAGCTGACCCGGAACTTTATAAGATACAGGGAATATCTTTTAATTATGAACCGGGGTCAACATTTAAGATAATTAATGTGTCCACAGCGCTTGAGAATAATACAGTAGGCAGGTATCAACTGTTTAACCTGGCTCCTTCAATAAAGGTTGGCGATAGAGTAATCAAGGAGATATTTAGGACATATAACATAGATTATACTACTGAAGAAATAATAAAATATTCCAGTAATATTGGTGCAGTAACTATTGCTCTGAGTATGGGTGAAAAAAAATTCTGGGAAGGTATTAAGGAATTTGGATTTGGCGAGCAGACAGGAGTAGGGCTGCCGGGTGAAGAAAAAGGAATTTTTCATGATTATAAAACATGGCCTGCATCAACAATAGGAGCTCTGGCAATAGGCCAGAGTATTTCGGTAACTCCTCTACAGCTCCTGCGTGCTGTTTGTGCTGTCGCTAATGGCGGCTACCTTGTTACTCCTACTATTGTAAAGGAGATAGAATTATTGGAAAATGAACAAGATGATATACAGTCGGAAGAAAGAAAAAGGATTATCATTCAGGAGACCGCAGATGCAGTTAAAGATATGATGCTTGCTGTAGTTGAAGGGGGGACTGGAACCAGGGCCCAGGTAGAAGGAGTAGAAGTGTGCGGAAAGACCGGAACAGCTGAAAAAGCAAATAGAAGTGGAGCTGGATATGATGAGGGAAGACAGATAACTTCTTTTATTGGTTTTGCCCCTTATGAAGAACCGAAGGTAGCCGTAATTGTTGTGGTTGACGAGCCGCAGGGTGGAGAAAATGAAATCTGGGGAGGAACTGTAGCTGCCCCTGCTTTTAGTGATATAGTAGATTTTTCTTTGAATAGATTAAAGATATATTAAGTTATTTAGACCTGGAGATAAGGATAAGTATATGTTTGGAATGGTCCGAAAAATTGAGGGGCTACGTAAATAGTATTTATATATAAAATTACTAAAAAAAATGAAGTTACAGGATTTATTAAAAGGTGTAAATTATAAAGAAATTTATGGAAATTCTGAAATTGAATTGAAAAATATTTCCATAAACTCAAGGAATGTAAAGGAAGGAGGCCTTTTTGTTGCTGTTAAGGGATTTAAGTTTGATGGGCATGATTTTATAAAAGAAGCAGTTTCTTCGGGAGCTTCTTTGCTGATAGTTCAGAAGAAGGCAAATATCCCTTCAGCTATTACCCAGGTTATAGTTGATGATACCAGAAAAGCATTACCGGTTTTAAGCAGAAATTTTTATAAAGACCCTACCAGATCGTTTGAGCTTATCGGAGTCACTGGTACCAACGGTAAAACAACTACCTGCTATCTGATAGATTCTATTTTAAAAAGTGCGGGTAAAAAAACTTCGCTCATAACAACTGTTGAATCATTTCTTGACGATAGGAAAGTTTATTTTGACCGCACTACGCCTGAATCTGCCGACCTTAATGATTTCTTTAGCAAAAGCAGGGATAAAAAAGTTGACTACGCATGCATGGAAGTATCTTCACATTCAATTGATTTGCACAGGATAGATTTTCTCAAGTTTAATTATCTTGTGTTTACCAATCTTTCACAGGATCATCTGGATTACCACAAAGATATGGAAAGTTATTTTTATGCAAAGAAAAAGTTATTTTTAAGGGAGAAAAGAAATATTTATTATGGTGAAAAAGCAGTAATAAATATTGATGATAGTTACGGTAAAGATATTTATAAAACTACTGATTTAGATAAGATATCTTATTCACTTGAACCGGGCAGGGCAGATATATGGCCTACAAATATAAAAAATTCTGTTTCGGGAATTAAAATGACTGTAAATACTTCAAGTGGATTAAGGTTTGATGTCTCTTCTTCCCTGTGCGGCTACTTTAATATATACAATATCCTGGCAGCTGCAGGCGTATGTATTGATATGGGTGTGGAGAAAAGTTACATAAAAGAAGGAATTAGCTCTATGAGCGGAGTGAAAGGCAGGTTTGAAAAGATTTATTGCGGTGGTAAATTTACGGTAATTATAGATTATGCCCACACACCTGACGGTATTAAGAATGCACTTGAGACTGCCAGGAAGATATTGCCGCCGGGAGGGAAAGTAGTATCTGTTTTCGGGTGTGGCGGTGACCGGGATAGAGGAAAGAGAAGAGCAATGGGACAAATTTCAGGCAGGTATGCTGATTATACAATTATAACTTCTGATAACCCCAGGTCAGAGAAGCCGCTTTCCATAATAAATATGATAGAGGAAGGGATTAAAGATAATGGCGCTGGTAAATATACAAATGAAGTTGACAGGAAGAAAGCGATATTTAAAGCGCTTGAAATGGCAGCAGAAAATGATGTTGTTATAATAGCAGGTAAAGGTCATGAGAGTTATCAGGAGTTTAAGAATTATAAGATACCGTTTTGTGATTGGGAAGTAGTTAAGGAATGGGTTGAGAAGAAAAAATGAAAGAGAAAATAAAGAGTAAAAAAATATTAGCCTGGACCGGGTGCAATATGGTTTCAGGAAATGAAAATGGATATATATACGATATTTCAACTGATACCAGGACTCTTAAAAAAGGAGATTTTTTTATCCCTCTTAAGGGTGAGAATTATGATGGACATGATTTCATAGAGCAGGCACTGGCTAAAAAAGCCGGGGGATTTGTATTTGAGTCAGATTATAGTAATAATTTGAGATTATGGAATAAAAAAATAAAGGCTAACAATCTGGAAGATATTGTAATTATCAAATCAGTAGATAATTTAAAATTTTTAGAAGATATTGCCTATAATTATATAAGGGAATTCAAGCCAGCTGTTGTAGGTATTACAGGAAGTGTTGGAAAAACTACAACCAAAAATTTTCTGGTAAGTATATTAGAAATAAAAAATAAAGTTGAATTTACTCCCAGAAACTATAACACTGAAATTGGCGTTTCAAAATCAATTCTGGAGATTGACAGAGGAACAGAATTTTTTATTGCTGAAATGGGAATGAGAGGAAGGGGCCAGATAAAAACACTTGCAGATATGTGTAATTTGAATCTGGGGGCTATAACTGGTATTAGTGAGTCACATCTGGCTTTTTTTGAAGGTCTGGAAGAGATAGCACTGGCGAAGGCAGAAATGGCAGAAATTATTTCAGGTAACAGGGGGGTGTTATTTTTAAACAATGATGATGAATACAGTAATTTAATAGAAAAAAAAGTTAATTGCAGAGTTATAAGATTCGGAAGGGATAATGATATTGAATTTAATTTTATAGAAAAAGAAATGGATGACCTGGGAAGATTCACATTTAGTTTGCTTAGAGGAGGAGGCCATGTTGCAGACATAAAATTAAATATCCCGGGCTACCATAATTTATATAATGCGTGCTGTGCAGCAGCAGTTGCCCTATATCTGGGGACGAGTGCCAGGGAGGTTAAAGAAGGAATTGAAGAAGCAGTTATTGAAAAGTCCAGGATGGAGGTTATAAAAAAGAAAGGCAGGATAATAATAGACGATTGCTACAATTCAAGCCCCCTTTCTGTAAAAAAAGCTGTTGATACGCTGGTTCTGGTTTCAAAAAAAAAGAATATGAGAAGCGTGGCTATACTTGGAGATATGCTGGAACTGGGAAGGAAATCATCAGAGCTGCACAGGGAAGTTGGCAGATATTTATTTGACAGGAAAGTTGATATATTAATAGCTGTGGGTGACTCTGCCAGGGATATATATGATGGATATAGAAGTAACGGGAGTCTTAATGAATTTAGTGACCGGTCTTATTATTTTTCAGATAAAAAACAATTGAGTAAAAAAATAGGCAACTTACTTAAAGATGGAGATTTAATTCTTATAAAAGGTTCAAGGGCAAAGAAAATGGAGGATATTACTAAATTAATATAGATAGGAAATAACATATGACCTGGATATTTTTATCAATAATAATCGGGGGCTTGGTGTCGCTTCTGGTAACGCCTCTTTTTATAAAATTTCAAAAGAATAAAAGAATCGGAGAGAAAATCCGGATAGACGGACCAAAGACACACTCTGCTAAATCAGGGACTCCAACTATGGGAGGTCTTATATTTGTTATAGCTTCGGTGGTTGCATTTTCTGTTGTTACCCTGATTAAGTACTACAGGTATGATGTTTACAGTATCGAGGGAATATTTGTAATTTCAATATTACTGTTGTGCAGCTTTATAGGATTTATTGATGACTATATGGCGCTTAAAATGCAGAGATCTCTTGGTTTAAGATGGTGGGTAAAAATTTTCCTTCTTTCAATAGTATGTTTGTATTTCATATTGTTTTCAAAATACTTGCTTAACACCGGTACCTATATAAATATACCTTTTACTTCCATGCAGGTAGAGCTGGGAAACTGGTATTATATAATTGTGGTGCTTATTATTATAAGTACCACCAATGCAGTCAATTTGACTGACGGTCTTGACGGTCTTGCCGCAGGGACTTCATCAATAGTCCTGGCTGCGTTCAGCTTTATTGCATTCCTGGAATGGTCAGTGCTTCATGTCCCTTATGGAGTTGATGTTGCAGTAGTAAGCGGCGGGACACTTGCTGCGTGTATAGGATTTTTATGGTGGAATACGACCCCGGCTGAAATTTTTATGGGGGATACCGGAGCTTTTGGCCTGGGAGGACTTATAGCAGCAGTTGCCATAATTCTAAAACAGGAAATTTTATTAATTATAATCGGAGGCCTTTTTGTAATTGAAGCATTGTCAGTAATAATCCAGGTTTTATGGTTCAAGATTCGTAAAAGAAGGGTGTTTAAAATGGCCCCCATCCATCATCATTTCGAGCTTTTAGGATGGCCTGAAATAAAGATTATCATAAGATTCTGGCTTGTATGCATATTATTTGCAGGAGTAGGATTTTTCATATATTATCTAAAATTTATAGACTGAAAATATGGAGAAAAAAATTGATTTTGTAAAAAATAAAAATTTAATGGTAATTGGTCTTGGAAAGACGGGAATTTCAGTAATAAAAAGATTGGTGGGTTTGTGCTCGTCTATAACTGCTCTGGATAGTAATCCTGACCTGGATTTAGAAGATTTATTTAAAAAAATAAAACATAAAAACCAAAAAAGTCTTAAAATAATACTCGGTAAGGATATATCAAAATTAGATAAGAAGGAAATTATAGGGAAAATAGACCTGGTGATAACCAGTCCAGGTGTTCCCGGCAGTCTATCTGTAGTAAAGCTTTCTGAGGAAAATAAGATTCCTGTCTGGAGTGAGCTTGAACTTGCGTGGAGATTGCTGGGCGAGGAGGAGCAAAAAAGGACTGTTGCTGTAACAGGGACAAATGGTAAAACAACAGTAGTTAAATTAATAGGGAAAATTCTTGGTGATTCCGGTAAAAACTGCGTGGTTTGCGGGAATGTGGGTCTTCCATTAATTGATACAGTAAAAATATCTGATTCATATAAAAATCTACGGGATATGTCCCTGAATAAAGATTTGATTAGAATAATAGAAGTAAGCAGTTTTCAGCTGGAAAGAATATATAAATTTAAGCCCCATATTAGTGTAATACTGAATATAACCAGCGACCACGTGGACAGGCATAAAACTTTTGAAAATTATGGCAGTCTGAAGATGAAATTATTTGTAAATCAGGATAAAAAAGACCGGGCGGTTATTAATGTAGATGACTGGTATATAAATAAAAAAATAAAGCTTATCTCCGGTAGGCAGGAACGGTTACCTGAATTTATCAAATACGGTATGGAACCAAAGAAAGATATAAATGTTTTTTACAGTGATAATTATATTTTTTACCGGATTGGTAAAAAAGAAGGGAAAATAAGCATAAAAAATTCGCTTCTTAACGGCAGTCATAATATATCAAATATAATGGCCTCGGCTGCTATCGCCCTGCTTATAGGAATAGGTAAAAGAGATATCGAGAAAGCAGTATCAACTTTCAGGCCTCTGAGCCATAGACTTGAGTACCTGGGTTATATCAGGGGAGTAAGGTGTTTTAACGATTCAAAGTCTACCAATCCGGATGCTACAATAGCTGCTCTCAGCGGCTTTGGAAGGGAAGTTACATTGATTCTGGGTGGCAGGGATAAGGATATGGATTTTTCTTCATTGATTAAAATTTTAAATAGAAAAATTAAAAATCTTATTTTAATAGGTGAATCCGCTTACGCAATCTATAAACAGATAACAGGGGGTACTTATAAATACAGAATATTCAGGTGCAGGACACTGGAAGAAGCGGTCAGGGCAGGTTTTAAGGTAACAGGGCCGGATGAAGTTTTGATGCTCTCCCCCGGCTGTGCCAGTATGGATATGTTTAAAGATTACAGGGACAGGGGTAATAAGTTTAAAAGTCTTGTGTTAAAAAGAAAAAGAAAATGATATTTGAGATTGCAAATAAGGAGAATAAAGAAGAGGTAATTTCAGTAATAATAGGGGGAAAACAATATAGGAGTGGAAAATTACAAATAGAAAGCATAATAAAGGAAGCAAAGAAGATAAATGGAAAGAGAAGACGGTACAAAAAGATTTAGTTTTTTAAAGGTTGAGATAGAATATTATTTCTTATTCATATTAACTCTTATTCTGTCAATAATTGGACTGGTAATGGTATCAAGTTCTTCAATGTCTTTTGGGGAAAGATATTTTAGTGACCCTTACTGGTTTATCAGGAGGCAGATAATATGGTGGGTTATATCATTTGGTTTTTTTATCCTGGCTTCAAAGATAAATTATAATATTTACAGGAAGTTTTCAAATTTTATAATATTGATATTAATAGGAATGCTTGCCATGGTTTTTATTCCCGGTTTTGGTGTAGAGGCAGGCGGCTCCAAGAGATGGCTGGATCTGTGGTTTTTTAACATTCAACCTTCAGAGTTTATAAAATTAGCTATTGTTATTTTCTTTTGCGATAATCTTGATCGTAAATATAGATATAAAAAGCAGCTTAAGGATTTAGTTTTTCCTTCTTTTCTAGTACTGATTATTATTACTATTTTAATATTTCTTGAACCTGATCTGGGTGCTGTAGTAATTATATGGCTGATTGTGTTCGCAGTCCTGTTCGTGGGAGAAGTAAGGTTCAAACATTTATTTGGGCTCGGGTTTATGGGGCTGGTAATAACCATAGGTTATCTATTTCTTGAGGATTATAGAAGGGAAAGACTTTTTGCCTTTATCAATAACACAACTGGCAGCGAAGGGGCCAGTTTCCAGTCATATCAATCTCTGGTTGCACTGGGTTCCGGTAAGCTAACAGGAGTGGGACTGGGTAACAGCATGCAGAAATATTATTATCTTCCTGAAGCCCATACCGATTTTATTTTTGCCATTATTGGTGAAGAGCTTGGGCTGATAGGTACTCTTCTGGTTGTAATTATGTTTATCCTTTTTATGTTTTTTGGCATCAGGGTATGCATCAAGGCGAAAGACTATTATAGTAGGATAATGGCAGCAGGGCTTGTAGGCATTATAATAATACCTGCAGTAGTTAATATTGCTGTTGTTGTCGGCCTGGTGCCTGTTACAGGCCTTACTTTACCTTTTATAAGCTCCGGTGGTTCATCTCTTTTTGTTAATATGATAATAGCAGGCATATTATTAAGCATATCAAAGCGCAGCTCGATGCCCGGTGAAATAAAAAGCGACAGGGGTAATTAATATGAATCAGGTTTATTTAAAGATGGTGTAAACGAATGAGAAAAAAGATATTAATTTGTGCTGGCGGTACAGGAGGTCATATCTATCCTGCTCTGGCAGTAGTGGAATGTTTAAAAGAAAAATATCCTTCCAGTGAAATATTTTTTATTGGCAGTGAAAGAGGTCCCGGAGCAGAACTTATGTCTGGCTATAATATAAACTACAGAACAGTTAAATCATGTGGTCTGGTTCTGGATGTAAATATATTAAAAAAGATTTCAAATACAATAAAATTTATATATTTTTTAACTTATGGCTTTTTCCAGTCTTTAAGGATAGTGCTGAACTTTAAACCTGATATAATACTTGGTATGGGTGGTTATATATGTGCTCCTGTTCTTTTAGCAGGTGTTTTTACAGCTAAAAAAATGGCTTTGCATGAGCAGAATTATATTCCCGGGAGATTGAATAGCTTCTTTTCAAAATTTGCCAGATATATTTTTATAAGTTTCACTAATACAGATAAATATTTAAGGGTGAAAAAGGACAGGATAGTTTTTACCGGTAATCCATTAAGAAAAATAATAAGGGAATATAAAGAAACCGGGCTTGAATTTGAAAAATGGGGTCTTGAAAAAGGAAGGTTTACCATTGTTGCATTTGGCGGAAGCCTGGGCGCAGAAAATATAAATAATGCAGTTATAAATTTATATCATTACTTTAAGGATGATGATAAAATTCAGATTTTACTTATCCCAGGCAGGCGTTTCTTTAAAAAAATAGTGGAACGTAAAAAAAATATTACTAATTACAGAGATAAGTTGATTTTTAAGGTATTTGAATATATAAATGAGATGAATGAGATATATAAAATATCTGACCTGGTGATTTCGAGAGCAGGAGCTAATACAATATCAGAGATAATTGAATATAATATACCTGCAATTCTAGTGCCTTACCCATATGCAGTAGCTGACCATCAGCATTACAATGCAGATTACCTGGCTGTAAGGGGAAAGGCAATTATGATTAAGGACAATGACCTGGATGGAAAAAAATTATATAGAATTTTAAAAATGCTTGCCGGGGATAATTGGAAAGGGTATAAAGAAATAAAGGATAAAGAAATTGAAGGTGTAGGAAATGACAGTGCAGGGATTATTGCGTCTGAGCTAGTGGAGGGCTGAGTTGATTAAATACAATAATATTTTAAAAAATAGTAAGAAAATTTTTTTAGTGGGCATAGGCGGAGCAGGAATGAGCGCGATAGCACAGGTGCTTAAAGGCATGGGTCTTGAAGTTTCTGGTTCTGATATAAAAGAGTCTCGCTATACAAATGTTTTAAGGAGTAAAAATATAAAAATCTTCACAGGGCATTCAAAAGAGAATATACGGGGAGCTGATGTAGTGGTTTATTCTGCTGCGATACCTGAAATTAATCCGGAAAGGGTTGATGCGGAAAAGAAAAAAATTCCGGTGCTTGCTCGCTCGGATATACTTGCATGGATATTAAATACCCGTAAGGGTATAGCAATCTCCGGGACACATGGTAAGACTACTACAACTTCAATGATTGCATTAATTTTCAGGGCTATTGGTCTGGACCCTATTATAATGGTTGGCGGTGAGCTGAACGAACTTGGTTCGAATGCCAGGTATGGCAAAGGTAAGTTCGTGATTGCTGAAGCATGTGAGAGTGACGGTTCTTTCCTTAAATATAAACCATTTATAAGTGTGGTTACAAATATTGAGGGCGACCATTTTGATTTTTATAAAGATATTGAAGAAATAAGAGATAGCTTTAAAAAATTTATAGGTTATACGAAGCCAGATGGTTTTATAGTTATGAATGGCGATGAGGATTACCTTAAGGATTATAAAAAGATTTTTAAATCCAGTGGTAGAAAAATTGTTTATTATGGAACCAGCTCTGATAATTATATATATGCTGAAGATATAAAATTTTCTAATTTTACTTCTTCTTATAACCTGATTTTTACCAGGGGCAGAAAAAAAGGTAAGATAAAAATTAACTTAAATGTACCTGGTGTTCATAATGTAAAAAATAGTCTGGCAGCACTTGCTGTGTGCAATCTGTTGGACTTTGATATGGAAAAAGTAGCGGATATACTAAAGTTGTTTACCGGTGTTAAAAGGAGATTTGAGAAGAGAGGGGAAAAGAAGGGTGCCCTGATTATTGATGATTACGCACATCATCCTTCAGAAGTAAAGGCGACTCTTGAAGCAGCTACAGATAAAAACAATAAAAGGGTGATTGTGGTTTTTCAGCCGCACAGGTATTCACGGCTGGCTAATTTAAAAGATAAATTTAATGGTTGTTTTGACGCCAGTGACATTTTAATTATTACCGATGTATATGGTTCGGGTGAGCAACCTATCCCGGGTATTACCGGCAAAATACTGGTAGACAGTCTGATAGATAGCGGTTTTGGTCGAAAGATAATTTATATCCCCAGACTTCAGGATGTGACAGAGTACTTGGAAACTAACATGAAAAGAAATGATATGGTTTTATTGATGGGGGCAGGAGATATTACCCGGGTTACTGACGAGATATTAAAGCATTGAGAAGATAAATTATTCATATTTAAAAGTAAATTCTGGGAACTGCGGGGATTAATTATGGTTAAAATCAAATTGTCAGGTAAAGAGGCTGTAAGAGTTATTAAAAGTACAGGCCTTGGCAAAATAATTTTTGATATGGACACATCAAAGCTATCATCCATTAAGGCAGGGGGGAAGGCGCTGTGTTATTTTACAGCTGAGGATACCAGTGAATTAAAGAAGATTATAGAGATCTGCTTAAAAAATAAAATTGATTTTATGCTAGTTGGAGATTGTACCAATATATTATTTAGTGATAAATATATTGATATGGTGCTGGTAAAATTGGGCAGGGGATTTAATTATATAAAGTTTGAGGGAGAAAATAAAATAAAGGCAGGCGCTGCCTTTAATTTTTCAAATTTAATAGTAAAAGCAGCTTCAATAGGATTTGAATTTTCTGAATTTTCCGGTATTCCGGGGACTCTGGGTGGGTGTATTGCAGGTAATGGCGGAACTGGTAAAACAGGAATCTGTGATTATATAGAGGAAATCAGCTATATTACAAAGAATAATGATGAAATTGTTGAAAAAAGAGTAAGCTTAAGTAAAAATGATTATGGTTATAGGTATCTTGATATTAAAGATTTGATAGCTATTACTGGTGTGTTTTTAAGTGCAGGGAAGTCTGATAAAAAAAGTGTTCCTAATAAGGTAAAAGAGAAGATAAATAAAAAGAAACTTACGCAGCCGATTGAAGCGAGAAGTTCAGGTTGTTTTTTTAAGAACTTAAATGGATGCTCCAAATCTACAGGGGAATTGATAGATAGATGCGGACTTAAGGGATTTGTTTATGGCGGAGCAAGAGTTTCGGAAAGGCATGCAAATTTTATTGAAAATTTTAATAATGCGAGCTCGGAGGACATACTGGTACTTTCCAGGATAGTAAAAGATATGGTAATGGATAAGTTTAATAAAAAACTGGAATATGAAGTGAGGCTGGTTGGGTTTTAATATGACAGATATACTGGAAGAATTTAAAAATCTTAAAGTAAGGGGAAAAAAGAAAAAGCTGAAAATAGGAGTAATTGCGGGCGGTATTTCCTCTGAAAGGGAAATATCTCTTCTAACCGGTAAAAATATCTACAGGTCTCTTTTAAAATTAGGTTATAATGCTATTTTTATTGACCCCAAGAATGATTTTTTATCAGAGCTCAAAAAAATAAACCTGGCATTTCTGGCGCTTCATGGCAGGTATGGTGAGGATGGAACTATTCAGGGATTGCTTGAATTTATGAAAATACCTTATACCGGAGCAGGTGTACTGGGAAGTGCTATTGCTATTAACAAGCTATTATCAAAGAAGATAATGAATTACGAGAATATTCTCACACCGGATTATGTTGCTATAGATTATAATAACTATAAGGATTTATCAGAGATTAAAAGTTTAATGAATGAGAAATTGTCCTTTCCATTAATGATTAAACCAAACAGTGAAGGTTCAACTATAGGGGTTAATATAGCACGCAATGATAGCCAGTTGGAAGATGCATTAATAAATGCATCAGAATATGATAATAAAATTTTAATTGAGAAATATATAAATGGAAGAGAATTAACCGTAGGTATAATAGGCAGGGAACCTGTTGCTTTACCGGTTATTGAAATAAAACCTAAAAATGATTTCTATGATTATAAAGCTAAATACGTTAAAAACATGACAGAATATATAGTACCGGCTGAACTGGATAAAAAAGTATATAAGTATGTCTCAGATGCAGCGGTAAAATGCCATAGGGTACTGGAGTGCAGCGGTATATCAAGAGTTGATTTCATACTTGATAAAAAAAATAATGCTTATGTCTTTGAATTAAATACCATACCCGGCATGACTGCTACCAGTCTTGTGCCCAAGGCTGCCAGAGCTGCGGGCATCAGTTTCGACAATTTGATAGAAATAATTCTGGATTTGGCTAATTTAAAAGTATAAATTGATGGTGATAAAATTAAAAAAAATAATAACTCCATACTAAGAAGAAGAAAAGGAAAAATAATCAAAAGGAGGATATGGGATTTTTTAAAACTTATGCTGATTGCTGTATTTTTAGCCCTTGTAGTATGGGGGTTGAATTTTTTTTATAGCAGTGAATATTTTAAAATCAAGAGCATAGATATTCAGGATAATGCGTACTATAAAGATGAAGATATTGTAGCGATGATTGATAAAATAATAGGAACCAATATATTTGAAGTTGACAAGAAAGGAGTCGAGGATACGGTAGCGGGGAAATTAAACTGGGTTAAAGAGGCAGAATTAAGTAAAATCTTTCCGGATAAAGTAATAATTAAGTTAGTGGAAAGAAAACCTTATCTTAAAATAGTATGCAGGGATGAGTATTTTTTAGTAGATGATGAAGGAGTGGTCCTTGATAAAATTAATGAAGGGGAAATAGATAGTTACGGACATTTAATTCTGGTAAGGAATGCGGTTAGCTATAGTGTTAATATAGGGGAAAAAATTGCAAAAAAGAATGTATTGAGCTGTGCGGAAGTTTATAGAGTTTTTGATGCAGGTTTAAAGAATATGGTTAAAGAAGCAAGGATTGAAGAAAATTTATCAGGGGATATAGTCTTTGAAACCAATGACGGCAAAGAGATTATTTTTGGTGACAGTAGTTATGCAGTAGAAAAGATTGAGGCATTAAAACAATTGTTAAAAGAGGAAACAAATTGTAATATAATAGATTTAAGAAGTCCTGAAAACCCGGTGATAAAATAAAGAATTAAAGGAGTGGAGGTCTGGTTGTTGGCAAGTGATGAAAATATTGTAGGGATCGATATAGGCACTACCAAGGTAACAACTATAATTGGCGGAATAGGGAAAAACAATACACTAAGAATAAAAGGTTACGGGATTTCTGGCTCAAAGGGTGTTAAAAAAGGTCTGGTCGTAGATATAAGTGAAGCTACAAGGTCAATACTTGACTCAATAGAAATGGCTGAAAAATCTTCTAAGTCATTTGTAGAAAATGCCTATATAGGGATTACAGGAAAGCACATTTCTTTTACAAATAATTGGCGTGAAGTAAATATTACCTCACCAAGTAATATAATAAGGAAAGCTGATGTGGATAAGCTAATATCAATGGCTAATAAAGTAGATATACCCTCGCAAAATGAAATTATACATACTTTAATAAAGCAGTTTGTTATTGATGATGAAAAGGGTATAGTGGACCCGATAGGGCTTTCAGCAAGCAAACTGGCCGTAGAATTAGTGGCAGTTTATGGAACATCTTCTCTGATAAGCAATGTGGTTAATAGTATAAAAGCTGCTAAAATAGGAATAGAAGATATTATAGTGGAGGCCCTTGCTTCAAGTGAAGCTGTCCTTACTCCCGAGGAAAAAGAGAGTGGAGTGATACTTCTGGATATTGGTGGAGGGACAACTGATGTTGCAGTTTATAAGGATAAAAAAATGATATTTACTTATTGTCTTCCTGTAGGCGGAGATTTAATAACAAATGATATATCAATTGGTCTTAATATTCCATTTTTAAAAGCGGAAGAAATTAAAAAAAAATTTGCTAATGTAGATTATAATTTCTATGATACTTTAAACAGGCTGAATATAGGAGATGTTAAGATAGACAGTAATAAGACAACATTAAATATAAGGTTATACAATATAGTGAACTGCAGAGTTAAGGAACTTTTAAGTCTTGTTAGAGAAAAAATTGAAGGTTATAATTTTATGCACAAGGTCCCCTGCGGGCTGGTTATAACAGGAGGGTCTTCTCTAATTAAAGGTGTTGCTCCACTGGCGAATTCTGTATTTAATCTGCCTGCAAGGTTGGGAACCTCCTGTGATATAGAGGGGCCAATGGAGGTTATTAATAATCCTATTTATTCTACAGGTGTGGGCTTGTTGAAGTATGCTTACCAACTTGAGAATTATCTCAATATTGACCAGATTGGAGAGAAGAGCGAAAGAAATAGTTTTATGAATAGATTCAGAGAATTTATATTAAAAATTTTAAAAAATGAAAGCAGGTGATTAATTTGAATTTGGATTTTGATAAAAGCTACTATGCAGTTATAAGGGTTATCGGTATAGGAGGTGGCGGGAGTAATGCGGTCAATAGGATGATGGAGGATAATTTGATCGGGTGTGAATTTGTAGCAGTGAATACCGATGCCCAGGTCCTTATGATGTCAGGTGCAGACAAGAAGGTATTAATAGGAGAAACAGGTCTGGGGGCAGGGTCTAACCCGGAGATTGGCCGGGTTGCTGCTGAAAAGTCTATAGAATCTATAAAAGATATAGTTAAAGATGCGGACATGATATTTCTGACTGTAGGGGAAGGTGGCGGTACTGGAACCGGTGCTGCACCTGTTATAGCAGCTGCTGCAAGAGAAGCAGGATGCCTGACAGTTGCAGTTATAACAAAACCATTTACTTTTGAAGGTAAGAAGAGGATGTACCAGGCAGAAGAGGGAATTGAAAACTTAAAGGATAAAGTAGACACTCTCATAATTATTCCAAATGACAGGTTGCTGGAAATTGCTGATGATGATACTACACTTCTTAGTGCATTTAAGCTTGCTGATAATGTGCTCAAAGCAGGTGTGAGAGGGGTTACGGATTTAATAACCCTGCCGGGGCTTATTAATCTTGATTTTGCAGATGTAAAATCAATAATAAAAAATGCAGGGAATGCAATACTGGGTGACGGTATGGCTGCAGGCGAAAACAGGGCTATTAAAGCTGCGCAGAATGCAATTTCCAGTCCTTTGATTGAAACTTCAATAGAAGGTGCCAGCGGAATTTTATTAAATATATCAGGCGGGCCTGACTTGAAATTATTTGAAGTAAACCAAGCAGCCGAAATAATACGGAATGCATCCAGTGCACAGGCAAATGTAATATTTGGAGCTGTTATTGATGAAAGTATGGATGATAACGTGAAGGTTACTATTATTGCTACGGGATTTGAATACCGCAAACCAGGTAAGTCCAAGGTAGATAGCAAAGGTAAAACAGATGAAGAACAGAAAAGGAAAAAAGAAGTAGAGAAAAAATTATTTGAGTTTGAAAAGGACCTGATTGCTGAGAAAAAGGATAAGAGTAAGAAGGATTTTAAAAAGGTATCGGAAAGTGATTTTAGCTCTATTGAGAAAGATGACTACCTTGATATACCTACCTTTTTAAGGAAAAATAAAAAGTAAAGTCTTATTTAAAATGATCGGGATAGATAAAGTATTGCTTGGTAATAACTTCACAGTCTATTTATCTAGTTATTTAAAGAAAAAACATAGTATAGTTTTTTGTTTCACAAACCGGAATGGAGGATATAGCAGGGGAAGATTTGAATCTTTAAATGTAGGGTATCATACAGGTGACAGTGTTATAAATGTTAAAAGAAACAGGGAAAAAATATTTAGAAAACTTAATCTTAATGGTAAAGGAAAAATATATTCTGCAAAACAGGTTCATGGAAGCAGAATATTAAATATTAATAAAGACCTAAATCTTAATGAAGATAATATCCAGGAGGAAGCTGATTGCCTGATAACAGATTTAAGAAATGTGCCGTTAATGGTAATGGGTGCAGACTGCAACTTGATTCTTATAGCGGATACAAAAAAGAAGGTAATTGCTGCAGTACATGCAGGTTGGAGAGGAACTCTGCAGGAGATAGTAGCTAATGTGGTTTTATATATGGCGGGTAAATATAAAAGTAAAAATAAAGATATTATGGTAGCTTTTGGACCCAGTATAAGAAAGTGCTGTTACGAGGTTGATAGTTTTATAATTAAAAAATTTACAGAGAAGTTTGGTTTTAAGAATTTTTTTGAACAAAGGGGAAATAATCTATTTTTGGATCTGGCAGAAGTTAATCGAATACAGCTGGAGGGAGCTGGTATAGATAAGAATAATATTTATGACTGCGACGAGTGCACTTTTTGTAATCATAGTTTTTATTCATACAGGAGAAGTAGTATAACAGGTAGGCAGGCAGCAATAGCGGTTATTTTATAAAGATTGAAAAATAAAATTTAGATATTTTTTATTAATTTTATGATAATAGAATAATTACAGGAAGGAGGATTAATGAATAGGTTTTTTAAAAAAACTCTTTCTTTTTTAGGATTGTCTGATGAAGATGAAGGAAGTTCAGAAGATAGTGAGAGAAAGGATATAGCGGAAAAGAAAGGTAAGTTAAGAGATACAGGAAGCAGAGCAGCAACCAGAGGTGAAAAAACCATTTCAGGAAAGCGACGGAGTGTGATTGCAAGGCCTCAGAGGAGAACTCCCTTAATTGGCTCCGGCAGGGATGCATTAAAATCAAAGGTTTTTATTGCAGAACCAAAGGAGTTTGAAGAAATACAGATAATAGCAGATAATTTCAAGGAGAGCATTCCTGTGATAATTAATCTTCAGGAAGCTAACCAGGATTTGGCCAAGAGAGTTATTGATTTCTGCAGTGGTCTTACTTATGCACTTGAAGGTAATATTAAAAAGGTGGCAGAAAAAGTATTTTTGATTACCCCTTATAATGTAGAAGTTAGTTCAGAGGAAACAGAGTTAATGCAGGAAGAAGGTTTTTTTAATAATATTTAGGCAGTAGGAGCATTTTATTTGACTGGTTACAGATTAGGAATAATTGGCTGCGGACATATGGGAGAAGCAATACTTAAAGGAGTACTTGATAGTTCTTTTTTAAAGCAGGACCAGATAATATTTTATGATAAGAATACCTCTCGTAAAGAGCATATAATTAGCAAATATGAAATATGTGCGGCAAAGGATATTACGGGACTTGTAAAAGAAGCTGCATACATAGTACTGTCTGTAAAACCACAGGATTTAAAATCTGTATTAAAAAAACTCAAGGCCAGTTTTAATTGTGAAATAAATTCAATTATTAGCATTGCAGCAGGCGTTCCTACATACTATATAGAAGAGATACTAAATCTAAATGTTTCTGTTATAAGAATTATGCCCAATGCGCCGGCATTATATGGAAAAGGTATGGCGGCAGTAAGCAGGGGAAGATTTGCAAAAAACGCTGATTTATTATTTTCGGAAAAGTTAATAAAGAGTGTTGGTAATTATGTATTTATTGATGAGAAGTTTCAAAATATAGCAACTGCCTTAAGCGGCAGCGGCCCGGCTTACTTTTATCTTTTCTGTAAATATTTAATAGAAGCAGGGATAGAGAGTGGTCTGGATGCCGAAATATCAAGAAAGTTAGTAGTAGATACTATGATTGGGGCAGGTATAGTCATTGAAAAATCCAGGGCTGACCTGGACAACTTGATTAAAAGAGTAGCATCTCCAGGAGGGACGACAGAGAAGGCACTGGAAGAATTTGCCAGAAATAAACTGGGTGAAATAGTAGTGAGGGCAGTAGAAAGTGCAAAGAAAAGGGCGTATGAACTACAGGAATTTCTGGATTAGGTTAAATCAATGAAGATTTTTATAGAAATATTTATTTTTTTCCTGAGGGTTTATATTGGATTAATATTTATAAGAGTAATTTTGTCGTGGTTAAGGATAAATCTTACTGGTTTATGGAGAAGGGCTAATAAATTTTTGTTTGACATTACTGAGCCATTTTTAATAATATTTAGGAAAATTATACCTTTAATGAGATTCGGAAGGTTTTATGTAGATCTATCATATATTGTGGCAATTATAGTTGTTGAATTATTAGTAATATTGCTGCATTATATAAGTGTTAGATATATGTAGGTATAAAATACCAGGAGGTAATTATGAATATAAGTTCGGAAAGTATCCAGAAAAAAGAGTTTCACGTGGTGTTTAAAGGATATAAGCCTGAGGAAGTTGATAAATTTTTGGATATTCTTGCGGTTGAATTTGATAAATTACAGAAAGCAAACCGGGAATACCAGGAGAATATGGAAAGAGTTAAATATGAGGGTGATAAAGAATCAACTGAAATGAAAAAAGTAATACAGGATGCTCTTGTGTCAGCACATAAGATTGCAGATGATATAAAAAGAAAAGCTGAGAAAGAGGCAGAAGATATAATAAAAGGTAAAGTTACCGAAGAAGAGAAATCTTATAAGGAATTAATAAATAAAAAATTACAATTAGAAGATGATATAAAAGAATTGAGCGGGGAATATGAGAGCTTTAAAGAAAAAATTGCTAAACTTGTAGAGGGCTTCAGGGCAGCTGCCTCAAAATTGGGAGAAGGGGAATTAGTTGATGTTTCAAAGATTAGTAGAGAGGACTTTGAGGTTGAAAGAAACGGGATAAAGAAGAATGAAGAAGAAAGAGAAGAAGAGGAAGAGGAATTTGAGGTATACAGAGGATCCAAAGAAACATTTGAGAGAGAAAAAACAGAGAAAACCCCTGAGATTGAAAATATAGGCAAAGAAGAAGAGGAAGAATATCTAAAAAAGAGCAGGGGTAGGGAAGAAAAAGAGGAAGAAGAAGGATATTTGAAGGAAGGTGAAGAGGAAGAAGAGGGATATCTAAAAAAGAGCAGGGGTAGGGAAGAAAAAGAAGAAGCCGAAGAAGAAGAGGAGGAGGAGGAGGAAAAAGAAGAAGAAGAAGAAGAAGAAGAAGGATATTTAGAAGAAGATAAGGAAGAGAAAGAGCAAAAAAAGGAAATGGAAAAAGGAGTTCATGGGTCTTCTGAAAAAATAGAGGAAGAAGAGGAAAATGATTATAGGCCAAAGAGAATGAAGAAAAAAATTGATATAGCGAATCCTGATATAATTAATGATTTCTTTAAAACCGATGAAGACTGAGAGCATCAAGTTGATTGTAAAACCCAATTCTTCAGTTAGGGGAGTGTATGGGATTTATAGAGACAGGATAAAGATTAAATTAAATTCTATTCCGGAGAAAGGTAAAGCCAATAAAGAACTTGTGAGATTTATTTCAGGTAGGATAGGTATTCCAGAAAAAAATATAAAGATAGTTGCTGGTGAAAAGTCAAACTATAAAGAATTAAGTTTAGAGCATGATAAAGATTTTGATTTAACTTCAAAGCTCCTTAAAGGTTAGATATATAAAAATTTTAATCTGTTATAAAACCCCTGTATAAGCTTCTTATAAAACAAATATCTTTAATTAAATTAAGTAAGCATTTCAATATTTTCTTTTATTTATTGCCGCAGTAATAGATCCAGTAGTAATTAATAAAAAGTTTTTTATAATTAATAATCCAGAATAACTGGTATTAACCATTATTTAACCATAATATCCAATTGACAACTGGCTATTATGATTTTATCATGTGTACATAAGTATTATTTATGGATATAAGATGTATAGATTACGTATAATTTAGTTTTTATTTGGTGTTTTGAATAACCTGGCATTAGAAATGAAAATAAATAGCTTTTTAATTATATGAAGAATAAATGTAGCGAAATGAAAATAATTTTAGTTGTTGCATCTGATAAAGATTTGACGGGTGAAATATCCTCAATAAAGCTTAAAAATCATGGTGTGGCGATTTTAAATAATATTAGTTTTATTAAACATTATTTAGAGGAATATATGCCAGAATATGTCATATTATCGGCAGAATTTAAAAATTATAATCGGATTGCAGAGTATATACAAAGTAATACCTGCAGCGAATTGCTTATTATAGATGATGCTAAAAAAGAAAATGCTGTTTTTGACAGTGTGTATCTGGATGGGATTAGGAATAGCGATGATATAAAGAAAATTCTTGGAATAATTGATAATTTGAATTCCAGTGTAGATTTAAAGATTAAAAATAGCTATAAGCTTCTAACCCAGCAGGTAATTACATTTTACTCAGTTCAGGGCGGAGTTGGTAAAACAAGTATATTATTTAATTTTGCATGGTATATAAAAAATGTTATTGAGGGTAAGGTATTAATTATAGATTTAAATTTCTGTGAAGGGCCTTCAGACATTGCCATCAATCTGGATTTAAACCTGTCACCAAACTTAAGCGTGTTTATGGAAAAACTTGCCAGTGGTGAGGAATGCTTTAACAGTTCGGTTATAAACCTTAATGGTGATAATAAAATAGATATACTCCAGCCTCCACTTTCTATTTACCAGAGTGATAAATTTAATGTAGATATGCTAAATAGCATAGTCTATTCTGCCAGAAATAAATATGATGTGATACTGGCTGATGTTCCTTTCCGTTATGACAACATCTCGCTGGAAATGTTAAATCTCTCTACAACGTCAATTCTTGTTTTATCACCGGATATGAAGTTTTTCCCCAGGGTAATAAATTTTAAGAAATTTCTTCCGGAAGAGCAAAAAAAGGGAATTATTTTTAACAAAGTAAGTAATCATAGCAGACCTTATGTAGATGAATGTAGGAGTATCCTGGAGATACCGGTCTATGATAGAATATCTTTTATCCTGGAAGAGCAAAGGGATTTAATAAAGAATGGCAGAAATTCTTTTAATATATTAAATTTACAATCGGGAATGTCAAATCTGGCAAACCTTATTTTTAAGAAATGACTGAAGAAAAAAAGTTATTTACAATTAAAGAAGTTTCGGAGCTTATTGGAATAAGCGAATCGGAAGTAATCAGGATGATTATGCTAAAGAAATTGCCAGTGGTAAGACTTGGCAAAGCTATAAGGATAAGAGAGGATAATCTGGACGAGTTCCTGAAAGGATTTTTAGCCAAGGATGAAGTAAGAGCCGGTTATAGAGAGCCGGTTTTATATACAGCTGAACAGGTAGCAAAAATTCTGAAACTTTCGGTTGACAATGTATGGAATCTTCTAAAAACTGGAAGGTTAAAAGGTTTTAAAATAAGAGAAGGCAGGAGTTCGTGGAGGGTTCCTGCAAAAAGCCTGGAGGATTTCATAGAAAATAGAATCAGACAGACGAAGTAATTCTTTGTTAATGACTGGAGATAATAAAAGAAAAAAGGGATTTACAGTATCTGAGAAAATAGCAATAGCTGTTATTGTAATTCTGATAATAATTATATTATTTTTAATTTTTTACCAGGATGTTAAGGAATATATAGAAATCTTTAAAAACTGGTATGAAAACGAGGCATTCTCATCCACCTGATTCTGTGATAATTTGAATTATTTTTCCTTCTTTTTTTTATAAAATTTCCTTTTCCATCTGAAACTATTGAAAACCAGCTTAAGGAATTTAATGGTATCAGTAACAGGATTAACATAACTGATAAAATTTTTGTGGTAAATTGTTCTTATAGGTATGTTTTTTATATGATAGCCGGACCAGCTGGATTTCATTATTATTTCTGGCTCAGTATCAAAATTACTGGTTTCAAGCTTAATGTTTTTAAGTACATCTGTCTTTATATACTTAAAACCGGACTGGACATCGCTTATTTTCCTGCCGGAGATTGCTGAAATAATCCATGATGTAAAGACATTTGTAGCAAGCCTTATAAGTGGCATGTTTTTGGCATTAACCAGCCGGTTTCCAATTATTAAATCAGGATTTTCTTTTTCTATCATTTTTAAGAAATTTTTAATTTCGCCCGCATCATGCTGCCCATCAGAATCAAGAGTTATAATCCCGGAATAATTATTTTTAATAACATACAAAAAACCAGTCCTGAGTGATTTCCCCTTACCTTTATTTACACGGTGGCGTATCACTATTATTTTAAAACTTGCCGGGGCGGAGATTGATTTTACTTTTTTCAGTGTATTATCGGTTGAGCCGTCGTCAATAATAATTATGTCAAGATGATATTTAAGGCAACTTTTAACGACAGCTTTAATATGCTTTTCCTCATTATAAGCAGGAATAAGAATTGCGATTTTATTTTTGATGCTTCCTTTTTTTGATTCCATAAGGATAGATTCCATATTCAATTTATAAAAATTCCTAAAAATTAACGGGGATGGTAAATTTTTGTTTCTGTAATAAGTATATCGGCCCTAATATCATGATCCATAACGGGTATTTTGCTGACTAACTGGATGTTAAAACAGAGCGCTATTTTTTTTATTTTTTCAGGAATACTCTGAAGGATTTTATCGTAGTAACCTCCGCCATATCCCAGACGGTTGAGATTTTTGTCAAAACTGACTCCGGGAATAACAACAAGGTCAACATCATAAATTTTTGCTGGTTTGCATAGACGGGATATAGGTTCCATTATGCTATAAGCACCTTTTTCAAGTTGTTTAGAAGGATTTTCTACAAAAAAGAGTTTTAGTTTATAATTATGGACTCTGGGCAAAATTATGTTCTTTTTATCTTTTAAAGCTTCCCTAATGATTATTTTAGTATCAACTTCTCCTTTAATAGGGTGGTAAATAAGGATGTTTTTAGAATTAATATAATAAGCGGTATTAAGGAACTTTTCCTCTATTATTTTGCTGCTTTTTTCTCTGTATCCGGTTGGAAGCTTCTTTCTTTTACCCTGGATTATTTTTCTGATATTTTCTTTAATGGTTTTATTTTCTTCAGAACTCTTTTCATTCCTCATAGAATGTTATACCTAATCCTCCTGGCCCAAGATGGGTACCAACAATAGCACCAATATCAACTCTTAAAATCTCTTTTGGGTTAAAAGTATCTTTTATTCTTTCATACATTTCAACAGCGTCTTCTTTAGCATCAGAATCTCCAATAGATACTATAAGATTCCGGGGTTCTTTTATTATTGATTTCATGGAATTGATTAATTCGGTTTTTGCCTGATTCCACCTCCGTGTGGTTTTGAATTGAGCCACTTCGCCATCATGTAGAGTAAGTATAGGTTTTATTTCCAGAAGTGAAGCAATAAGACCTTTTGCTTTTCCTATCCTCCCGCCTTTTTTAAGGTATTCAAGAGTACTGGGGACAAATAATACTTTAAGTTTCGTTCTAAACTCATTTATACCTTTTAGAATTTCTTCTTTTGTATTACCTTCCTGTGTAAGAGTGGCTGCTTTCATAACCAGGAAACCAAGTGGGAAATGGACTACCTCTGAATCAATTATTACTATATCTTTTCCTGGTAATTGATTCTTTGCAAGCTCTGCAGAATTAATGGTGCCTGACATTTTTTTTGAGATATGAATAGAAATTATGCTGTCGTTCTCTGTTAAAAGGTCATTATATGCTTCTATAAAATCTTTTGGAGTGGGCTGGGTGGTGGTAGGAAGCTTTTCAGATGTCCTGATTTTTTCATAAAATTCTTCTATGGTTATTTGCTTTCCATCATCCAAAAAACTTTCTTCACCAAAAATAACCTTAAGCGGGATAATTTTTATATTAAGCTGTTCTGCTATTTCTTTTGGAATATCAGAAGTACTATCGGTGACTATTGCCACTTTACTCATTTTGCCTCCTTTATTTGTTTCTGATTATTATAATTTATGCTTTTTTTAGAATATTTTCAATTAATTTAGCAAATATTTTACTTATAAATATTTCTTTTTTTTCACCTTTTTTATGACTGAACTTTTTATTCTCCTGATTATCGTAAGAAAATATATTTCTTATATGTGATATGCCAAGCACTTTTACATTTAAAAAATTTGCCATTGTAACTTCGGGGATGGTTGACATTCCAACAGCGTCAGCCCCCAGTTTGTGAAGACATCTTGCTTCAGCTTTCGTTTCAAGTACTGGTCCCATTACTCCTGCATATACACCTGCTTGTAGTTTAAGCCCGGTATATACGGCTGCTTTTTTTGCAGTATCAATTAATTCTTTGTTGTAAGGGGAGCTCATATCAACGAAATAATCATAATCGCTGTTATATTTATTACCAAAGAACGGATTTTTAAACATAAGATTTATATGGTCTTTTATTATCATAATATCATCCCTGGAGAAACGGGGATTTATTCCTCCTGCAGAATTGGTAATTATAAGGTTGCCAGAAGATAGATTGGATAATAGATTTACCGGGTATACTATTTCATTTATATTATAACCTTCATATAGGTGCAATCTTCCGCAGAATACTAAAATATTTTTATTCCATATTTTTCCTGATACGATAGATTTTCCATGACCGGGTATGGAAGGTTCCTTCATGTGAGGTATATCAAGGATGTCCAGGGTAATTTTATTCTGTATTGGTAAAAATTCTATACATTTTCCCAGAAATGAACCCAGGATTAATCCAAAATCAATCTTTTCAGGTATCCGGGATTTAAGATATCTTACTGTATCTAAAATTTTTTCTTTTTCCAGGAAAGCAGGGACTATCATTTGCTAAAGGGCATTGTAAATAAAAAAGAAATATTTTTTTAAATTTTAACATACTTTTATATTAAAAATAATTATTATTTTAGCTTTTTCTGATATAATCTTTTTTATTGTTTTTATATGAGTATTTTTTTTAATTTGTAATTGTTTAGTAATTGTGGAGAGTAGATGAGATTTAAAGGACCGCTATTTATTAGAGCTACAAGATATTTTTCTTTAGCTCTACTAATTTTGATGCTTGTATTCATGCTGTCTAACCTTGGTGCATGTAATTCAAGAGAGAGAGTAATAAAAATAGGTTGCCAGGGGGTTCTTACAGGTGAATATAAATCCTTTGGAGAAGAACAGCTGATTAGTGTTGAGCTTGCTGCTTCAAAGTTATCTCCTGTAAGAGTAGGCGGATTTGACTATGATATTGAGGTAGTTGTTAAAGATGATGAAGGAAATCCCGAGAAAGCTTTTCTGGTTGCACGGGAGATGGTGGATGAAGGGGTAGCTGCTGCAATTGGCTCTACTTTTGATGGTACAACAGAGGTTTCTTTACCGGTTTATGGAGAATACAGCATACCGCTAATTGCACCTTTTGCTCAAAAAACTGAAGTTTCTAAGGAAGGAGACCTCTTTTTCAGGATGATAATTAATAATGAACAAAAGGTAAAAAATATTGCTAATTTTATTAGGGACGAAATTAATCCTCAAAAAATTTTACTTATCAACAACCGGGAAGAATATTCCATAAAACTTGTAGATTATTTATGGAGCGTGTTATCTGATTATGGCATAGAGCTGGTAGGAATAAAGCCGATGTCAATACAGATAGAAGAGGAAGATGCAGGGATTATAGCAGAGAATCTGTTAATAGAAGGGCCTGATACTATATTTTTTTGCGGGGATTATAATGAGCTTGCAACTCTTATGGAAAAAGCAAGAGAAGCTGGGCTGCAGTCAAGATTTATAACTGAGACACTGGGGATGGATGATAGTATTTTTGTTTTGGCTGATGTCCAGTACCTGGAGGGACTAATTGCAGTGATACCAGACCCCCCTTCACTAGCAATGTATTCACAGGATTCCAGAGCAGTGAGCTTCTGGCATGATTTTAATAATTACCTGGATCAAATGGATGGTACGGATATAAGCATTGAAGGGCCTGGTAAATATGCACCTTATTGTTATGATTCTGTTTTTATGATATTAGAAGCTATGAAAAGGGCGAATTCTATATTACCCGGTGATTTTTCTGATGAGCTTAAAGATATGTCCTATGATGGTGTGGTGGGTCATATTGAGTTTGATTCCAACGGTGACAGATTGGAACCAGAGTCAACTATTTTTATTGTAAAAGACGGTGCATGGGTAAGATATTGATATTAATCAGGAACTATAAAGTTTAGATTCCCGGGCATTATCCTAAAAGTGGCCGGAAGCTTACAGATATATTCTCCATCTGCAAAGACGCTGAACTGGTATTCACTATCTATTTTTATCATGCTGGTTCTAAAGATTTCAACATGTCTGTCAGATGTATGTTCTCCTTTATATACTTTTGGAAAGATTTTTATAAAATGCATCTTGTTAATTTTTTTTATGATGCAGACATCAAAGAGCCCGTCTTCAGGGCTGGCTTCAGGGGTTATTTTCATACCGCCTCCGTACATGGCCATATTAGAAACTGCAATCATCATTCCATAAAATTCTCTGTTGTTATTGACATAATTTATAAAAAATTTCCTGGGCTTAAATGTAATAAGAGTTTCATATACTGCGTAGTTATATCTGGCCGGCCCTTTAAGGGGAAGGCGGGTATTATTTGCGAGATAATTTACCTGTGAGTCAAATCCTGAACCGGCAATACACAAATAATAATATCTGTCATTTATCAGTCCCGTATCAATTTTTTTTATCTTTCCTTTATTTATAATCTGGCAGCATTTTCTTATATCAGGACTTATTCCAAGACAGGTAGCAATATCATTACCGGAACCCGTAGGTATTACTCCTATTTTTTTACCAGTTCCGGCAAGGGCATTTGCTATATAATGAATTGTTCCATCGCCTCCGACTGCTATAAAATTAGAAAAACCTTTGTTAAGATTGGCCTTTGTAGTTTTTATAATATCAGCAGAGCTTCTGCTTATGTGAAGGAGGTAATCCATTCTGTATTTTTTAAATTCCGACTCAATAAGATCCCTGAGCCCCAGCACCCTGCCTTTTGCTGCAGAAGGATTTAAGATGATTAGAGTTTTCATTATTTTGCCTTACAGGTAAAGTTAATAACCCTAACATTACTGTCACATGAAGCATTTTAGCATATGTATCGGACGAAGGTAACTATACAATAAATAAAATAGCAATTAGTAAAGTTTTTTCCAGAATAATATATTTAATTTAGTTATTTTTTTTAGCTATTTTTCAATGTTTCTTGAAGAAAATTTTAGCTAATACAATACTTACGATTTATTGACTTTTTAATTGGGCTATTATAATCTTTGAGTTGTTTATCAGCGGTTAGGGGTTTAAGGAGGCATTTAATGAATGTGTTTAATAAAATAATCGTTATTTTAATCCTGGTCTTTCTTGTAGGTTTATCAGCTGTTTTTATGGTAGATGTTTTTATAGGATATTTTAACTGGTCAGAAATAGCTTCAAGAATAATAAATCCGGAATACAGCGTGAATAAATTAGTTGGCTTCCTTGCATCGCTGGCTGTATTTGCTATAAGCATATTTTTATTATTAATGGAATTTTATAGAAGAAGGCCAAGAGTAGCAAATATATCAAGTTCCGATACAGGGAATGCTATGGTAACGCTGGATACAGTTTCAAACCAGGTAAGAAATGAGGTACTGAAAATAGATAGTCTTTATGATGTAAAAGTAAAAATTATCCCGAAAGCAGCAGGGATTATAATTAATATGAACGCACGGTTAAAGGAGAATGTTGATATTCCTGAAAAGATGAAGGAAATAATAAATAGAGCCAGTGGTATGGTTTCGGATAAGCTGGGCATAAAAGTTATAAAAACAAACCTTACTATAGTCGAACTGATTCCCGGGAAAAAAGGCAGAGCGGAAAGAAAAGAAGAAGAAAATGCAGGAGCCGGGGAAATTGATAAGGAGATTGAGATATCGGAAGAGATACCCGGTAAAGAAGAAGAAAAAGATAATGATTAGGCGGTCTCCGTAATGCGGGCTTAGTATAGCGGTAATACATGAGCTTCCCAAGCTCAAGAGGCGGGTTCAACTCCCGTAGCCCGCTCCAGAAATAGTTTAATGTATGAAGAGAAATCTAATTTAATTAAATGTAATTTTATTTTTTGAATTTATTTAAAAATAACTTTAGAAAAAGTGTATAGTATATTCATTATAGTTAGAAGGATTTAAAAATATGGGATTTCTAGAAAGGAAGTGTTAAATATGACAGATATACTATCAGAACTTGATAAATATATCCCTGAAGGCAATCCCAGAAAATGGGCAAAGCTTTCCAGCGATATTGATTTTAGAAGACTTCAGTTAACCATTCTAAAGGAAATATTAATTGAGCTTAGACAAATTAATGCCAAGTGATTGATGTTGGATGACAGTCTGATAGATATTATTAAAAAGGGGAAAAGCAACTTTCTGGTAATCGGACCTCCAGGTTCAGGAAAAACCCATACTCTTTTAGAGCTGGTCAGGTATCTGGTTAATGTAAAAAAAATCAATCCGGAGAAACTGCTTGTTTTTTGCTTTAACCGGAGATGGTCAAAACTCATAAGGGAGCAAGCAGCCTCTTTAATTAACCGGAGTATACTGGAAATTCCTATAGAAACTTTTCATTCTTTTTGTACCAGATTTATAGCAGAAGCAAAAAATTTTTTATATAAGGAAAGCTCTGGTAAAAATAACTCACCCGGAAGCGAGGATAGAGCCAATCCTTTTGAAGATATAATAATATTAAACTCTGTGCAGCAGTGGGAGTTTCTTAAAAGTATTATTAAAAATCTTGATGGTAAAAAATATCCCAGAACCTCTAAATACATAAATAGCAATCCGTTTATAGAAAGCAGCTTTGTCCAGGAAGTTTTTGATTTTATACTACGTGCTCAGGAAAATCTATTTACTCCGGAAGAACTGTCAGATAAATTTACACCGTTTTTTAACCCCCTCCTTTCAGAGCTTGCCGGAATATATTTAAGGTATATAGAGGAACTTAAAAAAGACAACCTTTACAATTATGGGATGTTGCTGACAGAAGCAGTTAGTATATTAAAAGAACAAAAAGAAATCAGGAATTATTACAGGGAAAGATATGAGTATATAATTGTTGATGAATTACAGGAGATAAATAAAGCTCAATTTGAAATTGTTAATTGTATTTCAGATTCCAACTGCATTTTTTTCGGAAATGACGATCAATCTGTTTATACTTTCAGGGGCTCCGCTCTGGATATTTTTAAATCGGTTTATCTTAAGCTCAGACCGGAAAATGTATATTTTTTAAAGAGGAATTACAGAAGCATAGGTATCATAAATGAAACATGCTCAAGGTTTATAAATCTGGCTGGAAACAGGATATCAAAAGAATCTGCTGTTTCCAATAATAATTCAACTGGAGAATTGCTGGTTAAGGATTTTTACACATTACTGGAGGAAGCTAATTTTATCTGCAATAAAATCAAGCATCTTTATCTTAATAGAGGTGTAAAGCTTGAGGAAATGGCAGTAATAATCAAAGGGCTTGGTTATGAAACCCATATTATTGAAAGTGCTTTAATTCAAAATAGAATTCCTTTTGTAAGAAGGGGAACAAGGAATCTTCTTGATAACAGGATTGTTAAGTATCTGCTTAGCTTCCTAAGATTTCTGGTTGCTGTAAAAGAGATAGAAAATTTGCAGGAAGAAGATATTAGTGGCAAGAGTAGTAATAAGGAAAGTAATAATTACGTCAACAATAATAGTTTACATCTTAAGCTGGATAGTCTTATAGAAAATATAATGCTATCTGAAATTATAAATTTGGAACCGGTATTTTTTAAGAAAATAAGAAAGTCTTATTCAGGAAGAAATGGAAGTGATGAAGTAGATTTTAAAAATTTATGGGATTATTTTAAAAGCTCCTGTAAAAAAGAAAAAAGAAAAAAGAATAAAAATAAAGAAATTTTTAAGGTAATTACCTTTGTTTCAGCTGTAAATAAATTAATAAAAATAATGGAAGCCAGGGATGTATTTGAATTTTTACTGGTTCTTGTACGTGATGAAAGAGTAGGTGTTTTAAAATATTTATTGGCAGGAAGAAGTAAAGCTGGCAGCAAAAACTACTGGAATAATTTAAGCGATTTCTTAAGTAATGTTAAGGATTTTAGTATAAAAAATAAGCCAAACGGGGTTGAATCATATATAAATTTTATTGATAACATTATTGAGAGTAAATTTACGGAAGAAATAGAGGAAAGCACAAGGGATTTAGTTCAGCAGGGTTCGGTTAACATTCTTAGTTTTCATCAGTGCAAGGGGATGGAGTTTAAAGCTGTATTTATACCATTTATTAATCAGAATTATCTTCCGGCAAAATTTATTACAACTCAGGCATTTGATATACAGATATTTAATTATTTAAACGGTGCCGGCAAGCTTGAGCCAGGAGAGCTAAAAAAAGAACACCTCTATGGCGAAATGAAGCTTTTCTATAATGGGATTACGAGAGCAAAAGAGTATCTGTATGTTACTTCCAGCAGCAGGATAAAATCCATAATTTTTGAGAAAATCAGGGATATTTCTAATGATTTAAATCATAAATTTAAGAAAGCAGATAAGCACAGAAACAATGGATACAAAGAGGATAGGGAAAAGATAGAAGGAGAGGGCAAGTCTAAAGACAGCAAAATAACCGGGATAGAGAAGGTGCCGGATTTTGATTTAAATAATTTGTGGCTAGTCAGGAAGAAAACACTGGTTGCTACTTACAAAATGAGCGAGGGATTAGAGCTTGACCGTAGAAGCTATCTAAATAAGATCGCTATTTTAAAACATTTTTATAACCCGGAGAATTGGTGGAATTTTATTAAAACTACAGAGAATAGCAAAAATCCTTTTGTTTCTTTTCCAGCATCATTTTCACATAGCAGTATATATACATTTATGGATTGCCCGTTTAAATATAAAATAAGGTATTATTTAAATTTAAGGGAAGAGGATAGTCTGAGTATTATAATCGGAATAATTTATCACCGGATAACAAGCAGGTTTTTTGAAAGTAAAAACGACTACAGCTGGGGGAAACTTGTAAAAATAATAAATGAGGCATTTGATGATTTTAATTTTGAGTATAAGTTTGTGAAGAGAGACTTAAAAGAGAAGGCGCTTATACAATTTGAAAATTTTTATAAGAATCAGATGCCAGCAAATCCCAGTGATTCTATTGTTGAAAGAGAATTTTCATTTAAAATGGATGATGAAATAATAAGAGGGAGAATAGACCAGATTAATTTTATTGATAAGAACAATATTGAGCTTGTAGATTATAAGTCAAGCTCAACTTCATATAGTGATAAAAAACTTAAAGAGGAATTGCAGTTGAAGTTATACAGGATGGCCCTGGAACTGAGTGAGGACCTAAAAGAATTAAAGCACATGAATGTGGAAATGAAATATATATGTCTGGGTAATTTAGAAAAGACCGTCTCAATTCTACCACCGGAGTATTATGATTTTGATGAGGTAAAAAATATATTAAAGGAAAGCATTATTATAATCAAAAGTGGCAAATTTAGTCCGGAACCAAAAAATTATAATTCATGCTTAAACTGCGGATTTAAAGTTTTATGTCCGAGATATTATGGCTAAAAAAATTAAGGAAACCAGAGAGCAACTGAATATAATTAAAAGCACAGCTGATGTAAAGAGGGTAATAGCGTCTGCGGGCTCGGGCAAAACAATGGTTTTGACCAATAGTATTATAGAAATTTTAAAGAAAGGTCTCTGCAGCCCTGATAAAATACTTGCTATTACCTTTACCAGAAATGCTGCTGAAAATATAAGGTTGAGGATTAAGGAAAATATAAAAAGGGATATTGATTCTGAAGCAATAGATATATTCACTTTTAATTCTTTTGGCAATGAAATTATCTATGAAAACAGTTTTGAATTTGGCCTGGGAAAAGATTTTACAATAATAAATAACAGTAAAGCATGGCAGATATTATATGGAATATTTAATGGGTCCAGTCCGAAATACCTGAAGACAGGTAAAAAAGTCGGGGAATTCGTACAGAGATTGCTGGATTATATAGAAAGCTTAAAGAATAATCTAATATCTGTGGGCGAGCTTAAAAAATACCTTAAGAATTATAAGGAAGTTCTTTCCTGCTATAAAAGCAAAGCATTAAGGAATAAAGAAGTAGAGTTGATAAATATTCAGAAAGAATTATTTGATATATACCAGGAATATGAAGAGAAAAAGATGAAAAGCAACTGCATAGATTATCCCGACCAGGTATTATTGCCTTATTTCTTGCTCCAGAGGAAAAAGTCGGTAAGAGCAAGGTATCAGCAGAAATACAGGTATGTATTTGTAGATGAATTCCAGGATACTAATATAGCTCAGGCATATCTGCTTTCCATGCTTTATTACCCGGGACATAATAAGATGGTTGTAGTGGGTGATGATGACCAGGGAATTTATTCTTTCAGGGGCGCCTGTGTGGAAAATATATTAAATTTCCATAAGTTTGAAAAATTCAAAAACAGCCATGTTAGCGATTTTTACCTTAATACAAATTTCAGGTCAGGTGATGATATTGTAAATGCAATAGCTGACATCATTTCTTCAAATAAAAAAAGGTTTGAGAAAAAATTTAAGGCCGGGGACAGCCGTAAGAAATCGGAATTGGTTTTTTATTCCAAAAAAACACATACAGAAGAAGCAGCAGAAATTGCAAAAATTATTAAGTATCTGGCAGCCAGGGGGATTAAATTAAAGGAAATGGCAATACTTGCCAGAAGAAAGAAGTTCGAGTGCATTATAAGGGAGCTTGAAGCAAGTGATATTAAATTTGAGCTGATAGGAGGAAAAAATTTTTTCTTTGAACCTGAGATATTATTTATTATTTCCTGGCTTAATGTGGTTGAAGATATAAATGATGAGATATCAATGGTGTATCTTCTTAAATCAGGAAAATATAAAATTTGCGACAGGGACATATTTTTTATTAAGAGAAATCCTTCGAACATTAATAAAACTTTAAAAATAATTGATGGGATAATTAATTCTGAAGAGAATCCAAACGTAAGTAAAGAAGCAAAAGGAAGGTTAGCAAATTTTTTAAACAGTTATAAACTTTATATACAAAAATCGGGGGAAATGGAGTTAAAAGAATTAATCAGTTTGATTATAGAGGATTCAGGGATAATAAATGAATTAAGGTCAACCTTTGGTTCCGCTGCCAGAAGAAAAGTTAAAAATATTGAAAGTCTTATAAGGGTTGCTTCTGACTTTCAGAAGAGTTATGCGGAGAGCAATCTTTCAGCTTTTATAACTTTTCTAAAAGATGTGGCAAAGACAGACTATGATAACCCGGACAAAATGGAATTTTCAGGTGAAAATTCAGTAAAAATAATGAGTATCCACGCTGCGAAAGGGCTTGAATTTGAAGTAGTTTTTTTGCCGATGCTCTGGAAGAATGATCATGAAGGAAGAAATTCAAATAAGGGCTTTTTAATTCCTGCTGAATTGAGGAAGGACAATAGTATATGGAAGGAAAAAAAGAATTTTAAAAGTGCAAAAAGCTTCAGCAATGCTTTAAAAGATATAAAAATTGAGGAAGAGAGAAGAGTATTTTATGTTGGATGCAGCAGGGCAAAAAAATTACTGGTTCTCTCACACAGTGAATATGAAGATAAAACAGCTTATCATAATGAGAGCGCCAGCCCGAAGGGAATCGTATCTTTCTTTGATGATATTATAAATAAAGAGAGTAAATTAAAGATTATAAACAATGAAGGAGCCGGTTTCATAAAAGCAAAATACGGTAAGGATTTTAAAGATGTTTGCCAAAGCTACAGAGATGCTTTTAATTTTATAAAATCCAAAAAAAAAGAAGAAAAGAAAACCCCGATATTAAATGGAATCAGATGGCAGGATGTCCAGGAAATTCTGGCAGGTAAGATCCTAAAAACTGACAGCAGGTGGGAAAAAGATTTTAAAAGCCGGGAGATAATAAATAAAATTAATTCCGGATTGATTTACGAAAGCAGAGAAGAAGGGAAGGTAAATACGAACTTTTTCCCTTTAACACGGATCCTGGATTATAAGAGATGCCCGTTATTATACAGATGGAAATACATTTATTTAATACCTGATAAGGTCAGTAAAGCGGTTACAAGGGGTGAAGAGATTCACAAGTATCTAGAGAATATAGCTTTAGCCGGGTTTAATAATAGTAAAATTACTAAAGATATAATTTTATCCCGGTTTAAGGATAAAGAGTCAAAAGATTATATAAGTAAATTTCTTGAAAGCGATTTATGGGATTTTTCTCTCGTAAAATCAATGATGCTTGAGCAGCTTTTTTACTGGAGAATTAAAAATTATTTTATTTCTGTCAAACTGGACAGGGTTGATATTAATAAAGATAATAAAATTAGTGTAATTGATTATAAAATTTCAGGTTATAATGAAAGTAGCGATGCTACATTTCAGAATGATTCTAAAGCTTTGCATGAATTCCAGATAAAGGCCTATATTGCAGCATTATCTGAAATATACAGGAAACCGGTGGAAGATATCACAGGTTTACTTCTTTATTTAAAGGATGGCACAAAGAAATCAGTTTACCTTAAGCGTAGCGAAGCACAACAGATAAAAAAGAATATTTTAGATGATATAAATAAAGTCTCAGATAATAATTTTAAAGGGGATTATAAAAATAGCTGCAGAAAAAGTTGTAATTATGCTGAATTCTGCCGGCTTATGCATAACCATTAAAATAATTATATGTAGATTAAAACTTTTATATTATTTATATTATTCTCCCTGAATAATAATGGCTGTAGGGTTCAATAAATGGCTTATGCCTCTCTGTACATTAAATTATAAGTAAAGCTGGCAACAGTATTTATACTTTCTGGCACCAGCTGGAGTATTTGTCAACTTCGTTTTTTACTATTTTAAAATAAATATCCTGCAATCTTCTGGTGATGGGACCTATTTTACCATTTCCAACAGGCCGCTTATCAACATACCCAATAGGTGAAATCTGGGCTCCTGTGCCACAGAAAAATAATTCATCAGCGGTATAAAGTTCTGTTCTGTCAATAGGTCTTTCTGTAACATTAATATTATCAAATTCTCTGGCAATCCTTATTACTGTATCACGGGTAATTCCTTCAAGTATATCATCAGTTACAGGCGGGGTTATTAGGTTACCATTTCTTGACATAAAGATATTCATTGCACTTCCTTCACTTACATGTTTGCCATCATTACTCAGGACAATTGCCTCATCATAACCATTGAGTAAGGCTTCTGTCTTCTGGAAAGCAGCATTTACATAAGAGCCGGATATTTTTGCCCTTGGAGGGATAGAATTATCGGAGACACGCTCCCAGGAAGATATGCAGACGTTTATTGGCTTGTTTATTTCAATATATTCTCCAAGAGGTGTGGAGTATATAAACAGGTCCTGTTTATTGCCAATTAATTTTGGGCCTATATTCAGTCCACTATTATATGCAAATGGTCTTATATAACAATCTTTAGTGTATTTCTCTTTCCTTAATAGTTTTAAGGTTATATCACAGAGTTCTTCAATGGAATATTTGACTTCAATCATCATTATCCTGCAGCTGGCATAGAATCTTTGATAGTGGTCCTTCATTCTAAAAACATAACTGGTTTTAGTATTTTCATTCCAGTAGCTTCTGATTCCTTCAAAAACTGCAGTGCCGTATTGCAGTGCATTGGTTCTGATATCTACTCTGGCATTATCAATTGGAACGATTTTTCCTTCAAAAAAAGCATATTTAGGATTAACCATAATTTCCTCTTATTTAGATCTTAATTTTTAATATTTTACTTATTTTAGTTTAATTTTGCAATTGGTATTCAACCAACGGTTAATAGTTTTTAAATCTTATTAATAAAATATCTGTAGAAACTACATTCTGCTTAAAAATTTTAATTAAGATTAGCTAAAGGGAAGATCTTTCTAATGCCGTGAAAGCTGTACTGCTAAAGAAAATAAAAAGTATTTAAATAAAGAAGAAAAAATTATAAAAAGTTAGATTTTGCGTAATATAAGTTGCGTATAAAAAAAGGTGATTTAAAAAAGGTAAAAGTATAAAGATAAATAAAAGAAACCCCAAGTTATCTTTTACCTTAGCTCACGCCTTAGGCTACTCAACATCTTGGGGTCAATACCCTAGAACTTTTCTTAGGTTTTCAAAATTAATTACTTACTTTTTACATTCTTTCGTTTGTAAATTTCAGTTAATATTGAAATTACCTCCTTTTCTAAGGCAATATCTAATATAGCAAATACATATATTTATGTCAATAGGATTTTTAATTAAAATTTTTATATTTCTATATTACTGGAGTGTAATCTGTATTTTCCAGGACAGGTCTTAGAATCTGTTTTAATGGCACCGGATATCCGGTTGATTTATTAATTTCTGTTATTAGAATGCTATTAAATATTATTAACTTTTATTTATTGTATAAGTGGTTATGGGGCACTGTATTGGGGGGCTAGTCAGTTATTTGATAAGATGTTTTTCTGCTTGAGGCGTAGAGAGCCAGAAAAAAAGCAACTTATTTAAGTAATGAATAATCAGTTGGGCCAGGAATTTAATGTTTTGTTATTATACCTCCTCCAAGAAGCGTGCAACCGTGATAAAAAACAGCTGACTGGCCTGGGGTGATTGCCTTCTGTGGATTATCAAATATTATTTCGGCGGTTTTGGTACCAGTGATTTTTATTCTGGCCGGAGCTTCTTTTGAATTATATCTTATTTTTACCATTGCTCTGAAGACGCTGTCAGGAGGATCTCCGGCAATAAAATTAATATTTTTGACTTTTAGAGATTTCTTAAATATATACTTTTTCTCGCCTGCTATAATAATATTTTTTTCAGGTATTATCTCTTTTACGTAGATCGGCCTTGCATGGCTTACCCCGAGACCCTTTCTCTGACCAATAGTATAAAAGATATATCCTTTATGTGTTCCAATAATATTACCTCTGGTATCCAGTATGGGTCCTTCTTTTATATCCTTTATTCTGGATTTCAGGAAAAAGTGGTAGTCCTTACCTGCTATAAAACATATATCCTGGCTTTCATCAATATTTTTTAAAAAAGGAAAAGATTTTTTAACTTCCCTTTTTATGTTGATTTTTGGAAGAATTCCCAGAGGTGTTTTAATATGGGATAATTGATTCTGGCTAAGTTTCCATAACATATAACTCTGGTCTTTATTTATATCAGAACTCTTTTTAATTTCATATAATCCCGAGCTATGGGATTTTTCAATTCTGCAGTAATGACCGGTTGCGAGAAAAGCTGCTCCCAGAACTTTTATTTTTTTTAAAAGAGCCCCGAATTTAATATATTTATTACATTCAACACAAGGATTGGGGGTAAATCCTTTTTTATACTCAAAACAAAAGGGTCTTATTACTTTATCCTCAAAAAGACGGGTTAAATCCAGTACTACATGCGGAATATTAAGCTTAAGCGGCACTTTTATAGCTGTTTTAATGTCTTCTTTATAAAAGCTGGTTTTTCCATTGTTCCCCCGGTCAAAATCATCGGGAAGGATTTTTAAGGTAACTCCTATTACTTCATATCCCTTTTCTTTTATGATTTTAGCTGCCATGGAGCTGTCAATGCCCCCGCTAATTGCTACTACAATTCTGTTATTGTCTTTATCATATATACTTGATGTGCGGGGACTTGAGACGTAATCTGTTACCAGGTTCCTGAAGGCATCTATAGCCATACCGGGAATATATTTTTTTTCTGGAGGAAATTTTCCAAGATAATTTTCAATTTCTCTTTCCTTTATAAGAGTTGACTTAAGTATGTCTTTGTTTTTAATAAGGGTGGTGAGGTAGCCTGCAGCAGCTTTAATATAGCTGCTGCTGGATGCTTTAAACTTCAAGTCACTTATTATATTTTTGGTTATTTTTGCAGTTAATTTTATATAATCAGGGGAGTGAGGTATGCTGCTTACTCCAACAGCGTCAGGACTGGATATCTCGCCTTCATTATTATATGGTTTATTAAAATACTTTCTTAAATTTAACTCTGAATTTTTCATAAGTGTTATTTAATCTAATATGTTATATGTAGAATATTATACATGCTGATGGTTAATTTCATAAATTTTATATTTTAATAGTAATGCTTAAGCAGGTAGATATAAATAAAAGATTTTATTGAAAAAAATTATATAAATTTCTGGTTCAAAAAATTTTATTATGTATTATGTTTAGTAAATTTTAATAAAGAAGGGAGGATATAAGGCAATTCTAAGGGGAATTTTTGATTATATATATTTATTTATAAAATTTATTTACGATAAGTATTATAAAATATATAATAATAATTTAATAATTCTATTGACTATTTAAAAAAAAGAAAATATAATTAGTAAATGACGTATATGTTTATAATCAATATATATAATATTTAGGATACATCTAAAAAATTAGGGGGTGGGAAAGAAATGAACAAAAAATTTTTAAAATTGTTAGTTTTTTGTTTTACTCTGATGTTTGTATTAAGTTTTGCAGGTGTTATTTATGCTCAGGATGCTGAGGAGGAAACCCAGGAAACTGATTACGATCTTACTTTTAAGGATAAAGTGATACTGACTGAACCTTCTATATGCTATATCTCAACTTATTATTTTGGTTATGTTTATAATCCAAATACGCTGCAGTGGAGTGAACAATACTACTACGGTCCTCTCGGGGGAACGGGGTTTTGTGTAAATCCTGATACAGGGCATATATTCACAGCAGGGCATGTAGTTGACGAGCCTTATGATGATATTAAATGGGCTATCCTAGATGCGTATATTTATGATAATTATACCGAACAGTATTATGATTTAACTGATTCAGACTGGAACTGGATATTTGATAATTATAAAGTAGAAGGTGAAAATGGACCAGACCCGGATAGAGAAGTCTGGGTTCAGTTCAATGCAGCAACTGCAGGGGTCCCTGATAGCCCTGATGAAAATTATGTAAGAGCAGAGGTTATAGATTATAGCCCCTGGGAACAGAGGGACCTGGCTGTTATTAAAATAACTCCTGTTACCGGGAATGCCCTTTCAAGTGTAATGGTTGGCGATTCATCCATGATTGAAGTTCAGGATGAGATAACTATCATTGGTTATCCATGGAATGCTGATATTAGCTGGGAAAGTGCTTTAACTCCGTCTGTTGCTTCAGGAACACTAAGCGCAAGAAAAATGGTTGGAGGGACGGAAGTGCTTCAGGTTGATATGACAGCTGCTCCCGGGAACAGTGGTAGCCCTGTTTTAAACGAAGATGGGGAAGTAATCGGCATGTTGACCATGGGGTCAAGTGAAAGTGTTAATTTCCTTAGACCAAGCAATGATATAAAGGGAATGCTTAATAAGAATGGTGTTGAAAATAAACTGGGGTCTATGGATGAAGAATTTGAAGAGGGATTAATAATGTTCAGGCAGCAGCATTACTCTGAAGCTATAGTAAATTTTAACGCTGTTTTGAACTTAAATCAGAGACATATCAAGGCACAGGAATATAGAGCAAAAGCGCAGGAAGCAATAAACAGGGGTGAAGATGTACCGCTGGCAGAAGAAGCTGAAGTAACTACCGATGAAGCTGGAGAAGTAACCGGAGAGGGCGAAGAAGGCGAGGCAGGATTAGCAGCGCTGGGTATAACAATAATAGTGCTTGCTATAGTTCTGCCAATATTATTTGTAATAATAATTGTAGTTGTAATTGTGGTTGTGGTTAGAAAAAGAAGTGCCCAGGCTAAAAAAGAGGAAACAGGAGAAGAAAAACCAGCTGCTAAAGAGGAGAAGCAAAAGAAAGAAAAGGCCGGGGAAGCAGTAGAATATTGCCCGCATTGTGGGAATAAAACTGAAAAGGGCCAGAAATTCTGCGGTCATTGCGGAGGTAAGTTATCTTAAAGAGTTATATTTAATTAAAAAATAGGGTTCAGGTTAAAGAATCTGGGCCCTATTTTTTTTGGTTGTTTTAATTGTTTTAGGGTTTTATCTATGTTATCATATTTCTTCAAATAAATTTTATATGAATCATTATGGATGCGAATAAAGAAAGATTTTTAAACAGGATAAAAGAAAGAATTTCAAGTACCTGTTTTAGATGCGTAAGTGGTAGTACAGACTTAAAAAATACCACTGGTCTTTCCTTATGTGTACTTTTAATTCTAATCTGTTTATTACTTCTGGTGGGTATTCTATCCTAGTTTTCAGGATAATTATCGCATATATATAAAGCAAAAATCCTGAGAATTCTTTTAAAAGTAACTCTAATTTCTGTTGTGTCGTATAATTGAAATAATCTAAAAGTAAATTTAAATAAAAAGGTTAAGCTTTAATAATATTAAAAAAAGAAAATTTAAGGTTATCAATAAATAGTTGTTTATAAGGTTTTTAAATTTTAAGGTAAGTGAAAGATAGTAAAAAAACGGTTTATACTGGAAATTAATATAAAAAAAAGATTATCCGGCAGTATATTATAAGGTAATAGTATGAGAGCATTACGGTCTTATGGTCAAGATAATCTTTTAATTATAATATTTTATTATAAAATTATAGGAAACGTTTTTAAAAAAATTATAAAAAGTAAAATAAAAGTGTTATAATTACAGCACTATTTTATTTGTTATAAAGTTGTTACAAATACAGGCAGGTGAATTTATTATGAGCAAAATAAACGGCGCGCACATGATTATAAAATGTTTAAAAAGAGAGGGTGTGGAAGTATTATTTGGATACCCTGGAGGGAAAGTAATTCCCCTTTATGATGCATTATATGATAGTGACATAAGACATGTACTGGTAAGGCACGAACAGGGGGCAGCACATGCGGCAGATGGCTATGCAAGGGCAACAGGTAAGACCGGTGTTTGCATTGCCACATCAGGTCCCGGTGGGACTAATCTTGTTACCGGTATTGCCAATGCGCATATGGATTCAGTACCGATGGTGGCTATAACAGGACAGGCAAGTACCAGAGAAATTGGGACTGATGCTTTTCAGGAAGCAGATATAACAGGTATAACGGCCCCTGTAACCAAGCATAATTATCTGGTAAAAGATATAAAGGATTTACCAAGAATAATAAAAGAGGCATTTTTAATTGCATCTACAGGGAGACCTGGTCCGGTTTTAATTGATATACCGGTTGATATAATGACTAATTTAATAGATGAAGACATTAAGGTAAATGTTAATCTACCGGGGTATAAGCCCACTCTTAAGGGTAATCTTAGACAGATTAAAGAAGCGGCAAAAAAAATAGCAGATAGCAAAAAGCCAGTAATATTCTCTGGAGGAGGAGTAATCTCCTCGGGTGCCAGTGAAATCTTACGGGAATTTGTTAAGGTTGCTAAAATTCCGGTAATAACTACACTTCTGGGCATGGGCTCTTTTCCTGAAACAGACCCGTTATCTTTAAGTATGGCCGGCATGCATGGTACGAAGTATGCAAATATAGCTTTTACGGAAACAGATCTTATTATTGCAGTAGGTGCAAGGTTTGACGACAGGGTTACAGGGAAGCTATCGGAATTTGCACCGGGAGCAGAAGTTATACATATAGATATTGACCCTGCAGAGATAAGTAAAATTATCAGAACAGATATTCCTGTTGTCGGGGATGCAAAGTTAGTTCTTACTGATTTGAAAAAAGAGTATGAAAAATATATTGGTAAAAAAGGAATTCCGGATAGGAAAGAATGGCTTGGAAGGATTAAAAAATTAAAAAAGGATAATCCACTAAAATATGGGGAGGATTCAGATAAGGTTAAACCTGCCTATATAGTGGAAAAGATATATGAGTTAACAAAAGGAGATGCACTAATATGTACTGAGGTTGGTCAGAACCAGATGTGGGCAGCACAATTTTATAAATATACCAGGCCGCGAACGCTTATTACTTCGGGCGGCCTTGGTACAATGGGATATGGTCTGCCTGCATCAATAGGTGCAAAAGTAGGAAAGCCGGGCAGTACGGTAATTGATATATCAGGGGATGGTAGCATGCAGATGGTATCACAGGAACTTGCTACTGCAGTTTCAAATAAAATAAATATAAAAATTATGCTGCTTAATAATGGTTATCTCGGAATGGTGAGGCAATGGCAGGAACTTTTCTGGAACAAGAGGTATTCCCATACCTGTATTGAGGGAAGCGTTGATTTTGTAAAACTGATTGAGGCCTATGGTGGTATAGGTATAAGAGTTAGAAAGAAGAAAGATGTAGAAAGTGCAATAAAGAAGGCTCTTGAGACAGATAATGTTGTTCTGGTTGACTTCTGGATAGATAAAGAAGAGAACGTGTATCCCATGGTAGCACCCGGGGCATCAATCAGTGATATGTTAGATAGTGTTTAAAAAAGTTAATATAAGACAGCAGGTGATGGTATGAATCATATTATTTCGGTTCTGGTTGAGAACAAATCAGGAGTGCTGGCAAAAATATCCGGTCTTTTTAGTAGAAGGGGATTCAACATTGAAAGCCTGGCAGTGGGTACAACTGATAATGAGAAGATTTCCAGGATTACAATGGAAGTGGAAGCAGAGGAGCATAGCATTGAACAGATTATAAAACAGCTCTATAAACTGATAAACATAATTAAGATTCAGGAACTTGATCCCCGTAATATTGTTGAAAGGGAACTGGTACTTATTAAGGTAAGTGCTGATTCGAAGATAAGACCGGAGATACTGGAGATAGTCAATATTTTCAGGGCTAATATAGTGGATGTTGGTAAAAAGGCATTAATGATTGAAATTACCGGAAACAGCAGGAAAGTAAAAGCACTGGAGGACCTGTTAAGGCCCTTTGGAATAATTGAACTGGTAAGAACTGGTAAGATTGCCTGCACAAGGGGAAGTAAATATTAGAGTAAGTTTAAATTGCCATATAGATATAAGATTATAGCATAAAGTACTGGCTTAGCTTTATTTGTAAGAATAATTTTATGAAAATTATTATGTAATTAATAGAGAAGGGGTGAAGATGTTAAAAAAATATATAATGACGCCGGGTCCAACACCGATATCTGAAGAGGTGCTACTGGAGCATGCCAGGCCTCTTATGCACCACAGGTCTCCTGAATTTTCAGAAATATTTATAGAAGTAACCAGTAAACTAAAAAAATTATTAAAAACTGAAAATGACGTTTTTGTGCTGACTTCTTCAGGTACAGGTTCTATGGAAGCCAGTATAGTAAACTTTTTTTCTGCTGGAGATAGAGTGCTTGTTGTAAATATTGGTAATTTTGGAGAACGGTTTAAGAAAATTACCGGAGAGTATGGACTTGATGTTATTTCCCTTGATTACGAATGGGGAGATACAGCCGATCCCGATGATATTAAAAAAGCTCTTGATGAGAACCATGATATTAAGGGGGTAATTGCCCAGTTCAGTGAAACTTCAACAGGGGCATTAAACGATGTAGAAGCTATAGGTAATATAGTAAAGGAATATCCTGCAATTTTTATAGTAGATGCTATAAGCGGTCTGGGAGCTTCGGAATTCAAAACTGATGACTGGGGACTTGACGTAGTGATTGGAGGTTCGCAGAAAGCATTGAGCGCGCCGTCAGGAATTGCATTCATAAGCGTTAGTGATAAGGCATGGAAGTTGAATGAGAAGTCTGGTCTCAAAAAATTTTATTTCGACCTGGCCGTTGCTAAAAGCTATACGAAAAAAACACCTCCCCAGACACCATGGACACCGGGTATATCAATAGTTGTAGCTATGAACAGGGCTCTTGATATATTGTTTGAAGAAGGTCTGGAGAAGGTATTTGAAAGGCACAGGGTACTTGCGCTGGCAACTCAAAGAGCGGTAGAAAAAATGGGACTTGAGCTTCTGGTAAAAGATAAAAGCAAGAGAGGATTTTCTGTAACTTCTATTGTTATTCCGGAAGGGATTGATGGCAAGGAGATTACCAGAATTATGAGGACTAAATATGGGGTAACCATCGCTGGAGGACAGGGTAAGTATTCTGGAAAGATTATAAGGATAGGCCACCTTGGATATTTTGGAATATTTGATGTTATTGTTGCAGTTTCTGCGCTGGAGATGACGCTTAAGGAGCTTGGATATCAATTTGAAGCGGGTTCCGGTATTACTGAAGCAGAGAAAGCGTTTATGGAGAATAATTATCTGGGAAACTAAGGGTAGAAGTATAAAAGCTGTAAAAGTGATTGTATTAATTAATAAGATTTATATAAAAATATATTCAGGAATGAATAGGTGAATAGGGCATGAATAAAAAAGTATTAATTACAGACGGTATTTCAGGTGAGGCAAAAGATAAACTCGCAAAGCACTTTATAGTGGAGGATAAAAAGGGACTGGCACCGGAAAAGCTTAAAGAAGAGATTAAAGGTATAAGTGCAATAATCATAAGGAGTGCAACCAAGCTTACTGCTGATATTATTGAAGCTTCGGATAAGCTGGAAATTATAGGAAGAGCCGGTATAGGTGTTGACAATATTGATATTTTAGCTGCAACCAAAAAAGGTATATTGGTGGTTAATGCGCCTACAAGCAATGCAGTTACTGTGGCTGAACATACCATAGCATTGCTGCTTTCAATTGCCAGAAAAATTCCTTTAGCAAATATTTCACTGAAAAGTGGAAAGTGGGAAAAATCTAAATTTAAAGGAACAGAGCTTGAAGGAAAGACGCTGGGTATCGTTGGTTTTGGACAGATAGGAGGTCTGGTTGCTAAAAAAGCTATAGGGCTGGGTTTAAGGGTAATTGCATATGATCCTTTTGTATCCGAGGACAGATTCAGACAGCTTGAAATAAAAAAAGCTGATAAGCTGGAAGACCTCTACAGGGAAGCTGATTTTATTTCGATACATCTTCCAAAGAATAAAGATACTATAGGTATGTTTAACAAAGAAGAGTTTAATAAAATGAAAAAAGGTACAATGATATTGAATGTAGCCCGGGGCGGCATTGTTGTTGAAAAGGATCTTACAGAAGCTCTTAAAGACGGCCATATAGGCGGGGCAGCCCTTGATGTTTATGAAAAGGAGCCCTGCACTGATTCTCCTGTTTTTAAACTGGAGAATGTTGTATGTACTCCCCATCTTGGAGCATCAACAGAAGAGGCGCAGGGCAGGGCAGGGATTACGATTGCCGACCAGGTTATAGATGTTCTTAATGGAAGGGCACCAGCTTTTCCGGTAAATGCATCTGCTGTGAGGCCGGAGGCAATGAATATTCTATCACCTTTCTTTGAATTATGTGAAAATCTGGGAAGTCTTTTTATAAATTTATTTGAGGGCAACCTGAATAGTCTAAAAATAGGTTATTATGGAAAGGTATCAGAATATGACGTAAGAATATTAACCTCTACAATACTAGTAAAGATGCTGGAAAAATACTTGGCGGAGAATGTCAATCTGGTCAATGTGGACCTGCTGGCAAGAGAGATGGGGCTTAAGGTAAAGGAGATAAAAAGCAGCCAGTCCAGAGATTATGTAAATTTAATTACGCTGGAGGGAGAGGGTAAAAATGGCGGACTCTCTATTTCGGGTACTGTTACCGGGAAAAAAGATACCCCCAGATTTATATCGATTGATAAATTTGAAATAGACATGGCCCCTTCAAAGTGTATGGCGTTTATAAGGTATAAGGATATTCCGGGGCAGATTGGAAGAATAGGAACTGTGCTGGGTAAACTAAATGTAAATATAGCATCAATGCATGTAGGTAGAAAGAAATTAAGCGGAGTTGCAGTTATGGGGTTAAATTTAGACAATAAAGTAACTCCTGAAATGTTAGAGGAGTTTAAGAAATTATCAGGTTTTAAGAATATAAAAATAGTTACCCTTTATTAACCGGCAGAGTTTAAAAAACGATTTAAGAGTAAATTTTTTAAAAAAATTGGAGATTTTTTAGAATGTATTTTAAAAAAATCTAACAATATAAGGTAAGAAAGTAAGCTGGTAGAAATGGAAAATAATAAAAATAAGGTATATATATTTGATACAACACTAAGGGATGGGGAACAGGCACCCGGTATTCACCTTAATACCAGGGAAAAACTGCAGATTTCCCAGCAGCTTGCAAAGTTGAATGTGGATATAATAGAAGCTGGTTTCCCGGTATCTTCCAGGAGTGATTTTAATTCTGTAAAAGAAATATCAGGTAAAATCAGGGATAGAAAAATAGCGGCTCTGGCAAGGGCTAATCCGAAAGATATAGATATAGCAGGAGAAGCTCTTAAGGGAGCAGAAAATCCGGTTATCCATACTTTTATTTCCTCTTCTGATATACATCTTAAATATCAGTTGAAAAAAAGCAGGGAGGAAGTTCTGGAGCTTGCAGCCGATGCTGTAAGGAGAAGCCAGAAATATACAGATATGGTAGAATTTTCGGCTATGGATGCAACAAGGAGCGACCGTGAATTTTTGTGCAGGTTATTTGAAGTTGCCATTAAGGGCGGAGCTAAAATTATAAATGTTCCGGATACGGTAGGTTATATTATACCGGATGAGTTCGGAAGATTAATAGATTATATTTTTGAAAATACTGATGGGATCGAGGATGTAATAGTAAGCGTACACTGTCATGATGACCTGGGTCTTGCTGTTGCAAATTCACTGACGGCTGTTGAGCATGGGGCAAGGCAGGTCGAGTGTGCGGTAAATGGTATCGGTGAAAGAGCAGGAAACGCATCACTTGAGGAAATTGTAATGATTGCGGACACTCGCAAAAAGGACCTTGGAGTGTATACTGATATAAATATTAGTGAGATTATGAGAACGAGCAGTATCGTAAGGTCGTTGACCGGGTATGTTGTTTCTCCCAATAAAGCGATAGTAGGGAAAAATGCTTTCAGCCACGAAGCAGGAATACATCAGGATGGAATGCTTAAAGACAGGTCAACTTATGAAATAATAAAACCTGAAGATATTGGGCTTAAGTCATCAGAGCTTGTACTGGGAAAACATTCCGGAAGGCACGCATTTGTAGATAGGCTCGAGGAGCTTGGCATTCATCTCAGCGAGGATGACCTTGAAAGTGCTTTTGAAAGATTTAAAGACCTGGCTGAAAGAAAAGGTGCTATAAATGACCAGGATATTAAAGCAATAACTGAAAATGAGCTGCGTGAAGTTAAAGAGCATTTTTTACTTAAGTATTATAGGGTCCAGAGTGGTTCAGACCTTAAGGCCAGTTCTACGGTAGGAATAAAAATAAAAAATAAGATACACGAAGAATCATCAACAGGAGATGGTCCGGTAGACGCTTCGTTTAAGGCCATTGATAAAATAACAAATATAAATGCTAAGCTGGTAGATTATAATATAGAAGCTGTATCGGGAGGTAAGGATGCGCTGGGTGTAGTTAAATTGGTAGTAAGCACCGGTGGTATAGAAGTTATGGGCAGCAGCATAAGTACAGATATAGTTGAGGCAAGTATAAAAGCATATATAGATGCTATGAATAGAATTATGGAAAATCAAGCATGATTTAAATTTATATCAATAATTAAAATTTTAAAAAGGGAAAAATAAAAGAAAAAATAACTGTTATAAGGAAGTTCAAATATAGAAGTTGCGGGAATTCTTTTTTTTAAGATTAAAAAATCAGGAAGGAATTTATAAAAAATGGGTAGTGAGAATAAGCCCCAAACAATTGCACAAAAAATAATTGCACATCATTGTGGCAGGAATTATGTATCTGAAGGCGAGATAGTAAATGCTTCAGTAGATATTGTTCTTGGTAATGATATAACCATGCCTATTGCAATTGAGGAGTTTAAGAAAATAGGGATTGGTAGTGTGTTTGACAGGGAAAAGATAGTGATGGTGCCGGACCATTTTACCCCAAATAAAGATATAAAATCTGCAATGCAATGCAAACTCATGAGGGAATTTGCAAGGGAATATGATATAAAAAATTATTTTGAAGTAGGGAGAATGGGCATTGAACATGCATTGCTTCCTGAGCTGGGATTGGTACTGCCCGGGAACCTGGTGGTAGGTGCGGATTCTCACACCTGTACTTACGGTGCTTTAGGAGTAGCATCAACCGGAGTTGGTAGCACGGATGCAGCTGTAGCCATGGCTACCGGAAAATTGTGGTTTATGGTTCCGGGGACTATTAAATATATTTATAATGGTAATTTAAATAAATGGGTAACTGGCAAGGACTTGATACTCTATACTATCGGGCTTATAGGCGTGGATGGCGCTCTTTATAAATCTATGGAATTCAGTGGACCTGCGGTAAGTAATTTATCTATGGATTCAAGATTTACTATGTCTAATATGGCCATAGAAGCAGGAGGGAAGTTTGGGATATTTGAAGTTGATAATAAAACAGAGGATTATTTAAGCCAGAGGTCTGATGGAAACTATAAAATATTTTCCAGTGACCCTGATGTAAAGTACGAAAAAATTTATGATATAGATTGCTCGGATATAGATCTCCAGGTAGCTGCTCCGCATCTTCCGTCAAATACAAAAAGTGCAAAGGATATAAAAAATATTGAAATAGACCAGGTAGTTATAGGTTCCTGTACCAATGGGAGGATGGAGGATCTAAAAATTGCAGCGGAAATTTTTAAAGGTAAAAAAATAAATAATAATTTGAGAACAATAATAATTCCTGCTACACAGAAAATATATCTTGAAGCATTGAAAAAAGGGTATATTGAAATTTTTATAAATTCCGGCTGTGTAGTAAGCACTCCTACATGCGGCCCATGCCTGGGAGGGCATATGGGTGTACTGGCTAAAGGCGAAAGGGCAGTATCTACTACAAACAGGAATTTTGTGGGTAGAATGGGGCATCCGGAGAGTGAAATATATTTAAGCGGCCCTGCTGTTGCTGCTGCGTCCGCTGTAGCAGGGAGAATAGCCATACCGGAGGAGGTTACGTAATGATAATAAAAGATAGGGTAATTAAGTATGGCAATAATATTGATACTGATGTAATAATACCTGCAAGATATCTTAATACTGCTGACAGCAGTGAACTGGCTTCACATTGCTTTGAAGACCTTGATAGAGATTTTAAAGAAAAGGTAAAAGAAAAGAAGATAATAGTGGCAGGAAGTAATTTTGGCTGCGGTTCTTCCAGGGAACATGCTCCATTATCAATAAAGGAAAGCGGCGTAAAAGCAGTAATTGCTGTGTCATTTGCAAGGATATTCTTCAGGAATGCCATAAATATAGGGCTCCCGGTAATAGCCATTGCAGAAGCCGGTAAATTTATAGAAGATGGAGATGAGGTGGAGATAGATTTAAGCAGTGGGATAATTAAGGATATTAGGACAGGGGATATTTTTAAAGTGAACCCGCTTCCTGAATTTATACAGAAGATAATAAAAAGTGGAGGTTATATTAATTTTATAAAAGAGAATACAGTGAAATAACTTGAGTTAATTATAAATGGCAGGATGTATTTTAGCTCTGATGCAACCGGCTTATAAGTCTTTATTTGAATTATTTTTTAAAAATAAGGATGGATATCAATATACAGGTTTAAAAAAATATTAGAGTGTAAGATAGGTAAGTATTAAAATAGTATAAGACTTAAACAGAATAAATATGGATGGTTAAAATGAGCAGTGGCTTAAAGGATAAAAATAAAATATATATACTGGATACAACTTTAAGGGATGGTTCCCAGAGAGCTGATATATCTTTTTCGGTTAATGACAAATTACAGCTAATTGAAAGATTTGATGATATTGGGATTGATTATGTAGAAATTGGATTTCCTGCTTCCAATCCAAAAGAAATTGAATTATTTGAAAAGCTTAAGGGCATGAAATTCCAATATTCTAAGATAGTTGCATTCGGGATGACCAGATATAAGAATGTTAAGGTTGAGGATGATAAAAATATAAAACAATTGATTCAGTCAGGTGCTGATGCTATTTGTGTTGTGGGCAAATCATCTTCACTTCATGTTGAAAAGGTTATAGAAACATCGCTTGATAATAACCTGAGCATGATTTTTGATTCCATAAAATATTTGAAAAAGTATTTTCCAGAAATTATTTTTGATGCGGAGCATTTTTTTGATGGTTTTAAAGAAAATCCAGAGTATGCAATGGAAACATTAAAGGTAGCTTTAGAAGCTGGTGCAGATTATTTATGCCCCTGTGACACCAATGGAGGCGTGCTGCCAGCAGATGTTGCAGATATAATAGACAGGATAAATAAAAAGGTTAAAGCTGATATAGGAGCACATTTCCATAATGATAGCGGTTGCGCTGTTGCCAATACAATAATAGCGGTACAAAAAGGGGTAAAGATGGTACATGGTACAATCAATGGCTACGGGGAAAGGTGCGGCAATGCAGATTTATGCCAGGTAATTCCCAATCTGGAAGTAAAATTAAATAAGAAATGCCTTAAAGAAGGAAGTTTAAAGCATTTAACCAGTCTTTCCAGGTTTGTGAGTGAGAATGCAAATCAGATAGCTAGCCCGTCCCAGCCATTTGTAGGTCGTAATGCTTTTACCCATAAAGGGGGCATGCATGTAAGCGGGGTAAGTAAGCTTTCAAAAACATTTGAGCATATGGACCCGGAGATGGTGGGTAATACAAGAAGAATATTAATTTCCGAGCTTTCCGGTAAAAAATCCATAATTCTCAAAGCAAAGGAATTTGGAATTGAACTTGAAAATGATTTGAAAAAGGTCAGTGAGATATTAAACAGGGTCCAGAATCTGGAGCATAAAGGTTACCAGTTTGAAGCAGCTGACGGAAGTTTTGAGCTGCTGGTTAAAGAAGTTGCCGGGATAAAGAAGAAATTCTTTAAACTGGAAAGCTTCAGGGTATTAAATGAAAAAAAAGAAGACGGCAGTATGATGTCTGAAGCAACTGTAAAGGTTCAGATAGAAGGAAAAAGGATAATTGAAACTGCGGAAGGAAACGGTCCGGTTAATGCCCTGGATAAAGCTTTAAGAAAATCAATAGGGAGCTGCTATCCTGCGCTGTCAAAGATAACATTAACAGACTTCAAGGTAAGAGTGCTGAATGAGAAGAAGGGTACAGGAGCAGTAGTTAGAGTTTTAATCGAGTCTTCAGACGGAAGGAAAAACTGGGGGACCATAGGAGTATCAGAAAATATAATCGAAGCCAGCTGGCAGGCATTAGAGGACAGCATAGTTTACGGGCTGATGCATGTTGAAAAAAATAATAAGTCCTGATGTATAAGAGAGCTTCTCAGTCTTTCTTAAGAGTTTTAATCCTATAATTTAATTAATATTTTTTTTAAATTCTGGCAGGATTTTTAGAATCAATTTTTATCTATATCCTTTATATATGGTTTTATATCTATTACAGGTGTTCCATCAAGCATATCAACATTTCTGACCTTTAGTAGATTATTCTTAACTTTTAGCAGTTGAACAACTGATAATCCTATATGGTTGGGCCTGTATGGGGACCTGCTGGCAAATACACCCCTTGATAAATTAGAGCCCGGCGGGATTGCTGTAAGTCTGTAGCTCTTCAGCCGGTCAAAATAAAAGAGGACGACAATATATTTGTATTTTTCCAGTCCTTCAAGGCCCTGCACGTATTTTTTATAGATTTTGATAGTGCCTTCTGCTCCATCGGAATATCTGGCCTGCCTGGGGGATTCTCCCATATGTTTAAACGGTGTTTTTATTTTTCCTATAGGTCTTATAATATATTCTTTCATTTCATCTTAATCTTTCTTTTGTGATAATACCATTTTCCAGTTTTAAAATCCTGTCACTTACTTTCCTTGCAACTCCAAGGTCATGGGTTATAAAAAGCATTCCAAGGCCCCTTTCTTCCTGTATGCGGTTTAGTAGTTTCAGTATTTTTGCCTGAATGCTCGCATCAAGTGATGATGTAGGTTCGTCGGCAATAAGAAGTTTAGGGGACAGGACAAGGGCTCTTGCAATAACGACTCTCTGGAGCTCACCGCCGCTTAAGTGGTGAGGATACAGATGAAGGAAATTTTTATCTGTGGGGAGCTCTACTTCTGAAAGGACTTTTTTTGCGTCTTCTATCATATCTGATTTGCTCTTTACTCTGTGTATTACCATGGGCTCTATAACTGCATCAAGAACATTTAAACGATGGGAAACTGCAGATTCTACCTCCTGGAAAATCATCTGTGTTCTTTTATAAAAACTGAAATCCCATTTTTCTATCTTTTTATTTTCAAGATATATATTGCCACCAAAGGGTTTTATAAGTCCCATAATTATTTTAGCAAGAGTAGTCTTGCCTGAACCGCTTCTGCCCAGAAGAGTGACTGTTTCACCTTCATAAACGTTGAGGTAAGCGGACTTAAGAACTGTTAAATTATTGTAGCTCTTGCTTATATTTTCTACATTTAATAAAGGAATAATTCCTCCACGGTGGCAGGCGAGCATTGTATCTCCATACTTTTTAAGCGGGGGCCTGTATATCCTGCATATATTAATGAGCTGGGTGCACCTCGGCCAGAATGGGCATCCTGTATCAACAAATTCAGGCCTTCCCCTTATACCCTGAAGGTCTTTTGTTCTGTTCATAGATGGATATGACCTTATAAGACCTCTGGTGTATGGATGACGCGGGTTTGAAAAAATCTTTTTTGTGTGTCCTGATTCTACAGTACTGCCTCCATATAATACCATTGTTTTTTCAGATAATTTTTTTACGGTATCAAGGTCGTGGGTTAAAAGTAGAGCTGTTCTGCCCTGACTTAATTTTTTTATAACCTTGATTAAGCTGTTTTTGGTTTCGTTGTCAAGTGATGAGGTAGGTTCATCAAGTATGATAAGTTCCGGTTCAAGTATGTAAGCCATAGCTATAAGAACCTTTTGTTTTTCACCCATGCTAAGCTGGTGTGGGTAAGCGCTGGCTCTATTAGAAGGGAAACCAACCCTTTCAAGCATATTATTAATTTGTAAGTTATTCTTTTTACCATTTAGAATTTCACTTATCTGGTTGTATACACTGATAGTGGGGTTGAGTATATTGTCTATATTCTGGAAGACCATGGAAATTTTTTTCCACCTTATTTTTAGAAGTTCCTGCCGGCTTGCACTGCATATATCAGTTCCGTTAAATAAAATACTTCCCGATATCTCTGCATCAGCAGACTGCTCTGAAAGGAGGCCCATAATACTCATGGCAAGTGTTGTTTTACCAGTCCCTGATTCCCCGACTATAGCCACAATATCACCTTTTTTTACTTCAAAGTTTAGGTTTCTTAAAACTTTTTTGTTGCCGTATGAAGCACTTAAATTTTTTATTTTAAGCATCCTTTAACCTCGGGTCTATTATTTTTTCTATTAAATTGCTAAGCAGTGTAAAAGAAACAAGAACCAGGGAAAGCATTATACCTGAAGGCAAGAGCCACCACAACCATACCGGAAGATAATAAAATTCTAGGGCATTGTGCATCATGGTGCCAAGACTTATTGATGAAAGACTTGATATTCCTATGAAGGCCATGCCCGCTTCAAGAAAAACAGCCGAGCGTGCGTTGTGTAAAAATGATGCCATTATTATATTTCCAAGGTCGGGTATTATATGCCTTGTGAGTATATAGGCCTTTTTTGCACCAAATGTTCTTGCTGAATATATGTGTATTTTCTGCTTTATGACAAGGGTCTGTCCCCTTATAATCCTTGCGCCTCCCTGCCAGTGGAATAGGGATATTAATATTACCAGACTTATCAAATTTGGCTTTATAAAGGCGGAGATAAGAATAAGTATTATGATGGAGGGGATTACAAGCATGGAATCAATAATTCTCATTATCACCTCATCAAATAAACCCCCTGTAAAGCCGGCAAGAACACCTATAGCAACACTCAGTAATGTAGCAAGTAAACCTGCACTTATGGATACAAACATAGATGTCCTCAGACCGAAAAGAAGTCTTGAGAATATATCCTGCCCAAGGTCATTTGTACCGAGGATATTGGTAAGCGAAGGTTCCGAGAGTATCATTTTACTAAAAGTTTCAGGGTCTTTTGTAAAGAGAGGAGCTATTATGGTAATTAGAAAAAGAATTGTGAGGATAACAAGTCCTGCCTGGGCACTTTTATTCTTTTTTAAGTTTTTCCTGACGCTAATATGCATAATTTATCCTCGGGTCGAGCTTTACATAGAATATGTCTATTAAAAAATTAATAATAAGGACAAGCAGTGTTACAATAAGAAGACTGCCCTGCAGGACAGGATAATCCCTGTTTAGTATGGAGTTATAGATAAGACTTCCCATTCCGGGGTATGAAAAAACTATTTCTATAAAAATAGCACCGGTAATAAGCTGTGTACCAAGGTGGATACCGGACTGGGTGGCTATGGGAATAAGGGAGTTCCTTCCTGCATGTAAATATCTTATTCTGCTGTCTGACAGTCCCTTTGCCCTGGCAAGCAGCACGTAAGGTTCTTTTATATTAGATATCATTGAGTTCCTGGTAAGAAGATAGCAGGATGAAATAAACACAAGAATTAGACTGGAAAGTGGCAGTATAAGATGCTTAAGGAAATCAAGGTAAAGCTTGATACCTGTTAGGCCTGAATATGCTTCCCTCGCTCCCTGCAGGGGAAGAATTCCTAAAATTACTCCAAAGATTACTAGAAAGACCACACCCACAAAAAAGCTTGGAAAACTGGAAGAAAAGATAACAGTAGATAGGATAAACCTGTCGATTTTTTTGCCTCTCCTCCAGCCGGATTCTATACCAAGGATTATGCCTGAGATGCCTGAAAAAAACATGGAAAGGCCCATAAGCAGTAGGGAATAAGGGATATAAGATGTTAGGACATCCAGTACAGGTTTTTTATAATAAAATGAGTAGCCAAGATTGCCTTTAAAGATAGATATTATATATATAAAATATTGTGTTAAAAGCGGCTTGCCGAGGCCATAAGCTTCATTTATATAATCCCTTGCCTCGCTTGATAGATTAATGAGTACCTCGTCACCATAGATAGCGCTTAAGGGGTCTCCGGGCAAAAGTCTCGGCACCACAAAATTTAAAGTTATAATTATAAAGAAAGCTATTATATAGCTAAGCCATCTCTTTTTCATGTTAAATATTTTATATTATATATCAATAAAAGCAGTTTTATTTAAAGGAACCGGTATTCCTGTGGCAATGCCTCCTTCAGTAAAGAAGATATTAATATTTTCATTATGAGCCCAGTACCAATGAGGATAGTAAAGGGTTATGGAGGGAAGTTCCTCTGAGTATATTTTCTGTATTTCATATAACATCTGGACCCTGGCAGCCCTGTCCATTTCCTTTACCTGTAAATTAAGAAGTTCTATCAGTCTTTCGTTTTCAAAATAACGGACGCTGTTAAATCCTTCATTTATTATTACCCTGTTTAGTGATTCGGGGTCTCCTCCCAGCCCGCCGTGCCCGCTTATGGCAATGTCAAAATCCCAGTTTTCTATTTTGCTGTCAAGAGTTTTGGCTTCATAGCTAACTAGGTCTATTTTTATTCCCACATCCTTCAAATTTTCCTTTATAACACGGGCATCCCTTTCAAAATCGCCCTCGCTTACTGCAAGTTCCAGTCTGAGCACATTACCATCTTTATAATAATAGAGGTCCTTTCCAATTGACCATCCCATATCTTCTAAAATTTCTTTGGCTTTTTCAGCATTATATTCATACTGGGGAGTATTTTCATTATACCAGGTGATGTTGGCAGGGGGCATGAGGCCTGCACTACCTTTAACCGCGAAGCCCCTCCGGGATATTTCTACAATCTGATTATAATTTATAGCATAGGCAAGAGCATGCCTGAAAGATTTTTCTCCAATAAGTTCATTGGTCTGGTGATTAAGTATTAGTTTTGCTGCCCATATCGGGGGTTCCTGCTTGATTTCAAAACCGCTTTCTTCCAGGTCTGATACTACATCAGGGGGTATGGAACCTGCATCTATCTCGCCGGATTCAATCATTGCAGGCATGGATTGTTCGGATGCTTTGACAAATGCGATACTGTTAATGTTTACATCTCCAAGGTAATAGTCCTGGTTGGCCTCATAGAGGTAAGAGCCCTCCTGGCTGTTATAATCTTTTAAAACAAAAGGTCCTGTGCCTATGAGTGCATCATTTTTATTATAGGATAGGGGATCCTCTATATTTTCCCATATATGCCGGGGGAGGATAGGGAGTGTTCCTGCAATATTATCAAGAAATGGAGCATACTTTTCGGTTAAATTAACGCACACTGTATAGTCGTCCAGTATTTCTACTGATTTTATTATATTTGAGTTTACCCATACCCAGGGATATTCTTTTATATAGTCAAAAGTAAAGGCGACATCTGAGGCGCTGAACCGCTCTCCATCGTGCCAGAGAACATCTTTTCTTAAATAAAATGTAAAGCTGTTTTTGTCTTCATCATAAGTCCAGCTCCCTGCAAGCATGGGTATAGTGTTTCCTTCTTTATCTTTCCAGACCAGGGTATCAAATATTAAGCTCATTCTTATGTAGCCCGGCCCCCGGGAATACATTCCGTAAGGGGAGGGGAAGCCCCAGTCTCCTGTTGTGTCACCAATCTTTATTATCTCATGTGCTGAAGTATCGGCCTGGGAGGAGCATGATAGGGAAAGAAGCAGGAGTGATATAAGTATAAGGAGAAAAAGAATTTTTCTCATTTACCAACCTTTCTATTTAAAAAAATAGCTGATTTGTTTTAGTTATTGAAAACTAATTATATAGCGGCAGTGCTACTTTTACAATATTTTGTAGCACTTATTTATTTATTTTTACATAAGACCTAATAATACCTGCTTTCTATATAAGATTGATAATAATTTTAATAAAATAATTCATTATGTAAAATATTTCTACTTACATAGTTGACAAATAATTTTTACATATTACAATTAAGACAAATGGTAAAGAATCTATATAAAAAAATTAAATTACTGAGAAAAGAAAATAGCTTTTCACAGGAATATATTGCTAAAGGACTTGGAATGTCAAGACCCACTTACATGCAGATTGAAAAAGGGGAACGGGAGTTGACTATATCTGAGGCAGGAAAAATTGCAGGTATTTTTAGCATGCGGATGGAAGAACTATTATCAACGGAAAAGGTTTCAGAGAAAAAGGTTATTTTTGAAGAAGAGAAGCCACAGAAAAAATCTAAAGAAACCGGAATTCGTATTATTGTTAAACGAGCAGATATTATAAAGTTCAAGGAGGTTCTTTTATATATTTTAGAAAAAGTGGGAGCAAAAACGAATATTGGTGAGACCGCTTTATATAAACTTCTCTATTTTATAGATTTTGATTTTTATGAAAAGTTTGAAGAGCAGCTAACAGGTGCGCGGTATATTAAAAATCATTATGGGCCAACACCGTTAGAATTTAAAAAGATTATTGAGGAGATGGAAAAGAAAGGTGAAATAGAGAAGGTAAAAAGCAAATATTTTAAGTATAACCAAAAGAAATATCTGCCACACAGAAAACCTGATTTAAAAAAGTTATCTGCACAGGAAGTGAAGCATATAGATGGAGTACTTGCCCGTCTTTCGGATAAGAATGCTAGTGAAATAACCGAATATTCCCACAGTGACGTTCCCTGGCGGGTTCATAGATATGGTGAGATTATGAGCTACGAAAGTGTGTTTTATCGAGACACAGTTCATTCTGTAAGGGAATATGAAGATGAACTTTGATGAAACTGCTGAATTTTCTAAAGATTTCAGGAAATTGTCAAAAAAGTATAAATCATTATCTGACGACCTTCTTGAATTCAGGAAAGTTATTTCAGAGTTTCCCCTGGGTACGGGCAGGAGTTTTGCGGTACTGGTAAAAGAAGAAAATATAAAAATTATAAAAGCCCGTCTTTTTTGCCGTTATTTAAAAGGTTCTTCACTAAGGATTATTTATGCTTATTGGGAAAGTAAAAAGAGGGTAGAGTTTATACAGCTATATTTTAAGGGTGATATTGGGAGTGAAGACCTTAAGAGGATTAAGAGATATTTACATAATAAGGTAATAAGGATGACTCTGTAAGGTAGTAAGTTGGTAACAGCACGACACCGGGAGATTGGTGAATTGTCTTAAATTATGGTAGTTCGGGACAAATTGAAAATATTTTTACTATAATAAGGTAATTTTAGCAAGCTTTTAATATTTGATTAAGTCTATTAAGATATTGAAACATTAAAAGTAAGTAAGTATTATTAATATGTCTGTGCCTAAGAAATTTATTTTTTCACATATAATTAAAAAAGAGAAAAACAGCTCTAGTGCCTATTGCTCTGAGCTGGACGTATGCCCACAGGGTGAAACCGTGGAAGATGCAAATAACAATCTAAAAGAAGCTATTATTTTATATTAAGAAACCATTTGTAAAATTGCTTGAAAAAGCAGGTTTGTTAGAGAAGAAATATTTGACCAGATTATTTAAAGGGCAAAAATATCTTTGTTGCTATAATAGATTATTAAACTTACTTGAACACAGATAAATAAGGGGTAAAAGATGATGAGAAAGAATAATTTGGAAAAAATTTACAGAAATGTTTCAAAATATAAAAAAGAACAATTAAAAAAGTTTCGTTCAACTCATAAGTACCATAAGGTCACCCTCAATAGTACCGAATGGAAATATATATCAAGCGGTAGGGGCAGGGAAGCACTGCTGTTGCTTACTGGAGGGACAGGCATTTCCGAAGCCATGGCACTGCTATTTACGCCTCTGGAAGATGAATACCGGATTATTTGTCCCTCATATTCTCCGGTTGGCACAATGGATATACTGGCGAAAGGAATTATGGGAATTCTTGAGTCAGAAGGAATTCATAAGGTAAATATAATCGGGCAATCTTTTGGAGGAATACTGGCCCAGGTAATTGTACGCAAGTATCCGGAAAGGGTAAATAAATTGGTTTTATCACATACTACTACAGCATCCCCACCTGTAGACGAGGACATAGCGTCAAAGAGGAAAAAAAGAATTGAGATGTTCAAAGTATTTTACTTATTGCCATCCTGGTTATTCCATTTTTCAATAGCTCGGCTATTAAGGGTAAAAATTTTAAAAATTTCTAGGATATCATTAATGAGTGAAGAAGAAAGAGGATTCTGGAATGCATATTTTTTTGAAATGATTTCTCATATGACAAAAAAAGAGTTATTATCAATTGACAGGTGTATGATTGATTTTGGAGAGAATTACAGATTCTCCAGGAATGATTTGGCAGGGTGGCCGGGAAAGATTCTCATCCTGGAGTCAGATAAAGACACAGCAATATATCCACAGGAAAGGGAAGCAGTAAAAAAGCTATACGACAGTGCCCGGGTGTACAGGTTTAAAGGCAGTGGGCACCTATCCCTTATCATAAATCCGGAACAGTCAATCTCTATATTAAGAGGTTTCCTTGCCGGCAAGTGAGTTGTTGGATGGAACCTATGGTTTCTATAAGTTATAGACTTTAAGCTTATTTTACCTGCAATTAAGGATTTTCAAATGAAAAAAATAATTAAATTACAAGAGCTCTAAAAACAATATATTATTAAAAATAAAATTAATTTATTATATTTTCATTGCAATATGTTTCATATTGGCTTCTATAAATATATCCCCGTATTCTTTAAAACCAAGCTTTTTATAAAACCCCAATACTTCTAATTGTGAGTTCAGCCTGATATCGTTTATGCCCGATTCTCTAGCTATATCTATTAATTTTAAGCAGATTTTTTTACCATATCCTTTATTCCTGTAACTTTTTTTTACGGCAACTCTCCCTATTTTTGCTATATTGTTTTTTATTACCAGTCTGCCGCACCCGATACACTCACCGGATTTTTCATCAATAGCTGTAACATGTTTGGCCGTTTTATCATATTCATCTCTTTCAACCTCTACTGGAACGTTTTGTTCTCCTACAAATACTTCAAAACGAAGTTTATATGCTTTTTGTATAGTATTATGTGTTTTTGCATGAATTATTTTCATTATGTTAAATGGAGTTTATTTTTTTTCTTTGACATAGACTTTATAATATAAGTAACTGCTGTTATCAGCCAAAAAGCAGAATAGCAGGTAAACCCGCCCCAGTTAGAGACATTGTATCCTAAAAAATAAAAAGTTAGAATAACAAAATAAGGCGGAATATTTATAAGGTTTTTTAATAATATTAAACTAAAAGGAATTTAGAAAGTAATTCAGGATAGGAGGGGAAGTCGTGGTATATGGTAAAAAGATAACTTTATCTACAAAAGGGTTCTCGGATATTAAAAATATTACAGAAGATATAAAAGATATTGCAGGGCAGTCCGGTATAAAGGATGGACTGGTAAATATTTTTGTAATTGGCTCCACTGCATCAATTTCTACCATTGAATATGAACCGGCGCTGGTTGAAGATATGCGGGACCAGCTGGAAGAATTTATTTCAAGCAGCAAGCATACAAGACATTCACAGACCTGGGGTGATGATAATGGGTTCTCACACCTCAGGGCTACATTTATGGGACCGGGTATAACTGTACCGGTATCGGGAGGTAATTTGATACTGGGCACCTGGCAGCAGATAGTGGTTATTGACCATGACAACAGGCCGCGCTCCCGCGAGGTTTTTGTACAGGTTATGGGGGAAAAGTAGGAATTTAAGAAATAATGTTTTTTTGAACTTTTTTTAATTGCTTAATAAGCATATTTTTAATAAAATACTTTGAAGTGTTTTTAAGCTGTAAAGCTTTTCTAAGTATATTATATGCCGGTAGATTCTGGCAGGTAAAATTTATTTATTTTTTAAGGAGGAGGTATTTTGTGTCAGGCCAAATGTTACTGAGAATTATTCCTTTTATCGGCTCTGCTGTATCGCTGATTCTTGCGGCAATGTTTTCAGTTATGGTTAGCAAAAAGAGCAGGGGTTCAAAAAGAATGCAAGAAATTTCCCATGCTATTTTTGTTGGGAGTAGGGCATATCTCAATCAGCAGGCAAAAATAATGCTTATATTTTTTGTTGTTCTGGTTGCAATTTTAGGTGTCATGGTTAAATTTGGATACCTGGAATTTGCTTCAATACCTGCTTTTGCAACAGGTATGGGATTTAGCATTCTCATAGGTTATATTGGAATGTGGATATCCACTACTTCAAATGCAAGAGTAACCAATGCTGCAAAGGAAAAGGGTCTGGGAGAAGCAATGAACGTAGCAATAACAGCGGCCTCTGCATCAGGTCTTATTCTGGCAGCTGTAGTCCTTTTCTTTACTGGTTTCTGGTTTAACATACTTTTCTGGTGGTATGGGAGAGAAACTGCTGACCTTGTGGTTAATCTTTCAAGGGTAGTGAATATATCTGTTACCTTTACTATTGGTGCCAGCTTCGCAGCTTTCTTTATGAGGACAGGCGGAGGAATATTTACCAAAGCTGCAGATATGGGAGCGGATTATGTAGGTAAGGTTGAATCCGGACTGAAAGAAGATGACTACAGGAATCCTGCTACTATTGCTGATAATGTAGGAGATAATGTAGGAGATGTAGGAGGAATGAAAGCAGATAGTCTTGAATCATGGCTGGGTGCGATAGTTGCAGCACAGTTTCTGGGATTTCTGGCTTTTAAGGGGTTACAGCCGCTTGTAAACAGCGTACTTCTCCCAATGCTTATTGCAACTGCTGGTACAGTAGCTTCGATTATTGCAATATTTGTTATTAAACTTATGATAAGGAAGTACAGGGAAGAGGCAACGGTAAGTTTACTTACTGTAACAACCCTTTCCGGGCTTCTTGTAACCGTTGCAATTATTATAGCCATATCCTATTTTATAGTGAGATATACAATAGGTGCAGAATACAATTTCCTGTTCCTGGCTTCAACCGGTGGAATAGTTGCAGGGTTTTTAATAGGGCTGTTTACGCTTCTTTATACTGATTCAAGATATAGGCCCACCAGGGGCATAATGGAGAGTGCAAAGAGTGGACCGGCAACTTATATAGTAAGCGGTCTTGCTTATGGTATGGAATCAACCATACTTCCAGCTCTAACAGTAATAGCAGCTATGGTTTTCAGCTTCTATATTTCACATGGATCTACGGATTTTAAAATGGGACTTTATGGCGTGGCCATGTCAGCTGTGGGTATGCTTGCCACTGCACCTTTTGTTGTCACCATTGATGTGTATGGACCAATATCGGATAATGCAGGCGGTATAGCAGAAATGGCGGAGCTTCCACCGGAAGTTAGAAAGACAACAGACAAGCTGGATTCGGTGGGGAATACAACTGCTGCAATTGGTAAAGGGATACTTATAGGAAGCGCAGCGGTTACTGCACTTGCACTGGGGCAGGCATATTTTTCCAAGGTAGAACTTTTAACATCGGGTGGTATTGTTCTGGATTTTATAAAAGACCCGAGAGTTCTTGTGGGACTATTTATAGGAGTTATTATGCCATTCTTTTTCACCTCTATCCTGCTTGGAGCAGTGGGTAAAGCAGCCAATAAAGTGGTGCAGGTAGCAAGAAAACAGATAAAAGGCATACTTGCCGGAAAGGAAAAAGGAGATCCCAAAGAATTCATTACCATAGTCACCAAGTCTGCCCAGAGAGGAATACTGATACCGGGTATAGCTATTTTTGTAATCCCTACACTTGTAGGAATTTTCCTGGGACCTGGTGGAGTAATAGCTCTGATTATAGGAACTCTTCTTTCAGGATTTGCGCAGGCCATTTTTATGTCTAACGCAGGTGGAGCTATGGATAATGCGAAGAAAAAAATTGAGGAGGAAGGCAGGAGCGGGACTGCCGAGCATTCAGCTTCTGTAGTAGGGGATACTGTAGGTGATCCCATGAAGGATACGGCAGGACCATCTATGAATATCCTGATAAAGCTAATCAGCGTCGTGGCTATTCAGACAGCAGTGTTGGTTGTAGATCTATCAGGGAGACTGTTTAATTTTTAGCAGTTTTAATATAATTTAAGTAAAAATGCATATATGTTATAAATTTACATGTGTGCATTTTTCTTACCTTATTCTTATAAAAATATTTTTATAATACGGTTGATTTAAAAATATCCTCATTTGTGGTATTTTTATTATGTAAAATAAAATATAAATAAAATAATATAGACATTACTTAAAAGATTAAAAGATAAATTAATAAAATAATAGGGGTAATTATAGAAAATAAACAGAGTGATTTTAGAGTGTGTTTTATCTGTTAAAGTCTATTAATTTTGCTTTTTTAAAAGAAGTTTTCAAAGGACAGGCTAGTTCTCCTGAAGACATTAAAATAAGTTATTTAGAAGGAAAAAGCATAATAGTATTATTTTTTATCTATACCCGGAAAAATAGTAAATATGAGTTAAAATTATATTTTTATTAAGAAAAGTTATACTAATATAATTAAATTAAATCTTTATTAAAGAAAGATGCTTTGTTGTTAAATGTGTGAATAATAGCCAAGATATATTATAATTATAAGGTTAGAAAAAATTTAACAGGATTATTATGGTAGATATTGATTATAAAAAGGAAAAGATAGGTCAGATACTCTTAAACAGGAATATTATTTCAAAGGAACAGCTTGATGAAGCACTGAGCATTCAGAAGAGTACAGGTGAGAAGTTAGGAGAGATATTAATAAAAAAGGGCTATATCTCTGATGAAACTCTAATGGAGCTTGTATCTTTTCAGAGAGGTTTTGAAGTTGTTGATTTGAATAAGATACAGGACAAAATAGACCCTTCAGTTGCTAATATTCTTTCAAAAGACTTTACCTTTAAAAGGAAGGTTTTTCCATTTAGTCTGGTTGACGGTACCCTGCATGTGGCAATGATTGACCCCAGGGATATTAATGCTATTGATGAGATACGTCTTCTTACCGGCTACAATGTAAAGCCATATATAAGTACAAAGAAAAATATAGAAAGTACTATAAGGTTATATACCTCAGATGAATACAGTCTTAAAGAAGTCCAGGAAATAATAGAAGATGAAGATTTTACAATAGGTAAGAAGACCGAGGAAGAAGCAGAAGAGAAAAATCCCCTGGTAAAACTTGCAAACCAGATTATACTTAAAGGAATATCGCTAAGAGCCAGTGATATACATATAGAGCCGCAGGAGAAGAACTGTAGCATAAGATTCAGGATAGACGGTATACTTCAGAAGATAAAAGATGTTCCAAAAACAGTACAGAGACTGCTGATTTCAAGATACAAAATAATGGGGGGTATGGATATAACAGAGAACAGACTGCCCCAGGATGGCAGAAGTTCCATTCCATACGGAAACAAGACGATTGACCTGAGACTTGCATCGGTACCTACTGTTTTTGGGGAAAATATAACTATAAGAATACTGGGTAGAGATGAATCTGTTTTTAACCTTAAAAAGTCGGGTATGTTGGAAGATGACCTCAAGAAATACCTGGAGATGATAAATGTTCCCCATGGCTCTGTTATTATTACAGGTCCTACAGGGTCAGGAAAAACAACAACTCTGTATGCAAGCCTTAATAAAATTGCGGATGTTGAGAAAAAAATCTTTACTATAGAAGACCCTGTAGAATATAGATTTCCACAGATAATGCAGGTTCAGGTAAATCCTAAAATAGACATGAGCTTTTCAAGAGGGTTAAGGGCAATGCTTAGAAGTGACCCGGATATAATCCTTATTGGTGAGATAAGAGATCTGGAGACTGCAAAGATAGCTGTTGAAGCAGCTATTACCGGTCACCTTGTTTTAACAACCCTGCATACCAATGACGCTCCGTCAACTCTTTCAAGACTTATGGAAATGGGGGTAGAAACCTATATGATTTCGTCAGCAGTAAGAGGCATAGTTGCACAGAGACTTGTGAGGTTGCTCTGTAGTAATTGTAAGAAAGAAATCAAGATACCGGAATCGTCATTAAAAGAGGAAATAAGGCCTATACTTAAAGGGAAAAAGATTTATAAAGCTGTTGGTTGCAAAAGATGTAATAATACAGGGTATTCAGGGAGAACTGGAATATATTCTTTGCTGATGGTGACCAAGAAAATCAGACAGATGCTTCTTGAAAAGAAAAGTAACGATGATATAAATGATGTTGCCCGGGAAGAAGGCATGAAGACACTTCTTGAAAGCGGTGCCTATAAGGTTGCAGAAGGTTTGACTTCGCTTGAAGAACTATATAGAGTTGTTTATTAAATTTTTCAATATTTAATTTGACTTATAAATCTAAACCAGAAAGAAATAGCCGGGATCTTTTAGGATGAAAAAGGATAATTTTGTTCATTTGCATGTCCACAGCGAATATTCCCTGTTAGATGGTGCTTCAAGGATAGACCAATTAATAGAAAAAACTCGCCAGTTTGATATGCCCGCAGTTGCATTGACTGACCACGGGGTTATGTATGGAATAATTGAATTCTATAACCAGGCAAAAAAAGCAGGAATAAAACCAATAATAGGTTGCGAAGTCTATCTGGCGCCAAAAAGTAGATGGGATAAAAAGCTGGAAAGAGGTAAAAAAGAAGAAATTTCCTACCATATGACACTCCTGGCTGAAAATAATCGTGGTTACCAGAATCTAATGAGGCTGGTAAGTCTTGGTTTTCTGGAAGGTTTCTATTATAAGCCAAGAGTAGATAAGGAACTGTTGAAGGAATACAGCAAAGGCATAATTGCTCTAAGCGGCTGCATATCAGGTGAAATTCCAAAACATATTACTTCAGGAAGGATAGATAAAGCGAAAAAAGCTCTAGAGGAATATGTAGAAATATTCGGCAGTGATAACTTCTATTTAGAATTACAGGATTCAGGTATACCCGAGCAGAAGATGATAAATAAAGCCCTGTTTGATTTATCATTGGGATACAATATTCCAGTAGTTGCTACAAATGATATTCATTACCTGGAAAGAAGCGATAGTAGGGCACATGATGTTTTACTCTGTATCCAGACTGGCTCAACAATAAATGAGCCGGGGCGCATGAAATTTCCAACTGATGAATACTATTTTAAAAGCTATGACCAGATGAAAGAACTTTTTAAACAATATCCCGGTGCCATTGAAAATACAGTTGAGATTTCAGAGAGATGTAATGTAAATTTAAAATTTGGTATGAATCTAATACCATTTTTTGAGGTTCCGGATAATCTTGCCCCCGATAAGTATCTGGAAAAATTATGTTATCAGGGTGTAAAAAAAAGGTATGGCGCTATTACCGGTGTTGTTGACAAGAGGATAAAAAAGGAAATGGAAGTTATAAGAAAAATGGGGTTCTCTGAATATTTTCTTATAGTATGGGATTTCGTTAAATTTGCCAAAAGCAATAACATAAGAGTGGGGCCTGGAAGAGGTTCGGCTGCAGGGAGTATAGTTTCCTATCTTCTGGATATAACTGATATAGAACCATTAAAATACGAACTTCTTTTCGAGCGTTTTTTAAATGAGGAGCGTAGAAGCATGCCGGATATTGATATAGATTTTTGTTATGAGAAAAGGGATGAGGTAATTAGATATGTAACAAAAAAATATGGCGAGAAGAGGGTTGCTCAATTAATTACCTTTGGGACAATGGCTGCACGACAGGCAATAAGAGACGCGGGAAGGGTAATGGAAGTACCCTATGCGGAGGTTGACCTGATAGCAAAAATGATTCCTATGGAACTTAATATGACCATTAAGAATTCATTGGAGATGGTTCCAGAACTTAATGAAATATATACGAATAATGAAAAGATAAGGGAAGTAATTGATACGGCAATTTCACTTGAAGGAATATCAAGACAGGACTCAATACACGCCGCAGGTGTAGTAATATCATCAGAAGACCTTTATAACTACACACCTATACAGAAGAAAAATGAGGGTGATATTGTTACCCAGTATAAGATGGAGGATATTCAGAAAATAGGGCTTTTAAAAATGGATTTTCTGGGACTTAAGACACTATCATTAATAGACAAAACGCTGTTTTTAATAAAGAAAACCAAGAATATAGAGATAGATATCAATAATATAGACCTTGGTGATAAAAAGACTTTTAATATGTTGAGTGAAGGTGAGTGCCTTGGCGTTTTTCAACTTGAGAGCTCAGGAATGCGCGAGCTGGTAATTAATCTGAAACCAATAAAGTTTGAAGATTTAATAGCGCTTCTGGCATTGTACAGGCCTGGCCCTCTGCAGAGCGGCATGGTAAGTGATTTTGTAGAGAGCAAAAACGGCAGGAAAAAAATAAATTATCTCCATCCTTCACTGGAAAAGATACTTGAAAGTACCTATGGTATTATTCTTTATCAGGAGCAGGTTATGAAAATAGCATCAGAGCTGGCAGGATTTAGTATGTCGGAGGCAGATATTTTAAGAGGTGCTATTAGCAAAAAAAAGAGAAGCCTTCTGTCAAAACAAAAAAGTAAATTTATAGAAGGTGCGGAAAAAAGAGGTATAGATAAAAACATATCAGAGAAGATTTTTAAGCTGGTAAATCATTTTGCAGAGTATGGCTTTAACAAGTCTCATAGCGCTGCTTATGCAATGATTTCGTACCAGACTGCTTATCTTAAGGCCAATTATCCTGTAGAATTCATGGCAGCACTTCTAAGCGTAAGGATGGGCAGCCAGGAAAAAGTAGCACAGTATGTAAATGAAACCAGGAGGATGGGTATGATGGTTCTACCTCCTGATATTAATGAAAGTTTTGCTGATTTTACTGTTGTTGAAGATTCAATCAGATTTGGACTGTCGGCGATAAAAAACGTTGGCACTAATGTTATTGAATCAATAGAAAAGGAAAGAAAGGAAAATGGCAGGATTAAAAATTTTATAGATTTTTGTGAGAGGGTAGATAACAGTGTACTGAATAAAAAAACTATTGAAAGCTTGATAAAAAGCGGGACTTTTGACTCTCTTGGTATGAGCAGGAAATATCTTCTGGAGAATTATGAGAATATAATAGAGGAAGTATTAAAGATAAGGAAAAACAGGGATATTGGCCAGTATTCACTTTTTGAAGTAAATGGCAGCGATAAAAAAGAAATGTCAATGGATAGTTCCTATAAACAGGAAGAAAAGTTCAGGGAATATTCAAAAAAAGAGCTGCTGAATTTTGAAAAAGAAATGCTGGGGCTTTATATATCAGGCCACCCTTTATTTGAGTATAAAGATTCACTTTCAAGGTTAACACCGATAAATGCTCTGAGCAGTCTGGAAGATAAGACAAATGTTGCCGTAGGAGGGATAGTAAGCAGGGTAAAGATTATATATACGAAGAAAGATCAGCAGATGAGTTTTATAGAGATAGAGGATTTTGATGATAATATAGAGATAATTGTGTTTCCTTCTACATTAGTGAAGTTCAGGGAAATAATTGCTGAAGAAAAAATTGTAAGTGTCAAAGGTAGACTGGATAGAAAAGAGGATCAGATAAAAATTATAGCAGGTGAATTTAACGAGCTGGAAAAAGATAAAAAGGTTAATAAGGGACAGAAGGAGCTCATTAAAGAAAAAAGTTCTAAGGTAGCATTTACTGTGAAAAAGTGTGATATAGATGAAAATCTTATAAACCAGTTCTATGATATTCTGAAGAAACATGAGGGGTATAGTGAAGTAGAGTTCAGGATAGCCGGTAAAAATAATAAAGATATAGAGAAAGTATATGAACTTTCATCAGACTGCAGGGTTAATCTGAATAATGAAATGGAGAATAATCTTAGGGAAATTTTTAGAGATAAAATTAGCTGGGAAAGAATATAGATATTTATAAATACGCGGGAGGAGTTAAATGCATGACTTAAAATTTGCGGTACTCGGGGCAGGCCATGGCGGTAAAGCGATAGCAGCTCACTTGGCTATAAAAGGTTTTACTGTTAATTTGTATAACAGAACATTTTCAAGAATCCAGCCAATAAAAAAGATGAAGGGTATAGAGCTTGAAGGTGAAGTTAAAGGTTTTGGAAAGCTTAATATAATAACAAATAATATAGAAAAAGCAATTAAGGGTGTGGATGTAATTATGGTGGTAGTACCTGCAGATGCTCATAATTATATTGCAAAAATCTGTGCGCCCTTTTTAAATGAAAAACAGGTTGTAGTTTTGAATCCGGGGAGAACATGTGGGGCTATGGAATTTTTAAATGTCCTGCATAAAGAAGGGAATCAGAAGGATATTACTATAGCTGAAGCACAGACTTTTATATATGCAAGCAGGGGCATGGGCCCTGCTACAGCAAAAATATTTAGAATAAAACAGGCAATACCTGTTGCTGCAATTCCTTCAAAAAAGACTGAAATGGTTATAAGAAAGTTAAATAATGCATTCCCGGAATTCATACCCGCAGCAAGCGCAATTGAAACAAGTTTTAATAATATGGGGGCAGTTTTTCACCCGTCAATTACTATACTTAACTTAAGCAGAATAGAATCTACCATGGGTAACTTTCAGTTTTATATAGAAGGAGTTACACAATCTGTAGCAAAAATTTTAGAATCAGTTGATGCGGAAAGGGTTATGGTATCAAGAAAGTTAAGGTGTGCCAAAACATATACTGCTATTGAATGGCTCTCTATGGCCTATAATGTGGTAGAAGATAATTTATTTGATGCAATACACAGTAACCCTGGATATGTAGGAATTATGGCCCCCAGGACCATAAATGTCAGATATATAACCGAAGATGTTCCAATGAGTCTGGTGCCTATATCCGAGTTTGGAAGGGCACTGGGAGTAGAAACGAAGATAATTGATTCACTTATAGATATGGCAAGTACTATATTTAAAAGGGATTTTAGGGATATCGGAAGAAATCTTTCAAGACTGGGCCTGGAAGGATTAAGTCTGAGCCAGATGAGAAATATATTTATTAATGGGAAGGGGCAGTAGAAGGAGTATGAAGAAGATACTGGGTGCCTGCATAGGCAGCTGTATACATGTTGCCGGGATTATCAACTTTTTAAATCTGGCCGGCAAATATGGGTATAAGACAAAATTTTTAGGTTCAGCATGTAAAATTGAGAAACTAAACGAAAATATAGAAAAATACAGCCCTGATATAGTAGCTGTAAGTTACCGTCTTTCACCGGAAAGCGCTCTTGCTCTGTTTCAAGAGTTAAATGAAAAGGTAATTAAAAAATTAAAAAAGCAAAAAATAGAATTTATACTGGGAGGCACAAAACCGGTAGCTGAAGTGGGGGAAAAGCTGGGCATATTTGATGTTATTTTTACCGGTGAGGAAAGCGCCAGTGAAATAGAAAGTTTTTTAAGCAAGAAAAAAATAAAATCTAAGAGTGGGATCCCTCCTCAGAGTACTGTAGAAAGGATTAATTATAAAAAGCCCCTGCCTATTATAAGACACCATTTTGGAAGGCCTACACTGGATGAAACAGTAAAAGGAATAAAAAAAATTTCATCAAGCGGACTTTTAGATGTTGTATCTATAGGACCTGATCAGAATACGCAGGAATTCTTTTTCCATCCTGAAAAAATGGATAAGAAGCAGGATGGCGCAGGTGGAGTGCCTTTAAGAAGTGCCGGGGATTTTAGAAAGCTTTACGTGGCTTCAAGAACCGGTAACTATCCTTTAATGCGCTGCTACAGCGGGACAAATGATATTATCAGAATGGCAGAAGTCCTCAGGGACAACATTAATAATGCATGGTGCGCAGTACCGCTTTGCTGGTACAATGAGCTGGACAGTAGAAGTGAGAGGAAACTTGAAAATGCCATAGCCGAGAATCAATCAGTAATGAGGTGGCATGCCGAGAGAGATATACCTGTAGAGATTAATGAATCACACCACTGGAGCCTGAGATATTCACCAGACTCGGTTGCAGTAGCAGCTGCCTATATTGCTGCATATAATGCCAAGATGCTGGGAGTAAAGGTTTATGTTTCACAGTATATGTTTAATACTCCTCCTGAAACTTCCTTTACAATGGACCTGGCTAAAATGTTGGCAAAGGTAGAATTGATAGAATCTCTTCATGATAAGAATTTTACAACCCTGAGACAGACCAGGACGGGACTTTTCAGCTATCCTACTGATTATGATGAGAGCAAAGGACAGCTTGCTTCTTCAGTACTCCTTCAGATGCAGCTAGAGCCGCATATTCTGCATGTGGTCGCTTATTGTGAAGCAAATCATGCTGCGAATGCAGATGATATTATAGAAAGTGTTAAGATTGCAAATAAAGTGGTGGATAATTGTCTGTATGACTGCCCTGATATGAAACTGGATGAAAAAGTGAAATCAAGAAAGGAAGAGTTGATTTCGGATGCCAGACTGATTGTAGAAAAAATAAAAATGATTGATAAGGAAAAGAAATATAAAGATCCTCTGGTGTCCCCTTTTATAATTTCAAAAGCAATAAAGACAGGAGTACTTGATGCACCGCACCTGCATGGAGTAAAGGCGGCAAGCGGGAAGATAAGAACAATGTTTGTTGAGGGTAAAAATGTAACTATTGATAAAGAGGGCAGACCAATTACTGAAGAAGAAAGACTGGGTAAAATAAAAGTATAGAAGATAAATATTTTTTATATAATAATATAGATTATGGCATTGCTTTTTATAACATATTATAGTGTGGTAAAATACCTTTCTTATAATTAATATAATAATAATATAAGTATGTTTGAGAATAAGAAAGACAAACAAATTATAAAACTGCCTTTTGGGTTGAGAGATATACTTCCTCCTGAAACAAAAGAGAGAAATAAAATAAAGGAAATAATTGGCAGGGAGTTCAGGCTGTGGGGTTATGGTGAAGTTAATACACCTGTTGTTGAGTACACTAAAAATATTTCTATTGGTGCAGGGAAGGATTGGAAGGATAAATTAATTAGTTTCTTTGATGTTGATGGCAGTCCTATATCTCTCAGGAGTGATATGACCATACCAATAGCAAGACTTACCGGTATGAGGATCAAAAAGGAACAATTGCCTGTAAGGCTTTGTTATTTTGCGGATTCCTTCAGGCAGTCAGGTGCGCAGAAAGGCGTAAGTAGGATTTATAATCAGGCAGGGCTTGAGCTTATTGGTTCCTCAGCCCCGATGGCTGATAGTGAGATTCTTGTTATACTGGTGAGCATATTAAACCAGCTCAGACTGGGTGATTATACTATAGGGCTGGGGAATGTAGAATTTATTGAGGGGCTCTGTGATTGGTTTAACCTGGATAATAAAGACAGGGAATTTATAAGAAAGAAGATTATAACAAAAGATTTTGTTACATTGGAGAATTTTTTGGGTAAAAAAGATAAAAGCAAGGCTAAAATTTTTATAAAATTAATGCAGCCCGAGAGCAGCACCGGTAAAATATCCGGTTTAATTTCCGGGGTAGAGAATGAAAGGATAATAAGAAGTTTTAATTATCTTAAAGAGATATATGATACTATTAAAAAGTTTGATTATAGCGGTAGTCTGGTGATTGACTTCAGCATTATAAGGGATTTTGATTACTATACCGGTATGTTATTTGAGGTTTATTGTTCGGGTGTAAATAGTATTTTAGGCAGTGGCGGAAGGTATGATGGCCTCATAAAAAAATTCGGGATGGATATTCCTGCTACAGGTTTTGCTCTTGATGTTGATTTAGCCCACAAAGTAATAGAGGGATTGGAAAAGGAAAAAGAGCTTAAGGTTTTATTGAAATGCTGTGATCTGAAAAGTGGCTCAGAATTTATAAAATTAGTTAAAATAGCTAAAGAATTACAAAAAAATGATGTTATAGTTGAGATTTGTTTTAAGGATAGAGATAACATGGAAGATTTTGTAAAGGAAAAAAGTTATGATTTGCTTGTTGAGGCAGGTAAAGATTTTGAAAAAGTGAAAATAAATGATGTTAGAAAAAATATAGAAAAAGTAAAGAAAATAAATGATTTTATAGAAGAGATAAATAATGGAAAATGGGATTAAAGTTGCAGTTCCAAAGGGGTATCTTTTTAAACCCAGCGTGGAGATATTAAAAAAAGCGGGTTATAATATAGAATCCCTGGCAGAAGAAAATAGAAAGCTTTCTGTGTATTCCGGAGAGGACTCAATACAGTATGTAATATCAAGGCCTATGGATGTTCCGGTATATGTTGAATACGGAGCTTGTGATGTGGGTTTTTCAGGCAAAGACGCATTAATGGAAAAGGGAAGTGATGTATACGAGTTGCTTGACCTTAAAAATGGAGAATGCAGGATAATTATTGCGACATTAAAAGACTGCATAGAAAAGGTAAAGGAGCATTACAGGCATTTTGGTATGGTAAGAGTTGCTACCAGTTATCCAAATATTGCAAAAAAATTTTTTGATAAAAAAGGCATACAGGCAGAGGTTATTAAATTGCATGGTTCAGTGGAGCTTGCCCCTGTGCTCGGGATAGCAGATGAGATACTTGATATTACTTCAACAGGAAAAACACTAAAGGAGAATAATCTAGTTGAAATGGAAGAAGTTGCAGTTTCCACCACGAGGATAATTGCAAATATTACAAGCTACAGGGTTAAATATGATTTAGTAAATAATTTTATAAATAAAATTAAAAGTGTAATAAAATAAGTGAAGAAAAATGAAAAGAAAAGCAAAAATAAACAGGAAAACAAAAGAAACTGATATAAGGCTGGAATTTGACCTTGATGGCAGTGGAGTTGCGGATATAAAGACCACGGTACCTTTTTTTGACCATATGCTTGAGAGCTTTACAATTCATGGAAGTTTCAATCTGAAAATAAGGGCATCAGGTGATGTGGAAGTTGACAGCCATCACCTGGTTGAGGATGTTGGTATATGCCTGGGTAAAGCCATTTCCGAATGTCTTAAAGATGAGAAAAGCATTAAAAGGTTCGGGTCTATTATATTGCCCATGGATGATGCGGAGGTATCGGTATCCGTAGATATAGGAGGCAGGGCTTATCTGAGATATAATGTTGATATAGAGTATGAAAAAATTAATGGAATGGAGACAGTAATAGTTGAAGAATTTTTTAGGGCTCTGGTTAGCAACAGTTTTATAAATCTCCATATAAGTAAAAATACAGGGCTAAATTCGCATCACATTATAGAAGCAATCTTTAAGGCCTTTGGTATAGTGCTACATGACGCAAGCAGCAGAAGAGAATCCGGTTCAGTACCTTCAACTAAAGGTTTAATATAATAAACTTTATTAAAATTAAAAAGTAATTTTAACCGGGTACTGCTGGTTAAAAACCAATTTATAAAACATCAAAAAGATCTAGCAGGATAAACTGTGTATATTGCGATTATAAATTATGAAATGGGTAATATCAGAAGTGTAGAAAATGCTTTTAAAAGATTGGGAGCTGATGTGAGAGTGACAGGCAGTTCGGGTGTTATAAATAGCGCAGGAGCAGTGGTTTTACCCGGGGTTGGAGCATTTGGAGATGCATATAAAAGTCTAAAAAAGATGAATTTAATTAAGACTATTAAAGAAAATATATCAAGGAAATTTTTTTTAGGGATATGCCTGGGCATGCAGCTTCTTTTTGAATACAGTCTTGAAGATGGTAAAAACACCGGGCTGGGGATACTGAATGGTTATGTAGAAAAAATACCTTCTCTGGTAAAGATACCGCATGTTGGATGGAACAGGTTAAAAATAATAAAAGAGGACAGCCAGTTATTTTCAGGCATGGAAAAAAATGAGCATTTTTATTTTGTTCATTCATATTATGCAGTGCCTGAAGATAGAAATATTATAAATTGTACTACTGATTATGGCACCCAGTTAACTGCAGGTATAGAATGTGATAATATTTATGGATTACAGTTTCATCCTGAAAAAAGTAGTGCTGGCGGTTTAAGGATTTTAGAAAATTTCTTGAATATGGTAAGGAAGAATAGTTAATAAAAAAATTTATGGATTTGATTTAAAAAAGATACATTGTAAGAGATTGGCTAATATGGAGGAAATAGTCTTATGATAATAATACCAGCAATAGATTTAATTGATGGTTGTTGTGTAAGACTTACAAAGGGTAAGTTTGATAGCAAGAAAAAATATTCTGGAGACCCGGTTCAAATGGCCGGCAGGTGGAAAAGAGAAGGAGCAGAATGGTTGCATCTTATTGACCTTGATGGTGCAAGAACTGGAAGATTAAAAAATATAAAAATCATTTCAAAAATAAAAAAAAGAATAAACATAAAAATACAGTATGGTGGTGGAATCAGGGATGACGGGGCAATAGAGAGGGCTCTAAAGGAGGGCGCCGATAGGGTTATACTGGGAACAGGGGCTATAGAGGATAGTAATTTTTTAAATAAGAGTATTTCAGGTTATAAAGAAAGGGTTATATTAAGTCTTGATTATGGAAAAGACGGTATAATTTTTAAAAATGGCTGGCAGAAGGATACCGGGATAAAAATATTTGAAATAATAAGAAATGTGGAGAGTCTGAGCGCAGAAAAAGTTATTGTAACAGACATATCAAGGGACGGCACTCTGGAAGGTATTAATTTTGATTTTCTTAAAAAAATATTAAAAATATCCGGGTTAAAATTTATAATTGCAGGAGGTATAGGAAGCATCAACGATATTATTAATCTCAAGAAAATGGAGAATATGGGTATTATCGGGGCAATAGTGGGAAAGGCCTTATATGAAGGTAAATATAAAATTAATCTTAAAAAAGCAATAAAGATAGGAATAGAAAATGATAACTAAAAGAATTATTCCCTGTCTGGATGTGGACAAGGGAAGAGTAGTAAAAGGAATACATTTTGTAAACATAAAAGATGCAGGAGATCCGGTTGAGCTTGCTGCTTTTTATGATAGAGAGGGAGCTGATGAAATAGTGTTTCTGGATATAACGGCATCACATGAGGGAAGAAGGACAGTAGTTGAGCTTGCAAGCAAGACTGCAGAGAAAGTATTTATACCTTATATAATAGGCGGAGGGATAAGTAAAATAGAGCATATAAGGGAAATACTTAAGAAAGGTGCAGATAAAATTTCTATAAATACATCTGCATTCGAAAATCCCTCTTTAATAAAAAAAGCTTCTAAGGTTTTTGGAAGCCAGTGTATAGTAGTGGCAATTGACGCAAAATATGAAAGTGAGAATTTCTGGGAAGTACATACAAGCGGAGGAAGAAAAGCCACAGGCATGGATGCAGTAGAATGGGCGAAAAAGGTAGAGGAACTGGGAGCCGGTGAAATATTGCTTACAAGCATGGATAAGGATGGAACAAAAGATGGTTATGATATTGAACTAACCGGAGCAGTAACGTCTGCTGTTAATATACCTGTAATAGCTTCAGGAGGAGCAGGGAAACTTGAGCATTTGAGGGATGTAATAAAATATGCTGATGCTGATGCAGTCCTGGTTGCATCTATCTTTCATTATGGAGAGTATTCTATCAGGGAAGCAAAGCAATATTTAAAGTCCGAAGGAATAAATGTAAGGATATAATAAGGTCCCTTTATATATTGGGATAATCAATGCTTATAGTTATATAAGCTTTAAATGGCATTGTGATATTATTGTAGGTAAATTTTTTATTATACATGTATTATTTTTTTTGTTTTTTTGTTATTTTGTTTAAAAAATAAAAATACATGTTAGGATTAAAATAATTATAATTTATAAAGTTAATGATGGTGCGATAACTTATGAAAGCAAATGACAGAGCAAAAAAGGATAAAGATAGCAGGGTCGGCCTTATGCCTGCTATTATACAGGATTATAAGTCAGGTGAGGTCCTGATGCTGGCTTATATGAGCAAAGAGTCATTAAAAAAGAGTCTTGAGACCGGGACGACCTGGTTCTGGAGCAGGTCAAGGAAAAAGCTCTGGAACAAGGGAGAAACATCCGGGAATGTACAAAAAATTAAAAATATAAAATACGATTGTTACGGTAATGCTTTACTTATTAGCGTGGAACAGATAGGCAATGCATGTCATACAGGGAACAGGAGCTGCTTCTACAGATTCCTTAAAGATATTGGGAAAGACCTTGATTTTAGCAGGTATTCCAAAGAAAAAAGACAGGATAATATACTTGAAGAATTGTATAAAGTGGTGGATAGCAGGATAAAGAATAAAACATCAGATTCTTATACTTACAATCTACATAAAAAAGGCCTGGATGAGATAATAAAAAAGTTCGGTGAGGAAAGTATGGAAGTAATCCTTTCAGCAAAGCACCAGAAAAAACAGGAGATGATAAATGAAATAGCTGATACTTTATATCATCTGATTGTTTTAATGGTTGAGAAGAAAGTTACTCTGGAAGAAGTATTTGGAGAATTAAAAAGCAGAAGGAGATAAGTGAACAGTTATGGCTAAGGAAAAAAGAAAAATAGCAGTACTTACAAGCGGTGGAGATGCTAGCGGTATGAATCCAGTTATAAGAACTGTTACCAGATATGGGATATATCAAAACCTGGAAGTTTATGGGTTTTATGAAGGATACAAGGGATTAATAAATAATAATTTTAAGGTACTTGATTTAAATTCAGTCGGCGGGATCATTGATAGAGGCGGTACTTTCCTTTATTCCGCAAGGTCTGAGGAATTTAAACGCAGCAGGGGTTTTAAAAAAGCTATAGGTAACCTGAAAGCCAATGGAATAGATGGACTGGTTGTGGTTGGGGGAGACGGTACTTTCAGAGGTGCTCATGAGCTTCACGAAAAAGGGGTACAGGTTATTGGAATTCCTGCAACTATAGATAACGATATTGCGGGAACTGATTATAGCATAGGATTTGATACTTCTCTTAATGTAATAATTGACCTGATATCAAAGATAAGGGATACCGCTTCTTCGCATGATAGAATATTTGTGATAGAGGTTATGGGCAGGGACTCGGGCTTGATTGCAGTTAATACAGGGGTTGCCTGCGGTGGGGATTACATATTGATACCCGAAATGGAAGTTGATCTGGCTAAAGTTGCCAAACAGATAAGAAATCACAGGAAAGGTAAGAGGCATACTTTAATAATAGTGGCAGAAGGTGCAGCAAAAGCATCGGATGTTGCTTCTTCAATTAAAATACATGCAGGGCATGATGTGAGGGTATCAGTGCTTGGCCATATTCAGAGAGGGGGTTCTCCTTCTGCTATGGACAGGATACTGGCGGCTGAATTTGGCAGTAAAGCTGTAGATTTATTAATTGAAGGAAAAAGTGACTATATGGTGGGGATAAGGAGCATGAAGATAGAAGTATCAAGGTTTGAGGATGTTCTAAAAGTGAAGAAAGGCATAGATAAAGACCTCTATAAACTAGCTCATATACTATCTCTGTAAAGTTACTTAGGCTTTTTAAACAACATTTTTTAAGTGTTTTTATTCGGCCGGAATAAGATAAGGTTAAATTGGCTGTAAAACATTTGAGTAAAATAATCCCGTATTGGTAATGATTTATATGGTGCCGAAGGTCGGGGTCGAACCGACACGAACCTTGCGGTCCACTGGATTTTGAGTCCAGCGCGTCTGCCAATTCCGCCACTTCGGCGCCTAAAAAATAATACAATTTATATAAATTATTATCAAGAATTGATATAAAGGGTGAGGTAGATCTGTTAAACAACAGGTCTGGTATAGGCAATATTGCAACATTCTACATATATTAATCTATAATTTGCATTATCAGAATTTTAAGAGAATACTTGACAATTTTAAGATAATTTATTATATTTTAATAACAAAAAGCGCCATTAAATTTTTAAGAAGTTTGATGGCGCTTTTTTTATGTATATTTTTCGGTTTTCATATAAACTGCTGCAATATAGAACTGCAATCAAGAAAATAGATTTTATGACAGTAAAATTTAAAAAGCTGTTTTTAAAAAAATTAAGGTTCATAAGAATTCTTTTAACATCTTTTTTCAAACTATTACACAGGTCAATAAATTTTAGGCAGGGAGATATTAAGCAATATCCAGATGCTTTATTAGTATAAAGTGATATGCTATAGTCACTAATAAAAAAATAGGGTAGCCTTTGTAAAAACCAGGTGGAAACCGGTTAGCTCATAATTAAACACTGTGAGATGTTCCGATGTTTGAAATATTATATATTTAAGAAGGAGAAACTTTTGAGTTTCTCTTATCTTTTTATATTGTGAGTATGGTAAAAACTTAAATGTTCTATGAAATTTAAGAATCTTATAGATTTTCAACGGGGGTTTTGATAATTGGGTAAAGGAAAGAAAGATAAGATAGTTCTAATAGATGGAAACAATATAGCATACAGGGCTTTTTATGCGCTTCCTGATAGTATTTCTACATCATCGGGAGTTACTACAAATGCTGTCCTTGGATTTACCAGCATGCTTTTAAAACTTATAGAAGAGCAAAGGCCCGACACCATAATATGTGCTTTTGACAGCAAAACCCCGACTTTCAGGCACAAAATGTTTGACCAGTATAAAATAAAAAGAAAAAAAATGCCTGATGAGCTTGGAAACCAGTTCCCACTTATAAAAGAAGTTCTGAGTGTATTTAACATTAACTGCCTGGAAAAGGATGGTTTTGAAGCAGATGACATAATTGCAGATATAGTTTTTAAAATTAAAGAATCACCCCGTCAGGTATTAATAGTTACCGGCGATAAGGATATGTTGCAGCTTGTCTCTGATAATGTAAAGGTTATGTCTGCCAGAAAGGGTGTTACAGATACAGTATGGTTTGATAGGCAGGGTGTTGTAGAAAAATTTGGGGTTAAACCTGAAAGTATAAAAGACCTGTTAGCTCTTATGGGAGATAGTTCGGATAATATACCCGGGGTACCTGGCATCGGGCCGAAAACGGCAAAATTGCTATTATCAAAGTACGGTTCCATTGAAGAAATCTATAAAAATCTGGATAAGCTGGATAATGAGCGATTAAAGAAGGTTCTTAAAAAAAACAGGGATATTGCAGAAATGAGTAAAAAGCTTACAGAACTTAAGATTATTGATGATATAAATGTGGAAGAAATAATAAGTAAAAGTTTTAAAAATATCAGTATTGGTGAGGTAAGGCAGCTTTTTGAAAGTCTGGAGTTTAGAAATCTGGGAAAGAAACTGTATGGCCTGAAAGATAAAATTGATTTTAAAGAAGAACTAGGAGTGGATACAAAGAGAGTAGAAAAAAAAGATGGAAAAATCAAATTAAAGTATCTAACTACCGGGTCAGATGTGGAAATTTTAACAAAAGATAAGGGCAGAGAGGGCCTTTTTATTACGGAGTTTGTACCCTGCGGTAGGTTTTGCGGGATTATTATATACAAGGGTAAGGATGATGCATGCTTTATTAAGAAAAATATGCTTCGGGATAAAGATGTAAGAGCCGGTTTAAAGAAACTGCTGGAAGATAAAAAGAATAAAATCTCCGGTTTTGGTTTTAAGAATCTATATAAAATATTAAAAAGTAATGGAATTATTTTAGGTTGTAAATTTATTGATTATAAAATAATGTATTTGATTCTTAAACCGAATAAACCCTCGGCAAGTCTGGATGAAATAATCTATAGTCTTTTAGATATAGACATTAGGAGTAGGGCGGATGAAGATAGAAATGATTTGGAAAGCAAGGAAAATAAGCCGGGATCGTTAGAAGGGGTAAATAAAAAGATGCAGCTGGAACTTGATTTCCAGAAGAAGGGAAGTAAACAGGAGCAGGAGAGAATTGAATTAGATATGCTGTTAAGAAGATTAAGCTTTTATAAGAGAATTGAAGATAAATTACTGGAAGAAATAAAAAATGAACAAATGGATAAGCTGTACTGGGAGATTGAAGAGCCGCTAATAAAGGTACTGGCTGAAATGGAATATACAGGTATTAATATAGATAGGGAATATTTAAATGTTTTAATTAAGGAATATGATGATGCTATAAAGAAACTACAAAAAAAAATTTATAATCTCTGTAGCGAAGAATTTAATATAAATTCTTCACAGCAGTTGTCAGAGATACTCTACAGGAAGCTCGAGCTTCCTGTTACTAAAAAAACAAAAACCGGGTTTTCCACTGATGCAGAAGCACTTAAAAATATTTATGATAGTTCCCCGGTGATAGAGGAAATACTGGACTACAGGGAAAAAACAAAGCTTAAAAATACTTACATAGATGTTCTTCCAAGATTAATTGATAGTAGGGATTCAAGAGTCCATACCACATACAGCCAGCTGGGGACTTCTACTGGAAGAATAAGCAGCAGCAATCCAAATCTTCAAAATATACCGGCAAGGACGGAATTTGGGAGACAGATAAGAAAGGCTTTTATCCCCGGATATGGTTATGACTTAATAATGTCTTCGGATTATTCTCAAATTGAATTGCGTGTCCTTGCCCATCTGTCAGGGGACAATAACCTTATAGATATTTTTAAAAGGGATGAAGATATACATACAAGGACAGCTTCGGAAATTTTCGGGGTAGATTATGATAAAGTTGACAGAACTTTAAGGAGAAAAGCGAAAGCAATAAATTTTGGAATAATTTATGGTATGACCGAATACGGCCTGGCAGGCCGGCTTTCTATTTCTGAGGAAGAAGCCAGAGATTATATTAAAAAATATTTTGATAGGTTCCCTGGCGTGAGCGGTTATTTAAAATTTTTAATAGATGAAGCATATAAAAAAGGATACTCAACAACAATTTTTGGGAGGAAAAGGTATTTAAAGGAGCTGGGTAGCAGTAATAATAGATTAAGAAATCTTGGCGAGAGATTTGCAGTAAATACGCCCATACAGGGGAGTGCTGCAGATATAATGAAACTTTCTACAGTAGTGTTATATAATAAGCTAAAGTCAGAAAAAATAGATTGTAATATTATTCTTCATGTCCATGATGAGCTGGTGCTGGAATTGAAAGAAAAAGATAAGGAAATTGTAAAAAATGCAGTTACCGAATCAATGGAAAATTGCATGGACCTGAAAGTTGAACTAAAAGTGGGCATAAAAATAGGTAAGAACTGGTATATTTAAAAAGTTTATTTATGATATTGATTATTCTTTTTTTGCATGTTATCCTTTTCAAATATTAAAAAAGGAGATTGATTTATTAAAAAATGACTGAAAAAAACTATTATAAAAAACTAACAGATGACAATTACATGATTGAAGATGAAAACGGAAAAATGGTTCCAAATTATGATTTGACCATGATTAATCTAAATGATGGAGATGTGATTAAAGGCAGGATAGTAAAAATTGATAAAGATGAAGTACTGGTAGATGTAGGGTTCAAATCAGAAGGAGTTATACCGCTGAATGAACTTTCAATAAGAAACGGTGTAAAACCCGGAGATGTTCTAAAGATTGATGATGAAATAGAAATAATGGTGCTTCAAAAAGAAGATCAGGATGGTCGGCTGATATTATCAAAGAAGAGAGCTGAAGTAGAAGAGAATTTTAACAGGATAGAAAAGATATATGAAAATGGAGATACCATTGAGGGCGAAATTATAGAATGTGTAAAAGGTGGCCTGATTGTTGACATTGGATTAAGAGGTTTTCTTCCTGCATCGTTAATAGATGTAAGAAAAACAAAAGATCTTGAGTCTTACATTGGTGAAAAGTGCACATGTAAAATCATTGAAGTTGATAGAAACAGAAATAATGTTGTCCTATCAAGAAAGGCCATTATAGAAGATGAAAGAAAAGAGCAGAGGAAAGAAATACTCGGCAAAATGGAAGTTGGCCAGGTAAGAAAAGGGATAATAACCAGTATTGCGGATTTTGGAGCTTTTGTTGATGTAGATGGCATAGATGGACTGGTTCATATTTCAGAGCTTTCGTGGAATCATGTTAAACATCCTTCAGAGATTGTCAGTGCAGACCAGGAAGTAGATGTTGAAATACTTGATATTGATTATGATAAGCAGAGGCTTTCCCTGGGTTTGAAACAAACTCAGAAAGATCCATGGCTGGAAAAGATAAAAAAATATTCGATTAAAGAAGTATTGAAGGGTAAAGTCACAAGGATTGTAAAATTTGGTCTGTTTGTCCAGGTTGATGAAGACCTCGAAGGTCTTGTTCATATATCAGAATTAAGTGATGAACAGGTAAAAAGGCCGAGCGATGTTGCAAAAATTGGAGATGAACTGACAGTTAGAATTATTGATATAGATTTTGATAAAAGAAGGATGGCTTTTAGTGTAAAACAGGTAGAAAACCCGGTTGAAGACGAGGAAGAAAAAGCTGAGGATACTGGCTCAGAAGAGAAGGATACAGAAAAGAAAATTAAAAAAGAAGAATTAAAAGAAGAAAAGCCGGAAGAAAAAGAGTCAGATAAAAAAGAAACAGAAGGCAAAGAACTGGAAGAAAAAGAGGAAGAGGATAAAGAATTAAAGAAGGAAAAAACAAAAAAACCTTCAGAAGATAAAGACAAATCTGCTGATAAAAAGGACCAGAAAAAGGATCCGGAAGATAAAGAATCAAGTAAAAAGAAGCAAATAAATGAGATACTGAAAGAAATGAAGGACGAAGCGAATATAGAATAGTAAACTGATAGTAGCCCCGGCAGCAGCCCTATTAATAAGTAAACAGATAGACAACAGTATTATTTTAATATAGTAATGTAATAAAAGCAGATTTAGAAAATAAATTTTTAAGGCAAATACAATAAAACCACCTAAGAACCACTATAATACTCTAGTAAAATCGTTATCTTGCTATTGATATATTACTATTATTAATAATATATTATTATTAATAATAATTGTTCTAATAAACTTGTGCTGTAAAATATTTAATTTTAAAAAATAATTTAATAGCAAAAATAAGGAGGGGTATCATAAAAGTACTGGGAGTTACAGGAAAAATTGCTTCAGGTAAAAGTATGGTGGCAGGGTTTATAAAAGAAATAAAAAAAGAAGGAACCGTAATAGATGTAGATAAAGTAGCAAAAGATATCTATTCAAGAAATCCTGAAATTTTAAAGCAACTAAGGGAGCTTTTTGGAAAGGATATCTTTAACCCCAGAGGTGAGTTAGTTTTAAGGTTGCTTGCAGAGAAGGTATTTTTAAGCAAAAGTCAGCTAATGAAATTAAATAAATTAATGTTCCCGTTAATGAAAAGCGAAGTTATAGGGATTTTAGATAAAAAAACTACAGCGGGTTACATAATAATAGATGCAGCAGTTTTGTTTGGTTGCGGGCTGGATGAATTGTGTGACTATATTATTCTTGTTAAAAATTCAATAGAGAGAAGAAAGGATAATTTAAGGGAGTCGAGGTTTTCAGCTTATGAAATCAAGTTAAGAATAGAAGGACAGTATATAGAGATAGATAAGGATAAAGTGGATTTTATAATAAATAATAATGGTTCAAAAGAAGATTTATTCCTGAAAGTAAAAAAGATATTAGAAAATATATAGTTTTAAATAAAAAAATTTTATTAAAATAATATTTCTTTTAAAAATAAAAAATTATGACCGGCACAGAATTTAGGATTTTATCCAATTATTCTCCTCAGGGAGACCAGGGTAATGCTATTTATAATTTAACAAAAGGGATTGAGAAAAATTTTAAATTTCAGTGTTTGCTGGGGGTCACGGGCTCGGGAAAAACTTACTCAATGGCAAATGTTATACAGAATGTCCAGCTTCCTACGCTGGTTATGGCTCCCAACAAAACACTTGCAGCACAGCTCTGTAATGAATTTAAAGAGTTCTTCCCGGAAAATGCAGTTGAGTACTTTGTAAGCTATTATGATTATTATCAGCCGGAAGCTTATTTACCGGGTAAAGACCTGTATATTGAAAAAGATACTTCAATCAACGAGGAAATAGAAAAGTTAAGACTATCTTCTACTAATTCCCTCTATACCAGAAACGATGTCATAGTAGTTGCCAGTGTTTCTTGTATATATGGACTGGGTTCTCCATCAGAATATGGCAGGCAGAGGGTTATTTTAAAAAAAGGGGAAGAATTTCCAAGGGAAGAAATAATAAATAAGTTAGTTAACATAAGGTACGAGAGAAATGATTTTGATTTTGTAAATGGAAAGTTCAGGGTTAAGGGTGATACTATTGAGATTTTCCCTGCCTATCAGGATAGGGCTGTAAGAGTTCAGCTTTTTGGGGATGGACTGGAAAGGATTAATGAGTTCGACCCCGTATCAGGTGAAATTCATGATGAGAAAGAGGTATATATAATATCACCTGCTACACATTTTCTGGCTACCGTTGAATGGGTAGAAAGGTCTCTCAAGACTATTGGGCAGGAGCTTGAGGAAAGGTTGGAATATTTTAAAGCGCATAATAAGCTTCTTGAAGCCCAGAGACTGGAATCAAGGACAAGATATGATATGGAAATGATATCAGAACTTGGTTTTTGTAGTGGAATAGAAAATTATTCAAGGCATATACTGGGAAAAGAACCCGGTGAACCGCCAAACACACTTTTAGATTTCTTTCCCGATGATTTTCTGGTTATTATAGATGAGTCACATATTTCAATTCCGCAGGTAAGGGGAATGTATGAGGGTGATAGGTCAAGAAAACAAAATCTGGTAGATTATGGATTCAGGCTCCCATCTGCTCTGGATAATAGGCCGTTAAAGTTTGATGAATTTGAGGAAAAAATCAAAAGGGCTATATTTTCTACTGCTACTCCCGGTCCCTATGAGAGAAAGGTAAGCAGCCAGGTAGTGGAGCAGATAATAAGGCCCACCGGTCTGGTTGATCCGGAAATTTCAGTAAGAAAAACAGAAAATCAGATAGAAGACTTGATCTCAGAGATTAAAGAGGTTGTAAACAGGGGTGAGAGAGTTCTTGTGACTACTCTTACCAAAAGAATGGCTGAAGATCTTACTGATTACCTGTCAGGAAGAAAAATAAGGGCGAGATATCTTCATTCAAATATAGACACACTGGAAAGGGTAGAAATATTAAGAGGGCTGAGGACAGGTGAATTTGATGTGCTTATTGGGATAAACTTGCTTAGGGAAGGGCTGGATCTTCCAGAGGTTTCACTGGTTGCCATAATTGACGCAGATAAAGAAGGGTTTTTAAGGTCTGGAATATCTTTGATACAGACTATTGGAAGGGCAGCAAGAAACGTAAACGGAAAGGTTATAATGTATGCTGATAATATAACCAATTCAATGGAAAATGCTATATATGAGACTGACAGGAGAAGAGAAATACAGGTTAAATATAATCTGGAGAATAATATCACGCCAAAAACCATAAATAAGACTATATCTGACATATTGTATAATAGAGGAATAAGAACGGGGAAAGAAACAAAACCAGAAATGAAAGTGAGTGAAGAAAGGAAAAAATTTGGCGAAGGCAAATTGCAGAATATGAAACCTTCTGAAATTGCTGTTGTAATAAGTGGTCTGGAAGAAGAGATGTATATTGCTGCAAGAGAATTAAATTTTGAAGAAGCTGCCGCTATAAGGGATGAGATAAAAAGGATAAAAAAGATAACCAGTATAGAAATTTAAAAAATGAAAGAAGAAATAATTATAAAAGGTGCCAGGGAGCACAATTTAAAAAGTATAAATTTAAGGATTCCAAGAAATAAGTTTATAGTTTTTACAGGTGTCAGCGGGTCCGGGAAGTCATCACTTGCATTTGATACCATTTATGCTGAAGGCCAGAGAAGATATGTCGAATCTCTATCTTCTTATGCAAGACAATTCCTCGGGCAGATGGATAAACCGGATGTTGACCTTATTGAAGGCCTGTCACCTGCGGTTTCAATAAATCAGAAAGGTGTTTCAAAAAACCCGAGGTCTACTGTGGGAACTATTACGGAGATATACGATTACCTGAGGGTTCTTTATGCCCGTATAGGCACACCTTACTGCTACCGGTGTGGAAGGCGGATAACAAAACAAACTGTGGACCAGATAGTTGATAGAGTAATGAAATTTCCAGATGGTACAAAGTTCCAGGTTCTTTCACCTATTGTAAGGGGGAGGAAAGGTGAATATATAAAGACTTTTGAGAACATAAAAAGTAACGGGTATGCTAGGGTCAGGATAGATGGGGATATCTATGAGCTGGATGAAAGTTTTAGTCCTGAGCTGGATAAAAATCAGAAGCACAACATAGAAATTATTATTGACAGGTTAAAAATAAAACCCGATATAAGAAAGCGGCTTGCGGAAGATATTGAAATATCGCTAAGTGAGGGCAGCGGCATTGTTTATATACAATTAACTGAATCAGGAGAAATATTCAGGTTTTCAGAGAACTTTTCCTGTTTAAGTTGTGGCATAGATTATGAAGAAATCACTCCCAGAATGTTTTCTTTTAATAGTCCTTATGGTGCATGTAAAGAGTGCGGGGGCCTGGGGATAAGCAGGGAAATAGACCCGGACCTTATTATAAAATATCCTGAATTAAGCATAATGGATGGAGCGGCTCCATTCTTTAATATAGGTTATTCAAATTATTATACCCAGCTGATAAAAAGCCTGGCCAGGGAGTACGGTTTTGATATTTATACCCCATTTAAAGACCTTGATGAGTCAATAAAGAAGATAATCCTATATGGAACCGATGGGGAAAAGATAAGGGTTGGTTATATTAACCATAAGGGGCAGCCAAGACATTATTATTTAAAATTTGAGGGCCTGGTCAATAATTTAAGAAGAAGATATCTTGAAACCGAGTCTGAAGCCCAGAGAGTCAAAATTGAAAGAATGATAAGCAGCAGGCCATGCAGTGCATGCAAAGGGAAAAGATTAAGACCGGAAAGTCTCTCAGTGAAAATTAATTCATTATCCATAGGAGATTTTACAGAAAAGACTATTGAGGATGGTATAGAATGGCTAAAATCTCTGGAATTAAATGAGAGAGAAAAAATGATTGGTAGGAGGTTAATAAAGGAAATTATTGAAAGACTTAATTTCTTGAAAGATGTAGGGCTCGGTTATCTGACACTGAACAGGAAATCAAGCACTTTATCGGGTGGAGAGTCACAGAGAATAAGATTAGCTACCCAGATAGGTGCGGGGCTTGTAGGAGTATTATATATACTTGATGAACCCAGTATAGGCCTGCACCAGAGGGATAACAAGAAACTGATAAATGCACTGAAGCGCCTGAGGGATTTAGGAAATTCAATAATAGTTATAGAGCATGATGAAGAAACAATGAGAAGCTCTGATTTTATAGTAGATATAGGACCGGGGGCAGGCATTCACGGGGGAAATATTGTTTTTAATGGAAAACTGGAAGACATATATAGTTGTGAGGATTCAATTACAGGTAAATATCTGAGTGGCAAAAAATCTATACCTGTCCCTGACAGGAGGAGAGAAGGAAAAGGAAGTTATATAGTTATTAAGGGTGCCAGGGAGCATAATTTAAAAAATATAGATGTAAGGATAGATTTAGGAAAGTTAATAGCAGTAACCGGGGTATCCGGGTCAGGTAAGAGCACGCTGGTAAATGAAATACTGTATACTTCCCTTTCAAATTTACTGATGAAGACAAGATATTATACAGGGGAACATGATGGAATACTAAATTATGAAAATATTGATAAGGTAATTGTTATTGACCAATCACCCATAGGGAGAACTCCGAGATCTAATCCTGCTACTTATACAGGTGTTTTTACTTATATAAGGGAATTATTTTCAAGGACACATGAATCAAGAATGAGAGGCTATAAGCCGGGGAGATTTAGCTTTAATGTCAAAGGGGGTAGATGTGAAGCATGTAATGGAGATGGTCTTATTAAGATAGAAATGCATTTTCTACCGGATGTATATATACCCTGTGAGGTCTGCAAGGGGAAGAGATTTAACCGTGAAACTCTGGAAATAAAATATAAAGGTAAAAATATTGATGATGTTTTAAATATGACTGTTGAAGAAGCTATGAAATTTTTTGAAAATATCCCAAGGATAAGTGGAAAATTGAAATTAATTAATGACGTAGGCCTGGGCTATATAGAACTGGGCCAGCCATCCAATACTTTATCAGGAGGTGAAGCCCAGAGGGTTAAGCTTTCTACCGAACTTTCGAAGAGAAGCACAGGGAATACGTTATATCTTTTAGATGAACCTACAACAGGTCTTCATTTTGATGATATAAAAAAATTGCTGGCAATATTAAAAAGACTTGTAGATACAGGGAATACAGTACTGGTTATTGAACACAACATGGAGGTAATAAAGAGTGCTGATTATATTATAGACCTTGGTCCTGAAGGCGGGGATAAGGGAGGAAAAATAGTTGCATGCGGGACGCCTGAAGAGGTGGCAGAGAATGAGGATTCCTATACGGGTAGATTTATAAAAATGTATATGAATAAAAAAGTGGTGGATGCAGCTATATGAAAAATACACTGGCAGTAAATGAAAAGATAAATAAAAGAACAGGATATATCAAAAGTGGTAAAAAATATTTAGAAATAATTCCCAGAAAGCCCGGGGTATATATTTTTAAAGATTCCGGACATATTATTATTTATATAGGTAAGGCAAAAAATCTTTATAAGAGGGTAAGGAGTTATTTCCAGGAAAGGGGTGGTAATTTTTTATATGCGAAGCCACCGGATTTTGCAAGTAAAATTAAATCAATAGATTATATAGTTACTGACAGTGAGACAGAAGCACTCATACTGGAAAGTAACCTGATTAAAGAAAATAGACCTAGATACAACATAGATTTAAAAGATGGTAAATCTTATCCTTTTATTGCAATTACTGCTGGTGAAGAATTCCCAAGGGTTTTTTTAACAAGAAATAGGAATATTAATGGTGCAAAATATTTTGGACCTTATACTGATGCAAGGGCTGTAAGAAAAACTATTGAGTATTTAAGAAAGATATTTAAGCTAAGGGATTGCAAAAAAGCACGTCCGGGAAAAGGTTCAGATACACCATGCCTTAATTATTACATTGATTTATGTAAAGCCCCCTGTGCCGGTAAAATATCACCTGAAAAATACGGCAAAAATATTAAGCTTATAGAATTATTCCTGAAAGGAAAGGACAGAACAGTTGTTGATAAACTGAATTCCGAGATGAAGAATTATTCAAAGAATGAGGAGTTTGAAAAAGCTGCAGAATTAAAGGATAGAATAGAAAGCATAAATAAATTAAATAAGGGACAGAAGATCTTTTTTACCAGTGGAGATAAATGGGATTTTTTATCTGTTGCAAAGGATAAAAGTGATTCAGTTGTAAGTTTATTTATATACAGGTCAGGAAAGCTTGCCCTGGTGAGCAATTTCACTATGAATAATTCCGGGTATCTTAATAAAGGGGAAATTTTATCTGCTTTTATCACAGATTATTATAAAAATATGAATGATATTCCTGATAAGATTTTCTGTGAGGTAAGGATAGAAAATGAAAGATTAATATCAGTATGGCTTGGCGGCAGGGCAGGCAGAAAAGTTGAGCTGCTTGTCCCTAAAATTGGAGAAAAAAAGAAAATTATAAAGATGGCAGGCAGGAATTCAGTCCTATATCTCGAGAAGAAAAAGTTCGAGAAAGGAATTAGCCGGGCTGAGTTGGATGATGACCTTTTAAAACTTAAAGAGTTTCTCGGGCTTAAAAATACCCCCGGAGTAATAGAGTGTTATGATATTTCTAATTTAAAAGATTCATTCCCTGTGGGATCAATGTCAGTTGCAATAGATGGAAAATTAAAAAATACAAATTACAGGCATTTTAAAATCAGGTCAGTGACGGGCCAGGATGATTGTAAAATGATTCAAGAAGTTATTGCCAGGAGGTTCAAATACATTGGAAGTAGCTTTAATAAGGATAGAGAGCCGGGAAGAAAAGATATTTTTAATATAAAACCGGACCTTGTAGTAATTGATGGAGGAAAAGCTCAATATAATACGGTAAAAAACCTGTTTGACAAAAAAAAGGTAAGAAATATCGACCTTATAAGTATTGCAAAAAAGGAAGAAGTTATATATTGTGCCAGATACCCGGGCGGGATAAAGCTTGATTTAAGTGACAGACATGCCAGAATTTTAATTAAAGTAAGGGATGAAGCTCATAGATTTGCAGTGAAGTATCACAGGCAATTGAGGGATAAGCATATGTTTAATTCCGTACTGGATGATATAAAGGGAATAGGAGAAAAAAAGAAAAAAAATATTCTGGAGCACATAAATTCAATTGAAGATTTAAGAAATATGACTGTAAAGGATTTAATGGGCATAAAAGGATTGGGTTATAAAGATGCAGTAAACATACATAGAAATATTAATGGATAGGAAGATGGTGTTTTGTTTGCTAAAGTGGATTCTTCAATGGGTGATACTTACTTTTTCAATTACAGTGGCCTCATATTTCCTGCCTTTTATCTATATATCAGGTGAGACCATCTGGGACAGGATTAAAATTGCTTTTATTGCAGGGCTGCTTTTGGGCTTATTTAACCTGGTAATCAAACCTATTATCAAAATATTATCAATGCCAATAAATATTTTAACTCTCGGACTTTTTAACCTTATTATAAATGCTGGTATGCTATGGATTGTAGATTTAACTCTTAAGGGGCTTGAAGTAAATGGCTTCCGGGGATATGTGTTGAGTTCACTTGTTATAAGCATAATCAGCATAATTATTTCGAAAATAATATTTTTTAAGGAAAAAAAGGGTAAGAAAGGTTAATATAAGTATGAATATACAAAAAGAAAAAATAAAAAATGGCATGGATATTGTTATAATTACAGGTTTATCCGGAGCAGGTAAAACGGAAGCACTCAAATATTTTGAGGACGCCGGCTATTATTGCATAGATAATCTGCCGGCACATCTTCTGCTGAATATAATTGATTATTTCTCTGTTAAGAACAGAAATATTAATAATGCTGCCTTTGCTGTAGATTTAAGAAGTGGATATTTTTTTAATGAGATTTATAAGACATTAGATGAACTTAAAAAAAGAAGAATAGGATACAGAATTTTATTTCTTGAGGCAACCAGGAGTGCAATAATAAAGAGATACTCGCTGACAAGGAGGAAGCACCCTCTTGTTGAAAATGGTAATCTTGCTCACGGAGTTGAGGAAGAAACTGAAAAAATGAGCAGGTTAAGAGAAATAGCAGATGTAGTGATTGATACATCGCTTTTAAATTCAAAGGAGCTTCGGGTAGCCATAACAGACCGCATGATGAGTGATACGGAAAAAAGCAGACTCATGCAGATATCCATTAACTCATTTGGTTATAAATATGGTATACCTGAGAGTATGGATATTGTAATGGATGTAAGATTTATACCAAATCCGTTTTATAATGATGAGTTAAAGGACCTTAACGGAAAAGACGATAAAGTAATTAATTCTGTGTTAAATAGCAATGAAACAAAAAAATTTATGAGCATTTTTGAAAAGTTACTTGATTTTTTGATGCCCAACTATATAGCTGAGGGTAAAAGCTATCTGGCTATAGGTATAGGGTGCACAGGAGGGAAACATCGTTCAGTGGTCATATCGGATAAGCTATACGAATATTTGAAAGCCAAGGGTTACTCTATAAAAATATATCATAGGGATATTGATAAAGAATAGCAATAAGCCCCCTGGTTAAAGAACAGGTTCTATTTTAGTAACGTGGGGTTTATATAGATTAATAATATATGCTAATTTACTTTATTGATTTGACTAAATTTGTTAAAATTACACGGTTTATATTTAAGTAAAAATGCTTTATAGTGATATGAACAAAATTTAACAGTCATGTTAAATATAAAAGAACATTTTTATTAGAAGGAGGAGGATAATGACTGTAAAAGTAGGAATTAATGGTTTTGGAAGAATAGGGAGACAATTTTTAAGGGCAAAATTAAAGTACGATAAGGAGAATAATGTTGATATAGTTGGAATTAATGACTTATATGACCCAAAAATTCTTGCACATCTTTTAAAATATGATTCTGTATATGGTATTCTGGATGCAGAAATTAATTCTGGAAGTGACTATATAGAAGTCGGGGGAGAGAAGATAAAGATTACTTCCCTAAAAGATCCCGGGGAACTTCCCTGGAAAGAGATGGGGGCTGATGTCGTTTTAGAATCTACAGGTATATTCAGGACCAGAGAAGGAGCGGAGAAACACCTTAAGGCAGGAGCAAAAAAAGTAATAATTTCAGCACCGGCCAAGGAAGGCGGAGCAGATATAACTATGGTGCTGGGTGTTAATCATGAGAGTTATAATAAAAATGAACATAATATAATCTCAAATGCTTCCTGCACTACCAATGCACTTGCACCAGTGTGCGAGGTTCTAAACAGGAATTTCGTAATAAAAAACGGTATCATGACTACAATACATGCCTATACTAATGACCAGAAGATTCTTGATCTGCCTCACAAGGATTTAAGAAGGGCCAGAGCAGCTGCTCTGTCAGCAATACCTACAACTACAGGTGCAGCGAGCGCGATTGGTCTGGTAATACCAGAACTCAATGGTAAGCTGGATGGTCTTGCAATAAGAATACCGCTGCCGGTGGGTTCACTTGTTGACCTCAGCGTAGAGCTTGAAAAAGACTGTTCTATAGAGGATATAAATAATGCTTTCAAGGAAGCATCACAGGAATCAGGGTTTAAAGGTATTTTAAGATATTGCGACGAACCTATAGTTTCTGTGGATATTGTAGGAGATTCTCATTCATCAATTTATGATTCACTCGGTACTGTTAAACAGGGAAATATGGTTAAGGTTTTATCCTGGTATGACAATGAATGGGGATATTCATGCAGACTTTATGATCTGGTAAATTATGTTATGAAATAAATATTAGGACTAAATTTAAAAAATAAATAGCCGGGGTTTAAAATACCTCGGTTATTTATGAATTAAGGTTTTGGTGATAAAAATGTTTGATAAAAAAACAATAGAGGATATAGAAGTTGGAAATAAAAAAGTACTGGTAAGGGTAGACTACAATGTTCCTCTTGATGAAGAGCTTAATATTACTGATGATACCAGAATAAAACTTTCACTGCCGACTGTTAATTACCTTATTGAGAAAAAAGCCAAAGTTATCTTGATGTCGCATCTTGGAAGACCGAAAGGAGCCGCTGAAGATAAATTAAGGTTAGATCCGGTAGCAGAGAGACTCAGTCAGTTAATAGGAAGAGATGTTAAAAAATTTGGCCAGATTTATTCAGAAGAAATTAAGGATTATATAGATAATGAAATGAACTATGGCGAAGTTGTAATGCTGGAGAACCTCAGGTTTAACCCTGGGGAGAAAGCTAATGATAGCAAATTTTCAGAGTCACTGGCTTCTCTGGCTGATGTCTATGTTGACGATGCATTTGGGGCTGCTCACAGGGCCCATGCCTCGGTTAAAGGGGTAACGGAGTATATTCCGGCAGTTGCGGGATTTTTAATGAAGAAAGAAGTTGAGGTTCTTACAGCTCTACTGGAATCACCCGCGAGACCATTTCTAACAATCCTGGGAGGGAGTAAAGTTTCAGATAAAATAAAAGTTATAAAGAATTTGCTGGGGAAAGTTGATAGTTTAATACTTGGTGGAGGAATGACCTACACTTTTTTAAAAGCCAGGGGATATGAGATAGGAAAATCAATTTGCGAAGACGACCAGCTTAATTTTGCAAGAGAGATGCTTTCCTTATCACAGAAAAAAAATATTAAAATATTATTACCCTTAGATATTGTAGTAGCAAAGGAATTTGACAGTGAGTCTGAAAAGAAGCTGGTTTCGGTACAGTCAATGCCTGTAGAGTGGATGGGTATGGATATAGGAGATAAAAGTATAGAACTGTTTAAGGATGAAATTTCTAATGCCGGGACTATTTTCTGGAATGGACCTGTAGGTGTTTTTGAATGGGAAAACTTTTCTAAAGGTACAAAGAATATAGCTAAAGCTGTTGCTGAAAGCAATGCGGTTACAGTAGCAGGTGGCGGAGATACGCTGGCTGCATTAAAAAAATACAATCTGACTTCAAAATTTACACATGTATCAAGTGGTGGAGGAGCGTCTACGGAGCTTCTGGAAGGTAGGGAATTGCCTGGAATATCAGCTCTTTTAGATAAATAAGATAGGCATAGGTAATTTAAATTAAGCAAATTAAAAAGGAAAGGATTCATATTATGAGGAGACCTTTTATATCCGGGAACTGGAAGATGAATATGACTCATACAAAGGCTGTGAGTTTTATGCAGGACCTCGGGTACAAATACAAAAACAAAAATAATTGTGAAGTAGCAGTATTCCCGCCTTTCACAGCGCTGAGGAGTGTAAAGACAATAATAGATTCGGATAATCTGGATATAGGGCTTGGTGCACAGAATATGCACTATGAGTCCCATGGTGCGTTTACAGGAGAAATTTCACCGGAAATGCTGGGAGCGCTTGGTGTTGGATACGTAATACTCGGACATAGTGAAAGGAGGCAGTACTTTAACGAGACTGACGAACTGGTTAACAAAAAAGTGGGCTCTGCTTTAAAAGCAGATCTGAATCCAATTATGTGTATTGGTGAGACACTGGATATAAGGGAAAGTGGTAAAGCAGAGGAATTTGTAATTGGTCAGTTAAAGAAAGGTCTTACTAATGTTGATAATGAAGATATTGTTAAAATTAACATTGCATATGAACCAATATGGGCAATAGGGACAGGAAGGACTGCAACATCTGAAGATGCGAACAGCATGTGTATGTCCATAAGAAAAACGATAGAAGAATTATACAATAAAAGGATTTCTGAGAGTGTAAGAATTTTATATGGTGGAAGTGTTAAACCCTCAAACGTAACCGAGCTTATGGGCATGTCGGATATTGATGGAGCTCTGGTTGGAGGTGCAAGCATAAAAGCAGATGATTTTATAGAAATAATTAATTATTAAATTTCTAATGGGAAGCAGGGATAAAATTAAAAGACCAATATGTTTGATAATAATGGATGGCTGGGGATTGTCAGAAGAGCCTGTGGGAAATGCAGTAAAAATGGCAAAAACTCCAAATGTTGATAATTTTTTTAAAATTTATCCTAATGTAAGATTAAAGCCATCAGGAGAAGCAGTAGGCCTTCCCAAGGGTCAGATGGGCAATTCGGAAGTAGGACATCTGAATATTGGAGCCGGCAGAATTGTATATCAGGAATTTACAAGGATAAATAGGGAAATCAAGAAGGGCACTTTTTTCGAAAATAAAATACTTGTTGATGCTGTAAATAAGCCAAAAGTAGATGGAAAAGCTCTTCATCTAATGGGTCTAGTGTCAGATGGCGGGGTACACAGTCACATCAGGCATCTCAAGGCACTTATTGACCTGGCAGTAAGAAATGGAGTAAAAAATCTATTTATACATGCTTTTCTTGATGGAAGGGATGTCCCTCCCAGAAGTGCTGTTCATTATTTAAATGAAGTTGATGATTATCTGGAAAAGAAAGGAATTGGTCAAATTGCAACGGTCAGTGGAAGATACTATAGCATGGACAGAGATAACAGATGGGAAAGGACTAAAAAAAGTTACGACGCCCTTGTATACAGGGAAGGTAGGAGGTTTAAAAAAGCTGTTGAAGTTGTTGAATCATCATACAGGGATGAAGTAAATGATGAATTTGTGGTGCCTGCTATAGTTGATTGTGAAGATGAGGAGAAAGCAAAAGTAAAGTCGGGGGATTCTGTAATATTTTTTAACTTTAGGCCGGATAGAGCTCGCCAGATTACAAGAGCTTTTATAAGCAGTAAGGAATTTGATGAATTTGATAGGGGACAAAAGCCACCAGAAACTTATTTTGTGTCAATGACTCAATATGATAAAGAATATAAAATTCCTGTTGCTTTTCTGCCTGCAAAAATAGTGAATACACTGGGAGAAGTTTTATCGAATAATAAACTAAAACAATTAAGAATTGCTGAGACAGAGAAGTATGCCCACGTGACTTTTTTCTTTAATGGGGGGATTGAGAAACCATATGATGGTGAAGATAGGGTACTTATACCTTCACCCAAAGTTGCAACTTATGATTTAAAACCGGAAATGAGTGCGTATGAAGTTACTGATAAAGTAATAGATAGAATTAAATCAAAAAAATATGATGTTATTATATTAAATTATGCAAATCCGGATATGGTTGGACATACAGGGGTTATAGAGGCAGCTGTAAGAGCAGTTGAGACAGTAGACAGGTGTTTGGGAAGAGTAAATAAAGAACTGGTTAAAAATGGCGGCCTAGCGATAATAACTGCAGACCACGGGAATGTGGAAAAAATGCTGGATGTTGATACTATGAAGGTTATAACTTCTCACTCTACATCACCTGTGCCTTTTATAGTTTGCGACTCAAAAATAAAGTTAAAAAAAGACGACGGAAGTTTTAAATTAAGCGATATTTCGCCTACTATATTGGAACTTTTGGGAATAAAGAAGCCTGGAGAAATGACAGGGAAGTCTATTATATCCAGTTAGGCTGCATGTTAATCGTGGACTTTGGATATAAATTTAAAAAATTAGATATGATATGAAATATTGTTTATAATACTGGTTATCTGTTAAAATATAGGCCAAAAAAAGTTTAATGGATTAATTTAATTCTGGAGGAGTTAAAAATATGGGTTCTGTTTTATTGAATGTTATATTTGCTATCCATATCGTTGTAAGCATAGGAATGGTACTTCTTATCCTTCTACATGCAGGGAGAGGCGGAGGAGTATCTGGCTTATTCTCGGGTATGGTGGAAACTTTTGATGGTACAGGAATTGTAGAGAAGAATTTGGATAGAATAACCATCATACTGGGGGTAATTTTCGCAGTTACCACTATAATTTTATTTATTCTTTTATAAGTTATCGTGAGTTACAGGGTTATTAATTATAGTCAAAGAAGAATTTAATAAGGGACCCTGAATTTTTGTAAGGAAAAGAAGACTTAATGAAAAATAGTAAAAAATTATATGTGGTAACTTTTATTTTTATTGCTGCTACACTAATAAGTTCTGCATTTATAGAATTTCATGCAGGTAATTTGGGAATTGCAGGTCAGGAAGAATAATTCAATCTTATATTAAAGGTTTAATAAAACATTTAGTTGAAAAGTATGATTTGAGTGAAGCTTGTTTTGAAAAGTAACTTGTAAAATTGATATATTTTTTGTACCGGGCTTGGTCCGGATACAACTATTAAAAAACGGATAATATAAAATTAAATTTTATATATTTATATGTAAGTTAATTAAAGTATATGGTTTTAAAATAATTAACTATATAAAAATTGTGATGAGACTAAATTTATTAAAATTATTTATGATAAAGTCAAAAAAAATAATAGTATTGTTTATGTTTGTTATCATTACTTGCGTGGGCATATTTTTATGTTCATGTGAATATAACGACATTGTATTACTTTCTCCAATAGATGATGAGAACGTGATTGAAAGTGGGGAAAACAACACAGAGGAATTAAGTATAAATAGCAAAGAATTTTTCCTGGCGCAAAAAGAAAAACAGATGGATAAAAATAACCTTAATGATATTAATATAAGGAAAGCTATATTTTATGCAATAGACAGGGAGAGGATTGTTGAGGAGCTATATGGTAAATATAATAAGGTTATTAATAGCCTTTTTCCAGAAGATTCTTTTTATTGTTATCAATCCTGGAGCCAATATAACTATGATCCTGATAAGGCAAAAGAGTTTTTGAACAAGGCAGGATATGGGGTTGGTAATCCACTCTATATTACTATTGGTTCAATTTCTGATAGTGAAACAAAGGATATAATAGAAGAGATTATCAGGGAAGATTTGGATAATATCGGAATAAAAGTATGGATATTTAATAAGCCTTCCGATGAATGGTATGGAGATTACGTTGGAAATGGCGAGTATGAGCTGGGCATATGGTCTGTTTATAATTTTGATGGAAGTAGCTTAAATTATAGTTTTAACTCTGAGAAAATGCCGCCATTGGCGACAGAAGAAAATAAAAACTGTGAGAATTTTTACTGGTATGACAATCCGGAAGTTGATTCAATTCTTAGAAATCTTGAAAGCGAGAATAATATTAATAAAAGAAAAGAATTATTTGAAAATCTCCAGGATATGGTGGCTAATGATGCAGTAGTATTGCCTTTGTATAGCAGAATATATGCAATTGCTTTTAATAACGAGAAGATAGAAGAAATGGATATAAGCATTAGAAATAATGAGGTATTTTTTAATCTTGAAAACTGGGTTTTATGTAATGGATGGCAGCTGGAAGATTCTGAAGATAATGAGATTGTTATAGGGTATAAAGGTGAAGATTACGATTTATCTGATTTATTGAACTTAGATTATATAAGTGACCTCATGACTAAAGGTCTATGGCAATTAAATGAAAACGGTGAATATGAGGATGTGCTGGCAAGTGCAGAAAGATATCAGGGGTATAGTATAACAAGTGTTTACAATAGAAAGATTAAAGTTATGCTTGAAGATGATATCTTCTGGGAAGACGGTGAACCAATTACCTCAGAGGATGTTAGATATACTTATGATATCATACTTGAAAATGAGGGGGTTATTGATAATTGTGAAGATTACTCCAGAATTGAAGAGATTGAAGTTGTAAATGAAAAAGAATTTAATATCGTATTTAAGGAATACATTAGTGATTACAAAAAACTCTTTGGACTTATACTACCAGAGGGATTACTGGCGGAAAAGGATATAAGTAATCTATCTATAGAAGATATAGTATCAAATGGACCTTATAAATTGGATAAGTATGTTAGGGGTGAATACATATTGCTGGAGAAGAACAATTATTATTTTAAGGAAATACCCGATATTGACCGTATAAGAGTTCTTTTTGATACTGATATCAATAATCTTATTGGCATGCTTGAAGATAAAGAAGTGGATATACTAAGTATCCCTTTTGACATTGATCTGGTGGAAGGGCTGGATGAAAATAAAAATTTTGGATTGCTTATAAAACCGGGTAACATGATTGAACAGATGGCTTTGTGTCTAAAGCCGAAAGAGAAATAAAGATAATAAATATTGGAATTAAATAAGTAAAAAATAGGTAAAGAAATTATTGTAAATATAGTAAAATACTTGATGTAAATTCAGTAAAAATATATTATTTGCTCTGTGTCGGAATGGCGGAACTGGTAGACGCGCAAGGTTGAGGGCCTTGTGAACTTTTTTGTTCATGGGGGTTCAAGTCCCCCTTCCGACACCAGTAAATATGATATTTATAGTTAGAATAATAAAGTTAAATTAATGGAAACATGTCTGAAGAGCATGTTTGCGGGGACTTTAAAAGGCGTACTATCTAATCTCTTCTGCTCTTTTATTTGCAAGATCTGCTTCTTTGTACTTACCCTGTTTATTTAATAGTATATGAAGTATTTTCCATGCGTCCTTATTATTGTCATCAATTTTTATCAATTCTCTTATAACTTTTTCTGCCTGGGGATATTTATTTTGCTTAAATAGAGTAGCGCCAAGGCATAATAATGCGTTAATATATCCATTATCTAATTCCAGGGCTTCCTTGCAGGCAAGCTCTGATTCATCGTATTTTCCCTGCTTATAAAAGCTGATACCATAGTAATACCATGCCTCTTTAAACTTTCTATCCATTTTTATAGCATTATGGCAGGCTCTTATAACCTCTTCATATTTACCCTGTTTTATAAGTATTTCAATAAAATAAATCCATGCATCTTCTTCATTTTCCATATTCAGAGCCAATCCTTAAAAGGGAATAATTTTATAAATTAACTAAGTTGATATTAAATTATATTTAAATAATTACAGTTATTAATTATACTTGTTAAAGATTTTATATGTAATAATATTTTTTATCAATTATAACAGATTTTTAAACTTCTTCAGGACATTTTCCTATAGTGTTAAGTTTTACAACATAAAACAATTTTTATGTTGTGTATTGCATATGTTAATATTTTTTTATATTTTTTTAGTAATTATAAATTATAAAAGCGTATATTAAAAATAGTCATTTTTTATAACAGGTTAATTTTTAGCTCAGGGATTTGGTTTTTCGTATTAAAAAATGATTTTGCAGATAGGTTAATGTAATAAATGATTTGTTATTATAATAACCAGTTATATAATAATGACGCAATGTCTTATCTGGTATATATATTTAAAAAAGCATTAAAGAATTATGAAAGAAGCATATTTATATAAAAAAATTTCGGGCAATAAAGTTAGATGCAACCTCTGCAATCACAGGTGTTTTATTGATGAGGGAGAAAAGGGATTTTGCTATGTAAGGAAAAATATTGATGGAGTGCTTTATTCACTTGTATACAGCAAAATAATTGCTGAAAATTCAGATCCTATTGAGAAAAAGCCACTATTTCATTTTATGCCCGGCACCTATTCTTTATCGGTAGCAACAATGGGTTGTAATTTCAGGTGTTTTTACTGTCAGAATTATGGAATTTCCCAGACTCCTTCTGTTTTTGACAGAATTGAAGGTAGAGAAGTCACACCTGAAGAATTGGTCAAGCATGCCTTGGCAAATGGTGATAAGAGTATTTCGTATACCTATACGGAACCCACAATTTTTTTTGAATATGCATATGATACTGCAAAGCTTGCAAGTAAAAAGGGAATTAAAAATATTTTTGTAACAAATGGTTTTATGACCAGAGAAAGTTTAGAGATGATAGAGCCCTATTTGGATGCGGCTAATGTAGATTTAAAGAGTTTTTCTAATGATACTTATAAGGAGAAAATGGGCGGAAGATTGAAGCCGGTTCTGGATAATATTGTTTTAATGAAAAAAATGGGTATATGGGTTGAAGTTACCACTCTGGTAATACCTACCATTAATGATTCCAGAAGTGAGCTTAAGCAAATTGCCGAATTTATAGCTGGGGTTGATAAAGGAATGCCCTGGCATATAAGTGCTTATTATCCAAGTTATAGATCAAATATACCTAATACAACTCTGGAGCAGATAAAGACCGCAATTGAAATAGGCAAAAAAGCTGGGTTAAAATACGTATATGGTGGAAATATTTCAGGTAGCTCATTGGAAAATACCTACTGTCCTGGTTGTAGCTGTATGTTGATTGAAAGAGAGGGATTCTATGTTTCTAATAATAAATTAAAGGACGGTATTTGCCCGGATTGTGGTGAGAAGATAGAGGGTAATTTCTAGGAAATTTTATTGTGATATTAAGTATTCTAGATATATTTTAATCTTTATATTTAAAATAAAAAGAAAACATTCATTATTACAATTTTAATAGTATAGAAGTCCGCTTAACTTTTAAACAAAATTGTCCTATAATGTCTTTCTGCTATCAGAAGGCGGCATAGCCAAGTGGTAAGGCAGAGGTCTGCAAAACCTTTATCCCCGGTTCAAGTCCGGGTGCCGCCTCCAGATTTATAATTAGCGATTGCATTGCTTATTTATTTAAATCTGTAACTTTTCCTCTTGAAATAGGCTAATGAAAAACTCTGCTAATATAATTAATTAAACAAAAATAAAGAGGTTTTTAAGGTTTATTTAAGACTCGTGATGTTGATTTTTTAGCTTATTTATGAAAAAATTGCAACAAATTTTTATTATCATATTAATAAAAAAACTGGCAATAAAATATTATTTACTATTTGAAGTGTATGGAAGAAGCAAAGAAAATTTATAGTTTTTAAATATAAAATAGAGGGAGAAGAAGGAGATAAAAATATGAGTTATGTCCAGGATATTTTTAAAAGTGTTTTAGAGAAGAATCCAAATGAGGTGGAATTCCATCAGGCAGTAAAAGAAGTACTTACGTCAATACAGGGTGTATTTGAAATTCATCCTGAATATAAAGAATGTGGTATTTTGGAAAGGATTGTGGAGCCAGAAAGGCAGATTATGTTCAGGGTCCCCTGGGTAGATGATAAAGGTAAGGTTAATGTTAACCGTGGGTACAGGGTTCAGTTTAATAGTGCTATAGGACCTTATAAGGGAGGTATAAGACTCCACCCTTCAGTAAATCTTGGAATAATCAAGTTTCTTGGTTTTGAGCAGATATTTAAAAATTCCCTTACAGGATTCAGTATAGGTGGTGGAAAAGGGGGAAGCGACTTTGATCCAAAAGGTAAATCAGAATCAGAGATTATGAGATTCTGCCAGAGTTTTATGACAGAGTTATTTAGGCATATTGGTCCTTCTACCGATGTACCGGCAGGAGATATTGGCACCGGTGCGAGAGAAATAGGGTATATGTTCGGGCAGTATAAAAAAATAAAAAATGTTTTTGAAGGTGTCCTGACCGGTAAGAGTCTGGAGTATGGCGGTAGCATATTAAGAAAAGAGGCAACAGGTTATGGCCTTGTGTATCTTATAAACAATATGCTGGAGAAAAAGGGTAAGCATATTAAGGGGGCGAAAGTTATTATTTCTGGATCAGGAAATGTAGCAATATATGCCCACCAGAAAGTTAAAGAAATGGGCGGAACCGTAGTTGCCATGAGTGATTCAAAGGGCTTTATTTATGACCCTGATGGTCTGGATTTAGGTGAAATAAAAGAAATAAAGGAAATAAATAAGGGTAGGATTTCAGAGTACAGTGATAAATACCCGAATACTGAGTTTAAAGAAAAATCCAGGGATATCTGGAAAATTAAATGTGATATTGCGCTCCCCTGTGCAACACAAAATGAAATAAACTCTGAAAACGCAGAAATTATGGTTAATAATAGCTGCTATGCTGTTGGTGAGGGTGCAAATATGCCCTGTACACCGGATGCAGTAAAGATATTTCTTGAAAATAAAATAATGTATGCTCCGGGGAAAGCTGCGAATGCCGGTGGAGTTGCAGTATCGGCTCTGGAGATGAGCCAGAATAGCATGAGGTTACAGTGGACAGCTGAAGAGGTAGATAAAAAGCTTCAGGAGATAATGGCAGGGATTTTAAATAATATAAGTAAAACAGCTAAAGAATACGGGGATGAAAATAATTTTGTGCTGGGTGCTAATGTTGCAGGATTTTTAAAAGTAGCAAATGCTATGATGGCACAGGGCATTATTTAGTAATAATAAAGGTTAAAATTTTTAAAGTTAATTCGTAGGAATATGTTAGTGTATTAAATATATTGCTGATACAAATTTTTCCCGTTTTTAAACCTTATACTTGAAATAGTATAAATTATTATTTTTTTGTATAATATAGAAATGTAATTATAAAAGGTTTTATTATAATATTAATAAAATTGAGGTTTTAAAAAATGGATAAAAGCTTTAAAAGTATTAGGAGAAGACGTAGTCATAAGTTTTTTAAGGACTTTAGCTATAGATTTATAAAATTAAAATATTTTGTAATGATAGCTGTAGCCATGCTTCTTGAGATAATTACCCTTATTATATATATGTTTAATAATGAGGAAATTATTGAATTTGACCTTATGACAGCCAGTGTCTTATACGGGGTAACAAGCTTGGTTATAATAGTATTTGCTATAGTTTCTTTAATACTTATAAAAACTGATAAATCCAGGGATAAGAAGATATTGGATAGATTTAATAAATTTAAGAACAATTATAAAAAACTTGACAGTGAATATTCATGCGAAATAGATAATCTTGTCAGTAGTTTTGATAAAGAGAGGGAAAACATCGAGGAAAAAGTTGGTTATGCCAGAAAAATTGAAGAGAAATACAACGAATTTATTAAAGATTTTTCAAAAATAGAAATACCTTCATTTTTAAGGGATGCTTTTAGTTATAAGCTGGATAGTCTTGAAAAAGAAAAATTATTTTTCAACAGATTTTCTTCACTGAAAGATATGGAAGAGCTGGGTAAGATTAATCTGGAATCAGATTTGGCGAATAGTGATTTCTTAAAGGAAATCGATAGTATCGAAAAGAAATTAAAGATAATAGCATAATATTTTATAGAATAGCTTGAATAGATATGGAAGAAAATAAAAAAATTAAAGAGCAGCTGCTTTCCGAGCTGGAGAAATTACGAAATATAATAGATGAGTATGAAGTTGAAGCTCCAAAGACTGATTTAAAACAATCAGAAAAAACGCTGGAAGAAAGCCGTGATAAATATAATATTTTAATTAACACCGCGCCTTTTGGAATAATTACTATTGATGAAAAAGGTGTTGTAACATCATGCAATAGTAGGATATTGGATTTTCTCGGTCAATCTAAGAAAGAAGTAGTAGGAAAGCATTTCACAGAACAGAAGTTTTTAAGTGAAGAAGATATACCCCGCTACCTTAAAATATTTTCTTTTGCCCTGAGCGGCAGGGAGGGAACACCTTTCGAAATTTCCGGCCAGGACAAGAAGGGTAATGATTTCTTTGGAGAAGTTTATTACGGTCTTATTAAGAAAGATGGAAAAGTAAAATATATCCAGATATTAATAAATGATATAACCAGAAGAAAAAAAGCTGAAGGAAGATTAAGGTATATAAGGTTCCACGATAACTTAACAGGGTTATATAACAGGAGTTATTTTGAGGAGGAAATAGAAAGACTTGATGTTGATAGACAGCTGCCTCTTAGCTTTATTGTTGGCGATGTAAGTGGTTTAAAGATAATAAATGATACTTATGGTAATAAAGAGGGAGATAGAGTCTTAAAAACAGTAGCAATGGCTTTAAGAGAATGCTGCAGAAAGGAAGATATAATATCACGGTGGGGCGAGGATGAATTTTCAATACTCCTGCCCAGAACTACAGCAGAGGAGGCAGGGAAAATATTAACCAGGATTAAGGATTCATGTAAGAATCAGAAAAAGACTGAAGCAAGCTTTGATTTTGCTATTGGAAAATCTACAAAGGAAAGTCCCGAGCAGGTTATACAGGATATTATAAGAGAAGCTAAAGATGAGATGTATAAGAACAAATTATTTGAATTTAAGAGTATACCCGATTCTGTTATATCATCACTTATAGATTCCCTGCTGCAGACCAGCTTTGAGACACGGGAGCATGGGAAGAGAGTTAGAAAAATGGCATTGAAAATGGGTAAGTCTTTAGGATTACCAAAAAGTAAACTGGATGAGTTATCAGTTCTTGCTGACCTGCATGACCTGGGTAAAATAGCCATACCTGACGACATTGCAACAAAGAAAGATGAATTAAGTAATAGAGATTGGCAGGTATTAAAGAGCTACCCGGAGATTGGTTATAATATAGCATTGTCTTCAAAGAAATTTTCCAACATTGCTGAATATATTTTGACACATCACGAAAGGTGGGATGGGAAGGGCTATCCACAGGGCTTAAAAGGAGAGGATATACCCTTGCTTTCACGTATAACAGCTATTGCAGATGCTTATGATGTAATGAGAAGCGGCAGGTTCTATAAAAATACGCAGAGCAGGGAAGAAGCTATTGAGGAATTAAAGAAATCCGGCGGAACGCAATTTGACCCCAATCTGGTAAGGAAGTTTATAAAGATTATAAAAGAAGAGTAAACTAATAAAAAAGTTATTTTTTACCTTTTAGTCTTGCTATGGTTAGCTTGCTGTCGCCAAATTTATCTGATATTTTATCAATAGCCCGGGCCAGGCTTTCATCCTTTGAGACATCTAACGGGAAAAGATTTTCAAAAATAGGATCGGGTTTAAGGTTACTGATATAAACTCCTAATAATCTAATTTTTTTTCTTTCTATATCCAGCTTTTCAAGTATGGCAACTGAGGCATGATAGATATCCAGTATACTGCAGGTATATTTTTTTAGGGTAACTCTCATGGTAGTTGTTTTAAAATTGGAAAATCTAACTTTAAGGGTTACCACTTTGCCCCTGTATTTTTTAAGGCGTAAATTTCTGGATATTTTCTTTGAAAGGTTAAGCAGTGTTGATTTTAGTGTCCCGCAGTTGTCTATATCGTTGCTGAATGTCACTTCTCTTCCTATTGATCTGGGTTCCTGGTTTGGCACTACTTTTCTGTTGTCAATACCTCTTGACATTTTATGTATGATTTTGCCGGTTTCACCAAATTTACTCTCAATTATCTCCGTGGGAGTCCCGGCAAGATCGCCTATGGTCTCAATTCCCATTGATTTAAGTTCTCCTTCTGTAACTTTTCCTACTCCCCATAAATAGGATACTGGCAAAAGCTTTACTTTTTCCATAATTTCTCTGGTATTATCAAGTACAGTAAAGCCATTGGGTTTTCCTATGCTGGAAGCAAGCTTGGTCAGAAATTTATTGGGCCCTATTCCTGCCGAGGAAGTTAAATTTGTCTGTTCATATATCTTTCCCTTTATTTTCCGGGCAATTTCCAGCTCATTCCCGAAGAGTTTCTGGCAGCCGGTTACGTCCAGAAATGCCTCATCGCAACCTATAAACTCAACCAGGGGGGTAAACTGGAAAAATATTTTCCTTATCCGTGTTGATTCTTTAAGGTATTTTTCCATGTTAACAGGGACATAAATTCCCCCGGGACATAGTTTTTTTGCCCGGCTGAGGGGCATTCCTGAATGTAAACCATATTTCCTTGCTTCATAAGATGCAGTTGATATTACTCCTCTGTTTAATGGACCGCCCACTATCACGGGCTTATTTTTATATGCGGGTTTATCCCTCTGCTCAATCTGTGCAAAAAAGGCATCCATATCTATATGTATTATTTTTCTCAAATTTTCCATGCTGGTTTTGATTTTGCGAGTAGATTATTTTTTAAAACGTCTTTTCTTTTTCTGTCCCCGGCTTTTTTTAGATCTGTAAGACTTGTTACATTCTGGCCAATTAAAGATACTCCTTCCTCCCTGGAAGATAATTTGCCTTCAATTATTAAAACAGAACTATTAATTATTATCTTCAGATTTCTCTTACAGGTGCAGGGTGGAAATAATACTTCATATATACCGTCTGAATCTTCCATTGTGCAGAGAAGTATATCCCTGCCGTCTCTGGTTTTTTTTATTTTTCTGCTTATAACAATACCTGCCGTGAATATGGTTCCTCTTTCTGCCAGGTAGCTGGAAAAGTATCTGCTTTTCACGATATGGTATTTTTTAAGCTCGCTTATGAAATAATAAAGGGGAGAATGGCTTGCACAGAATCCCAGAGTTTTTTCTTCCATAAAAAGCTTTTTTTTTAAATTAAAATCTTCAGGGCAGCAGGTCTCCCGGGAAAGAAAGGTACTGCTATCCCGGATGGTGTTTTTGCCAGTCCTGGCATTTTTTAAATAATGATAATAAAGAAGAAGCTTTTTCCTGTTGGTTTCTGTAAAGTCAAATGCTCCTGCTTTTATAAGATTTTCAGTTGCTTTTTCTGTTATTTTAAAGTTTTTCGAAATTCTGTAATAAAAGTCAGAAAAGTTTTTGAAGTTTCCATTTCTGGCTCTTTCTTCTAATATTGATTGGACGGTAGTCTGTCCCAGTTGATTTACTGTAAGCAGAGATATCCTTATGGATTTACCTTCATCTTCAGTGGAGAATTCAAAACCGTTTTTATTAATATGCGGAAGCTTTATTTTTATGCCGAGCCGCCTTGCTTCTTCAATATACCGGGCTCTACTGTAATAACCTGAATTGTTTGTCAGTATAACGGATATAAGCTCTGCAGGGTAATAGGTCTTTATATAGCAAGTCCTGTAAGATAACCAGGCATAAGCAGCGGCATGAGCTTTAACAAAGCTGTAACTGGTAAATCTGGATATTAATTTAAAAATTTTCTTTGCTGTATTTATGGGATATCCTCTGCCTGCAGCACCTTTTATAAATTTTTCTTCCTCATTTTTTATCCTTTCTGTAGATAAGCAACCTATTGCTTTTCTCAAATTATCTGCTTCACTCAGTGAGTAGCCAGCTATTTTTACTGCTATTTTCATGACCTGTTCCTGGTATAGTATTATTCCGTAAGTTTCATTTAAAATTGGTTTAAGGTCTTTATGCAGGTAGGTAATTTCTTCTCTTCCAGATTTTCTCCTGATGAAGTTTTCTACCATTCCTGTGGACGCCGGGGCAGGCCTGTAGAGAGAAATAAGATGGGTGATATCATTAACGGAAGATGGTTTTATTTTTGTAGCAAGTTTTCTAATACCGGAGCTCTCAAGTTGAAAAACTCCGAGGGTTTTTCCATTTTTTATTAAGTTGAAAGCCTTACGGTCATTGTATTTAATCTGGTGGATATTAAAGTTTATATTTCTTTTGTTTTTCAACATTTCAGCCACATCATCTATCAAGCTTAAAGTAAGGGAGCTTATAAGGTCTATTTTTAGTAATCCAAGCTTTTCTATGCTGCTTATTTCATACTGGCTTACTATTTCACCGGTTTCGGATAAGCTGAGCGGGACTTTTCTTTCCAGACTGGCAGTGGATACAATAAACGCAGAAGGGTGCATGGAAGTATGTCTTGGATAATTTCTAATTTTTTCTGATATATATTTCATTCTTTGATAACATGTGTTTTTTATATCTGTATAATCTGCAGCCCTGTTGTGATTATTGTCAGCATACCGGCTGCCTGAGTAAAGGGAAAGATAGACCTGCTGCTCCTTTATTGCCTCATTTATCTCTTCAGAGCTGTAGCCAAGGATTCTTCCTGCTTCTCTTACTGCAGCCCGGGGTTTTAGGGTAGAGAAGGTGCATACCCTGGAGATGCTGGTCTTACCATAAAGAGAAGTCAGATGCTTTATTAATTCAGCCCTCCTTTTACTGGAGATGTCAATATCTATATCCGGAGTTTCTTCTCTTTCTTGATTCAAAAATCTTTCAAAGTAAAGATTATTTGTTACCGGGTCAATATCGGATATACCCAGTAGATAGGATACTATACTTCCGGCAGAGGAGCCCTTGCCGCAGATAGGGATGTTATTTCTACGGGCAAACTCTGCTATTTCAGCAGCTATAAGGAAATGTCTGCAAAATCCCATCTGAATTATGGTCTTTAGCTCTTTTTTTAACCTGCTGATAGTTCCTGCAGGAGGGTTATTTTTGTATCTGTGTTTAAGTCCATTTTTAAAACATAGCTTTATGAGTTTCTTTCTTTCTGCCTTATTTTTATGCGGGGTCTTATAGAGCAGGGGAGATATATCCGGGATATGTAGTTTTAGGTTACATCTTTCAACTATAAGTCCGGTGTTGGAAATTGCCTGTGGTATATCATAAAATAGGGTAGCCATCTCCGATGAAGATTTAAGATAATACTGGTCACTGTCAACAGGGTCTGACGGGCCATTATTTTTTGTTCCCATGGTTTTTATCTTAAAAAGGTATTTATATGCTCTGTAATCATGTTTATTAAGATAATGGACGTTGTTTGTCGCTACCATGGATAAGTTGTGTCTTATGGCAAAGTTGATTATTGCTTCGGAATAAGAAGATGAATAGGGGGCTGTTTCCTGATATCTCTGGACTTCAAGAAAAAAATTATCCCCAAATATTTTCTGGTAGCATGCTGCTGAACGCATCGCTTCCATAGCTTTTCCCGCTTTTATCAATAAGGGAATCTCACCTGTTTTAAAGCAGGTGAGCCCTATGAGCCCTTCACCCATTTTTTGAAGGTCAGATAATTTAATAACAGGTAGGGGTCCTCTTCTTTCAAGATGAGATCTACTTACCAACTCGCATAAATTCCCGTATCCTTTTCTGTTTCTTATAAGTATAATCAGATTCGAAAACATGCCGCTGTTATCAATACATACCTCACATCCAGGCAGAGGCTTTATGTTCCTGCTGATTGCTTCTTCATAAAACTTAATAATGCCGCTCATCACATATCTGTCAGTAAGAGCCACTGCGTTCATGCCTTTTATGATAGTGGCAGTAATCAAATCACTTATTTTTACCGTTGATTCCATCAAACTGTATTCACTATGTACATTGAGATGAGAAAAAAGAGCCATTTTTACCTGCCGGGCTGATTAAATTTATTAAACAGAACTGGATATTTTTATATTACTACCAAACATATGTTCGGTCAAGAGGGATTTATAAAATGTATAAAATTTCCCTTTGTAATAATTTAAGGGTTGATTTTCTCAATTTTTTATATATAATAATGAGCTTTGTGCAATGTTATTAAAAGATGTTTTAATTAAATTATTATTATTATGGATAAAAACGACATAAGAAGGTATAAGATATGAGAAATTATAATATAACCGTGCATATTTTGTTCTGGATTCTTGTAGCAGTTTTATTATCTGCTGCGGTATTAATTATATTTTCAAAAGGTAATTTGTCTGAGCTGGGCTTACCTTTTTTAGAACAAGCTGAGCTTCCACAAAAGGAAGAAAAGATAATAGTCAGGGAAGTAGAAAAGGAAGTTGAGTGGTTTTATTTTGTTGCTTCCGGGTACAGTGCCAATGATCCTGCACAGGGTACAAATAGCACAACCGCAACAGGTAGTGAAGTAAGAGAAGGAATTATCGCAGTGGATCCTGATATAATACCCCTGGGAACAGAGGTGGAGATAAAGAATATGGGTATTTTTACAGCAGAAGATACAGGGGGAAAGATTAAGGGTAACAGGTTAGATATATATTTTGATTCAAAAAAAGATGCAAAAAATTTTGGTAGGAGAGGTATCTGGGTAAGGATACTGGACAGTACCGATAAATTAGAAGTAGGTGATTTATATGGTAGCGTACCTCTATATGATGGTGAATCACCGCGGGAAAACCTCTCAGCATATGGATATTAGTTCTGCAGATACAAAGGCATTATGAATAGTGCGGAAAATTTACTATTATGTAGCAGATATTAATCTTTTTTATTGTTTTTGATTATATTATTTAATAACCTGTAAAATTCCAGGGAGTCTTTTTTTCTTAACTTATATATATCAATGCTTTCTTTTTTGTTCTCTATTGTTAAAGTAGAGTAGAGAACACCATTCTTTAATTTAGCAGAAATAATATAAGGGTAAGTCGCTATAAATCTTTTTTCACGGTTTATATTGGAAAAAAAATAAAAGAATAACTTTTTATTGGTCAGGACAAGATAACCGTCAACTATATTTTCAAGGTTACCCGGTGCTGTGAAAACAGTTTTCTCGTCAGGCTCCATAAAAGGGAAATACCCCCTACTTTGTGATTCAGCATCATATGATAATTGCTCGTTCATTTAAATTACTTATAGATTAGCTTTGTATTATATATATATTTTAATGGAAATTAAAAAAATTGAATTTAATTATATAAGATAATAATTAATAAAAAAAGGGATTCCTTTAAGATTCCGTGAATACTAAAATAATATCTTGCTTTATATGACAGACAGAAAAGTTTTAAATATTTATTTTAGACGGTACAATAAATTGTAATATACTATTGGTTGTATTATTTGACTTTTATTATCACACTGGCTATTATTTGTTTTGCAAAAAATGATAATATAATATATTTAAGTGCGATTATATCTAGCGGAAGTAGCTCAGCTGGTAGAGCATCACCTTGCCAAGGTGGGGGTCGCGGGTCCGAATCCCGTCTTCCGCTCCATTTTTTTATAAAAGATTTATTTTATTATTTATTTATTAAGGTATAAAGTTATATGATGTAATTTGTGTGGGGTTATATAATAGTAAATAGATAATTCTTTAAAAAAATAATTATATAAATAAGATGATTGAAGTTTATTTTAAAAATATAGGGAAAATAATAATAGAAGAGGGTTCAGGCATCCTGGAAGCCTTAAATAAAATAGATAAGTCTGTAGCAGGAAGGGCAGTGGCTGCTGAACTGGTTAGTGAGGCAGGTGATGGTGTTTCCAGCCGGCTGGTTGATTTAGATTACAGAGTAGAAAAAGATTCTGTTTTTAATATTATTACCACTGATAATGAAAAAGCCCGCGATATATTGAATCACAGCACATCCCACATAATGGCAACTGCTATAAAAAGAATATTTCCAGATGCGAAGTTTGCTATTGGTCCGGCAATAAAGGATGGGTTTTATTATGATTTTGAGACTTCAAAAGATGTATCAGAAGAAGACCTCCCTTTAATTGAGAAAGAAATGAAAAATGTTGTGAATTCGGATTATAAGTTTAAAAGAGATGAAATAAGCAAAAAAGAAGCATTAAAATCGTTTAAGGATAACGGATATAAGATTGAATTAATAAATGGAATTGAAGATGAAAAGGTCAGCATATATACCTGCGACGGCTTTGTTGATTTATGCAAGGGGCCTCATATACCCTCCACGGGAAAGGCAAAAGCATTCAGGTTGTTAAGTGTTGCGGGGGCGTACTGGAGGGGAGACGAGAAAAACAAGATGCTTACAAGGATATACGGTACTTCATTTTTTAAAAAAGAAGATTTAGAAGAGTACTTAAAAAAGCTTGAGATGGCAAAAAGGAGTGACCATAGAAAAATTGGAAAAGACCTGGATTTGTTTAGTTTTCATAAGGAAGCTCCCGGGTTCCCATTTTTCCATCCACTGGGAAAACAGCTAATAAATATAATACTGGATTACTGGAGGGAAGAGCATAATAAAGAAGGATATATGGAAGTAAATACTCCAATGATACTTAGCAATGAGCTGTGGAAAACTTCCGGCCACTGGGATAATTACAGGGAAAATATGTATTTTGTAAAGATCGATGAAGGGGATTTTGCAGTAAAGCCAATGAACTGCCCCGGGCACATTATAATATATAAATCAAACCAGCATTCATATAAAGAACTTCCTATAAGAATTGCTGAGCTGGGACTGGTTCACAGGCATGAAAAGTCAGGTGTTCTGCACGGGCTGTTCAGGGTAAGAAGTTTTACCCAAGATGATGCTCATATATTCTGCACAGAGGAGCAGGCAGAGGGTGAAATACACCGTGTGATAAGTCTAGTGGAACGCATTTATAAAGTTTTTGGTTTTGATAAATATAAAGTTGAAATTTCAACCAGACCGGAAAAGAGGATAGGAAACGATAAGATGTGGAACAGAGCAGAGAGTGTTTTAAAGAAAGCAGTCAGGGGTAGCGGGCTGGAATATATAATAAATGAGGGAGAAGGAGCTTTTTATGGCCCAAAAATAGATTTTCATATAATGGATTGTCTAGGCAGGACATGGCAGTGCGGAACCATACAGCTGGATTTTGCTATGCCGGAAAAATTTGACATTGAATATATGGGAGAAGACAATACAGGGCACAGGCCTGTATTGATCCACAGGACTGTGCTGGGCAGCATAGAGAGATTTCTGGGAATTATACTTGAGCACTATAGCGGTAAATTACCTCCATGGCTTGCGCCACGGCAGATTATAATTCTTCCCATTTCTGAAAAATATTATGAATATGCGAAAAAAGTAAATGGCTACTTAAAAAATGGTGGTTTCAGGGTGGAGATGGACAACAGGGTGGAATCCTTAAGTAAGAAGATAAGGCAGGCTGAAATAAAAAAGATACCCTATATGGTTATAATTGGTGAGAATGAGAAAAAAACTGATACTATTACTATAAGAAAAAAGATTGGCGGCGACATAAAAGAAATAAAATTAAAAGATTTTGAAAGGGAATTAAAAAAAGTAGTTGAGAATAAGGAGATGATATATTAGGCAGAATTTTTAGCACTTTATTTTTTATAATAATATTCTTATAATTTAATATAACATTTTTGAGATTCGGATTTTAGCAAATAATGGCTCTTATATATGGCATATCTATAAAGGAGTATGCGAAATGACATTAAAGGAAAGAGTAAAATTGTATACTACGAAGACGGCTATACAGAATGCATTAAAAGTACTCCCCAGGATTTCCGATGAAAGATGGCTTTTGATGGTTAAAGGAAGGGTATATAAGCTGAAAAAGAAAGAAGAGAGAGATTTCATGGAAAACCTTCTTATAAGTTTGAAGAAAGCAGCAACAAGAGTTTCACCAAGTGTTAGAAATAAAGTAATAATGAATTTGATTAATAATGCTATGATTCAGGGCCAGCCAAAAAGACTTGCATTTGCTAAAAAATATGGTATAACCCCCCCCAATCATTTAGTAATTAGCCCTACTATGAAATGTAACTTAAGATGTATCGGGTGCTATGCATGGCAGTACTCAAAAAAAGACGACCTTCCATATGATGTGTGCAACAGAATAATAGATGAAGCTAATGATATAGGCCTTTATTTCTTTGTAATTACAGGCGGGGAGCCGACTATATGGCCGCATCTTTTTGATTTTCTGGAAAGGCATAATAATTCTTTCTTCCAGATTTACACCAATGGAACAATGATTGATGATAAATTCGCAAAAAAGCTGTCAGAACTGGGAAATGCAATTCCATGTATAAGTGTTGAGGGTTTTGAAAAAGAAACTGATGGAAGAAGAGGCAAGGGAGTCTGGTCAAAAATTATGAAGGCAATGGATGCGCTTAATAAAAACGGTGTTCTTTTTGGATTTTCTGTAACTGCTACAAGGTCAAATAACGAGCTTGTAGCTAGTGATGAATTTATTGACCTTTTTATAGAAAAGGGAGCTTTTATTGGATGGTACTTTAATTATGTCCCTATAGGAAGGGAGCCGAATCTGGAGCTTATGCCTACACCGGAACAAAGGGATTACAGGAGACAAAGGATTCTGGAGATTAGAAGAACCAAGAATATAATAGTAGCTGATTTCTGGAATGACGGTCCGCTGGTAAATGGTTGTATGGCAGGCGGGAAGAACTACTTGCATATAAATGTAAATGGAGATGTAGAGCCCTGCGTATTTGTCCACTTTGCTGCTGATAATATCAAAGAGAAAAGTCTTACAGAGGTTTTGACATCTGATTTCTTTATGGGATTCAGGAAAAGGCAACCATATACAGAGAATCACTTAAGGCCATGTAGTTTCCTTGATAACCCATGGGTGCTAAGAGATATAGTTGCTGAGACTGGTGCTTATCCGACGCATGAAGGTGCAGAAACTCTCATAACATCACTGGCTAATGATTTGGATAAGTATGCGGCTGAGTATAAAGTAATAGCTGATAAGGCCTGGAAAGAAGAGTATCTGCCAAAAGAAGAGATGGAGTCGATAAGTAAATAGTATGGACAAAATTGTTAATAATTAGTATAATTCCAAAATTACTAATATAAATTTGTTATAAAATAGATAAAATAATAAAAATAAGTAGAAATCATCTATTTCTCACCAGGTGGCGGTTTAGTAGGCCTGTTAATCTGGTTATTTATGTATAAACTTAAATATATAGGTAGATGATTTAATCTACCTATTTTTTTTAAAAATATACCCGAGGGGGTGCAAATTTAAAGATAATAGAAGAATCAGGGTAAATGAACAAATCAGAGTACCGGAGATCAGGCTAATATCTGAAGATGGTGAGCAGATTGGAATTGTTGAAACAATAGAAGCTTTAAAAAATGCTGATCAAAAGGGGCTGGATCTGGTTGAAGTTTCACCGGGGAGCAAGCCACCTGTCTGTAAGATAATGGATTATGGGAAATATAAGTACAAGCTTGAAATATCGGAAAAGCAGAAGAAAAAAAAGCAATCACAGATTATTGTGAAAGAAGTAAAGTTAAGGCCAAAAATAGACAAAAATGACCTTAATACCAAAAAAAAGCAGATAGAAAAATTTTTAAACAGTGGTTATAAGGTAAAAATAACAGTTATGTTCAGGGGAAGAGAGATAGTACATAAGGAAATTGGTATGGATATACTGAAGAAGTTAATGGAAGAACTGAGTGATAAATTTACCCTTGAGCTGGAGCCAAAGGCAGAGGGCTATAATATAATAACAATTTTTGCCCCTGTTTCAAAATAAGTATAGAACTTGAAAAAATTTTAATGGAAGGATTTTTGTTATGCCAAAAATTAAAACTCATAAAGGGGCTGCCAAAAGGTTTAAGGTAACCAGCAGTGGGAAAATATTAAGAGTAAAAGCTTATAAGGGCCATATTCTAACAAAGAAAAGTGCTGAAAGAAAAAGGCGGCTGGGCAAAATGCAGGAAGTGTCTTCTTCAGATAGGAAAAAAGTAAAAAGACTTTTATGCAGATAAAGAAAGGTGTGATTTGAATGACCAGAGTTAAAAGAGGGGCGATTAAAAGTAAAAAGCATAAAAAAATATTGAAAGAAGCATCGGGCTACTATGGTTCTAAGAGTAGAAGCTATAAGATAGCCAAAGAGCAGCTTGTTAAATCAATGGGTTATGCATACAGGGATAGAAAGAATAATAAAAGGAACTTCAGAAGATTGTGGATTATAAGGATAAATGCGGCAGCTAGGATAAACGGCCTGTCGTATAATGAATTTATTTTTGGATTAAAGAAAGCAAGTGTAAATATTAACAGGAAAATGCTATCAGAAATGGCTGTAAATGACTCGGCTGCTTTTAAAGAGTTAGCTGAGGTTGCAAAAAAAAGCTGGCATAATAAAAGTTATGGATAAAGAAGAAAAAAAGATAGATGAGCTGGATAGAAAAATATCAATAGAGCTAAAAAAATTCAATAGCGAGCTGGAATCAACAAAAAGCCTCGAGGACCTTGATAAGATAAGAGCAAAGTATATTGGTAAAAAGAGTTTTCTTGTTGGAGCGTTAAAAAATATAGGCAGTTTGCCTGTGGAACTAAAACCGGTTACCGGGAAAAAATTAAATATTGCACGCGGTAAAATTGAATCAGGAATTGTTAAAAAAGAAAAAGATCTAAAAAATGTAGAGTACGAAAAGAAACTTAAAGGAGAAAGCATTGACCTGTCGTTACCTGGAAGGAAGTTAGCAAATGGTAAGAAGAACATAATTTCCAGGGTAACTGAAGAAATTGAGGATATATTTATTGGTATGGGGTTTCAGGTTGCTGAGGGACCGGAAGTTGAAACCGATTATTATAATTTTGAGGCTTTAAATACACCTCTGGACCATCCTGCAAGGTCGTTACATGATACATTTTTTATATCTGATAAAGTTTTACTTAGGACCCATACCTCGCCTGTTCAGATAAGATATATGGAAAAGAATAAACCTCCACTACTTATAATAGTACCGGGTAAAGTATACAGGAGGGATTATGATGTATCACATACCCCCATGTTTACGCAGGTAGAAGGCCTGGTCATGGATAAGGATATAAATTTCGGTAATCTTAAATGGACACTGGAGACATTCGCACATGAGATTTTTGGTAAAGATAGAAAAGTAAGGTTCAGGCCACATTATTTTCCATTTACGGAACCGAGTGCCGAGGTTGACGTATCCTGCAATATATGTGGAGGAAAAGGATGTAGGGTATGCTCGGGAAGCGGCTGGCTGGAGATTCTTGGTGCGGGAATGGTAGACCCCAGTCTGTACTCTTTTGTGGGTTATGACCCTGAAGAAGTAAGCGGTTTTGCTTTTGGGATGGGAATAGAAAGAATTTGCATGTTAAAATACGGAATTGATGATTTAAGATTATTTTTTGAAAATGATATGAGGTTTATTTGCCAGTTCTAACTTCTAATATATATAATCTTTAATATATTTTATTTTAAATTTTTTAAAAAAGAACATTTTGGCTAATTATATTTGGTGAGAGGATGATATATTAATTGAAGGTAACTCTAAACTGGGTAAAAGAATTCCTGGATACAGATAAGCTTGATACTGAAAAAATAGCCGATTTACTAACTATGAGCGGCTCTGAAGTTAAAAAAGTTGAAGACATAGGCGGAAAATATAAAGATATAATAGTAGGTGAGGTTAAAGATTTTCATTCGCATCCGGATGCTGATAAATTATCTGTATGCAGAGTTGATATAGGAACAAAAGTATCAGATATAGTATGCGGCGCAAAGAATTTTAAAAACGGAGACAGGGTGGCTGTTGCACTTCCAGGAGCAGTAATAAAAGGGACTCCTATAAAAAGAAGTAAGATAAGAGGGCAGGTTTCTGACGGAATGATGTGCTCTGAAATGGAACTGGGGCTTTCCCCGGAGTCGGAAGGAATAATGATTCTGGAAGATAGCTGTAAAGTAGGAGAAAGTTTTGCAAAGTCAACAGGCCTGGACGATATTGTTTTTGAGCTTGAAATTACTCCTAACCGGCCTGACTGCCTGAGTATAATAGGAATTGCAAGAGAGATAAGTGCCCTAAATGGTTTAAGACTTAAAACGCCTGATTATGACATTGAAAAAAGATTAAATACAGATTCAAAATTTACTATTGAGATAGAGGATAATATTCTCTGTCCCCGCTACTCGGCAAAAATTTTTAAAAATATTCCTGGTATAAAATCTCCTCAATGGATTAAAAACAGGTTAATAATGTGTGATGTAAGACCAGTAAACCTTATTGTTGACCTGACTAATTATGTTATGTTTGAAACAGGGCAGCCACTCCATGCTTTTGATAAAGACCTTTTATATTCAGATAAAATTATAGTAAGAAAAGCAGGGAAAGAAGAGAAAATAAAAACAATTGATGATTCTTTAAGAATACTTGATAATGATGCCCTTGTGATAGCAGACGGGAAAAAGGTAGTAGCTATAGCTGGTATTATGGGGGGTATTAATACTGAGATAGATAAAGGAACTGAAAACGTACTTTTAGAATCAGCAAACTTTAATGGTCCTTCAATAATGAGAACTTCTAAGAAGTTGGGGCTTCGTTCAGAGGCATCAAACAGGTTTGAGAAAAAAATTGACCCTCTTCTTACATTATTTGCTATAGGAAGGTTTGAGGATATTTTAAATGAAATTACAGGGTTCGATAAAGAAGGTTGTATCTATGATAAATATGATAAAAAAGAAAGAGAAAGAAAGGTAACTTTAAGGGTAAAAGAAGTAGGGAATGTTTTAGGAAAAATCATTAAAAAGGATACAATATCAGATATACTTACCCGTTTAAAAATTAGTAATAAAGTAAAAAAGGATACAATAGAAGCTGCTGTTCCCTCTTACAGGTATGAAGATCTGGAAAGAGAAATAGACCTGATTGAAGAGATAGCAAGAATTTACGGATATGATAAATTGGATTCCATACCCACCCGTGCCAGTAATAAAAGAGGCAAGTATACACATTACCAGAAGAAAGTAAGGGAAATAAGGCAGTCTCTGTGTAATATAGGTCTAAATGAAGTTATAAATTATTCTTTTATAAATGCAGGAGAAATTAAAAGATATGGTTTAAATCTTGAAGAAGGTTATAGGGAAAATGTAGAAATATTAAACCCAATTAATGAAGATTTCAAATATTTGAGAACATCACTTCTTCCGGCACTCATGAAAAATATAAAGGATAATATTAATCACAGTATAAAAGATATAAGTATATTTGAAATATCAAAAGTTTTTAAAAGAAAGGAAAATAAATTATTGCCTCTTGAAATAAACAAGCTCGGTATGGTGCTTAGTGGAAGGGCAGCAAGAAAAAGCTGGGATGAGGTAGAAAGAAATGTAGATTTTTATGACTTAAAAGGAATACTGGAATTTCTAAAAAGAATGTATTATCCAGAACATAAACTTAAAATAGAAGAAGCACAGTATAAATTTTTCCATCCCCGGATAAGCGGCAAAATAGATATTAATGGAAAAGTTACCGGTATAATAGGGAAAGTCCATCCATCGATAGTTGATGAGGCAGAGATAGACCAGGATATCTATTATATGGAACTTGATCTGGATAATTTTGTAAATAATATAGAAGAGGTAATGAGATATAAGACTATACCGGTATTTCCTTCTATAGACATTGACCTGGCAGTTGTGGTTGATGAAAAAGTAAAGAGTGAGGAAATCATAAGGGAGATAGAAAAGAGCGGTACAGAACTGTTAAGAGAATTACGGCTCTTTGATATATACAGGGGAGAGCAGATAGACAGCGATAAAAAAAGTATGGCGTATTCCCTTAGTTTCAGGGATGATTCAAGAACTTTAAAAGATACGGAAATAGAGATAATAAAAAAAAGGATACTTGAAAACCTGGGCAGGAAATTAAATGCAATGATAAGGGAATAAAAGATATGGAAATAGAATTCCCGGGCACAAAAGGGGAAATTAAAGAAAGCAGTGCCAGACATAAATATCATTCATCACTCATCCTAAATTATAAAAATACCAGGGTTCTCATAGACCTGGGAGTAAAACGTAACCCCCGGCTGGTAGAAAAAATTGATGATTTTAATTTTTTATTAATTACGCATGCACATCCTGATCACTATTCATGGACAGTTGAAGATATGAAAAGTATAAAGATACCTGTGTACATGACCGGTGTTACTTTAGATTACGGTAAGTATAAACCTGCAAGCCATAGAATTATCAAAAGTGGGGTTGAATACAGGTTAAAAGATTTTGAGATAACTGCGTTTGAGGTTCTTCATTCACTGAGGTGTCCTGCGGTAGCATACAGGATAAAGGGGGATAGAACTATAATTTATGCACCTGATATTCTTGATTTTAAAGAAGATAAGTCAGTTGTACTGGATGGCATTGATTTATTGATAGCTGACGGATCAAGTCTGAATATAAATATGGTAAGGAGAAGAGATAATAAGATTTTTGGCCATACCAGGATAAAAACGATAATAGGATGGTGCAAGAAATACGGGCTGGAAAAATTAATAATTACCCACTGTGGAAAGCAGGTAGTTACTATGGATGAAGGTGAACTAAAAGAAAAAATAGATGAATACGCAGAAGGGAAAGTAGATGTGAAAATTGCATATGATGATTACAAAATTAATCTATAAAAGTTTTATTAAAATTTTATAAAGGTATTATTGGGGATTGTTTAGAAAATTATTAGAAAACTATATATTATAATATATAGTTGGAAAACGCTTTATAAAATATAGGTATTATAATAAATATTTTAGTATAACAAAATCAAAACGGGTAAGATTTTCTTACCCGTTTTTTTACGCTGCATTACTTTAAGTTTTCTGTTTTTAGTTTATATTTCCTATACCACCTCCTCAATCTACGATATTAAATCAGTTATTAGGTAGCTACGTGGTGGATATTAAGAATCCAGACAAACTTTTTTAAATTTACTGACAACTTTATTTTAACAGGGGATAATGAAGATTTTATTGAGAAACAGTGAATATATCTATTTATGAACTAATTTTGTAAACTCCAAAATTTCTTCATTTTTTTATAATATAATTTTAACCGTAATTTTAAAAATAGTTTAAAAAGGTGAAAATATGACTTTTAAAAAAAGGATAAAAGTATTATGTATGGTTTCTTGTCCGGTTATTTTACTTTTAATTACAGTTACAATTACTTCATGCAGCGGCATGGGGCCATTTTCTAATTTTCCAGAAGGGGAAGAAAATCAGGGAATAGAGATATTTGAGGTAAAGAAGGGCAGCATTTACCAGACAGTTTCTACGGAAGGTCTTGTAGATTCAGGTTCTATGAATAATTACAACATGCAGGTCACAGGTGAGATACTGTCTGCCGTTGAAAAAGGGGATTATTTTAAAAAAGGCGACATACTGGTAAAAATAGATAATTCAGAGGGAATGTCCATGTTTGAGCAGATTGAGAAAAATCTAAAGCTCTCAGAAATTTCTTTAAAAACAGCTAAATTAAATTACCAGTCAGCTCTTGATTCAAATCATATAACCATCCAGCTGGCAGAGCTTGATACCGAGAAGGCGGAAGAGTCTGCAAAAAGTGCTCTCAGTTCCCTGGAAAGTGCAAATGAAAGCGCCGAGCTATCATATAAGAGTGCTAGTAGAGCCCTTGAGGAGGCAGAAGAAATGCTGGCGCTGGCAGAGGCAGACCATTCTACGACAGAAATGCAGATGGCCCAGTATGAATCAAGTGTAGAATCAGCAGAGGAACAGCTGGAGTCAACTGAAGTATCGGCAGATTCATCGAAGTCTCAGGCCGAATCTTCTTATAATCAGACATTAATAAGCCAGTCAACTAATTACTGGAGCAATTTATCAAATCTGCAGTCAGCGGAAAAACAAATAGAATCAACAAGATTTAATATAAAACAGGCAGAAATTCAGCTTGAGCTTGCAAGGATGGATTATGAGTTGGCAAAGGAAGACCTTGATGATTATATATTATATGCTGCCTATGATGGTCTGGTTATTTCATCTGATTTTGAAGAAGGAAATAATAATTCTGGGAGTAATTCCATTTCTATAACAAACAAAAATTTTCTAATAACAGCAACTATAGGTGAAACGGATATACCAAAAATTTTAGTGAACGATAAAGCATATATTACTCTTGATGCATATCCTGATTACCAATTTTCAGGAAAGGTAAAAAAAATAATACCCGTAATGATTGAAGAGGGAAATATAGCTTCATTCGAAATAGTTGTTGATTTTGATAATACGGAGAATGCCGAAATCTTTTATGGTTTTTCAGCAAGTATCGATATCGTGGTGGAAATGGCAGAAGATGTCCTTTGTGTCCCTATTCAGGCAGTTTATGAGGAAGGTGGGAAAAGCTACGTGGATGTACTGGTTTCAGGGGAAGAAGATACGGGAGACAGGGAAGAATCCGTAAAGAAAACGGAAATTACTACAGGAATAAATGATTATTCTTATATAGAAGTTACTTCAGGACTTAATCAAGGAGATATAGTCGTAACTTCGAGGATATGATAGATCGGAAAAATTTTTTAAGCAGTATTATATAAAATATGGAAGATATGATAATAAAAATTAAAGATGTCACCAGGACTTATAAAATTGGTGATTTTAAAGTAAATGCATTAAGGGGGATTAATCTTGAAGTAAAACAAGGTGAATTCCTGTCCATCATGGGACCTTCCGGTTCAGGAAAATCAACGCTTATGAATATGATGGGCTGTCTTGATACTCCCACATCGGGGACTTACATACTTGAAGACAAAAATATAGATAAATTAAATGATGACCAGTTGGCAGAGATAAGGAATAAAAAAGTTGGTTTTGTGTTCCAGACTTTTAACCTGCTCCCGAGGGTCAATATCACGGGAAATGTTGAGTTGCCACTAATTTATTCAAAGGAGAAAACATCTATGCCGAGAAAGGATATGATAAATGAGGTAATAGATTCGGTAGGATTAAGCGAATGGATAAAACACAGACCAGGGGAATTATCAGGAGGACAGAGGCAGAGAGTTGCTATTGCGAGGGCTATTATCAATAATCCTGCAATAATACTTGCAGATGAACCTACAGGTAATCTGGACTCAAGGACAGGTGAAGAGATTATGGCCATATTCCAGAAATTAAACAGAGATGGAAAGACCATTCTTTTTGTTACCCATGAAATTGAACTTGCAAAACATGCAGGAAGAATAGTTTATATAAAAGATGGACTGATAAACGGAGAAGAGATTATAAAAGATCCCATTAACGCATTAGAGAGATTGGGAAATATGCCGGTACTGGAAGAAAAGATAAATAACATGAAAGAGGGTATATCCGGATGAGAAGGATAATTGAAAATATAAAGATTGCTTTTAAATCCCTGGCTTTAAATAAATTAAGGTCTTTTCTTACCATGCTGGGAATTATCATCGGTGTCGGCTCTGTAGTAGCAGTAATGTCTGTTGGAGCAGCAGCAGAGGCATCTATAACAGAGAATATACAGAGCATCGGAACCAATGTTATTGCGGTATCTCCGGGAAGGGACCAGGCATTTAAAGGTGGAAATCAAGCTGGTAGTAGTACACAGTTAAGAATGGGTACGGAGGAAGGTCAGCAGGGTGGTTTAAGAATGATGTTTGAAGAAGAGGAAGAGGAAATCGTAGCAGGAGAGCTATATCTGGAGGATGTCGATGCCTTAAAAGAAAAATCGGAGCTAATTAAAGAAGTAGTTCCTATATTAACTGCGGGAAACCTTGAATTTTCCTATAAAAGCTGGAGCGGTAATATAAATGTAATTTCTACATCAGAAGATTATTTAAAAGTTATGGGCTATGAGATTGATAAAGGGAGTTTTTTTACGGAAGGGGATATATCTAATTCAACAAGCGTGGCTATCATTGGATATAATGTGGTTTCGGATTATTTTGGGAAAACGGATCCTGTTGGCAAAGAAGTAAAGATTGGGGGGAAAAAGTTTATAGTTATGGGAACGTTAGATACAACAGGTTACACTTTTGGCACAAGTACGGACAATTCCGTTATTATACCGGTTACGACAGCACAGAACAATTTATATGGAACAGACACGATCAGTCAGATAACAGCAAAGGTTATCGACGAAGACAGTATAGATATGGCTATGGAGGAAACAAAAGAAATCCTGCGGGTCCAACATCATATACTACCGGGTGAAGCTAATGACTTTGAAGTGAGCAGCTCCGAGCAGCTTCTTGAAGTTGCAAGTACGGTTACAAATATTCTGGTAATTACACTAACAAGCATAGCAGCAATATCACTTCTGGTCGGAGGTATAGGAATTATGAATATTATGTTTGTGTCAGTTACTGAGAGAACAAGAGAAATTGGTATAAGAAAGGCGATAGGAGCTAAAAATAGAGATGTGATGGTACAATTTTTAACCGAGAGTTTGGTGTTAAGTTTATCGGGAGGTGTTATTGGAATAGGTTTTGCGGGTCTTATAACCTGGGTTTTGAATACTTTTACTGACTTAGGTTCACTCATTACAACTTTTCCAATAGCTCTGGCTTTGTCATTTTCTACAATAATAGGACTGGTATTCGGTATTTTTCCTGCAATGAGAGCAGCAAGACTGCATCCTATTGATTCATTAAGGCATGAATAGTTTTTAAAATTGTTTTATACTCATTTAGTATAAAATTAAAAAGGATTATGATAACAATTAAAAAAAGATTTTAATTAATTAAAGGATAATAAATTGAAGATACTTATAATTGAAGATGAAAAATCAGTGGCTGACAATCTCAAATTAGGACTTAAGCAGCATAGATTTATTGCCGATGTGGCCTACAGAGGTCAGGAAGGTTACGATATGGTAGGTGAATTTGATTATGATGTTATAATCCTTGACCTCATGCTGCCTGATATATCAGGAGAAGATTTATGTAGAAAAATGAGGAAAGAGAAAATAAGCAGTTTTATACTTATGCTTACTGCCAAAAAACAGATAGGAAATATTGTTGAAGGATTAAATTGCGGAGCTGATGATTATCTTACCAAACCATTTGAATTCTCTGAATTACTGGCAAGGTTAAAGGCGCTGCTTAGAAGAAATTCAAAAAATAAGGAAAATATACTTAAAACATTTGACATAAAAATCGACCTTGACAGGGAACAGGCGTTTGCAAGTGGGAGTGAAATGAAACTAACAAAAAAAGAATTTATGATTTTAGAATACCTATTAAGGTGTAAAGGGCAGCTGGTAAGCAGAAACCAGATTCTTGAACATGCCTGGGATAGAAATGTAGATATTTTTACCAATATAGTAGATACTCATATAAAGAATTTAAGGAAAAAGCTGGGTAAATCCGGAAGAATTATAAAAACTGTTTATGGCTCAGGATACAGGATAGAGGACGATGGAGGTTAAGCTGGAATTATGAAACTTACGATTCAAAAAAAAATAGTCCTGTGGTTTGTAATAATTTTGCTTGTTTCTTTAATCCTTTATGGTTTTTTAATATATTTTGTTTACAGCTATAACCTCAGAGGGGAAAGATATATTATTTCTGTAGCCAAACATCTAGAAGGGACGGATAAAATAATTATCGAGAGGTTACGAGATGTGAATAAGTCTGAGCCATTCGGACTTCCGCCCAATTTTAAAATCCTCCCTCCGGTACTTTTTTCAAGAATATTTTATATGCTGACAGGTGGTGTAATCGCAATAATTACGATAGCAGTATCAGGCGGGTTTTTTGTACAGAGAAGAATGCTGCACCAGATCGATGTTATTACGGAAAATGTAAAAGAAATAGATGAGAAAAGGTTGCATCTGAGGTTGAATCTAAAAGGGAAAGATGCTATCTCGAATATGGCAAGGGTATTTGATAATATGCTGGATAAAATCGAGACATCATTTAAAAAACAGAAGCAATTTATTCAGAATGCTTCACATGAGCTGAATACTCCTCTTACTGTAATAAAAACAAAAATTGACATGCTAAGGCAGAAAAGGAGCGTTACAAGAAAGGAATATGCTGAAACACTGGACCTGATTGATGGTGAAATTATGAGACTTTCAAAAATAACCGAAGAATTACTTATTTTATCGGATATGGAAGAAAATAAGGGTAAAGTTGAATTCGGGAAAGTAGACGTAAGAAAAGCCCTGGATAAGATTTTAAAATTATTTGATAATCAGATTAAGTCCAGGGAATTAAAGCTTAAAAAAAATTTAAAAGGTAATTTTATTATTGAAGGCAGTGATGTACAGGTTGAGCAGCTCCTTTTTAACCTTATAGATAATGCCATAAAATATGGTGTCAGGGGGAAAGATGTTGATATAAAGCTTGAAAATGATACTGACAGGGGACTACTGGTCTACAGTGTTACAAATACAAGCGAAAAAATCAGGGAAAAGGATATCCCGCACATATTCGAGCGTTTTTATAAAGCAGGGACAGGAGGAGGAAGGAAGAGTTTTGGTCTTGGTCTTTCCATAAGTAAGAAAATAGTAGAAAATCATAATGGGACGATTAAAGTTGATTATAACAGAGATAAAAATGAAGTGACTTTCAAAGTTAATATGCCACTATTCAACAGGAAGCAAAAGAAATAAATATTTCCTTAAATCTCCAGTTTATCTCCATTTTTTATTTTTATAATAATATAAAAATTTTTTTATATTATTATGAAGGGAGAAATCTATGAATAATTTATCAGTACAGGATATCGGTCCGGTTACAAGACCGGATAATTTTTCTTTTGTTTTTAAACTATTAGGATTTATGCCTTATATAACCATAGCTGTACTTATTGTTGCAGTGGTAATATGGGTTGTATTTGGCGTAAAAAAATTAAGGTGGGCAAAAATGCTGGCCATAGCTTTAACTGTTATCACGGTTATAGCGGCTATATCGAGTTTGGGCGGCATATTTATAGCAGGAAATAGAGGAAAAGATACCCGTGATATGGAACGGTTTGAGAACTTCAAATATGAAAGAAATTCGGAATTTTAGAAAAGATCTATTATGATAATATTGTAAATAAAACGGAAATAATAGATTAAAAAACTAGAAGAGAGATTTTAAAGGGTTTAATCTCCAAACAAATATATATGATATAATTGTTTAAAGTTGTATGCTTTATTTTTATTAAATGTTGTACCCGGAGTGATAATAATATCAGTTATAAAATAAGTAAATGGGAATATGAAAGTTACCTTTATTAAAAAAATTAAGGAAACTGAAAATATCTTTTCATTTGTTTTTAAACCTGAAGAGAGGGTAACATGGAAAGCCGGGCAGTATATATTTTTAAAAATATTGCACTCAAAACCTGATGACAGAGGAGAAAAAAGGCACTTTACGATATCTTCCGCACCTTATGAAGAAAATATTTTTATTACAACTAAATTTGATTTTAAAAATGGAAGCTCATTTAAAAAAGCAATGATAAGCTTAAAAGAAGGTAGCTATATCGAGACATCTGATCCAGAGGGAGATTTCATAATTAAGGAACCTGATGCAAAATATGTTTTTATTGCAGGAGGTATAGGGATAACACCATACAGGTCAATACTGCTGGATATGGGAAGAAAAAGAAATAAGGTTGATACTATTCTTTTATATTTCTGCAAATCCAGAGAGACTATATTCAGTGATATTTTTAATAGTATGGAGAAAAAATACGGGTGGCTGAAGGTGCATTATATAAATGAGCCGCATCATATAAATGAAGATATAATAAAAGAAAAAGTTTATGATTTTAACAAAAGGAACTTTTTTGTTTCAGGGCCTTTTAACATGGTAAAGGCGGCAGAAGATGTTCTATCAAACTTAAATGTTGCTAAAAACTCCATAACAAAAGATTACTTTCCGGGTTACGAATAAAAATAAGGTGTCTATATAACTATAATAATATTCATTAAATAATATTAACCCTGTATAATTCTTAATATTAAAAAATATTAAGAATGATATTTATGAAGAATCATCAGAGATTAATACTGATACTGCTTTCAGCATTATTTTTATTTCTTAGCTTCAAAGAGCTCGGATTTTTTGCATGGTTTTCATTATTACCTTTTTTATTTGTTGTCTATAAATCCAACCTGAAACAAACAGTAATAGCGAGCCTTATTTGCGGAATTGGTTTCTTTGCGGGGGTAACATACTGGATGAATGTTCTTCCGGTAAAATACACCTGGTTATTGCTCACACCGTTATTAAGTGTTGGTTTCATAATTTTCGGGATAAAAACATATTTTATATATAGTAAGATACACCAGCCGTATATCAGGTTATTTTTAATCCCTGCTGCCTGGATACTTATAGAATTTATAAGGTCACAAACCCGTCTTGCCTTCACAATCGGTATTCTGGGGTACAGCCAGCATAATTTTTTACCCCTGATGCATATTACAAGATTTACAGGTATATATGGTGTAACTTTTATACTCCTGCTTTTTAATGTAGCTATTTTTGAAACAATATTGTTTTTTATTAAAAAAAGGAAAGTTAATTTTAAATTTTTAATTATAGTTGTATCCATTTTAGTATTATTTTCTGGCTATGGGATTATAAGTGTAAATAATAATTTAAACCGGGTTATAAAAAATAAAGGTTACAGTGAGATAGAGGTGGCAGCGGTTCTTCCGGATATAAAACTTGGTGATAAATATATTGAAAGCGGGCTTGAGATAATTCCTGAAGAATATAGCAGTAGCAGTTTTTTTAAAGAAGGCACAGAACTGGTTGTATTCCCGGAAAGCATGATATGGGGGTTTATGGATGAAAATAAAGCTTTTAAAGAGTGGATAGAAAAAGTTGCCAGAGAAGAAAAATTTTATTTGCTTATGGGACAGTATGTACAGGATGGAGATAATAAAGGGTATTATAATTCGGCTTTTTTATACGATCCTGATTTAGAGATTATAGGCAGGTATAATGAAATAAATCCCGTGCCTTTCAGCCAGTATGTTCCTTACAGAAAAGTTCTGGGTTTTTTAAAATTCTTGGATTTTTCTGAAATAAATCTTATCACTGGCAGCGAATACAATACTATTGAGTATACCGGAAAGGGTAAATTAGGAATAAATATTTGTTATGAATCAACCATTCCTTCGATTGCAAGGAATATAAGGAATAATGATGCTGAAGCATTGATTATTCTGTCGGATAGCTCAAGTCTTGATAACAGCATAGCACCGTGGCATCATATTGTATTTTCAAAGGTAAGGGCTATTGAGAATGGATGTTATGTAGTTCACTGCGCTAATGCAGGAATATCTGCAGTAATATCGCCGGCAGGGGAGATTGTGGCTAGTTCAGGTCTTTCAGAAAAAAAAGTTCTTTATGGAAAAATATATCTTACAGGTGAAAAAACTTTTTACTCAAGATTTGGAAATATACTTATGTTTATTTACTTTTCTATTATATCTTTAGTAACCATAATTTATTTAATATCTCTGAATCTTAAGAAATCCACAGGTAAAAAAAGAAAAACAGAATAAAATATTTGCATATTATTTATAAATATTGTATAATATGCAAAATTTCTATGGAGGTATTCATGAAAAAAGTAATTAAAGCAGGAATTATAGGCGGCTCGGGATTTACAGGGCTGGAAATGATTAAAATATTAAGTAGTCATAAATATGTGGAATTGAGTTTTGCAACATCAAGAGCATATAAGAATATGAATATAAGTGAAATATTCCCATCATATTATGACATCAGGAGCACAAAAATTGCATTTATTGAGAAGCCAATGGAGGAGAATCTTAAGGAGATTGATATATTATTCCTTTGTCTTCCTCCATATAAATCAATGGAATACTTAAAAAATATTCCGGAAAATTATGATTTTAAGGTTATAGATGTTGGTTCTGATTTCAGGCTGAAAAACCCTGATGATTACAGGTACTGGTATGGGGCCGACCATTTAATGAAAGATAAGCTTTCTGAATTTGTTTACGGTCTTCCAGAAATAAATAAAGGAGATATAAAAAAAAGCAATTACATAACAAATCCTGGCTGTTATCCTACAGCAGTCTTATTGAGCATTGCTCCTGTTATAAAAGGAGATATTGATATAGAAAATATATATATAGATTCAAAGTCAGGGGTTACAGGCGCCGGGAGGAAACTTTCGGATAAGTATCTTTTTACCAATATTGAAAATAATTTTTATGCTTATTCTGCTACAGGGCACAGGCATACTGGCGAAATAGAACAGGAGATGGAAAATATATCAGGTAAAAAGTTTAAGGTTACCTTTACACCGCATCTGCTGCCTTTAAACAGGGGTATCTTTACATCGATTTACTGCAATATTAAAAAAGCATCGGAAGAAAGCGATATGGAAGGGAAGATATACAGTTTATTTGAAGATTTCTGCAGGGAACTTCCTTTTGTTAAATTTGTGGGTACAGATATACCGCAACTTAAAGATGTAATAGGGACTAATATGTGTCTTGTTGGCTATAGTTTTGACAAAAGGACAGAAACCCTTAAAATTTTCAGCGTTATAGATAACCTTATAAAAGGAGCTGCAGGGCAGGCTGTCCAGAATATGAATATAATGATGGGTTTTAAAGAAGAAGAAGGATTAAATTTTAATGGATTATTTTCTTAGTTAATGAAGGGATATATAAAAGAATATGGCTTTAAAAAATAAAATAAAAAATAAAAGTTTTAATATAATAAAAAAAGGTACCATAACAACTGTACCGGGTTTTTATGCTTCCGGATGCCACTGTGGCATTAAGAAGTCAAGGAAACCTGATGTTTGCGTTATACACGCTCCTGAGGGTGGAATATGCAGTGGTATTTTTACTACCAATAATTTTCTTGCTGCACCGGTTATTATTACTAAAGAAAAAATCAAAAAAGCTGGAAATTTAAAAGCAGTTGTTGTAAATAGCGGGATTGCTAATTCCTGTACAGGGAAACAGGGATACATTAATGCAAAAAAAACAATCGATATTGCCTCTAAATATTTGAAGATAAGTAATGAGGAAATTGCTGTTGCTTCAACAGGAGTAATTGGAAAACAGCTTCCTATGGATAAAATTGAAGATGGAGTAAAAAAGTGTTCCGAATTATTAAGCCCTGAGGGAGGGCACAATGCAGCAGAAGCTATAATTACCACTGATTCAACAACTAAGGAAATAGCAGTAAGTATTAAAGCTGAAAATGGCAGGGAAATAATAATAGGAGGTATTGCAAAGGGCTCAGGAATGATAAAGCCAGGAATGGCTACACTGCTGGTTTTTATAACTACCAGTGCAGGTATTTCAAAAAACCTGCTTGATAAAATTCTCCATAAAGAAGCGGAATCAAGTTTTAATAGTATAACTATTGATGGATGCCAGAGTACAAATGATATGGTAGTGGTAATGACTAATTCAAAGAGTGGTATTTATATTGAGAATAAAGATAGCAAATATTATAAGGAATTTAAGGATGCCTTTTCTTTTGTAATGAAAGACCTGGCAGAAAAAATAATTATGGATGGGGAAGGTGCAACTAAATTTATAAAAATAAAGGTTTTGGGTGCAAAAGATAAAACAAGTGCGAGGAAGTTAGCGCTAAAAGTGGCAGACTCTAATCTTTTTAAGACTGCTATGTTCGGGCAGGACCTTAACTGGGGGAGGATAAATGCGGCACTTGGGTCAGCAGGATGTGATTTTGATCCGGAAAAAGTAGATATATATATGGAAGATATTTTAATTGTAAAGAATGGTATAGGAGTAGATTTCAATAGAGATAAAACTAAAAAGATTATGAAAGGAAGAAAAGTAGGGTTTACTGTCGAAATGAATCAGGGGAAAGAAGAATTTGAAGTTTTAACGACAGATCTTTCATTTGATTATATAAAAATAAATGCTTTATATAAAACATAGATAGAAATAATAAAAATTTTAAAAATGGGAGTTTAGGAGAAGGTAAGGGAGATGGAAGTTAATGAAGATAATAATTTAAAGGAAGAAAAAATAAAAGAAAATGAGACCTATACCGGAAAAGTAGAAGTACTGTTGGAGTCTTTACCCTATATAAAAGAATATTTTAATAAAGTTGTGGTGGTAAAGATAGGCGGTAGCATGATGGAGAGCGACGCCATACTGGAAAGCGTTCTTAATGATTTAATCCTTATGAAGTATGTAGGGATTAAGGTAGTGTTAGTGCATGGTGGAGGTAAACAGATTAGCATGATGTCAGAGGAGAGGGGAATAAAACCTGAATTTATAGACGGATTGAGGATAACAGATAAAGATTCTATAGAAATTGTAAAAATGGTTCTTATAGGAGATATAAATACAAAGATAGTATCTTTTCTAAACAAGCATGGAAAAATAGCTCTGGGAGTATCTGGTAACGATGCAGGTTTTATAAAATGCAGCAAGAAAAAATATAAAAAAGATGGCAGGGATATAGATCTCGGTTTTGTAGGAGAAATAGAGAGCATAAATTCAGATTTTTTAAAAAATATTCTGGATGATGATTACATGCCTGTTATTGCTACACTCGGGTCTGATAATAAGGGCAATGTTTATAATATTAATGCAGATACATGCGCTGCTGAAATTGCAGTTTCTCTTAATGCAAAAAAGATGATACTTCTTACCGATGTAGATGGGATAATGAATGATAGTAAAAAGGAAAAGAATTTAATATCAAAATTAAATATAGATGAGTGTAGCAGGTTGATAAAGACAAAAAAAATAAGCTCGGGGATGATCCCAAAGGTAAAAGCATGTATAAATGCACTGGAAAATGGTGCAGAAAGGACACATATACTTAATGGAGTTAAGAAGCATTCCATACTTTTGGAGATTTTTACTAATAAGGGTATTGGTACTATGATAACCGGTAAAGATAAAGGGGAGCTAAAATGATTGTTAATAAGAATAAAGAAATATTTGATATTGGAAGTAAATATTTAATGCCGACATACAAGAGGTCACCGGTGGTATTTGAAAAAGCTAAAATGCAGTACCTCTGGGATGTGGAAGGAAATAAATACCTTGACTTTATAGCCGGGTACGGGTGTCTGAATGTAGGACATTCTAATAAATTTGTAGTTGGCGCATTAAAAAATCAGGTTGGTAAATTAATCCAGTCTTCAAATATTTATTATAATAAGCCCCAGGTTATGCTGGCTAAAAAATTATGCGAAGTTTCTGGGTTTGGAGAAAAGGTTTTTTTTGCAAATAGCGGTACCGAATCAATTGAAGGGGCTATAAAGCTGGTAAGGAAATATTCTACGGATAACTATAACCAGGATAGATATGAAATAATTACTTTTAAGAGGTCCTTTCATGGAAGGACGCTGGGAGCTCTTGCTGCTACTGCTCAAATAAAGAAACAAAAATTATATGAACCGTTGCTTCAGGGTTTTAAATATGCAGAGCTTAATGATATTGAGTCAGTAAAAAAATTAATAAATGAGAATACATGTGCAATCATGCTGGAGCCGGTGCAGGGTGAAGGAGGAATTTTTCCTGCAGATAAAGGATTTTTAGTAGATTTGAGGAATATATGCAGTGAAAAAAATATACTTCTTATTTTAGACGAAATACAGACAGGTTTCGGAAGGACAGGAAAAATGTTTGCATACCAGAATTATAGTATTTATCCCGATATACTTGTGGTTGCAAAAAGCCTGGGAGGCGGTATGCCTATAGGAGCAATAATTTCCAAGGGAAATATAACAGAAAGTTTTGGGCCAGGAACTCATGGATCAACATTTGGTGGTAATGCTGCATCATGTGTAGCAGGTATGGCAGTAATTAATTATATTCTTGATAATAAACTGGCAGATAAAGCAGCTAAATTGGGCAGATATTTTATGGGGAAATTAATGAAAATAAAGGATAAATATTCAGTTGTTAAAGAAGTAAGAGGAATGGGGCTTATGGTTGGAATGGAATTTAACGAGCTGGTTGCAGAAAAAATAACACTCGATGCCCTTAATGATAAACTGGTAATTAACAAAGTTTCAGATAGCACTTTAAGGTTTCTTCCTCCGCTGATAATATCAAAAAAGAATATAGATATACTTTTAAAGTGGCTGGATGGAAAAATAAGGGAGATTTAGGATGAAAAAAGATTTTTTAACTTTAAAGGATTATTCAAAGGATGAGATTGAATATATACTTAATCTTTCAGAGAAGATTAAAAAAGAAAAAAATAAATACAGTATTATCCTTAAAGGAAGGAGCATAGCACTTCTTTTTGACAAGCATTCCACAAGGACAAGATTATCTTTTGAAGTAGGTATAAATCAACTTGGAGGAAATTCTTTGATTATTGATTCAAAAACTTTGCAAATAGGCCGTGGAGAATCATATGAGGATACAGCAAAAATATTTTCTTTATATGTAGATGGGGTAATTATAAGAACATTCAGGCAGGAAACCCTAGAAATTTTTGCAAAGTACGGGAATATACCGGTTATAAATGGACTGACTGATACCTACCATCCATGTCAGGTATTAGCTGATATGTTAACCCTTAAGGGTATGGGATTATTAAATAAAGGGCTAAAGTTTGTATACATTGGAGATAGTAATAACGTTACCAGCAGTCTTATTATAGGGTTTTCAAAAATCGGTATTGATATAAATATTGCATGTCCTGAAAAATATGCCCCTTCAGGGGAAGTAATTGATTATGCCAAAAAACAGAATGGAGGCAGCAATATTAATATAATACATGACCCTGTCAAAGCAGTTAAAGATGCTGATGTTATCTATACAGATGTGTGGCTGAGCATGGGTCAGAAAGTTGATGAAAAAAAGCTTGATGAACTTAAAAAATATCAGGTTAATTCTGACCTATTAAAATATTCAAAAAAGGAAGTAAAGATAATGCACTGCCTGCCAGCTCATATTGGACAGGAAATTTCATCCGGAGTTCTTTATGGGAAAAATTCGATTGTACTGGAACAGGCATGCAACAGGCTACATGCACAGAAGGGACTTATGGCGTATTTATACGAAAGTTAAAATATATATTAATAAAGATTGCAGGTAAAATAATAAAATGAATAGATCTAAAAGACTTAATTTAATAGAAGAGATAATAAGTTCAAAAAAAATTTCTTCACAGGAGGAATTATTAAATGAACTTATTAAAAAGGGTTATAATATAACACAATCAACTATCTCAAGAGATTTGAATTATTTAAGAGTGTCAAAAGTTAGAAACTACCTCAACGATGAATATTATACTATTAATAGAAGCTCATTTGAGGGTAAATTCATAGACCCTGAAAAATTCAAATCAAAGTTTAAGGAAAGTGTTGTATCTGTTAAAAGAGCTGGTAACATAATTGTAGTAAAAACTTTTGCAGGTGAGGCCCAGGGTGCAGCTGCAATAATTGATGGCATGAATTTTGTAGAAATTTTAGGAACAGTAGCAGGTGATGATACAGTAATTTGTATTATTGACGGGTCAGGTAATGCAGAAAAGATACTTAATTTGATGCAGGAGCAGTTTTAAAGAAAGTACCTTTTAAAAAGCTTCAAAGCCTGGCTTTAATAATTTTAAAAGAAAGGAAAAAAATGAAAGATAAAGTAGTTCTGGCATATTCAGGTGGCCTTGATACTTCAATTTCAATTAAATGGATAAAAGACAGGTATAAAATGGATGTAATAGCAGCGTTGATAGACTGCGGCCAGCCGGGTGATCTAAAAAAAGCTTACCAGAGGGCGCTTGATATTGGAGCATGTAAATCTATAATTATAGATGCAAAAAAAGAATTTATAGATAATTATATTTTTCCTTCAATAAAAGCAAATCTAAAATACGAAAAAAAATACCCTCTGGCTACTGCACTGGCAAGACCTTTAATAGTAGAAAAATTGGTGGATACAGCAAAAAAGGAGGGAGCAAAAGCTGTTGCTCACGGTTGTACCGCAAAAGGGAATGACCAGGTTCGTTTTGATGTGGGTATCAGAAGTCTGGCACCGGATTTAAAGATAATAGCTCCTCTAAGGGAGTGGGGATTATCAAGAGAAGAAGCAATTAAATATGCAGTAGAAAGCAATATTAAAATACAGGTAACAAAAAAAACCCCCTATAGTATTGATGAGAATTTATGGGGGAGAAGTATAGAATGCGGTGTGCTTGAAGACCCACGGAAGGAGCCGCCGGAAAGTATTTATCAATGGACAAAAATTACCGGTGATAAAGATAAGTCAGAATATCTAGAAATAGGATTTTTTAAAGGAGTACCTGTATCACTTAATGGTAAAAATATATCTGCTTATGAAATTATTAAAAAAATTAATAAAATAGCGGGCTCTTACGGTATTGGAAGAATTGATATGATTGAAAATAGGCTGATTGGGATAAAGTCAAGGGAAATATACGAATCCCCTGCAGCTGAGGTTATAATTGAAGCACACAGGCAACTGGAGTCGTTAATACTTGACAGGGAACTTGTTCATTATAAATATTTTATGGAGGAAAAATTATCAGAACTTGTATATTATGGATACTGGCATACTCCTCTGAGAAAATGCATAGATTCTTTTATGGAAGAGAGCCAGAAATTTGTAACAGGAACAGTAAAGATTAAAATCGGGTATAAAAATTTTAGTGTTGTTGGAAGAAAATCAAAATTTTCTCTATATGACATTAATCTTGCAACTTATGATAAAGGAGACAGTTTTGATCGCAAACATTCGGAAAGTTTTATCAGGTTATGGGGATACCCTTATGAAATTTTAAGCAAAAAAAGGGGAATTGATGGAAAATAAGATATGGAAGGGAAGGATAAAAAAGAATACGGATAAAGAAGTAGAAAATTTTACTTCTTCAATAGAATCAGATATCAGTCTTTATGGTTATGATATAAAAGGAACAGCTGCTTATTCAGCAGGACTTTATAAAATTGGGATAATTACAAAAGATGAGCTGGAAAAAATATTTTATGGCCTGAAAAAAATTAAGCTGGATATAGAAGAAGGAAAGGACATTGATATATACGAGTATGAGGATATTCACAGTCTGGTTGAGAATGAACTTGGTAAAATAATAGGTGATGCCGCTATGAAAATTCATACTGGAAGGAGCAGGAATGACCAGGTAGTCCTGGATGAAAAATTATTTTTAAAAGATATTATACCAGCTGTCCTAAGCGATTTATTAATTATGCAGGATAATATTATGAAAAAAGCACAAGATACAATAGATGTAATTATTCCTGCCTATACGCACCTGCAAAAAGCGCAGCCGGTACTTTTTTCACATTATCTTATGTCTTATTTTTATAAGTTTGACAGGGATACTGAGAATCTTTTTTATAACTTTGAAACATCTGATTCCCTGCCGGTAGGAGCTGCTGCCTGTACAGGGAGTGGATACGAACTGGACATTAAAATACTAAAAGAAATTCTTAAATTCAAAAACATTGATGAAAACAGCATGGACACAGTGGGAAGCAGGGATTTTATTATAGATTTTGTATTTACGTGCAGTAAAATAATGCTACACCTCAGCAGGTTGTGCGAGGATTTAATAATATACAACAGCAATGAATTTTCATTGATTGATATAGATGAATCATTCTGCACCGGAAGCAGTATCATGCCTCAGAAAAAAAATCCTGATGTTCTGGAATTAATAAGGGGTAAAAGCTCTCTAGTTATGGGAAATCTCATGCAATTGTTAATGATATTTAAAGGTCTACCGTCAACTTATAACCGCGATCTTCAGGAGGATAAAAAGATTTTATTCAGCGTGTACGAAGAAACAATATCCAGTGTAAATGTATTTTCAAGGTTAATTAAGAAAATAAAACTTAATAAGCTAAAAATAGAGAATTCGTTGAAAGAGGGATTTATGGAAGCTACCGATATAGCAGATTACCTTGTAAAGAAAGGTGAAAGTTTCAGGAAAGCTCATAATATTACAGGCAGCATAATAAGTTACTGTATAAATAAAAAAATATCTTTCAAGGATTTAAAACTAAAAGAGCTTAAAAAATATTCGTCCCATTTTGATAGTGATATCTATGATTATACAAATATTAACTCCTGTATATCCCATAAAAAGGTTGATTGCGGCACTGAAAAGGGGAGGGTAGTTTCGAGCATCAGTTCTGCAAAGAAAAAGGTAAGCAGTAATCAGCAAAAACTAAAGGACCTTAAAAAAAGGATACCTTCCATTGATAGTATATTTAGTTATATCGCAAAATAGCATTTATATTATTATAATCCAAAAATTAACTGCTATATCTTAGATTGTTTTAAATGAAAAAATTCACTAAAAAATTAGAATTAACTGCACCGGCAGGCGGAATGGAACAGTTAACAGCAGCGGTAAATGCTGGTGCAGATTCTGTTTATCTAGGATATAAAAAATTCGGAGCGAGAGCTTATGCGGATAATTTTGACTTGAACCAGCTAAAAAGAGCAGTAAAGTATGCCCACACTCACGGTGTAAAAATATACCTTACAATTAATACCCTTATAAAAAACAATGAAATAAGGGAATTATTGGAGTTCTTGAAGGAATATACAAATATTTGTACTGATGGGTTTATAATACAGGATTTTTGTATATATAAAATAATAAAGGACCTTTTTGATGATATACCAATACATGCAAGTACCCAGCTTAATCTTCATAATATTTATTCATTAAGGTTTATAAACCGCCTTGGAGTTAAAAGAGTTATCCCTGCAAGAGAGATGACACTGGATGAGATAGAAGAGATGTGTAAAGGGGATTTAGCAAAAATTGAAATTTTTGTTCATGGTTCCCAGTGTTATTCTTATTCAGGAAGCTGTTATTTTAGTTCATTTATAGGGGGTAGAAGTGGAAACAGGGGAAGATGTACCCAGCCCTGCAGAATGAAATACAGGATGGTAGAGGAGATAAATGGGGGAAAAAAATATATAACTGGTAAGGGATATATCTTAAGCAAGAGTGATTTATGCCTGCTGGAATTTTTACCTGAGATATCAGCAGCAGGAGTAGATGCTATAAAAATAGAAGGAAGAATGAAATCTAAAGAATATGTAGGTATTGTCACAAAGATTTATCGCAAATATATTGACCTGTACTATAACAATCCTGGAGGCTACAGAATTGACGAATATGACATTTATAAACTTACCCAGATATTCTCAAGAGAGCTGGGGGCTGGTTATATAAAAAATAAATACCCGAGGGAAATTATTTCTATAGAAAAGTCCGGAAGTATCGGTAATTTTATGGGTAGAGTTTATAAGGTAGATTATAAGGATATAAACAGAAGAAAAATAAAAAATATTTACATAAGCAGTAAATGGGAAATAAACAAGGGTGATATTATTGAAATATGGACTAAAAAAGGGAATTGCAGGATAAATATTAGAGATTTAGAAGAACTTGAAAAGAAGAATAAAAAGTACAAATACAGGATAAAAGTTGATAGAGACAATAATATACTAAAAAAAGACAGGGTATTCAAATATTTTGATAAAAAGATTGATGATGAAGCTGCTGATTTATTTAGATATGATATAAAAAAAGATACGGGAAAAGAAACAAAAACTAAAAGAAATTTTAATAGAATAAATGAAAATATTATAGAGGGATACTTGAGCAAGTTTTTAATTGGAGATAAAGAAAAAATTCCAGATAAATATGGAAAAAAATTAATAATTAAATCACGTGTTTACAGCCAGGATTTTCTGGAATTTTCCATAGAAAATGGGGCAAAAAACATAATATATTCTAATATTGAGGGATTAAAATATAAAAATAGATTAAAAAGTAATGTTATAAATTCGATAAAAAAATATAATAAAGAAAAGGGCGTAACAATCTGTGTAGATACACCGCAGATTGTCTTTGATGATAATTTTAAATCAATTAAAAACATCATAATAGATTTAATTGATGAAGGAATTAAAAGTTTCAGGGTATCCAATCCTGGTGTACTTGATTTCATGATGGAATTAAACAGGAAGAAGAAGGATATTGGTATTTACCTGAGCTCAGGTTTTAATCTATTTAATACAATAGCTATAAATTTTTTTAATGAATTGATAAATGAAGAATTAGTCTTGAAAGGAGTCGAACTTTCTCCGGAACTTAATTTAAAAGAAATTTACGGAATAGTAACGAATATACTGACAGATAACCCTGATTTATACAGTAAGAAAATTGAATTTTCAATTTTTGGCCATGGTTTTATTAAAATTATGAGTTCAAGATATAAACTTGAATTTATAGCAGACAGGAAAGAAAAAGGTAAATTCTATATGGAAGATATAAAAGGCTACAGGTTCCCTGTTGCATCGGATTATAATGGAAATATGATAATTTCTAATTCTAAAAATATATGCACTTTATTTGACCTGGATAAAATAAAGGAAAGTAAAGTAGAAAGCCTGATTGTAGACAGCATGTTCTATAGCAGGAGAGATTTTGCTAAGATACTGAAGAGTTACAGGGAAGCGTTAAACATACTTTTCAATAAGGGAATTAAGGAATACAGAAACTTCACCTCATATCTCGAAAACGATAAACTTTTTTCAAATTATTCAAAAGGGCATCTTTTTCGTGGAGTAGAGTAGAAGAAACTTTAAAAATGTTACTATTCTACTTCTATGGTAACAGTAGAACCAAAATCCAGATACTCGCCGCCTGATGGAATTTGATTTACAACATTTCCTTCATCTAATGAATCAGTGGATATTTCAACAACAAATCCCAATTCTTCAAGCTCTGTTATAGCATCTGATTTTTCCATATCTATAACATCGGGAACTTCTACGCCTAGGCTGACTTTAATTATTACTTCCAAAATTTTTTCGTAAGAAATCCCGCTAACCGGTGTATGGGAAAAGACTTTATCTATTTCTTCTTCGCTTTCCTCATATAATACATTAATATTTTCAAAACCGGCTTCATTTAATGCTGTAAGAGATTCTTCTTCAGTAAAACCTATTACATCTGGTATTTCTGCCTGAGGGTTTTCTCCTTTACTTACATATAAAGTAACTGCTGTTGATTTATAAACCATTGAATCAGGAACGGGATTCTGGCTGGTTACATTATCAATAGATTGAGTATCGCTATATTCATAAATAATTTTGCTTGCCACGAGCCCCATATTTTCAAGAAGCTCTGCTGCATCATCTACATTCATTCCTGTGAGGTCAGGCATATTAAAGGTTTTTTTACCTTTGCTTACATACAGGGTTATACTTAATTTTTCACCTTCAAGTGATTCCAGTATAGAGCCGGCTTCAGGATTTTGTTTAAAGATAATGCCATGATTATAAACATCATCAAAATCATGAATTTCTTCAACAACAAAGTTTAAATCTTCAAATAAAGTCCTTGCTTCTTCACCAGACATTCCTACAACATCAGGAACTTCAACTTTGTTGTGTATATCACAAATTTCTTTGGGCTGCTCACCCTCAACAAATATCTTCCATTTAATGATTTCTTCCGGACACCATAATGTGGGAAGGAGATTGGAATCAGTGCAAATTTGAACATCAATAAGTTCTTTATCCGGTTTTTCAAAATCAGAAACAGGTAAATTCTCAAGAGCAGAGGACATAAATTCTCTCCATATATCTGCAGGAAAAGATCCACCGACGACAACTCTGCCATTTATAGGTTCCATGGGCTTGTTTGAATCAGAATAACCCATCCATACTACAGTAACCAGTTCAGGAGTATAACCGGCAAACCAGGCATCTTTTAAATCACTTGTTGTTCCTGTTTTACCTGCTGCAGGCCTTCCTATATCAGCACCTTTACCGGTTCCGCTTTTTATAACTTTTTCTAATATACTGGTAACGTAGTATGCTTCTTCATTCTCCAGGACTCTCTTATTTCCATCGTTTTTATCAGGGTCATATTCATACAGTACATTGCCCTGCGGGTCTTCTATTTTTAAAATACATGCTGGCTGTCGGTAAACACCATCTGAAGCAAGTGTTGAGAAGATTTTACTTACGTCAAGAGGGGTTATGCCGGTTTCAAGTCCGCCAAGGACAATTGCCGGATTACTTCCAATATCATATATTTCCATTTCGTTACATAAATTTTCTACATTTTCAGCTCCAACATCCATTACAAACTGGCTGTATACGACATTTACAGAGTGTATGGTTGCATCCTCTACTGACATTTCATCAACACCAAACTTCTGATTACCATAGTTATCAACTTCCCAGTCAGGACCTTCTTCCATTTCTATAGTAATTGGTCCATTGGGGTTGTAAGTATTTTTTGACGATATACGCTGCCTTATTGATTCTATTAAAACAGGGACCTTAAATACGGAACCGGGAAGTCTTTTTCCCTGTATGGCTATATTAAATTTAGAGCTATTGTAATCTTTTCCTCCAATAAGGGCATAAATATATCCGTTATCAGGGTCAGTGCATATAAGAGAATAGGACGGCCCTATTTCTTCAGGAAAAACTTTCTTGATTGCTTTCTCTGCCTTTTCCTGCAGGTCAATGTCAAGGGTTGTATATATACGCAGTCCTCCCTTAAAAACATCATAATCCGTGAATTTTTGTTCATATAAACTGCGCTTTACATAATCAATAAAATATGGAGCAATTCTTGAATCTGTTTGCGCCATTGTGGAATCAGAACTTTCATTTACTTCAACCGGCTCGGAAAGAGCATCAATATATTCATAAGAGTCAATTAGTTCCTGCTCATACATGAGCTGCAGTACCAGATTTCTTCTTGATTCTGCCTGTTCGATGTCGTTAAATGGTGAATATATTTCAGGTGCTCTTAAAAGACCTGCTAGTAATGCAGCCTGAGGCAGTGTTAAATCGCTGGCGTTTATACCAAAATAAATTTCAGATGCTTTTTCTATACCATATGCTCCCGAACCAAAGTTTACAGTATTAAGGTACATCTCAAGAATTTTATTCTTTGTATAATGTCTTTCTATCTGTATTGCAATTAATGCTTCATTTATTTTTCTACGGAAAGTCTTTTCAGGGGTAAAATATATATTCTTAACATATTGCTGGGTTATGGTACTTGCTCCCTGCTCAAGCTCACCTGCTTTTACATCTGCTATGAAAGCTCCTATAATTCTTATATAATCCACTCCCTGGTGTTCAAAAAATCTCTTGTCTTCAATTGCTACAGTAGCATCTAATATGTATGGAGACATATTTTTAAAAGAAATAATTTCCCTGTTTTCTTCAGCATGGAACTCTGTTAGAAGACTACCGTCAATAGCGTAAACTTTGGATGTCTGGGCAACCGGTGAGGGAGTTAGCTCTTCAAGGGTGGGTAGAGTATTAATATAATAAAATGTTATAAAAATTCCGATTACTAAAATAAATGATATAAAAAATACTAGGGCTATTAAAAAAAATTTCAGGCAACCGCTTAATTTTTTACGCTTATAATTCATAAAAAAGTTTCCTATTAATAAATAAAGTAAAATTCAAATTTCCAGATCTAAAATCTATAACATATTAGGAAATTCTATATAAAATTTTATCAAATAACAATATAACTTGTAACTATAAAATAATGAAAATACATTTATTTTATTTTTTTCTAATTAAGAATTTGGATGGTGTAGAGTTCCTTTAAATAGACATAAATACAAATATTATGTTAATATTTAATCTAATTTTTTAATTATAAATTTTCTCTGGAAAGAATAGTATGGAAAAGGATCTAAAAAGGCAGCTTGATATAATAACCTCGGGAACTGAAGACATTTTAGTAAAGGAAGAACTAAAACTGTTATTAGAGAAATCAATAGATGATAATAAGCCATTAAAAGTAAAACTGGGACTGGACCCTACTGCCCCCGATATCCATCTTGGACATACTGTAGTTTTACATAAATTACGACAGTTTCAGGATATGGGACATAAAGCTATTCTGATTATAGGGGATTATACGGCAAGAATAGGGGACCCTTCAGGAAGGTCTGCATTAAGGCCCAGATTATCTGAATCCGAAATTGAAAAAAATGCAAAAACATATACAGAACAGGCCTTTAAAATCCTTATTCCGGAGAAAACAGAAATAGTTAAAAATTCTGAATGGCTTTCTAATTTACTTTTTGGTGATATATTAAATTTAACTTCAAGATTTACAGTTGCAAGAATGCTTGAAAGAGAAGATTTTAAGAAAAGATATAAAAATAATACACCTATAGCTATTATGGAATTTCTTTATCCAATAATGCAGGCATATGACTCTGTTTCTATTAAAGCTGATGTAGAACTGGGTGGAACCGACCAGAGATTTAATTTATTAATGGGGAGAGAACTGCAGAAAGAGTTAAACCAGAAACCTCAGGTTGCAATTACCATGCCTATTCTAGTAGGAACCGACGGAATTGAAAAAATGAGTAAAAGTCTGGGTAATTATATTGGAATATATGAACCGGCTAATGAGATTTTTGGAAAGATTATGTCAATACCTGATGATATAATGATTGACTACTTTAAGCTGCTAAGCGAGCTTGAACCTACTGAAATAAAAGAAATTGAAGATAATATAAAAAAAGATAGTTTAAACCCTTCACTGGCAAAGAGAAAACTTGCTAAAATAATAATAGGAAATTTATACTCTGAAAAAGAAGCTCTGAAATCTGAGGAAAATTTTGATTTGATTTTCAAGAAGAAGAAAATTCCTGAAAAAATTGAAAATTTTGTAATATACAAAAAAAATATAGAAGGCAGTAAAATAAGTATTGTAAAAATACTGAATGATTCCGGTCTTGCAGCTTCAAATAGCGATGCAAGGAGATTGATAGTACAAGGCGGTATAAAGATTAATAAAAAAATAATAAATGACCCGGGTGTTGATTTAGATTTAGATAACCTGGATAATAAGGTAATACAAAAGGGAAAAAGACATTTTAGAAAAATAGTGATAATAAAATAATCATGCATGAATACTCCATAACATGTTCTATTGTAGAGATTTTAAAAGACATAATAAAAGAACATGATATAAAAAAAGTAAAAAATATAAATTTTAAAGTAAGTCCTTTTGCTTATATAGAACCGCAATCAGTGGAATTTTATTATAGTTTCCTTACGAAAAATAATTATGCTTTAAAAAAGGCAAGTCTCAATTTTTCAAGAAATGATATAACCATGAAATGCATGTCCTGCGGGAAAGCATTCGAAACAAAAGATTTTAATTCAAGATGTATTTATTGTTCGAGTGATGATGCAAGGGTAATCAAAAATGATAATGAGGATGAAATAAAAATTGTTTCCATTGAAACTTGATTAGCTATATATGATAATTAATAATATTCATAACAAGCTTATTCTTTATGCTTAATAAATATCCTTGTATTATTAATACTGGCTTAAGATCTATTTTTTATTTTTTACTTCCTCGAATATTTCAACGGTCCATTTAGCTCCATATCCGCATACTGATGTACATCCCCAATCATGTCCTCCTGCTTTTTCAAATTTTTCTAGTTCCTGCTGGTCTACTATATAAAAGGGCCTGCCATATATTTTTCTTTGTATCTGATGGCATATGATGCTTCCATATTTATCCATGAATCTTTTATGTAATTTTCTAATCAATGGATTCAATATCCTATTTTTTTTAGAACCCCTGGGATCATTGGGGTCTTTTCCTATATCACAAATATTTCTTCCGAGCTTGAGTCCAAGAAAAAATATTCCTGCGAGATAGGCCCCGCAAATACCGTCTCCTTCCATAGCTCCCCCTGCAGCAAAACCACTCAATCCTTTAAAGAAATCATTATTATTTATGTTGTAAACATCAAGTAGTGCCTTGATTGTACATTGACCACAAACATGCAATTCGTTTTCATATTTATAAGCAAAATCATATGCTTTTTGCGCTTTAGTCTTTTTCATTGTAAGCCTCCTTCTATTGTTTTTTTTTAATATTGCTTTTATTATTACTTTTTTTTCTTATATATTTATACTTATGAAAATATTCAATTATTTTTTGTCCAATCTCGGTAGATGGATTAATACCTGAAATTTTATGTATAGCTTTTTCTATTCCTTCCTTGTCAATTAATTGCTTGAGTTTAACTGCACTAGTATCCCCGGAATAATCAAAATTATAAGCAGAGGCACAGATTTTAATAATATTTTCAGGAAATACCCCATTATCTAAACAGAGATTTAAACTGCCTATTATTCTATCAAACTTGCTGAGCTTTCTAATCGGATCGCGACCAATTCTAAATACGGTATCTTTCAACATGGGATTTCCAAAACGGGTCAGTACGTCTATTCTTATTTTTTTTTGCTGTTCCAGATTGATATCACCCGGATATTTTTTTGATAGAGCTAAGCTCGTCTCATCAAGAGCTCCATTAAATATCTTTATAATAAAATTATCTTTAAAAGAATCATGAACGTATTTATATTCTTTTATATATCCCAAATAACCGAGTGCTGCATGTCCAAGATTATATGTAAAAAATTTTCTGTCAAACTCAGCTAAATAATTATATACAGGATACATGCCCTCGATAGGTAATTGATTATTTCTTACTGCTTTACCATCATATATCAATTTATGATATGCATCAGCAACAACGAAGAGGGGATCTACCTCTTTGAGACTTTTAAATGATTGTGGAACCATTCTTGCTACTATCATTCCTACAAACCCCACATTTTTATCAGTCCATTTTTTAAGACCCGGACTTAAATTTTTATAAACAAAGTTTTTTAGCTTCCTCGGAGCATCAAAATTATTTTCGCAGAGGTATATATCTATTGGATAATGATGTGAAGCTTTCCTTTTAGCTATGCCATTGGAGATAACAGAGGATATCTCCTCCAGGTGAGTTACACCAACTGCTGTACTTATAACATCAGCATTTTCTATAGATGAAGAAACACTTTTATTATCATCTATTAATATACTCTCAATATTATCAATAATTAAGTCTGATTTATTTTTCTTATAAGCATCAAGTAATTTAAGTGGATATTGCTTTTCTTTATTAATTAAATCAACAAAATTTTTATTTGATTCTATAAAAATAATGTGATAGTTAATTTCCCAAAAAAGCTGACCCATAAAACCTCTGCCTATGTTTCCTGCACCAAATTGTATAGCATTTTTCAAGGTAACATCATCTCTCTTTTAAAATTTTTATTTTTTGAATGAAATAAAATTTTTTATATATTCATATATAATAATTAGAGATTAAATTTCTAATAAAAATAATTAAAACTAAAAAATTTTTCCTATTAAGAACTTTAAAAATCCAACCAGTGATTAACTTTAACGGTTCAGAGACCTTTGGATTGAGTTAATAGTCATGGAATCAGTAATTAAAACATCAACCATGTTTGCTCTAATAGCAGAGATTATGGCTTTATGCTTATATTTACCGTTACAAATAAGCACTTTAGTTTTTATTTTTTTAAGCTGATTATGACTTATAGCAATTTTGTTTTTTTCTAAGATTGGTATATATTTACCGTTTTCATCAAAAAAATTTATCGTTAGTTCACAGCATGCACCGCTTTTAGTTATAGTATCCATCATATTCTGGTTTAAAAGATTGAATAATTTTGACTTTGAATTAGCTACTCCTATTCCCATTATAGCGAGGTCTATATTATCCCAGTGTTTTATAATATTATTTATACTGTTCTCTTTCAGCAATGAACTTCTTAATTTTGGCTGTTCTACAATAGCAGGACAATTTAAAAAATAGCATTCTCCGTTAAGTAGAGAACCTAATTTGCTGACTATTTTATTTGGATGAGAACCTCCGACAAGGAAAGTATTACTGAAACCTCCCATAATCTGGATAATCTTTTTTTTAGGGTTTATTAATAAATTGGATATGCCGAGGTTATTTACAGTTTTTTCAATTGATGCACCGAGGTTTATGCCTATAATTTTTGCCTCATTTATCATTTCAGAAACGTAAGGTGCAGCAAATTTTCCAATATTATTCTCTGTAAAAATTTCTGATTTTGAGGACATAATTAGAACTTTCTTAAGACTTGGAAATAGCGATTTAAATTCTAATTCTTTTCTTAGTAACCTTAGTTCGTATTCGTTATAATAAATTGAGATTTTAACAATACCTTTTTTTCTTGCGTAAGAAATGAGCTGGGATACATATGACCTAGAGATACCCATTTTTAAAGCTATTTTATTCTGGCTTATATTCTTTTCATAATAAAGTATGCTTATTCTTACTGCTAATTCATTTTTATCAAGCTTCATTTTAGAATCTCTTATTATATTTACTTGTATTATAGATTTTTTTCAATTTATATTAGCATTAGATATATAAAGTGTCAATATTCACTTCTAGTAACAAAATTAATAAATATAATTAAAAAAGAAAAAAGTGATCAATATAATGAAAGATATAAAAAATTATAGCTATATTATTTTTGGTAATTCTAATGGAATAAAGTTTATATATAATTTTAATACTGAAGATTAATCTAATTATAGTCACAAAATAAAGATATTAGCTTTTTTATTAACGTATATTAAATAGAAAAGTGAAAAATATTATATGTGTCCTCTTTCTTGAAAATGAAAAATTAACAGAAGTAATTACCTCAATAAATTCAATAATTTTATTTATGATACGAATTAAGATCGGTTTTGTAGAAAAAGATATAATTGATATAAATGGCAAATATCCTTCAGCTTATGTGTCCTATTTATATTACTGGTATAAAATATTAATTGAATATGATAAAGGAGGTTGTAAATATTAAAGAAAAAAGAGATTTGCCTTTGAACTATAATATAAATCCTAAATTATAGTTACAGCACAGACAAATCTCAAAAAAAATCTATCAGAGCTAATTAAAAATGTAAAGAGGGAGGTGATTTAAAATATAAATAAAATATGATGAAGTTTTTATTATTTGCTGTTTTTAATTGAAAGGATCTATAGTCTTTGTGATCTCTGTTTCAGTTATTATATCTTTTTCGCTGGCTGGATGTGGTGTTAAAACTACAGAGGAGGCTGGAACGGAAGCACAGGAAGAACAGGTTTTTCTCGGATTGGCTGTACATGCAGTCCGTAACAGCTGGGAAGACCTTTACGTAAAGGCTTTTAAATGATACTGCCAGGAAAAAAGGGATAAAATAAACTTGGAAAGAAGAAGGTTATGAAGCCGCAATCCAGATAACCCAGGCAAAAAGATTGATCGATATGGGTATTAACGGCCTGGTTATCTCACCCTGGAACGTTGAAGCACTAACCTCGGTTATGTATTATGCAGAAGAAAAGGGTGTCCCGGTTGTCTGCACCAATACTACAGTCAACAGCAGTTATCACTTAATGTTCGTAGGATATAGTGCCAAAAGAGGCGGAACACAACTGGGTGAAAAGATCGTTGAGTACCTGGAAGATAAGTACGGGGAAGCAAAGGGAACTGTTCTTGAATTATCTTCAGGGCTTGGTACCTCTGAAGATGTTATAAGAGGCGAAGGTTTTCATGAGGTTGTTGACCAGTATGATGGCAATAAGGTAATTACCAAAATTGGTAAATCTGACCAGGAGGAGACCATTGTTCCGGCATTAAGTGTAACCAAAAACATATTTCTGGGTAGAGTCCTTATAAAAGATAAGATCCTAAAAGTCCTTGATACAAAAAAAATGCAGGAAAAGTCAAAAGAAGTACTTAAAGAACTCGGACTCCGGGTGTCTGCCGAGCAGGAAGTTAGATTCTGTTCCGGAGGAGAAAGGCAGGGTGTAGCAGTAGCACGTGCTCTGCTGTTTAAAGCAAAACTGGTTATTTTAGATGAACCAACCCGTGCTATCTCACCAACAGGGGTTAAGAAGGTAATGGACTTTATCAAGGGAATGAAAGACGAAGGTATCGCCGTTATTTTAATTTCCTATGTATTTCCAATAACTGACCGTTTTGTTATTCTTTCAAGAGGTGAGAAGATACTTGAGAAAAAACAGAAAGATACCTAGGTTGATGAATTAACAGACACTTTGCTGGACATACGTTAGATGTAGTGGCTTGTAATCTCCTTGATATTAAATTATAGTCATTTTAGGTTGTGTTTAATGGTCAGATGTTAATGGTTATAAGTAAAATTTTATTATTAAATTAAAAATATAATTACCAATAGGAGAAAAAAATGTCAAAATATATTATCACACATGATTTTGGCACTACTGGAAATAAAGCGAATCTTTATGATGAGCAGGGAAATTTATTGTATAGTGAATTTTCAGGTTATAAAACCTTTTACCAATATGTGAACTGGGCAGAAAAAAATACCGAAGATTGGTGGAAAGCTATCTGTATATCGACAAAAGAACTTATTCGTAAGAGTAATATTAATAAAAGTGAAGTAGCTGTTGTCAGTTTTAGTGCTCAAATGCAGGGGTGCCTACCGCTTAACAAAAAGGGTGAAATACTGAGGATGTCTATTATATGGGCAGACCAGAGAAGTATTAAACAGGCTCGTAAACTTGAAAAGGAATTGGGAGAAGAAAAGATATACAATATTACCGGTCATAAAATTAGTCCTAGCTATTCATTAGAAAAAATAATGTGGCTCATGGATGATGAACCAGATGTCTATAAAAATACATTTAAGTTTGTTCATGCAAAGGATTATATTGTTAGAAGACTAACAGGTAAATTTGTTACTGATTATTCTGATGCATCGGGTATGAATCTGTTTGATATTATAAAAAAGAAATGGTCTCCTGAAATATTGAAAGTAGCAAATTTAGATCCTGAAAAATTACCTGAACCACATTGCTCATTCGATGTCATTGGAGAAGTTTCTTCTTCTGTTGCAGATGAAGTTGGATTGAAAGTAAATACACCCGTAGTTATAGGAACTGGCGATGGAATAGCTGCAAGTGTAGGGGCTGGCGTAGTAAGTGAGGGGAATGCTTACAATTATATTGGCTCGTCTTCATGGATTGATCTGGTTACAAATAAGCCTATTTTAGATCCTGAACGTAAAACTTTTAACTGGGTTCATGTTGACCCGAATATGTGTATGCCCTGTGGGACCATGCAATCTGCAGGTGCTTCATATAGCTGGTTAAAAGATAATATATGTCTTCTTGAACAAAAAACAGTGGAAAATCTTGATATTAGTCCGTTCGAATTAATGGATATTTCTGTTAAGAATTCTAATCCTACAGCTAACAAACTCTTATTTTTACCTTATTTAATGGGTGAGAGAAGTCCACATTGGAATCCGAATGTAAGAGGTGCTTTTATTGGATTATCACTAAAACATAAACGAAAGGATATTATTCGTTCGGTTATGGAAGGAGTTACTTATAATCTTAAAATGATAAGTGAGATTTTTGAAAATGTTATCGATTTTTTAGATATGAGGGTAATTGGTGGGGCAAGCACCCCTATCTGGCGAAAAATAATGTCTGATATATATAATAAAAAAGTACTTAAGCCCAAAATACTGGAAGAAGCCACTTCACTTGGAGCTGCAATTGTTGGTGGAGTTGGTGTTGGCATATTCCACAGTATAGAGGTTGCTGAGAAATTAAACCCGATTACAGAAATTCAAAAACCAAACATGGATAATGTTAAAAAATATGAGTCAATGTATGCTATATTTAAAGATTCTTATAACTCACTTGTTGATGTGTACGATAAATTGGCATCATTATAATTTTTGAAATATTAAATTTATTTGGTATTAGTAATAAATATTAATTGTTGTATTTATCTTTTATTATATCTTAATTGAAAGGAAATATTATTGATGAATAATTTAATTGGTATTTTAAAGAAAGAAGGCATTGATTCAGCCTGTGGGGAAATTGGTATTAATTTTGAGAAAATTTTTCATAGTGACCTTTGTAATAATCCATATAGAGAACATGCATGGTATGTTAACAATCACCCCGAAGTAATTGTTTTTAATGCTGTTCCTGATAAGGATAAACAGGATAGACTTTTCTGGGAAGAGTTGCTCAGGATGCGTAATAAAAAAAATTTTATCATCACATATTAACACTCTGGAGACCAAAGAATTATGACGAGATTTATGAGGCACCCGAGCATGATGATATACATCCGTAACAAATTTTTGGAAATAAGTGGTACGTTGTAAATGATACTGATATGACACCTTTATTACTGCGTAGATAAGGGAATATATTACTATTTATCTAAAATTATTATTTTAAGAATTTAATATTTAAATTTAAATTTATAGTTTCTAAAAAATATAAATTTTTTTCTCTTAAAGACCAGTGTAAGTTTATTAATATAATAAATTTTTTAAAAAAGGATAAAAAATGAAGGCAATAGTATTTTATGCTCCTGGAGATATGAGGTATGAAGACAGGCCAAAGCCAGATATCGGAGATAACGATCTTATAATAAAAGTTAAAGCATGCGCAATATGTGGAACAGATTTAAGGATTTTTAATAGCGGTCATCATGGCTTAAAACCTCCACAAATTATCGGTCATGAAATTTCCGGAATAATAGAGGAAAAAGGAAAAAACGTCATGGATTTTAAATTAGATGATAGGGTTGTAGTAGACCCAATTGTGTCGTGTGGATCATGCTACTATTGTCAAAAGGGAATGACAAATTTGTGTTTAGATTTTAAAAAGAAAACAAAAGCATTTGGATATTACTATCCTGGAGGTTTTGCAGAATATATGGCAGTTCCAGATATAGCTATTAAGAGGGGTAATTTGATACGGGTTCCTGATTCCATTTCTTTTGAAGAAGCTGCAATTGCGGAACCAATGGGCTGCGCATTAAATGGCGAGCTTCTATCACGGACAGGTGATGGTGATACTGTATTAATTATTGGTGGAGGACCTATGGGCGCAATGCATGCTAGTCTGGCCAAAATACTTGGTGCAACAAAAATAATAATGTCAGAAATTTCCGATAAAAGGCTTGAGACGACAAGATATAAGAAATTTGCTGATTATTATATAAATCCAGCAAAGGAAGATTTAAGGAAATTGCTGATTGATATAACTGACGGAATTGGACCAAATGTGATAATAATTGCGGCTCCCTCAGGAAAAGCACAGGAAGAAGCGATAGAACTTGCTGCAAACAGAGCGCATATATGCTTTTTTGGCGGACTGCCGAAAGATAATAATATTATAAGTATAGATAGCAACATAGTCCATTATAAAGAATTGTTTATAAATGGTTCTTCTGGTGCTACAACAAATCAAATAAAGACCTGTATAGATCTTATGAGTAATAATATGATAGATGGTAAAAAATTTATAAGTAAAATAATAAAGCTCGAGGATTTACCAGCTATTATACCTGAAATAACCGAAGGTAATTATTTAAAAGTAGTTATAAAGCCATAGTCAAATTTTAAATGATAAGTATTTAAAAATTTTCTTACAGGAATATATAATCTATAATCTAAATTAATTTACTAATATACTATAAGTAATTTTTGAGATATATATTATTCATATATAAAGTTGTCAGAAATATTGTAATGAATTGTTGCATAATAACAAAAATACTCTGGCAGGGTGTACGTGGGTAATAGACAGGTATGTTTAATTAAAGCTCATTAAAGAGCTTAATTGCTTAAATTTAATCGTATTATAATATTTTGTCACTTTTATTAACATATGATTTATATAGTGTAATAATTCACTGTGAGTAACAAATTTAATAAAATACATTGACAAAGCAAAGAGTAACAAATATAATTTTAATATTAATAAAATTAAGATAAATCATTTTTATTCTATCAAATTATAAAAAATTATAGTTTTTTATCGAAGTTATTATAGTTATTAAAAAATCTACATATTAAAATATATTAATATAAACTCAAGAGATTTTTAATGATACAAAGTAAGTTTAAAATAAAAAGAACTGCATTAATAACTGGAGCTGCTCAGGGAATAGGTAAAGCAATAGCTCTTAAATTAATAAGAAATGGTGATTCTGTAATTATTACTGATGTAGATAGTGATAAACTTAAAAAAACCGTAGAGGAAATCAAAAAGATCAGTTCAGATTGCTCTTCATATATAGTTGATGTTTCAAAGCCTGATGAGATAAAGAAAGTTATCAATCTAATAGTTAATGACAGGGGAAGAATAGATATTCTTATAAACAATGCTGGTATAGCAGCTTTTGGAGGAATAGAGGATGTTACAAATGAAATATTAGATAAAATGATTGATGTTAATTTTAAAGGAGCTTTTTATCTATGCAGGGAAATTGCTCCTATTATGAAAAAGCAACACTACGGGAAAATTGTTAACATATCTTCAATAACTGCAAAGAGGGGCGATAATACAACTATGCCATGTTACGGTCCTTCTAAGGGAGCTTTGATAGTTCTTACAAAATCACTGGCAAAACAACTTGGTCCATTTGGAATAAATATTAATGCAGTAGCGCCTCATGCCATAGATACAAGTATAATGGAGCTATGGGATGATGAGAAAAGAGAAAAAGTTGCAAAAGCTCTACCTGTTAAAAGGATAGGGAAGCCAGATGATGTAGCATCGGCAGTTTTATTTCTAGTTTCTGATGAATCAAGTTTTATAACAGGCCATGTAATTAATGTTGATGGCGGCCATTTCATGGATTCTTAATTTAAAAATATATTATTCATATTAAAATTTTATAAAGAATTTATGATGTTTCTTACTATACCTTTTAAAAAATTATTAATAAAAAAACGATATGGAGGTGATTGTTGTATGGAAAAAATGAGATTTGCTTGTGACTTATAATATTAAAAAATATTAATCCCTGAGTCCAAACAAATCTCAATAAAAATCTACCAGAGATAATTTAGAAAGTAAAGCCAAGAAAGGAGGTTGATAAATAGGATAACAACATATTTTATTAATGGTTTTTGTAATGAAAGGATTTAAAATGAAAAAATCATTATTACGAGGAATAATTTTTATTTTAAGCATATTAATTATAGCGTCATTATCATTATATGCTTGTAAAGAAGAAACAGATGGAGGAACAGACACGGGTGCAGTAGAAGCTGATGCTGACGCAGATGCCGATGCTGATACCGGAGAAACTGTTACAATAACAATTGCAACGTTGAACAACCCGGATATGATGATTATGAAAGATTTATCTCCGAATTTTACTGATGAAACAGGTATAGAACTTGAATGGGTTGTTCTTCCCGAAAATGAATTGCGCCAGAAAGTTACCGAGGACGTAGGACTAGGTGCAGGTCAATTTGACATTGTAACAATCGGTATCATAGAGGTTAAGAACTGGGTGAACTATGAATGGATAATTTCCCTGGAGCCGTTCTTTGAAGAGATGAGTGATGATGAAAAAGCAGAGTACGATTATGCTGATGTAATAGAATCTGTAAGGGAAGGTCTTAGTGTAGATGGTACATTATATGCACTTCCTTTCTACGGAGAATCAAGCATGATTTACTACCGAAAAGACTTATTTGAAGATGCTGGTTTAACTATGCCTGAGGAACCAACATGGGATGATATTTATGATCTTGCCAAAGAACTACATGATCCTGGTATTGAACAATATGGTTTAATTCTTCGTGGTCTTCCAGGCTGGGGAGAGAACATGGCTATATTTAGTACAATGATTAATGCATTTGGTGCTAGATGGTATGATATGGAATGGAATGCCCAGTTTGATACACCTGAGATGAGAAATGCTTTTGAAATGTATTATAAGCTCATAAAAGAAGTAGCAGAACCAGGAGCAACCGGAGTAGGATTTACAGAAGGTTTAACACTTATGTCTCAGGGTAAAGGAGCTATATGGTATGATTCTACAGTTGCAGCGGGTACTCTAAACAATGAGAATGACTCGGAAGTAGCAGGAAAAATCGGTTACGCACTCGCACCTTCAGCTGCTAAAGAAAATAACGGGTGGCTGTGGGCATGGTCTCTTGCTATGGAGGCTGCAAGCGATAATCCAGATGAAGCATTTGAATTCCTTACCTGGGCAACAAGCAAGGATTATAGGGAACTTGTTGCAGAATCAGAGGGCTGGGTTTCTGTACCTTCCGGTTCAAGGGAAAGTACATACACAAATCCCAATTATATAGAAGTTGCAGACTTTGCACCGGTTGTGTTGGATTCAATTAAAGCTGTAGATTATAACCATCCAGCATTGGAGGAAACACCTTATATTGGTACACCATTCGTAGTATTTCCTGAGTGGTCTGAACTTGGTACAGAGGTTGCTCAGATAGTTGGTGCTTATATTTCTGACGATATAACTACTGATGAAGCACTTCAGCAGTGTCAGGATATAGCAAATCAGGTAGCAAAAGAAGGAGGCTATCAGGAGTAGCACTCTATCTTTGATAAAAATAATTATACGGGAGCATGGTTTTTAGCCTCAGTGTGTTCCCGTATTATAATATTATGTGTAATATTATAATATTTATATATAATTTAAAAAAAGACTGGATTAAATTAAATGAAGAAAAATATAGGAAGCAGGTTGTTAACATTACCAGCAATTATTGTAGTTTTAATTGTAACACAAATTCCGATTATAATAACTATTTATTACAGTTTATTTAGATGGAGTGTGGTAAGGCCAGACTTACCAAATAATTTTGTAGGCTTTAGTTATTATAAAGAATTATTAACAGGAGATACTTTCTGGATTGTATTAAAAAATACAATAAATATTACATTTATACCACTGGCTATATGTCTTTTACTTGGAACGTTTCTGGCATTCTTGCTGTATCGTCCTTTTCCAGGTGTAGGAATTGCACGTACACTTTTAATTTCACCTTTTTTTATCATGGATTCAGTTATAGGTGTCTTCTGGAGAAACGTAATTATGGAACCCACATATGGTCTGATTAGCCAAATCGGAAATTTTTTTGGTATCAGTTTAAAAAATCTTGAGCTACTAAGTCAGCATCCAATCCTTTTTATAAATACCCTCATTATATGGAAGTGGACCCCCTTCTTTATGCTGGTAGTCATGGCTGGCCTGCAGTCTATTCCAAATGAAGTAGTGGAAGCATCTTTAATTGATGGGGCAAGTACATGGGGAAGAATACAAAAGATAATTATTCCTATGATAATGAAATATATTACTATTAGTTTAATTTTAGGACTTATATTCATACTTAAAACATTTGGCCTTATATTCACAACTACTCTAGGAGGGCCCGGATTTAGCTCCACAAACTTTCCTTATTATGTTTATAGAAAGACATTTCTTGGATGGGATGTAGGAAGGGGCTCTGCAATTGCAGTTTTTGTTGTGATTATTTCTCTTGTGATAATTATGGCATTATTTAAATTCTTAAGAAAATCAATAGTGGAGGAAGAAATATGAGAAAGACAGTTTCACCATTAGTTAGAATATTCGTTTTTATAATAGCTATAATATATTTCTTTCCAATTTTCTGGCTTATTCTGACAGGATTTAAACAGGAAGTTGATGTTGTTAACCTTACGCTTTTTTTTAATCCAACACTCGATCAATATAAACTAATATTTAGTGGAGGATTAGCAAAGTTTTTATTGAACTCGTTATTTATCACATTTACTGCAACACTTCTTGCAATGGTAGTCGGAACACCTGCATCTTATGGAATCGTAATGATGTCAAGGATTAAAGCAGGGGGAGATAATATTTTCTTCTGGTTCATATCTACGATACTTTTACCTCCGGTTTGTGTTGTTATTCCGGTATTTGTCGTATTGAATAGTATGGATATCCTGGATAACCACTGGAGTTTGATTTTTATTTATTCCGCAATAAACATTCCGATCGTTATATGGATGATGCGTTCTTTTTTTAAGGATATTCCTATTGAATTAATAGAATCTGCAAGGATCGACGGTGCTTCCGAAACGACTGCATTTTTGAAAATTGTCTTCCCATTAGCTCGAAGCGGTTTATCAGCCACGATTCTTTTATTAATAATTTTTATCTGGAATGAGTTTTTCTTCGCTCTTAACCTTACCTATTACAGTGCTTCTACCTTACCTGTTTATGTATCGACTTTCATGACACAGGAAGGTTTATTCTGGGCAAAAATGAGCGCAATTTCGACCATAGCTATTCTTCCTCCAATAATTATTGGCTGGATTAACCAGAAACAATTAATTCGTGGAATGACTATGGGTGCTATAAAGGGGTAATAATTTTCTTAAAGTTTTTGTTCTGTATATAAGCAAATTATAAATTTATAAAATTATATAGAATTAATTACGGGGGCTAATTTTTATGAAAGGTTATCTACTTGGTATAGATATCGGAACATCAGGTGCCAAGGGAATTATAGGTGACTTAGATGGTAATATTATAAGTTCGCATACAATTTCTTATGAAGTTAGCATGCCTCATAAGTGCTGGGCTGAACACGATGCAAATAAAATATGGTGGGATAGCTTTAAGACTATTTGCAGGGAAATGATGAGAAAAGGCAATATAGAGGGTAAAGAAATTCTTGCAGTAGGATGTAGTGGACTGGGACCTTCAATGGTACCTATAGATAATAGGGGAGACCCATTAAGGCCTGCTATTCTTTATGGAATTGATACAAGATCAGATAATGAAATTAAATATTGTAATAAATTATTGGGATTAAAAAAAGTTCTTGAAACATCAGGTCAAAAATTATCTTCACAATCAGTAGGTACTAAAATATTATGGTATAAAAATAATGAGTCTGATAGATATAGTAAAACTACTAAGATACTGACAGCCAATGGATTTATAATATATAAACTTACCGGAAAGTATTCAATAGATATATGTTCAGCAATTTTTTTCTGCCCGCTTTTTAACCTTAAAATGCTTTCATGGGATTTCGAAATAAGTAAAAAAGTCGGAATATCGATTGATATATTACCTGAATTATATCATCCTTCTAAAATAGTCGGTACTGTTACCGGTAATGCAGTCAGAGATACCGGATTGGCAGAAGGAACTCCTGTTATAGCTGGTGCGGTTGACGCATTTGCTGAGGCAGTAGGGGCAAGTGCAGTTGAAGAAGGGGATATTTATCTATCCTATGCGACTACAATGACTATAATCATAAATTCATGTTCTTTAAAAATACATCCTGAGCTATGGGCCAATATGCATTATATTCCCGATATTTATACTCTAATAGGAGGTATGGCTACATCAGGTGCACTTACCAAGTGGTTTATTAAAAATTTTATAAACAGAAAAGAAAAAGAATTTATAAAAAAAGGAACCAATATATATGATTATATAATTAGTATGGCCGAGAGAGTACCGGCTGGCTCAGAAGGTCTTATTATACTTCCTTACTTCAGTGGTGAGAGAACACCAATAAATGATAATCTGGCCAGAGGAATAATTGCCGGTCTTACACTATCACATACGAGGGAACACATATACCGTGCGATTCTTGAAGGTACAGCATATAGCGTTGCTCACCATTTAGATATAATAAAAAATCTTAATATATACCCTAAAAAAATAATTTCATCAGGTGGAGGAATTGAAAATAGAGCATGGACTCAAATTGTTAGTGATGTGACCGGCTTAAAGCAGATATGTATAGGTGAAAAAGGGTATAGTGCCTCCATAGGAAATGCATATATGGCAGGCTTTGGTGCAGGGATATTCAAAGACTTTTCTGTATTAAAAGAAAAATGGGCTAATGTATCAAGAGTAATAGAACCTGATATAGAAAAACATAAAAAGTATGTGAAGTATATCAAAATTTATAAAAATCTTTATAAGAATACAAAAAGAGATATCCATAATCTGGCAAAATCATTCAAATGAATGGAAAGATTATATTATAGAAATAGTGTGAGAGAGAGCTTTGATAAAAACTATAATTTTATTTAGATAAATATGATAAATATTAGAAATTTTAACCAAATATGTAATAAAAAATATTATTTCTGGAAAGGATGGGTAGAATAGTGGTAAGAGGAATAAAATCGATTTTCAAAAATAAAAAGGAATTTTTAGAATTTAAAAAGATTCCCGTATGCAGCTATCAAAAGGATATAGATAGTGAAATAAAAGAATCCGGCTTTACCAGAAAAGAAGCAATAGACCTGCTTGAGCAAATGTATATGATCAGAGCCCTGGAAGAAATGCTGGCTGAAATAAGTGCAGGCGTCTATAAACCCCTGCCAAAATTTTCATATATAGGTCCCACACATCTTTCAATAGGGCAGGAAGCTGTTCCTTCAGGAGCAACCTATTCTATAGGTAAAGATGACCTTATAACAAGCTCTCACCGTGGCCATGGTGACGCTATGGCGAAAGGATATAATACAATAAAAAAAATGGATAAAGATGAACTTTTAGCACTATTAAAATCGCGTATTAGATATCTGGAAGCTATAGGAGAGAAGTTAAGTAGCAGCGATTCATTGGATAATTTGCAGGAAAAAGCCCTAAAAATTCATGTTTACAGAATGATTTCAGAACTTTTTGGAAGAAACCATGGTTACTGCCGTGGTGTTGGCGGAGGAATGCATATTGCTGACTTTGAAACAGGACATCTCGGCGCAAATGCAATTGTAGGAGGTCATGTACCTATTGCAGTAGGTGCTGCCATGTCATTAAGGTATAAAAAACAGGACAGTATTGTGTTATGCCTGGCAGGAGATGGCTCCTTTAGTAATGGAGTAGTTTTGGAGTCATTAAATATAGCTTCAATGAAACAGTTTAAAAATGGGCTTATGAGCAGAAAGTTTGGGGTACCAATAATATTTGGCATAGTGAATAACCAGTATGCTATGTCAGGGCAAGAAAATGGAGAAATCACAGGTATTGATTTCCTAGCACGTAGAGCTGCTGGATTTGATTTAGACATTATGCATGCGGAAGTTGTAGACGGAATGAATGTTCTGGCAGTTGCTGACTCAGTAAAAAGGGCCAGAGAAATAATAAAAGAAGGCAAGGGCCCTGTATTAATTGAATTTATGACTTACCGCTATAAGGGACACAGTCTATCTGACCCCCTGACATATAGGGATCGTGAAGAACTTAAATGCTGGAAAGAACGTGATGCAATAACAACCTATGAAGGAAAAATTACAGGAGCAAATTTTCATGAAAAACAGGAAGGAAAAATAACCCGGAAGGAAATAGAATCTTTAAAAGAAAAAGTATATAACAGAAATGAATCTATGGCTGTTTTTGCTTCAAATGCTCCTTTTCCAGAAGACGACAGTATACTTAAGCATCTTTTTTCTTTAAAAGCTGAAAAGGAAGTCCCAGAAGAATTTTCAAATCCTAAATTAGAATCCCCGGTACCTAAATATAAGAGGGATTCAAATGGAAGAATAAATTCACGTTTTGCAATAAGGGAAGCATTAGTGGAAGAAATGGCACGTGACAGCAGAGTGGTATTATATGGGGAAGATGTTGCAGATTACGGAGGAGCTTTTGGAGTAACAAATGACCTACTCAGGACTTTCGGAAGAAACAGGGTCTTTAATATTTCTATATCTGAATCAGGAATGGTCGGGTCTGCAGTAGGAATGGCCGTAACTGGGCTAAAACCGGTGATAGAGATTATGTATAATGATTTTATAATGCAGGCACTTGGTCAAATTGGCAATCAGGCAGCAAAATGGAGCTACATGTCTGGTGGCCAGATAAGTGTTCCTATGGTTATAAGGACTACAATTGGAGGTGGTAAGGGATATGCTGGGCAACATTCACAATCACTGGAAGCTCTTGTTACTCATATTCCCGGTCTAAAAGTAGTAGCTCCTTCAACACCTTATGACTTTAAAGGGTTACTTAAATCAGCAATAAGGGATTATAATCCGGTAATATTTTTCGAACAGCAATTTATTTACAATAGCATGGGAAATGTTCCGGAAGAAGAATATCTTGTTCCAATAGGAAAGGCAAATGTGCTTAAAAAAGGCAGCGATGTTACTATTATATGCTGGTCATATATGGTAGAGCAATCAATTAAAGCAGCAAAAAAATTGGAAGAAGATGGAATCTACGCAGAGGTAATAGATATAAGGACTCTTATACCACTGGACATAGATACCATAGCTAACTCGGTCAAAAAAACAGGCAGGGTAGTGGTAACTGCTCAGGAAGTTGAACAAAGTGGTTTTATGTCAGAATTGGTAACACAGATACAGGAAAAAGTATTTGACTGGCTGGATGCACCAATACAGAGACTAGGTGCTCCTAACGGCATTCCGCCTTCAGCAATGAATCTGGAAAAAATATTCTTACCTGATTCTGAGAAATTGATTAATATTATCAAAAATAATTTTTAGTAACAAAATTGTAAATTTTTATATATATAAAAAACTTTTATATTCAACAATATAAGCTTTATGTAAGAAGTCAGGAGGATAAGCATGTATGATGTAATTATGCCAAAGTTAGGGCTTACTATGGAATCAGGAACTATTGAAAAATGGCATAAGAAAGAAGGAGATAAAGTAAAAAAAGGGGATGTTCTATTTGAAGTAATGACTGATAAGGTTACACTTGAAGTTGAATCTTATTATTCCGGATATCTTAAAAAAATATTATCAAAAGAAGGAGAAGAAGTACCTGTAAAAGAAGTATTAGCTTATATTGGCGAAAAAGACGAAAAAATATCATCCATAAACAAAAAAAGCTCCAAACAAGATATAGGAAGAGAAAATGATAAAAAATTGCAGAAAATACGAACAAAAGCCAAAAAAAAAGAAAAAGTTAAAGATACATTATTAAAAGAAAAAATAAAAATATCACCGCTTGCAAGAAAACTTGCAAAAGAGATGGATGTTAATGTTGCTAGGGTTGAAGGTACTGGTCCCAGTGGGAGAATAACTAAAAAAGATATTTTAAAGTATTCCAAGGACAGTGAGGAAGAGGATAGTCGCGAGCCAGTAAGGGAAAGATTAGCAGCAGTCCAGGAACAAAAGATAAAAATAAGAACAGTATCTAATCTTAAAGGTACAAGAAAGATAATAGCTGAAAGGATGAGCTATTCAAAGTCTAGTATCCCTCACATCGTTTTAAATTCAGTAGCAAATGCTACAAGTCTTATTAAGATGAGAGAATCACTTAAAGATAAGGTATTATCCAAATATAAAATAAAAATAACCTATACAGATTTTCTACTTAAAATATGCGCAGTTGCACTCAGTGAAAACCTTGAATTGAATTCAACTCTAAAAGTCGACAATTATATTATTTATGAAGATGTAAATATGGGAGTTGCTGTTTCTTCAAAAGGGGGGCTTGTGGTTCCTACTATTTTTAATTGTGACAGTCTCGGCATACTCGAGATTTCAAAGAAAAGAAAGGAATTAGTAGAAAGAGCAAGAGATGGAAAGCTCAAGCTTGATGAAATTCAAAACGGAACATTTACCATGACCAATCTTGGCATGTTTGGAATAAGATCTTTTTCAGCTATAATAAACCCTCCCCAGTCTGCTATACTTGCAGTAGGTGAGATTTATAATGCTTCGGTATTTATTAATGATAAAATAGAAAAGAATTCATTTATTAATTTAACATTATCTTGCGACCATAGAATTATAGATGGAGAAATAGGCTCAAGATTCCTAAAAAGGGTAGTGGAACTAATAGAAAGCCCTGAGATTCTTGTTATATAATTTATGGAAGATGTTAATCTAATATATTTTCTAATTACATAAATAAGATTATCCATTTATGCTCTGGGCTGTTTAGGATCTCACTTTGCAATTTAAGTCCATTTTTTAAAAAGTTAAAATGATAATCTTATAAAAAACCTTTAAAAGAGAATTGATCCATATCCAAGGAGTAATTCCTGTTGACTTAAACTTATGCTATAGTTAAAATAATAATAAATATATATTTAAGATTACTTGATTTATAAGTTAATTTGCGCAGAAATCATAATATTTAAGGAATATTATTAGCGATAGAAATAAAAGTTAAAGTTAAAAAAAGTTTTTAAGGATTTAAGTTAAGTAAAAATACAGTATTTCAATTGCTAATGATGATTTTATAGCAAAATAAAAAGAGATTTAGTTTAAAACTCTTTTTTATATAAACAAATTATGATGTTTGCTTATTACAGCAATAATTGTTTTATATTGTATGCATTAATTTTAGGTTTCTGTTAAAGATATTTTGATAGTTTAAGATTAATTTATAAGTCGAGTAGCTAACTCGGCTTTTTTTATTTGGAAGGAAGGTTAAAAAATGGATTTATTATTAAAAATAGCTGCATTGAGCATTGCGATAGTACTTGGTTTTTTTGTTGGCTTTTTTTTCAGGAAATACATTATAGATTCAAAGCTTAGCTCAGCAGAGCAAAGAGCAAATTCTTTACTTAATAATGCTAAAAAAGAAGTTTCAAACTTAAAAAAAGAGATAATGCTTGAGGGTAAAGAGGAGGTACAGAATTTAAAAACAAACGCTGAGGATGAGATAAAAAAACAGAAATCCGAACTAAAAAAAAGAGAGGACAGGTTAATAGGCAGGGAGGATTCCATTGAGAAGAAGGCGTATTATCTGGATAAAAAAGAACAGGAAGTAAAAAAGAAAAAAGATGAAGTTGAAAGTAAAAATAAAGAATTAACTGATGTGCTAAAAAAAGAAATATTAAGACTGGAAGCTATTGCAGAGTTAACGAAAGAAGAAGCAAAAGCAATCCTTGTTAAAAAGATTGAAGATGATGCAAAATATGAATCTGCAAAGGAGTTAAGGAATATTGAATCAAAGTTTAAAGAGGAAGCAGACACAAAGGCAAAAAAAATAATCTCACAGGCAATACAGAGATGTGCCCTTGACCATGTAAGTGAGTCCACGGTATCAGTAGTAAATTTACCCAATGATGAAATGAAAGGGAGGATAATAGGAAGAGAGGGAAGGAATATCAGGATTTTTGAGAACCTTACAGGTATAAACATAATAGTTGATGATACTCCCGAAGCTGTTATACTATCTTCATTTGACCCTGTGAGAAGAGAAATTGCAAGGGTTACACTGGAAAATCTTATAATGGACGGAAGAATACACCCTGCTAAAATTGAGGAAATGTATGAAAAAGCAAGTAAAATCGTTTATGACGAAATAAAACAAGAAGGAGAGCAGGCAGTATTTGACACAGGAATATCAGAGTTAAATCCGGGATTGGTTAAGGTTCTGGGCAGGCTAAAATATAGAACAAGTTATGGGCAAAATGTTTTAATGCATTCAAAGGAAGTAGCATATGTTGCCGGAATAATTGCTTCAGAACTTGGAATGAATGTTAAAAAAGCAAAAAGAGCGGGACTTCTTCATGATATAGGTAAAGCGCTGACACATGACATTGAAGGTTCTCATGCAATAATCGGGGCGGAACTTGCAAAGAGATTAAATGAAGATGACGAGATATGCCATGCAATAAGAGCACACCACAATGAAGTTGAGGCAAATACTGTACTTGATGTTATTATACAGGCATCTGACCAGATATCAGGTGGCAGACCGGGTGCAAGAAGAGAAACACTGGAAAGTTATATAAAAAGATTAGAAACTCTGGAAAAAATTGCAACTGATTTTAAGGGAATTGAAAAAGCATATGCTATACAGGCTGGTAGAGAAATAAGGGTCATGGTTAAGCCCGAAGAAGTTAATGAAGAAATGTCTTTTGTCCTGGCAAAGGATATAGCAAAGGAAATAGAGAAGGAAATGGAGTATCCCGGCCAGATTAAAGTAACAGTTATAAGAGAGAGCAGAGCTATAGATTATGCAAAATAGTCCTGATTTAAATAAATTTCTTTCTGAATTAAATATAAAAGATTCTATTAATATCGAAGAAGATCTTGGAGATGGTTACGTAAGATTAAAAATTTCCGAAGCAGAAAGGCGGCAGGCCCTCCAGGATATAAACTGTGTTGAAGACATAATAGTAGAATTGCTGAGAAACAGCAGGGACGCAGGCAGCAAGAATATTTTTATTGGGACAAAGAAAATTGAGGACAAAAGAAGAAAAATATATCTTATAGATGACGGTAATGGCATACCTCCCAATCTACAGAGTCTTATTTTCCAGTCAAGGGTAACATCCAAACTGGAAAATGGGAAAAAAGATTCATACGGTTTTCATGGTAGGGGAATGGCATTATTTTCAATAAAATTAAATGTAGACGAAATAAGAATAGTTTTTTCCGACCGTTTCAAAGGAGCATCAATTTATGTAGATATAGACCTCTCAAAAATTACTGAAAAAAAGGATCAGTCAGTTATACCCCAGATAATTAAAATGGATGGAGATTTAAACATAATTGGAGGAGTAAACAATATAATAAAGACTATAATAGAATTTCAACTGCAAAACAGGGATATAAATTTCTATTACGGAAGCCCGACACAGATACTTTCAACAATGAGAAATATAATAAAAAAAGATGGCAGCAGTAGCAGTTATCCAAAGTTTGATAAATGGGAAAAATTAGTTAAATTCGTTAATAAAAATAATATAAAGGTAACTGAGATTCCTATTCTTACTGACAATTACAATCTAATGGAAAAGATATCCAGGAATATATTTAACATGGATATATCACAGAGGGGCATACAGAGGATTATATATAACGAGATTAACGAACTCAACCCCCTGAAAATAACAACTAATGTTAATTTTAGTGAGGAATCAGATGAATATGATGAAAATAAAACTGCTGAGAAAGAAAAGAAATTAAAACTTCATGATGAGTTAAAACTGGCGGGAAGGTTTAAAGACGGGGAGATAAAGAGTATAATTGAAACAGTAGAAGAAAAGGTCAGGGAGTTAGGCAATAAGTATTTTATTACTACAGTAAGTAATACAGAATGTAAAAAGGTAAATAATACTATTAAATTATTTATTAAACTGAAGCAAAAAGAATAATAAATTAAGATAGCAAATTAATAATATGAACGAAGACATTAAATTACTTAAAGTTTCTACAAAATCAAAACCAAACTCGGTAGCAGGTGCTATAGCAGGAATGATAAGGAGTAATAGCAGAGTCAAAATTCAAACAATAGGCGCAGGAGCATTAAATCAGGCAGTAAAAGGAATAGCAATAGCAAGGGGATTTATAGCTCCAACCGGACAGGAATTAGTATGCACGCCATATTTTAAGGATATAGAAGTTAACGGGGAAACAAAGACTGCTATTGTGCTTAATATTGAGTCCAGATAATTATTTATTAATGGTCGCCATCAAAACAAATCTTTTAAATTGGCTTATATCACTTTTATATTAATACCATTCTGATTATGAAAATATATATTGAAACATTTGGATGCCAGATGAACGAAAGTGATTCTGAGAGAATACTTTATCTTCTTGAAAAAGAAGGTTACAGGAGAACATACGATATTGAAGAATCCGATATTATTGTAGTTAACACCTGCACAGTAAGAGAAAAAGCAAAAAATAAATTATATGGCCATATAGGTAATTTTAAGAGATTAAAAGAAAAAAACAGGGATATTTTAATATGCATAGGTGGATGTGCTTCACAGGATTTAAAGGAAAATATAATTAATGATTTTCCTTATGTAGATATAGTATTTGGAACACATAATATACCGGAACTTCCAGAACTCATAAAGAAAAGGATTTCAAATGGTAAGAGTGTATGCTCTATTAAAAAAAATGGCTTTGACCCGTATATTTTTAAGGTTAAAAGGAATTATAGCTTTAAAGCATCTATACCTATAATAATAGGATGCAATAATAATTGTTCATACTGCATAGTACCAAGGGTGAGGGGAAAGGAAAAGTCCATAGAACCCCGTAAGATTATAAATAACATTAAAGATCTCGTGTCCCAGGGGGTGATTGAAATAACACTTCTGGGACAGAATGTAAATTCTTACGGTAAAAACCTTAATGAGCCTTGTAATTTTTCTGAACTTCTTGAAAGAGTTTCAGATATAGAAGGACTGGAAAGAATAAGATTTATGACTTCAAATCCAATGGATTTTTCTAAAAATATAATAAATATCATAAAAAATAGAAAAAATATAGCAAAACATATCCACCTTCCATTCCAGTCAGGCTCCAACAGGATTTTAAAAAAAATGAGAAGGAAATACACCCGTGAAAATTATCTTGATATTATAGATAGCATAAAAAAAGATATTCCCGAATGTTTAATAACTACTGATATAATAGTCGGCTTTCCAGGAGAGGATAGAAAAGATTTCCTTAAAACTATTGATGTTATAAAGAAAGTAAGGTTTAGCAGAGCATTTACATTCATTTATTCTCCAAGAAGGGGGACACTGGCAGCAAAAATGGATGATTACATACCACACAAAGAAAAAAGGAAATGGTTCAATGAATTAGTTGATAAACAGAATAAAATTTCTTATGAAGAAAATAATAAATTTATTGGTAAAAAGTCTAAAGTATTAGTTGAAGGTATCAGTGCAAAAGATCCTAGCATACTTGGGGGAAGAATGGAAAATAATATTATTGTAAATTTTAAGGGAACAAAAAATTTAGTAGGGAAATTAGTTAACGTTAAAATAACAGAAGCAAAAACATTTTACCTTAAAGGAGAGGTAAATATCAAGAATAAAAGGGAAATATTATAAATGAATGACTTACTGGAATTTAATAATTACAAAATAAGCGAATCTTCAATAAATAATATAAAAAAATATCTTATGGAAAATGAAATAGACCTGGGAACATTAACAAAAAATCTTAGAAAATCCAAAAAATTAATAGTCATATGCGGCCCAACATGTACAGGTAAAAGTAAAATAGGATTAATTTTATCAAAACTTTTTGACACAGACATAGTGTCAATGGATTCAATTCAAGTTTACAGAGGTATGGATATAGGAACAGATAAACTTGATGCGGAAAAATATAATAAAAAACAATATATGGCCAATATATTTGAACCCGAACATGATTTAAGCGTAGTGGAGTTTAAGAATATTTGTGATGATATAATTAAACAAAAATTTTTTTCAGTTGATAAAACTCCCCTTATGGTAGGAGGTTCAGGACTATATATAAGAAGCGTCATTAACGGAATTGATAATGTACCTGATAAAAATAAAGATATAAGAAAAAAAATAAAAGATGGCATTAAAAAAGATGGCTTAAGGAAATATTACTTAAGATTAAAAAAACTGGATAAAGAATATGCAAATAAAATAAGTGAAAATGACCAGAGGAGAATAGTTAGAGCACTTGAAGTTTACGAGCTTACAGGTATGTGTTTTTCAGGCATGCAGAAGAGATGGAAAAATAAAAATACTTTTTATGATTCAATATTAATTGGTATAAAAATTAAAAGGGATATTCTTTACAGGCGTATTGAAAATAGAGTGGATAAAATGTTTGAAAAAGGACTGCTAAAGGAGGTAAAAAAATTGGTTGATAAAGGATATAAAGATTGCCGGAGCATTACTCAGGCAGTAGGTTATAAAGAAGTTTTAGAATATTTAAGAGGAGAATTAACTATTGAAGAATGTGTAAATAAAGTTAAAAGAAATACCAGAAGATTGGCAAAAAAACAACTGACCTGGTTTAACTCTGAATCAAAAATTAATTGGATAAGGTTAGATAATTATGATAACATTTTTAACTTAATCAGGGATATTTTTATTATAATAGAAAGAAATTAAGAAATGAGAAAAATTAAGTTTTCAAAATTAAATGGTCAGGGCAACGATTTCATACTAATAGATTCCACTATGGAATTAATAAACCTTTCAAAAAAGCAAATTGTTGAGATGTGTAACAGGAATTTTGGTATAGGTGCAGACGGTTTAATAATCGTAAAAAATTCAGATAATTATAATTTAAAAATGGATTATTACAATAGAGATGGTTCAATTTCAGAAATGTGCGGAAATGGGATAAGATGCATGGCAAGATTTGCCTATGAAAAAAAACTCATAGGAAGTGAGAGTATAGAAATAGAAACCCTTGCAGGGATAAAGAAAATTTTTTTAAATGTTAAAAATAACAAAGTCCGGGATATAAAAGTAAATATGGGCATACCTGAATTCAAACCCGGGGATATACCTGTAAATATAGAAGGCATGGAAGAAATTTTTAATTATAAAATAAATATAAATTCAAAAGATTTTTATATAAACTGTATTTCCATAGGTAATCCTCATTGTGTGATTTTCCTTGATAAAAATGAGGACCTCAGTAGTTTCCCAGTTAGAAAATGGGGACCTATTATAGAGAATCATAAATTTTTTCCTAATAATATTAATGTTGAATTTGTAAAAGTTGAAAGTAAAAACATGATAAATATGAGAGTATGGGAAAGGGGAGTAGGGGAAACACTTGCCTGCGGTACTGGCTCGTGTGCTGCTGGAGTTTGCGCAATTAAATTAAAAAAAATAAAAGTTAGTAATCTAACAGTAATTTTAAAAGGCGGAAATCTAAATGTTATATGGAACCCTGATGACTTAAATGTTTACCTTGAGGGCAGAGTAAGTTATAAATTTGACGGAATATATTTTTTATAATAAATATCTTACATTTATTAATAAATTTTAACCATAAAAAAGGATATTAAAATGAACTTTGAAGAATCTGATAGATTGAAATCGTTACCTCCGTACCTTTTTGCCGAGATTGATAAGATTATAAATAAAAAGAGGGAAGAAGGCATGGATGTAATAAATCTTGGCATAGGAGACCCTGATATACCCACTCCAGAAGGAGTTGTGGATGTCTTATGCAAAGAGGCCGGCAATCCTGAGAATCATAGATACCCTTCAAGCTATGGTTTAAAAATTTTCAAAGAATCAGTAGCAAAGTTTTATTATGAAAGATTTAATGTAGATCTTAATCCAGATAAGGAAGTAATACCTCTTATGGGTTCAAAAGAGGGCATATCTACCGTAGCATATACATTTATAAACCCCGGGGATTATGCAATAATAACAGATCCTTCATATCTGGTATACAGGATAGGTACAATCTTTGCAGGAGCTGTGCCATATGCTATTCCATTAAAGAAAGAGAACAGTTACCTTTTTGATTTAAATAATATAGGCAGGGATATAGTTGATAAAGCAAAGGTGATATATTTTAATTATCCCAATAATCCAACCTCGGCAACCTGTGATATTAACTTTTTTAAAGAAGTTGCTTCCTTTGCAGAAAAAAATAATATAATAGTCTGCCACGACAATGCATACTCGGATACCTATATGGGCGGTGAAAAACCTATGAGTTTCTTAAACGCTGATGTTTCAAAAAACACAGGGATAGAATTAAACTCACTTTCAAAGACATTTAATATGACAGGATGGAGGATAGGATATGCAGTAGGAAACCATGAAATGATAGAAAGCATTGGTAAATATAAGACCAATGTTGATTCGGGTGTGTTTAATGCAGTCCAGTACGCTGCTGCTAAAGCGCTTGATAATTATAAAAAATATGCAGAACATAATAATGAGATTTACGATAGAAGAAGGAAAATGGTTAAAAAAGCACTTGATGATATGGGAATTTATTATTACGATTCAAATGCTACCATATATGTGTGGGCTAGTGTCCCGTATGGATATACATCCGGGTCATTTTCAAAGATGTTGCTTGAAAAAGCAAATGTGGTAGTAACACCTGGAAGTGAATTTGGAAAATTTGGAGAAGGTTTCTTTAGAATATCGCTTACTATAAGCGATGGAAGATTAAAAGAAGCTTTAGATAGAATGGGGATTATTTTATAATATTAAAAAATTATTTTATATATTATGACTTTTATTAAACATCGTTTTTATTACATATGATTAAAGAGAAAGTTCTTTTAATCTTTACCAATTTTGATAGATTTAAAAAAGATATTAATGGAAAGCCAGCCAGATATGAGGATTTAAATGAAAATGCAGAAGAATTAAAAAATCTTGCTATAAGTGCTGGCGCTGACGTTAAGGATGTCCTTCATTGGAAGGATAGAAAGCCGAATCCCAGATACTTTATTGGTACCGGCAAACTTGAGGAAGCTAAAAGTATTGTAAACGATAAAAAAATAGAACTTGTCATTTTTGACGATGAAATAACACCCACACAGCAGAGAAACCTTCAGCATAAACTTGATACCAAAGTTATTGATAGAACTGCTCTTATCCTTGATATTTTTGCACAGAGGGCACACAGCAGGGAAGGTAAACTTCAGGTTGAGTTAGCTCAATTAAATTACCTTCTGCCAAGATTAATAGGGAAGGGGATAGAGTTATCAAGATTAGGCGGAGGAATTGGAACAAGGGGTCCCGGTGAAACAAAACTTGAAGTGGACAGAAGAAAAATCAGGAAAAGGATAAGCCAGCTTGAAAAGAAAATAAATAAGATAGGTATTCAGAGAAATATACAGAGAAAAAAAAGAGAGGAAAGAAATGTTTTAAGCATAGCACTTGTAGGATACACGAATAGTGGAAAGACAACTTTACTCAATTCAACTACCAAATCTAATGCTTATGTGGAAAATCGTCTCTTTTCAACTCTTGATTCAACTACCAGAAAGATAAAAATACATTCAGGCCCCGAAGTCTTAATATCCGACACTGTTGGTTTTATAGAGAAGCTGCCACATCAATTAGTTGCTTCATTTAAATCAACCCTTGAAGAAGTTAAAAAATCAAATATTCTGCTTCTTATTGTTGACATTACCAAGCCCGATTATGAATGTGATATTTCAAGCGTAAAAGAAGTTTTAAGAGAAATCAATGCAGAAGATAAGCCCATTATAATGGTTTTTAATAAGATAGATAAAATAAGCTCCGAAAAGCTAAAAAGTGTAAAATTTAGATATAAAGACGTGGTATTTATTTCTGCTCTAAAAAAGACTGGTTTTTCCTTTTTATATTCTAAGATAAGAGAAAGAATTGAAAAAAATTATGTAAATATCGATGTAAAGGTACCCTATAATGATAATAAAACAATGTCTTTTATTTATAATAACTGCAATATCTTAAAAAGGACAGATAAAGAAGATAGCGCAATTTTTGATTTGAATATAAGCTTAAAAAACTGTTCTTTTCTTTCAAGATATATATATAGAAAAAAATGATAAAAAAGAGGCAGTAGCAAACCAAGAACTAAAAATATTTCCTTATTACACCTATAACTTTTCCAAGTATTTTAACATCTTTTGCTATTATAGGTTCCATATAATCATTTTCAGGCATCAACTTTATCTTTTTATCAACCTTAAAAAATCTTTTTACTGTTGCCTCGTCTTCAAGAAGAGCTACTATTATTTCCCCGTTTATAGCATTCTCCTGCTTTCTTACAACAATATAGTCCCTGTCCAATATTCCGGCATTAACCATACTGTCTCCTCTTACATGAAGAATAAAAACCTCTCTTTTCCCATTTACAAAATCTAATGTAAGAGGGAAATAATCTTCTATATTTTCCTCTGCCAGTATTGGTCTGCCTGCTGCTATTCTTCCAACAACGGGAACATATACAATATTATTAATACCGGATTCATGTGTTTCATCTTCCTGCCTGACAAGTACAGAAATAGCCCGCGGTTTTGATTGACTTCTTTTAAGATAGCCCTTTTCTTCAAGTTTTCTTAAATGTGAATGGACTGTAGCTGAAGAGCTTAGATTAACGGCCTTGGCTATTTCTCTAACAGATGGCGGATATCCGGATTCTTTTATTTTCTTATTAATAAACTTTAAAATTTTTTCCTGTCTGGACCCTATATTTTTATTCATAGTTATCTATATAATTATAATCCATTTATAATATTTTTTTTATTATAACAAAAATATGGATATAAAACAAACATAAGTTCGCCCTTAATAAATCTATTTATATCTAATACTGCATATACATTTTCAATAATTCATTAACTATTTAAAATCCCTTTTTAGTCATCTTCTTTTTTTATCCAGGTCATCATCTTCCTCAGATCTTTTCCCACTTTTTCTATAAGATGTTTTTCTTCCTTTTTCTTAATAGCATTGTATACAGGTCTACCGGCTTTGTTTTCAAGTATCCACTCCCGTGCAAAAGCACCGCTCTGTATATCAGCAAGTATTTTTTTCATATTTTTTCTTGTCTCTTTAGTAATAATTTCTTTTCCTTTTACCATATCACCATATTCAGCAGTATCGCTTATAGAGTATCTCATCCAAGATATGCCACCCTCATATATCAAATCAACTATAAGCTTTAATTCACTTAAAACCTCAAAATAGGCTATCTCAGGCTGATATCCTGCTTCAACAAGCGTATCAAAACCTGCCCTGACAAGTTCAGTAGTGCCACCACATAATACTGCCTGCTCACCGAAAAGGTCTGTTTCCGTCTCCTCTTTAAAAGTAGTGGTAATTATACCAACTCTTCCGGCACCAAGCGCTTTGGCATAAGCAAGACAATAATCTTTTGCTTTTTTTGAATAGTCCTGGTAAACCGCAATAATTACAGGAACACCGCTGTCCTTCTCATACATCCTTCTTACAATGTGGCCCGGGCCCTTTGGTGCAATCATTATAACATCAATATCTTCACGTGGAATAATCTGATTAAAATGAATATTAAAACCATGAGCAAAGCAGAGTACATTTCCTTTCTCAAGGTTAGGCTCTATATATTTGTAGTAAATATCTTTCTGCAATGTATCAGGAACAAGAATCATTACTATATCAGCAATTTTTGATGCCTCATCAGCAGTATAAACCTTGAATCCTTTTTCTTTTGCTGAATTCCATGGCTTGCTGTTCTTAACTTCACCAACTACTACATCCATTCCGCTATCCCTCAAGTTCTGGGCATGTGCATGACCCTGACTTCCATAACCAATTATGGCAATCTTTTTCCCTTTAAGTACATTTATATCAATGTCTCTATCGTAATGTATTTCTGCCATCTTTCCTCCTTATAAAATATTTATAATTGTAGTAGTCAGTAGGGGACTACAAAAAGATAATACAGTAGTTATTCTAACAAATAATAAAAAAAAAGTTATATAAAATTTAAATTATTATAAAATAAATAAAATATTTTTTTCCTATTGACACAAACATATGTTCGTAGTAACATATTAGCGAACAAGTGTTTGTATCACAGTTAAATTTTTAATAATACTATTTTTAATTAGAAAGCAAATAGGTAAAATTGATAATATTAAAAAATAAAATAAAAAAAATCTTTCTTTACACTCTAATAATAATTGTTTCATTTCTTGTCCTTTCAGCGATATATTTTAATAGATATAAATTTGAAGGAGTCAATATAGTAAAATACACTATGGTAATCCTTGATAAAGGCACAAGCATCGAAGCGATTGCTGATGAATACACTGATGAAAAGAATAAAACTAAATTTGTAAGTGAAATAAAGAGAATCAACAATTTAGATTCTTGTGATTATATACCTGGAAATTCTACTTTAATTATTCCTATAATTGAATCTGAATAGTATAATTTATTAATATTCTAAATTTTAAAAGGATATAATTTCTATAAAAACTAACTCTATTTTTACTTTATTATAAAAATAATGATTAAGTTAAAAATAAAATTAATTGACAAGTCGCTTCCTTTACCTAAATATGCACATAAAAGTGATGCCGGGATAGATATTTACAGTTCTATCGATTGTGAATTAAAACCCTTTGAAAGAAAAAAAATACCAACAGGCATTAAAGTATCAATACCTGAAGGTTACGCAGGATTTATTCAACCACGGTCAGGTTTAGCTTTTAAAAATGGTATAGGCATTGTTAATACACCAGGATTAATTGATTCAGGATACAGGGGTGAGATTTGTGTTATTTTAATAAATTATGACTCTGTTAATAATTTCCATTTAAAAAAAGGTGATAAAATATGCCAGATGGTTATTAAAAGAATTGAGAAAGTTGATATAGAAATAGTTGATAAACTTGATAAAACTGACAGGGGAGAAGGAGGATTCGGCAGCAGCGGCCAATAGAAGTATATTCATATCATTCATTTAGAATGATTAATATTGAAAAATAATTGATTAAAAAGATTAAAGTTATATTAAATATATAACTTCCGATAATATACATTATGTAAACTTTTGTAAATATAACTAAATTCTAATGTTTTCATATAAAAAAAGTTAAGATTACCCTTAGAGAATAAGTCTTTTTTGAATAATTTTTATAAATAATTGAATCCCTCCCCTATCTAAACATGTTCAGAATTATTTATAAAAAATAAAAATAAAAAAAAATTTATAAAAAATTATTTCTTAATTATTCTTGCAGGACAACCTGCAGCCATGCAGTTATCAGGAATAGAATCAAGAACAACAGAATTTGCTCCTATTGTTGAATTATTACCAATCTTTATTGGTCCTGCAATAGTAACATTTGAATAAATAATAACATTATCACCTATAACAGGATAACCAGGATCACCGTGATGGAAAATTGAATGCCCTACACCACCAAGAACAACATTAGAAAAAATACTTACGTTTTTCCCAATCCTTACACCTCTTCCTATAATAACTCCAGAAGAATGCCATATCCTTAATCCAGAGCCAATTTTAGCACCCGGGTCTAATTCTACTCCATTCAAGAAAAAATTTACTCTACATAAGATTTCTGCAAGTAACATTAATCTAATTTTATAGAGTAAACGATAAAACCTGTAAAATATAAGGGCCTGGACACCTGGCTTAACCAGTATTATTCTTATCGCACCCAATACAGTAGGTTTCCCTTTTATTGTGCCGTATTTACTGAATAATCTTCTTATATCACCTTTTAAGCTACCGCTATCCTTTTTTATTCTACTTTTTTTTATATTTTTTTTATTCATGAATTATTTATTATCTTTTTAATGATTTAAAAATTTAGATTTTATAAAAAAATTAACGGGAGAAAACAAATGAAAAAAGTTAAACTTATATATATAGTATTTAAAATACAATTTCTAATATTATATCCTGAATCTTTAAAAGAGATTACTTATTTATATATTTAAACAGTAAGCTGTGATAATCTTTCTTGTAAAACAATTTTATGTTAATTTCCGGATATAATTCTCTTAATTTTTTTATCTTGTAATTTTTCTTTGTTACTAGTTTCTGATTAAGTGTTGTAAGCTCTATATAAATATCCATGTCATTAAGATAAAAATCAGGAGTAAAACTTAAACCAGGATTACCTTCCCTATCAACTTCAAGTACAAATGTCCTTGGTTCATACTCCCATCTTATCTTATAGAAATCCAGTATTTTACTAAATTCTCTTTCGCTTGTATGAGCAAACTTTATTTCTTTACTATCTGTAACTTCTTTTAAATTTAATGCACTTTTTTCCATAATTATAATTAAACCCCCAGCTATATCATTTGCCTTTTTCTCTGTAAAACAAATCGTTTTCTATTATTTCTCCCCCTCTATTTTTTCTAAATAAATATTTTTCTATATCTCCACTTAAATCTGAATATACTTTTCCCAGAGCAATACCAAAAACTCCCTGACCGCTTCTTAAAGTATCTATTATTTCATTATCAGAATTACATGCGTAAATAGTATTTCCATCTGATATTAAAGTTAGTTTTAGCAGACTATTACTTCCATTAAATCCGTCGTATTCATCAAGATATTTCTTTGTTTTTCTAAGTTTCTGCAGGCTTATACCCGCTTCAAGTAATTTCTTAATAACTTTGAGCTTCATAAGATCATTAAAGCTATACATTCTCCTGCTTCCATACCCCTCTGCTTCACTAGCAGATGGTTTTATGAAATCTGTACGGTCATAATAATCAAGCTGTTTGTAAGTAATGCCGATTATTTTACATGCTTCACTGGAGCCATATATTTTTTTTATTACATAATCTTTCATTTTACCTGTATATTAGTTCTAATTATTAAAAGCTTACCTTACTGTAATTATAATTACATCCGTGTAATTACATCAATGTAATTTTAAAATTTAAAAAGAGTAAAGTCAACATAAAAATATTTAGAAAATAACAATTTTAAGGAATTTATAAAGAAATAATTTAGAGAAGTTAATAAAGAATTTTTTAATGTAAAGAAAATTTATAAAATATTCAGAATAGTTATAAATTAATTATAAATAAAAAAAATAAATAAGAATTTAGCAGTTTTTATTTTTTATTAAAATCTTCTGGTTTTACGTGATTTAGAAATTTTTTAAACTTCTTTACTTCTTCATCTATTGATTGTATCTCAAGACCACCTGATTCAAGGACATGCTCTGCAGCAAAAATATCACATTTAATTCTAACAGCAGTGGCAATTGCATCGGATGGCCTGGAATCAACTCTTATAATCTTTTCATCCGTATTTTTTAAATTTATTATTGCATAGAAAGTATTATCTCTGATATCAGTTATCTCAATATTATCAATGCTAATTTTTAGATTATTGATAATGTTAATTATTAAATCATGAGTCATCGGACGCGGTGTTTTTATATTTGACATCTCAAGTGCTATAGAAGAAGCTTCATATGGCCCTATCCAGATAGGTAAATACCTGTTACCTCTCTCCTCTTTTAAAAGAAGTATTGGCTTTTGTGAGGGCATTTCTATTCTTACACCTTCAAGCTTCATTTTTATTAAATTATTATTTTTTTTATTTTTCATTTTCTAATTCTCTAATTCTCTGAAGGAAAATTTAATATTAAATTTAATTATATAATACATATCAATTAAAAAATAACACCCGTTTTTTTATATATTATATGTTATAACTTTGGAATATCTTAAATCAAGTTATTACAGGAAATTAATTAAAAATATTAATTAATCAAGATGCTTATACATTTGAACTGCTTTTTAATGATTCTACATCTTTTTTTACAGTATCTAACTTTAATTCATATACTGAACTTATATTTCTAAATTTTTGCTTATAATCAAGGCCATAACCTACTATATACTTCTCACCTATTTTAAATCCTATATATCTTATATGTATATCTGATATTCTCCTTATGTCCCTGTCAAGAAGAGTGCATAATTCGATACTTTTGGGAAGCCTTGACCTTAAATTTCTTAAAAGGTAACTTATAGTGAGCCCTGTATCAATAATATCTTCAACTATCAATACGTCCTTGCCTTCTATTGATTCATCAAGGTCTTTTGTAATTCTAACCACGCCTGTTGATGTATCATCAATTCCGTATTTAGATATACTTATAAAATCAATACTTAAAGGAAGGTCAATCTGCTTGATTAAGTCAGATAAAAAAATGACCCCTCCCCTTAAAACACTAATAAGGAGCAGGTCTTTATTTTTATAATCTGCAGTTATGTCTCTTCCCAGATCGGAAACCCTTTTTCTAATATCCTCGCTACTAAATAATTCCTTACCCAGTATATTATTTTTTATAAGTTCTTTTTCAGTATTTTTGTTCAAGATAAAATTAATATAATTAAATTTATATTATTAATATGAAAGTTTTCCTTCGCTCTGAACAATTGCTACCCAGGTTGAGCCCCTGTTAAATAATACTATATTACCTTCGCCGTCCCTGAATAAAAACGGGTCAAAGACAGAGTTTCTCTCCCAGGTTCCCTCTATTACATTTCCATCCATAAAGAAAAATGCCTTACTATTGTCACTTGTTCCAGTTGTCCTCACAACCATATGGCCGTACTGGTCAATGGGCCCATCTATATTGGTTATCATTACAATAACGTTATTTACTGCAATTTGATTACCTGTCTCATAATCTTTATGAGGAGTTCCTGCTATGTATTTTAGGTATTCATTACTTTCTCTATCATAACTGAAATCAACTCTATAGTTTTCATAAGAGAAATCTATAGTCACATCTGTAATATCGCCTTTCTCAGAATCAACAGCATCTATCTTAAATCTCAAAGGAGATTGCCCACCTTCAAGAGAGTATCCATAACCAGATGCATCCTCTTTAATCCCCACAGTAGACATAAATGCGGTGTGTTCTGTAATATTACTCCTGCTGGTATCTCTCCATCCTGAGTCCGTATATGGTACATAGGCATCGCTGTTTGCATCAAGAACGTCCATATCCATTGTCTTTATAACATCATATGCTTCAGGATAAGTTCCCCAGAATATATATATCGGGTCAAAACTTCTGGCTATTTCGGCATAATATATTCTTGCACTTCTTACAGGACCTATAATTTCGGCATCATTAGAGGAATAAACAGCTACATACCTGGTTACGCCTCCCTCGTCTACAACCTCAAAAACTATATCAGCATAAATAAGCCCTGATTGTGGTCTTGAATCCGGGCTGTTTTCAACCATTATTGCTAAAGGCCTGCTGTCGCTTACCGTATCAGAAATTCCCAGACCGCTTAAAATGTTAATATTACCTGTTATCTCCACTCCGTTAACACTATCTTCTCCATCTTCTACCGTTGTTCCTTTCCCTCCTTCGTCATCATTTTCTTTATCTACACCTTCTCCATTATCTGAAATACCCGGCTCAATCTCATCACTGGTTTTATTTCCACAACCGGAAAGACCTGTAATAAGAATAACTGAAATAATTAAAAGCACTGTTACAGTAATTAATAAAAAACTATTTGTTTTATTCTTTTTAAAACTCAATTTGATTTACCTCCACTTTTTCATAAAAATCTTTTTGGTAATAAATTTTTAACTATTATAGTTATAATAATCAAAAAATAAAATACCATCAATAATATTATTACAAAAACTGTTTGCTTGTAATTCGAAGTAGATAATTCCTGATGTATATATCCATCACCTACACTTTCATGCGATACTAAATTAATCTCTTCTGATTTTTTACCGTTTATAAATATATTTGTTGAACCAAGTATTTCATTTTTTTCTAAAGGAAGATTTATATTGTTATTTATATTATTTTCAAGATCAAGTTTATCACTGCTTTTATCTATAAGACTTACATAGTCTCTTTCAGGGTAAAGGTCTACATCTAATTGTGTCTGTTCGCCAATTCTTAAAGATGTAGCCGGCTCTTTTGAATCAACAATTTTTACATATTCCAGATTATTATATGCCCAGTCCAGCAACCTGGATATATCTCTATCCCTTTCTTTAATAGATTTGCTATTAAGTACCACAGTTATAAGTTCAAGATCATTCTTATCAGAATAAATTGCCATGCAGAAACCTGCATTACTGGTATGTCCTGTCTTTATACCTTTTATATAACTATATCCAAGAAGATCATTTGTGTTTGTAATTTCAATTTCTCTTTCATTTATCTTAATTGTGTCTTTCTGAGTATTAACTATTTCAAAGAAAAGGTAATTTTTTATGCAATACGAAGCAATTCTTGCCATATCCAGTGCTGTTGACTTATGCAATGGGAATTCATCATCCAGACCGTTTGGATTCTCAAAAAATGAATCCTCAGCACCTATCTCCCCTGCTTTCATATTCATTAATTCTATAAAATCTTCTAAATCGTTCGAAACATATTCCCCAATTGCAATTGCTGCATTGTTATGTGAACTTATAAGAGCAGCTTTAATAAGGTCAATCAAGCTTATTTTGTCACCAGTTATGAATGTAAAAGAAGAATGATTCCTTCCAGATGCATTTTCTGGAATTTCAATAATTTCTTCCATGTTATCAATATTCTCAATAGCAACAATTGATGAGAGCATTTTTGTTAAGCTGGCAGGATAGATCTGACTTGATGAATTCTTCTCCCATAGTATTTCTCCTGTTTCATAATTAATAACAACAGCAGACTCTGCAGTTATATCTATAGCAGCATCATATTTTGCAGTACCAGAACTACAGTAGATATCATCAGGATTAAAAAGGATAAAAAAGGAATTAAGTAAGAAGAAAATTAAAAATAATAAGAATATATTATATATTCTTATTATTCTCCTTTTTGAAGTCGAAGAATTCCTATTTATCATTTGTGTTTTTCCAGAAACTTCCTATTCCCTTTTTTTATTAAAATTTCTTGAAAATCGCAAAGCATGATTTCAAGTTTATTTGCAGTCCTTAATGCCCTTAAACGTTCCTCTTTCTTGCTTGACATAAGAAGCGGTAGTATAATTTGCTGGATAAATGCTGAAGACCGGCTGGCAAAATTCTCAAACAACTTTAAATGTTTAACATGAATACCATATTTTGAGAGATTGCTTACAATATTTAAAATTTCTATATCGCCTGTATTTATTATATATTTACCTTTTTCTTCTTTCCATTCAACAATCTCATTTTCTATTAACTCGTTTATATATGATTGTGATAATTTAAATTTCTTCCTTAGCTCCGAAATGGAAAAAATTAACGGTTCATGATCTGTTTTAAATTTTCCTCCCAGCTTAAGCTGGATATTTTCTATAGGCCGGCTGTCTTCACTAATGAATTTCTTATATCCTCTTGACTTTAATTTCTCCTTAATAACTTCAAGAGGCATATAAAAATCCCTCTGCATTTTTAAGATAAAATTTATTTTTTCTATATCCTCTTTAAAATAGGTTCTGTACTTATTTGATGATCTCTTTGGAGACATAAGTCCTTCAGATTCAAGAAATCTAAGTTTACTGCTGCTTAGATCAGGATATAATTTTTTTAAATTTTTAACTACCTTACTTATTGTAAGATATTTTTTTTCTGGAGTTTTTTTTGAATTCTTTTTGCTCATATAATCCTTTAATTTTTATTTAAAAACGCTATCCAGAATTGAAAAATAAAAACATATATTTTCCAATCTGTATTCTATCCATATTTTGAAGTACTGCGCTATCCACTATTTTTCCGTTTATATAGCTGCCATTTAAACTTCCCAAATCTTTTATTACAAATTCATCCCCTTTTTTTATAATCTCAGCATGCTTTCTTGAAATAGTAATATCATCAAGAAATATATCAGATTCAGGAATTCTTCCAATAGTAATTTTTGTCTTATCTATCAAGAATTTATCTCCTATATTGGGACCTTTTATTATAACCAGACCACTTTTCCCCGGGGACATTTTCTTTATATCTTCAAGTATGCTTGTAGAAATATCCTCCTGGTATTCTATTGCTTTATCTTTTATTGATTCAGTTTTACTATTTTTTGATTCTTTTTCCATTTAATATTTTTACTGCCTTATATTTAAAATTTTATTTCTTAAATCAATATAGTAATTTCCATAACTAATGTTAATAATCTTCTGGTCGGGACGAGAGGATTTGAACCTCCGGCCCCCAGTACCCCATACTGGTGCGCTAGCCAAACTGCGCCACGTCCCGTCTTTTATATTTTAAGATAACCCAAATGAATAGTAAAGTTTTAAGTTTAAATTATATCTTCAATCTCAGATTTAAACTTTCTATTCATTAATTTTTTTACTGATTCAGCCGGGCTGAGCCCTTTATAAATAATCTTATAAATACACTCCGTAAGGGGCATTTCTATATCCATTTCTCTTGATATATCAAACACAGCCTTTGTAGTCTTAACCCCTTCAGCAACCATATACATATCTTTTAATATTTCACTGGCCTTTTCACCACCGGCTATTCTTTCACCAAAATATCTATTCCTGCTTTTTTTACTTATGCATGTTGCTATAATGTCTCCCATTCCGGCTACTCCTGAAAATGTTACCGGATTTGCGCCAAGCTTAACTCCAAATTTTGTAAGTTCATACAGACCCCGGGTTATAATAGAAGCTTTAGTATTCGCTTTATAACCAAGCCCATCAGAGATGCCCGATGCAATTGCTATTATATTCTTTACTGAACCACCAACTTCTACACCTGTAATATCATTATTTGTATATATCCTGAATTTATCATCTGACATTAACTTCTGTATATATTTTAGTAAATCTTTATTGTTTGATGCCACCACAGAAACGCTTGGTAAACCTGAAGCTATCTCGGATGCAATATTAGGTCCCGATAATACACATATTAGTGACTTTAATTCTTCAGGCAGGCACTGCTCCATTACCTGCGATAACCTTAGATTTGTCTCCACTTCAAGTCCTTTTGCCACATTCAGCATACATCTTATACTATCATTACTTTCCTTTAAAAAATCATAAAATTTTACAATTACCTTCCTTAAGACATGGGAAGGCACTGCAAAAATTATAATTTCAGGATTTATAAAGCCATCTTTCTTGTCAATAAATGGTTTTACATTTTTTGGGATATAGAGATTGCCCGTATATCTTGTATTCATCCTTAAATTTTTAATATTATTATAAGTACTTTTTCTTCTTGTCCATAGATTAATCTTGTAATCTTGTCTTGCAAGTATTACAGATAAGGTTGTACCCCAGCTGCCAGCCCCTATTATGGTTATATTTAATCTTTTATTCATATTATTTAATCCCCAGCACGATATCTAATATTTAAATTTAAAGAAAATGGGCGTTCCCTCAAAACCAAACTTTTCTCTTATACTATTTTCTATATATCTCTCTAAATTTACTCTTCTTTTTGCATTAATATTTGTAAAAACCAGAAAGATAGGCGGAGATGTTTTTATCTGCCTTATAAATTTAATTTTAAACTTTTTACCTTTAAAATAGATACCTTCTTTTTCCCTATCCAATTTTTTAAAATAATTTGTAATTTTACTTTCGGATATTTCTTTATTTCTCTCTTTAAACAAAAAATCTATCATCTTTACAATATCTTTTATCCCCTTTTTATTTAATGCACTTACCTTTAAAAATGGTATGTATTTCGCAAATTTTAACTTGAGATTAAACATTCTGACAATGCTTTCAAGCGTTTCATTATCAATAAGGTCAATCTTATTAAAAATTGCACAGATGCTTACTCCTCTTTCTATACACATTTCCATTATTTTTATATCCTGACCTGCTATCTCTTTACTGCAATCAATTAGCACCAGCCCTATATCAGAGATTTCTATTGCTTTTAAAGTCCTGAGTTCACTATAATAATCTAAATCATTTACCTTTCTTTTTTTTCTTCTTATTCCTGCTGTATCTATAAATTTATAATTTTTTCTATTAATTTTTACTATACTATCAACACTATCCCTGGTTGTTCCTTCCACTTCATCAACTATTGCTCTCTCATCACTTATTATAGCATTAAAAAGGGTTGACTTTCCTGAATTTGGCCTTCCAAGGATACATATACCTGGATTTTCCTTTTCTTCGTATTCGCATGTTTCTTCAGGATTACTTTTAAATTTTGAAACTATTTCATCCAGAAGATCTCCTATGTTTATCCCATTTAATGCAGATATTTCGATAGGATAACCAAATCCAAACTTTAGATAATCTTCTGTATATAAATTTTCCTTTTTCCCATCACATTTATTCCCAGTAAAAATAATCTCCTTATCTGTTTTTCTTAATATACCTGCTATTTCCTCATCAAGTGTTGAAAGCGGCTGCTTTAAATCTACAATAAAAATAATAATATCCGATTCATGTATAGCTTTACTAGTTTGTAAAAATACCTGTGTATTTATATTACCTTTTAGTTTCAGGTCAATCCCTCCTGTGTCCATCAAATAAAAATTTCTTCCGCTCCAGTCAGTTTTATAATATTTTCTATCACGGGTAATCATCGGTTCATCGTGGACTATTGCTTCCCTTTTTCTGCATATTCTGTTAATAAGAGTTGATTTTCCAACATTTGGCTTCCCTACAACAGCCACTTTTGGTATATTAATTTGGTTATGCTCTTCCATATAAACCCTGCTATTATCAGTTAGGAAATATTTCTTTTATAAAACTAAAACCATCTTCAGGTACTATCTTTATATTTTTGCCTATTTTCTTAAAATCCTTCCTTTTATAATTATCAATAGACAGATTGTCCTCATTAAAAATACTATCGGGAATAAGTACCTTACAATATATATTTATATCTTGCTTTTTAAGACTTAATTCTATATCTTTCCTGCTTAGAAGTCCTGTTATTTTAATATTTCCACCAAAAAATTTATTTTTTACTTCCATTATATCCAGATGTGAAACCACGCTTTTCCCATAATCACCAAGTTTTTCTAATATAGTATCAATAGCATTTCTAATTACAACTTCTCCATATTCAGACGTTACCAGTAATATACGGTTTTTTTTCTCATTCTTAACTGTTTTCACGGAAGGGTGGTATGAATTAAGATTATTTTTTATAAAATCGTTTATCTGTTTTAAAAAATAGGTACTTTTTCCTATTCCATTTTCAATTTGATTAAAATCTCTATAGTATTTATAAGATGGAAAAGTAACCCCGCCCATAACATAAAATTCATCAGAAAGATAAATATTATCAATTCCTTCTAATGACTTGTTAACCTCCCTGAACCTGTTTACATCATCTATTACTTCTCTTGCAGAATTTTTGTCATAGGACTTTAAGCTATGACTATTGTTGTATTTTGTTATCCCAACCGGTACTATACCTATTGACATTGTATTTCTGTAATCATTTATTAAAGTTAAAAGAGTATTATGCATGTCTCTTCCATCATTTATACCTGGACACAGGACTATTTGAATATTTGTTTTAATACCATTTTTATCAAGAAATTTAAGATTTTCAATTCCATTCATATTCCTTTTATTCCCAAAAATTATTTCTCTTATATTCTTATCAATACTATGTACGGAAATAAAAAGCGGCTCCAATCTGTATTTTACTATTTTATCAAGGTCCTCCTTTTTAACATTGGTAAGGGTTATAAAATTACCATATATATATGAAAGCAGGTAATCATCATCCTTCACATACAGTGTAGAACGCAGGTTTTTGGGGAGTTGATTAACAAAGCAAAAAATACAATTATTTTTACAGGTTTTTATATTTTTTGTTATTCTATAATTGCTCAATAGCTTTTTTTACATTTATTATATCTTTTACCGGCGTGGAAGCACCACCGCTTATACCCGCTTTATTTTTACCTTTAAACCACTCCGGTTTAATATCTTTAAAGTTCTCAATATGATAAGTAGAACTGTTTATACTTTTTGATATTTCCATTAAATGCTTGGTATTTGCACTGTTTTTTCCGCCTACTACTATCATTATATCTACATCTTTTGACATCCTGGCAGTTGAATCCTGCATCTTTTCTGTTGTGTCACATATAGTGTTATTTATGAAAAGATCCCTTGTCTTTTCAAGCAGTTTATCAATAATAATATGAAGCTTCTCTTTTGTCTGGGTCGTCTGGACAACTACCCCAATCTTTTTCTTAAAAGACAATTTATCTGCGTCGTTTTTGTTCTCAATAACTATAAAATTTTTATTTAGAACATAACCCTTTATCCCAAGAACTTCAGGATGATTTTTATTTCCTATAATGGCTACAAAATAGCCATTTTTAGATAATGACCTTGCTCTTGCCTGAGCTTTTTTTACAATAGGGCAGGTAGTATCAATTACTTCTACCTCTTTTTTTACCCTGATTTCATTTATTAAATGAGGTGACATACCGTGGGACCTTATAATAAAAATTCCCTTACTACATATTTCATCCATATCCTTTACTGAAACTAAACCTTTTTTTGATAATTCCTTTGTAACACCAGGGTTATGTATTATTGAACCAAGGGTAAAAATCTTCCCGCTATTAGCGCTATATTTTTTAATAGTTTCTTCCGTAAGTTTCAGTGCTCTTTTAACACCAAAACAATACCCGGAATATTCTGCAATCTTTACTTCCATATATTTAAACTCTATCTATTTACATATAATTTTAGTTTTTATTATATTTATTTTATTATATTATATAATCTTTTTATTTCTTCCATTGTTTTATTAAATACTAAATTAATAGCTTCTTTTTTATCATGTTTTTTTATTATATCCTCTGTTTCTATAAGATTCCCAATAATTAATTTTACTTTCGGTAAAAATATCCTCTTATGCGGCTTTTGGATTATTTTGTTAGTTCCGCTGACTGCTACAGGTAATATAGGTGCCCTGCTGTGTACAGCTATAAAGCCCACTCCTTTTTTCCCTTTTCCCATAATTCCATCAGGAGACCTTTTACCTTCCGGAAATATGCCCAGAGCGTTCTCATTTTCCAGAACTTCAAATGATGTCTTGAATACTTTCATGCTAAAAGACTGTCGGTCTACAGGAAATGAATTTAAAAAAGTTACCAGAGAGGCTACAAACTTATTACTATATAATTCCCTCTTTGCTATAAAGTAAATACACCTCGGTATAAACGCTCCTATTATTACCGGGTCAAGATAACTTATATGATTGGAGCATATTATAATCCTTCCTTTCCCAGGCACTTTATTGATCCCTATCCTTTCCACTCTGTAGAGCGGATAGAATATACACTTTAAAATAAATTTTATAAAATAATACAGAGCAAAATATGCCCTGCTATGTTTTACTCTCAGCATCTAATTTCTCTAAATACAATTTTTTTATTCTATTCACTACTTCCCTTATGGACATGATTGTAGTATCAATTACAACTCCATTTTCCGGTATTACCAGCGGGCTATCTTCTCTGCTGCTATCAATTTTGTCTCTGCTGGTAATTTCTTCTTTTATTATTTTTCTTTTTAATAAACTACCTTTTTCCCTGACCTGCAGGTCCCTTCTATTTATTCTTTCTTTGAGACTTGCAGTCAGGTATATTTTTAAAGTTGCATCAGGAAAAACAACACTTCCTGTATCCCTGCCTTCCAGCACAACGTTACCATTTTCTATAAATTTCCTCTGCAGTCCTACAAGATATTTTCTTACTCCCGATAGTTTTGAAACAATGGAAACTGCTGCTCCCACTTCCCTGCTCCTTATATCTTCAGTAACATCCACCCCATTTATCCTGATTCTTGTATATTTGTTTTCATCCAGTGAATTTCTGTCAAGCTCTATCTTTAAATTTTCTGTAAGTTTTAATATAGACTTTTCATCATTGCAATCTATATTATTCTTTATAGAAGCCAGGGTTATAGCCCTGTACATAGCTCCCGTGTCAATATATTTTAATCCTAATTCTCTTGCTAAAATCTTTGCTACTGTGCTCTTTCCGCTTCCAGCAGGACCGTCTATTGTAATAATATTTTCTGTAGACATTTAAATAATAAAACCATTATCAAAATTTGATGAATTACAAATTTAAATTACTTTTTTAATTAAGAGCTTCCTTCAAGTTATATTTAAAACCCGGGAAAGATGTATTTATGCAGCCTGAATTAAGAATAGTTACACTTCCCTTTGACATTAAAGCAAGTATTGAAAGCGCCATTGCAATTCTATGGTCACCAAAACTATCAACCGTACCCTCACAAGCAATGAAACCTTCATTCCCTCTTATTATCATACCATCCTTTTTTTCTTCAATATCAACATTTAATTTACCAAACTGGCTAACGATTGATTTTATCCTGTCGCTTTCCTTATATCTCAATTCACCCGCGCCCCTGATTATTGTATTACCTTCAGCAAAAGCAGCAGCCGCACACAATACCGGTATATCATCAATTATAACCGGCATTTTTTCTTTTTCTATTTCTATGCATTTTAATCTGCTTGAAAAAGTTTCAATATCCGCAATGGGCTCGTTATTTAACACTTTTTTATTTCTAACAATTATTTTGCCTCCCATTTTTTTTAATGCATCTATAATATAACTTCTTGTTGGATTAATACCCACGTCTTTAATTATTGTGTGAGAATTTTTTAAAATTAAAGTAGCAACAATAAAATAAGCTGCCGAGGAAATATCCCCGGGCACATAAATCCTCTTTGCACTTAATTTTCTACCGGGTACCAGTTTAGCATATTTTCCATCATAGCTTATATCTGCTCCAAAATATTCAAGCATTCTTTCCGTATGGTCTCTTGAAATACTGGGCGAAATTACTTCGGTAGTTCCTTTTGCATTAATTGCAGCCATTAGAATACATGATTTAACCTGCGCACTGGATACTTCAAGCTCCAGCTTCTTACCTTCGAGACCGGGATTTCCGAATATTACTATCGGGGCTTTCGTATTATTTTCTCTCCCATAAATTATCGCCCCCATTTTAGAAAGTGGCTTTATTATTCTTCCCATAGGCCTTGAATTTATTGATTTATCTCCATTTAATACAGATATAAAATTTGTTGATGACAGAACACCGCTCATTATTCTTATTGTTGTTCCAGAGTTTCCAGCATCAAGTATAGTGTCTGGCTCCCTGAAGTTTTTAATTCCCCTACCGTAAACAATCAAACTACCGTTTAATCTTTCTATTTTTACACCCAGGATTCTTAGAATATTTAATGTTTTTATACAGTCCTGACAGAAAAGAAAATTTTCCACTACAACATTGCTATTTATAAGAGAAGATAAAATTATACTTCTGTGGGAAACCGATTTATCGCCCGGAATATTAATCTCACCATTTATACTCTTTGCCCCATGTATTTCCATCTTTATTCACCCAGCACTTTTTTTACACTGGCTTCATATCCAGCTTTTTCAACTGCTTCCTTTGCAATCTTTCCGGAATCTTTGCCTTGAACCAGCACTTTAAGGATTCCGCCACCGCTAAATTCCGTTGAATGAAAAATTGATATATCTTCAATATTTATCCCATATGAGCTTATTGCTCTTGTTATCTCGCTTAAAACACCTTTCCTGTCTTTTATAGCGATTCTTACCTCATATAAATTTGATATATCTTTTTCTATATATTTTGCCATATTAATTCTTGCTTCCCTGGCTTTCATATAATGATTTCTTATTGATTCTAAGTTATCATTCTGGATGTTAGACCTAAAATTTTTTAAATATTCTATATAATTATCTATGGATTTTATTAATTTTTCTTTATTCTCAAAACTTATATCCAGCCACATCTTTGTATTTGCAGCTGCAATCCTTGTCATATCCCTGAAACCTCCGGCGCAAAGCTTGAATAAATTTTTCATATTCTTTTGTTTGTCATCAATCATATCTACCAGGTTTGTAGATAGAACATGTGGCAGGTGGCTTATCAGAGCTACATTCTCATCATGCTCCCTGGGATCTATGGAAATTACTTTTGCGCCTATTTTTGTAAATAAAGAATGTAATATAACCAGCGGTTCTGATATTGTAGTATCTGTTGGTGTAAGAATATAAAATGTATTCCTGAACAAATCCGGCGTAGCACTTAGTATTCCCTCATTTTCCGAGCCGGCCATGGGGTGCCCCCCGATAAAATAAACATTTTCAGGAAATATTTTACAGACTTTTCTAACTATCTTCTCTTTAGCGCTGCCTACATCTGTAATAATTGCCCCATTTTTTAAATAATCCTTTATATGGTCTGCTACTTCAACTATCTTACTTATAGGAGTTGCTATTATTACCAAATCCGCATCAGAAACTGCTTCTTTATAACTACCGGCAATAACATCTATTATGTCCCTGTACTTAGCTATGTTCATCGACTCACTCTTAATGTCATAACCGGTTATTATAAATTCTTTATTGACATTCTTTAATGACAGGGCAAGTGAGCCGCCTATAAGTCCCAACCCTATTACTGCTATTTTTTTAATTTTTTTCATTTATAACCCTGCATCAATATAAAATTTTAAAAATATTCTTAACAATATATAAAAATTATTATGATTTGTGAACAGTAACCTTTACCCAGCTATATTTTATTTTCTATCATTTTTCTTATTTTACTATAGATTTTATATTTATTAACCATAAAAATTTAAAACAAATAAAAATTCTAATATTTTTCGTCTTTAATCTATTGACAACATTTTTTTATTTTGATATGTTTTTAATATCTTAGAACAGGAGGCAACTTTTGGAAATAACTCTGATTTATATTCAAAAGGATATAAAAAAGGGCTAATAATCTGGAAAGTCCCTAAGAAAAGTTCTAAGATGTGCCCCGAGATGTTGATTAGTCTAAAGCGCTAGCTATGACAAAAGATAACTCGGGGTTTTTTATATATTCCCATTAAAATCTTATAATCCATAGCAAAGAACTCAATTACTTTAACTACTTTTAAGCATTCCTTTATTTGGCCTTAAAATATAAATTATAACCGCACTTATAACTGCAAAAATAAATACAATAATCTCTGTAAATAAAACTCCAAATCTGTAACCAACATAAACTGACACAAAATCTATTATCATATGATAGATTATGGCAATTAATATAAAATAATATTTTTTTCTCATGAAAGCGCTTATCAACATAACTGAAAGTGAAATCTGGATAACAATAGCAAAAATTCTTTCTATCGAGCCAATTAATGGAAAGTACCATCTTATATCAGATATTTGCTCTAATGAATAGGACGGCAGAACTTCCGGGAAAAATTTATATGCAATAAAGCTAATTAGAATTGACATTCCAACAAAAATCATTGACTCTCCCCCACCGCCATGTCCGATGCCATACATGATACCTTTTTTAAAACTCCTCTCTTTAATAATTGCCCCAAAAGCTATCAACCTTACCCCCTCTTCAAACAAACCAGCAGTAAAAGACGAAAACAAACCTATAAAAACTACAGCTAAATCTCCTACGAAGTATTGAAGTATAAATGAATTAAAGATATTATTTAAGGGCACTCTTATAAGGGAAATCAGAAATAATGCTATACCCAGAAAGAATATAGCCCATGATACCCTGTATTTTTTCCACATATAAATAGCAAGAAGTACAGGTAAGCCAATCTCAATAACAATCGCTATAATATAGGAAATGTCAAGCAGGATATTATCCATTAAAAACCCTTTTTATATAAGAGATAAAATAGTTATTTTCTTTAAATATTATAACTATTTTATAAAATCTATAAAAATTTCTACCAAGTTAGGATCAAATTGAGTCCCTGCACATCTTATAAGCTCTTTGATGGCCTCTTTTTTGCTGATAGCCTTCTTATATGGTCTTTCATGTGTCATTACATCATAGGCATCTACAATAGATATTATCCTTGAATTAAGGGGAATATTTTCCTTTTTTAAACCATGCGGGTAACCTTTTCCATTCCACCATTCATGATGTGATAAGATTGCCTCAGCAATGGTTTTAAGCTGTGGAGATGAACTTGCTATATTGCTTCCTATTTCCGGATGCCTCTTTATAACTTCCCACTCCTCTTCATTTAATCTCCCTTTTTTCATTAAGATTTCATCGGGTATCGCTATCTTTCCAATATCATGAAGTGTCGCAAGTAAGGATAGCTCGTTTAATTTATTTTCTTTTAAATTTAGTGAAAGACCTAACTTTAGTGCCATCTCTTTCATCCTGGCTCCGTGTTCTTCTGTTTCGTAGCTCTTTTCCTGCAGGGTCCTTTCTAAAGATGAAATTATAGAACTTGAAATACTGCTCTTTTCCAGTAATTTCCTGCGGTACATCCAGTCCTCTGCTTCTTTTATTATATTTTTGACATCAATTCCGTTACTTTTTTTGGTGGATGTTCCCAGGGATATGCTTACCGGGACATTATTAATTTTTGTTTTTTTACAGGTATTTCTTATCCTATTTAATATTTCCTCAGAATCTTTATCTGTAGTCTTTGGAAGTAAAATTGAGAATTCATCTCCTCCCCACCTTGCTATGATATCCTCTTTCCTGCAGCATTTCTTCAGAATAAAAGCTACTTTTTTCAAAAGTTTGTCCCCTTCTTTAGGACCAAAGGCATCATTTATAAGTTTCAGTCCGTTAACATCTCCCATTATAAAACTAATTGGAATATTTCTTTTAGAATTAAGCCTTTTTAGCTCTTCCTCAAAATATGTACGGTTATAAAGACCGGTTAATCTGTCTCTAAGCGATAATTTCTTTATTTCTTCTTTCGTTTCTTTACGTTCCAGGGAATTTATTAATATTTCCCCGAGTAATTTTAACAGGGTTATATCATTTTCTGTCCATAACTTCCTTTTTTTTATTGACTCCAGACTGAGAAATCCCGTAATAAAATTTCCATAATTCATGGGTATAATTACCAATGATTTTACATCTTCAGGTTTTATAATTTCCTTTTCCGCCTTAAGATTTATTTTTATTTCCGAGGTATCATAAATATACACAGATTTATTTTTATCCAGCTTTTTCATCCACCATAATCTTTTTCTGGTAGGAAATCCACTTAATACTCTTATCTTTGGTTTTATATCTTCACCACACCACTCATATTCCTTGACAGCTCTGGAATGATGTCTGTTAAAAATATAAACACAAATTCTGTCAACTCCTGTAAATGCGACAACTTTTTTAAGAGTATTATATATAGCTTTATCTATTTCAGTTGGAGAAATATTAATAAAATTTGTTGATAATTTTGTTATAAGATTTTCGAAGTTTATCCTGTAGGTTAATAATTTATTTATTTTTTTTTGTTCTTCAATATAACGATTCCTGTTTCTGAGCAGTATAAAAATTAACAAACCAGAGAATATTATTCCTATGACTACTATTGTTATATATAAACTAGAGTATAAATTCATTTCTATGTTATGTATTTACTATGTTAATACAAAATAAATTATTTTAATTACTATTTTTTTAAACATATAAAATTATATAATTATTGCTTAAATTATTATATAAAAGTTAGATTAATATAATATCATAAGTATAACTACTTTTACAAATAATTTTATAAAAATTTTATTTCTACTTGTAATGATATAATTACTTGGAGTTTAATATAAACATTAGGTTATTTGCTTTCAAAAATTACGGAGTATTCAGGAACTATATCTTCAATGAATTTTTTCATACCTTCCATGGTTTTATAATGAGATACTATTTTTTCAAATACATTCATGGGTATTGTTCCTATATCCGCCCCTGAAAGAGCTACTTCCCTTAATTGTCTCGGGTTCCTTATGCTTGCTGCAAGAACCTCTGTTTCTTTTATTTCAAAATTTTTAAATGTAATTACTATCTGTTCTACCAGATCAACTCCCGATACTATGCCATTGTCCTCCAGAACTTTATCATCCTTTTCTATACCAAAATATGGGAAATAATCCGATTTATTAAATGATATGTTATTTCTATATCTAATAAAATCATCTACCCTGCCTGTAAAAGGACTTACAAATTTTGCACCTGCTTTAGAAGCTGCAAGCGCCTGCTCCGGAGTAAAAACAAGAGTACAATTTACTGGTATTTTTAGCCGTGATAATTCTTTTATTGACTTTATGCCATCAAAATTATTATTTCCATCATCTTTAGTAGAGGGGTTTACCGGAATTTTTATATATACATTACCCGCAACAGGATTAAACTTCTCATAAAGTTTTTTACCTTCCTCAACCATTTCTTCAAATTTTGTTCCTATTACCTCAAGACTTACCGGAAGACCTTTTGCAATAAAAAGCATTTCCTTTATATATTTTTCCATATTTAATTCTCTACCTTTTTTCTTTTCATTCTCAACTGCTTTCCTTATAAGTGATGGGTTTGTTGTCACCCCATCCAGTAGCCCGTATGCTTTTACCTTTTCTATTTCTTCAATTTTACCTGAATCAATAAAAAATTTAATTTTAATCAACCCCCTTTTATTAACTTTATATCTTCTATTCTGATTTAATATTGTTAATTATTATTTCTTTTACTTTCTTTACTATTGCATTTGCTGAAATTTCCTCAAAGTCCAGCAATTCATATGGCTTTCCACTTCTTGGTATTTTCTTAACAGCAAGAATATATACAGGGCTTTCAGAAGAAGAAGCGCTTTTTACTGCCTCACCAATTCCTCCTTCCTTAAAATGGTCTTCAACAGTTACTATAGCCCCAGTTTCTTCTTGAGCTTTCCTTATAGAACCTTCATCAATAGGTTTAATGCTGTAAATATCAATCACCCTTATTAAAATATCTTCTTTTTTTAACTCTTCATAAGCTTTTAATGCCTCATGTAATGTTATACCTGAAGCACATACGGTTACCTTATCATGCTTACTTTCTTTAATTGTTTTACTACCCCCAATCTTAAAATTATCATTTTCATTGTAAATTACCGGTGTACTCATCCTGGTTGTTCTTATATAAACATTCCCATAGTGTTCTGCAGCTTTCTCTACCAGCTTTGCTGTAGATACTGCATCACACGGATACAGGACTACGCTCCCTATTAGAGCTCTGAACATAGCAATATCTTCAAGCCCCATCTGGGATGGCCCGTCTTCCCCGATTGATACTCCTGCATGAGAACCTACAAATTTTATGTTTGTCTTTGAATAGCTACTCATTCTTATCTGGTCGTATGCTCTTGTTAGAAATGCTGCGAATGTTGATACAAAAGGTATTTTACCCCTAATCGACAGTCCCGCAGCTACACCTATCATATTCTGCTCGGCAACATACATCTCAAAAAACCTCTGGGGAAACTTATTCTTAAATATTTCAGAATAAGTTGAGTTGCTCACTTCCGCATCAAGTACAACGATATCTGGGAATTTCTTAAAAATATTTACAAGTGCAATACCGTAAGCCTTCCGTGTTGGTATACTATCATTACTTATATCAATATTATCATAATCGCCAAACATTTCTTTTTCTGGTTCAACTTCCTCTGGTTCCATAATGGCTCCTCTTATACTTCTATCAGTACAACCCAATTTATCCAAAATATCATCCAACTGGTCTTCTGGTACTGCTTTTCCATGCCAGCCATCCTTATTTTCCATAAGACTTACGCCCTTACCTTTTATCGTTTTTGCAATTATTATGGTTGGCCTATCCTTAACTTCAAGTGCATATTTATAAGCATCGGAAATTTCCTTAAAATTATGACCATCTATAGTTATGGCTTCCCATCCAAATGAGGATATTCTTTTTTTATACGCCCCGGTATCCCATCCATACATAGTTTTACCTCTCTGGCCAAGTCTATTGACATCCAAAATACCAGTAAGATTATCAATTTTATAGTGTGCTGCTATCTGGATAGCTTCCCACTGTGAACCTTCGGCCATTTCGCTATCTCCAAGCAGTACATATGTATGATGTGGTACTTTGTCTATATATTTTGAATTTAAAGCAACTCCTAGACCAACGGATAACCCCTGCCCCAGTGAGCCCGTAGCAGCCTCAGCATAGGGGAAAAGAGGTGTTGGGTGACCCTCAAGTCTACTTCCAAATTTTCTGAGCGTTAGAATTTCATCTTCCTTTATAGCACCTGCAGCTGCCCACAGGGAATATAATAACGGTGAAGCATGACCTTTAGAAAAAATAACCCTGTCATTATTGATATAACCAATATCATTTACCCTGAACCTGAAAAATCCTCCAAAAAATAAAGTTGTAAGTAATTCTACCGCAGATAGTGATGAAGAAGGATGTCCTGAGCCCGCTCTGGTGGTTGAAGTCAATATAAAGTATCTTATTAGTTTTGCCAGTTTTTCCAGATTGTTTTTTTGTTTCACTTTCTTTCCCCTTTAAATTTTAATTTTTTTAATAAATTATTTCTATTTGAATATTTAAAATTTTAAAAATTTTTTATTTGTTAGGCTTTACATGTATAGATACTTCATTAATATTTTTAAATTTATTTTTTATATCATTTTCCATTTCAGTTACTATAGAATGTGCCTCTCTTATATTTAAACCTCTACCCAGTCTACAGTGGAATGCAAGATTATACACACCTTTTTTTTCAAGTATTGTAAAATTGTGGCAGGTATCAGGACTGGTATATGATGAAATTACTTTTTTAATATCAGATACAATATCACTTGATTTCTCTGTTATATCATTCCAGCTTTCGGAATCCCTTGCATCTTCAATATGTATATAAACACTTCTAACATTTCTTATTTTCTCTTTTATTTTTTCGATACGTGATGAATATAAAATATTTTTAAGGCAAATTTCTATATTAATAAATTTAATATTTCCCACCTCATGTACTTTTAATTTATTGATAGATTTTATTTCAGGAAAATCTTTTAAAATCTTTATAATTTTTTCTGTAACTTCTCTTGGTATATAATCAAGTAAATTCCTTACTATTTTAACAAGTAACTTTAAACTAAATATTAAAATTATTAATGAAATTATAATAGATGCAATCGGGTCTACAATTTTGATACCAGTATTTGAAAGAATTAATCCCACGATTACTAAAAATTAACATAAAATATCTCCCGTATAATTTAAAAATTCTGCTTTTAAAGCAAAAGAATTATATTTTTTTGCAGCTCTCCCAATAAAAATAACTCTTACTATATTTAAGAAAATAGAAATTGCTAATACAAGAAATACATAACGGTTTAAATTTAAAAAGAATTCTTTAAAAATAATCCTTTGAATAGACTTATATATAATAAAAAGACTTAATAAAAATATTATTATAATCTCTACTAGAGCTGAAAAATTCTCATATTTCCCATGTCCGTATTTATGGTCCTTGTCAGCAGGTCGCGTTGAAATTCTTATTGCTATAAAGATTATGATAACAGTAACAACATCCAGGCCATTATTTAAAGCTTCTGAAAAAACGCCAATACTATTTGTAAAATATGCAACTGAAATTTTAATAATTACAAGGATAATAGAAACCAGTAATGAAAAAAAAGTAATTTTTCTTTTGCTTGTGTTTATTATTTTAATTTGCTGATTATTTTTCATAAAATAGTAAATGTTAGTTTTTGTTAAATATTATTTTCTATTCTAACCTGATTAATTTTATTATAAAATAACTCTGTTTGTAAGTATAAATATTAATATTTCGCTTATATATTGTAATTGTCATATACCAAAAAAAGGAAAAATTTATGAGAAAAACAAAAATATGGATATTGGAAAAAAAAACCGATTTCAAGTCTTATACCAGCAACAGATTCAAAGAAGTTGCAAAAAAAATGAACATAGATTTAAAACTAATTGCTCCGGATGATATAGACTTGATTGTTACCAAAGAAGATAAAAGAAGTATTATATATAAAGGGAATGTCATAAATTTACCTGACTTCCTAATTCCAAGAATTGGAACAATCACATATTATGCACTCGCTATTATAAGACAGCTTGAAAGATTCGGTGTTTTTGTTTTGAATTCAAGTCAGAGTATGGAAATATCAAAAGATAAGCTCTCGACACTCCAGCTTCTTTCAACAAAAAATATCCCTGTGCCCAAAACAATGCTTGCCAGATTTCCTTTTGATATCTCAATGGTTGAAAAAGAATTTTCATACCCTATTATAGTCAAGACTGTAGTTGGCTCCAGAGGCATGGGTGTTTTTTGTGTTGAAAACAGAAACAAGCTAAAAGATCTTATAAACTTGCTTGAAATTTCCAAAGACCCCAAAACAAATTTAATTCTACAAGAATTTATAAGTACCAGCAGGGGAAAAGATATCAGAGTAATTATAATTGGAGGAAGAGCAATAGGTGCTATGCTCAGGAAATCATCAGATGGCAGCTTTAAAGCAAATTATTCTTCCGGAGGTCTTGTAGAAAATTATGAAATAAATCCAACCATTGAATGGCTTGCTGTTGAATCAGCAAAAATAGTTGGTCTTGATATAGCAGGTGTAGATATATTATTTGATAAGTACAGCTATAAAGTCTGTGAAATAAATTCATACCTTGGTTTTGAAGGTTTTGAAAAAGCAACGAAGATAAATTTACAGGAAGAGATTTTTAAATATATAATACTACGCCTGGGATAATTTATTTTTTGATATTCCCTGATATATTAATCAAGCTCAATATCCTCGAGTTCAAGGCTATCTACTTTGAATTTAAATTCCTGTTCTGTCAGGGGAATATCATCAATACCGTCCCAGGAATACGAAAAGCCCTCGTAATAATAGCTACTCCAGTCCATTGTTTTTTTCCCATACAGGTATCCCGGACCTTTTTCTGTTGTAATATTTAAATAATAGTTTGGATTCATGAAATTTTCTTCCGGTGTTATATCAATTGGTATCCATCCGTAACCGGGAAGTCTTATTTCAACCCAGGCATGACTTAAATCTATTTCTTTTCCTTTTTCATATAAAATAGAATACACCGGTATTCCTGCAGAAAGTCTTGATGGTATGCCTGCTGATCTTAACAATGCAGTGTAAAGTATTGCATAGTCAGCACATACCCCTTTGCATCTCTCAAGTATTTCAGATGCGTAAAGAAATTCATAATTTCTATCTTCAGCCCTGGGAAAATCATAATGTAATTCTCTAATTACAAAATTATAAAGAATTTCTGCTATCTTTAACGGTTTAGTTTCATTCTTAATTAATTCTTCTGTAGTGTTTTTAATTTCAGGATTATCGGAGTCTATAAATAAATCATCTGACGTATATTTTTTATAATCTTCATCATCCTCATCATAATACAGTCCAGTCTGACTGCTGCTTGCTCCCACATCTATATAATTAAATTCATATGCTGTCAAATCTATCACTGAAGACGCGGTAATTTTTTCATCCTTCCCTAACTTCTCTTCATCAAATTCAAAATGAATTAATAAGTTCCAGTCATTATCAAATAACTCTTCGGTAATGGTGTAATTAGTATAGTAACTGTTTATTATCTGATAGGGATAGTATGTCTGCGGAATTCTCATAAAACATTCTATTTCACTTAAAACAGTTTCACTTTTATTTATTAAATTATATTCAATCTCAACTTTAAAGTTATGCCCATTACTAACCAGCACAGGTCTGTTTATTTCAGCAACTGTTATAGTCTCGGTTATTCCACTATTTTCCAATCCATCAGAAACATTAAGTTCAATTTCGTATTCTCCCGGTTCATTAAAATAATAACGGAACTCTTCATCATCAGAATATTTATTACCATCAATCTTCCAGATATAATTTAATTCATCTCCATCAGGGTCAAAGGTTTTTCCTGCAGAAAAATAAACAGGGTTTCTTATCTGGAAATAATCTTCCTTAAAACTATCTCCAAAAACTTCAATAAAAGCCACCGGAGGAGTATTCACATCATAATTATCATCACTATCAATTTTTTCCTTATCTCTATCACTTGCTTCATAATTACCCAATAATTCCACTATATTTAAACCCTCAAAACCATCTGCGATATAGCCATAGTTGCCATTGATGGTTATGTCATAAGAAGTTCCGCCTGTCTTTAGACTATCAACAATAAAAGGGCTTGTTTTATCTTCTAGATTTATAGCATATATTCCACCCGAAAGGCCTGATACATAAATAAAACCGCCGCCAAAATCCATTTCCCACGCTCCCCCCGGAACCTCGCACTCTCCAAGAATTTTAAGGTCATCCAGATTTTCTATATCAACAATCTGGAACATGCTATCAGTATAATTTTCATAATTCTTATCCCATTTCCAGCTTGAAATGCAGGCATAATTATCAATTAAATATATACTACAGGAATTAGAATTAACCATACAGTAATCTATAACCTCAGGATTATTTTTATCTTTTAGATCAATTACGATTAATCTGCTTTCATCTGCAAAAGAATCTTCTCCGTATTCATAAAAATTTGCATTTATAAAGCCAATGTCATTTTCTACCCATATATTTGTTGCTATGCCATCTATTTCATATTTATTTAAAATTTCAGGATTTTCCTTTTCTGAAATATCTACTATTTCAATATAGCTTAAATTATCCTGCTCTTCCAATGAAGTTTCTATATAAGCATAATTCCCTTCAATAAATAAACCAGATACTGATTTTCTGTTATTTTCGCCTGTATCATAATTTCCAATGAGCCCGGGGTTGCTTTTATCGCTGACATTAACTATATAAAAACCGCATCTTGTATAAAAATCATTATCTTCATAAGTAAAATTTGTATATGAAATATAGGCATACTCACCTTTTACAATTACGATATTTGAAGATTCTGTTGTTTTGCATTTCCCTTTAATTACAGGATTATTCTTATCACTTATATCAATTACATAAAATATACCCAGATCACTTGTAAGATAAGCATAATTTCCACTTATATCAACATCTATGGCCTGCCCCGGCACCGGAAGATTAGCTATAATACTTGAATCAGATGTTCCTTTAAATTCACCTTCATCTTCAATCCTTTTACTCTCATTATCCATACTACTTTCCGTCTGATAGCTGCCGTACTTACATGATATGGTAAGTAAAAATAAGAATATAAATATTATAATGAAAGTACTTTTTACAGAATTTATTTTTACAAATTTACTCATTTAATTTTACCTGCAGAGTTAATCTGATTCATCAAAATTTTTTAGCGGAGGTAATTCGTTTAAACTCTCTAATCCCAAAATTTCTAAAAATCTATCAGTTAATTTATAGGTTATAGGGCTCCCCGGTTCTTTAAGCTTCCCTGCTTCTTTTACCAACCCTTTATCCTGGAGGGTTAATATTACACTATCAGCTCTCACTCCACGTATTTCAGCAATCTGCGTTCTTGTAACCGGCTGCTTGTAGCAAATTATAGCAAGTGTTTCAAGAGCCGCCTGTGAAAGATAAGCTCTTATATTAGATTTAATAAAATTTGCCAGAACCTCATTTATAGAAGGGTTTGAATATAACCTGAAGCCCCCGGCAGCCCTCTTGATAATAAATCCCCTATTGCTACTTATATATTCACTTTCCAGTGAATCTACTATTTCATTTACTTTTTTTTCTTTTATTCCCAGGGCAGAAGATATTTCCCTTGCTTTTACTATCCCTTCGGATACAAATAATATTCCTTCTATACAGGTTTTTAACCATGCTTCATTCATCTGCTTATCTACTCTCTTCATTTTTTTATTTTTATCCATTCTCTAAATATCTATCGCTTACTGTTTGTTTATTTATATTCCCTATTATTTTAATTTTTTAATTATAATGCTTCCAAAATTTTCAAACTGAATAATATCAATAAGCCCTTTTTTATAAAGCTCTAATATAGATAGGAAACTAACTATCTTCTTTATAACCTCTTTATACCGCGATGTTATTTCTTTAAAGGTCACATTTTCTTTTTTAATTAATATTTCTCTTATCCTTTTCATCTCATCAAACACATTTATATTTACATCTATGCTATAAATATTCCCCAGGTTCAATTTCTCTTCCCTGTATTTTAAAAGATTTGAAGCCGTATCATACAATTCTTCTATTCCTATATCCCCTGTAAAATCAGGTAACAAACTTAAAAATTCTTTTTCTATAGGGGCTTCCCTTATGTAATAAAGGGATTCTTTCTCATATAAATTCCTGAGATAATTAGATACTTTCTTAAATATCCCGTACTCCTGCTCCCTCATTTTTAGAATATCATCTTCCCTTAGTTCATTTTCTTCCCCGGTTATTTGTTTTCTCTTTGAAGGTATCAGTGACCTTGATTTAATCTCAAGCAATATAGAAGCAATATACACGAATCCCGATAAAGAACCTATCAATATTTGATTACTTTTTCTAACATAGCTAATAAAATCCTTTATAATAGTGCTCAAGCTTATTTCATAAATATCTTCTTTCTTTTTCTGTACCAGCTCCAGAAGAAGATAAATGGGGCCTTTAAATTGGTTGTATTCTACCTGATATTCCTTATTCTCTGTTAGATTTTCCAACCTAATCTATACCTATCTTTTTTCTTACATCATAAATTGTTTTCTCTACTATTTTTGCTACATGCTTCTTGCCTTCTTCAAGTATATTATATATAAAATTTATATCTTTCTTTATCTCATTTCTTTTTTTGCGGAACTCACCCAGTGATTTGTATATTATTTCTGAAATTTCTTTTTTACAATCTGTGCAGCCTATTTTCCCTTCTTTACATCTTTTTTCTACCTCTTTTATTCCTTCTTTTTTGTATATTTTATAAAAACTGAATATGTTGCAAACTTCAGGATGACCGGGGTCCGTCGGATGTATCCTCTCGGGGTCAGTTATCATCATATTTATTTTATTTTTTATAGTATCACTATCATCTGATAAAAATATTGCGTTGTTATAACTCTTAGACATCTTTCTTCCATCCGTTCCCGGTACTCTTGCAGCTTTTGAAAGCATTTCCCTGGGTTCCGTAAAATATTTTCCATATAGATGATTGAATCTCCGCGCAATCTCCCTGGTTATTTCAAGATGGGGCAGCTGGTCCTCTCCAACTGGAATTATATCTGAATTTACTATAAGAATATCTGCAGCCATAAGTACAGGATAGGATAAAAATCCAAGTGTTGACAAATCCCTGGATTTTAATTCATTTACCTGTTCCTTATATGTAGGGCAACGTTCAAGCCATGATAGGGGCGTAATCATTGAGAAATAAAGAGTCAGCTCTGCTATCTGGGGTATATCCGACTGCCTGTAGAGATGCGTATACTCAGGGTCAATTCCCAGTGCAACGAGGTCAATTGCACAATCAATAAGGTCAGATTTGATATTTTCAGTATTCTGGTATTCCGTTGACAGGGCGTGCCAGTCAACAAGAAAGAAAAAATTATCGTATTCCTTCTGGTATTTAATCATGTTACTGATATTTCCGTGAAGATGTCCCAGATGTAATTTACCTGTCGGCCTGAAACCTGTAAGCATTTTCTTTTTCATTTTTACTCTCCTGTCCCTTCGCAACCTAAGAAATTAAATACTGCCACCAGATACAGCTATTATAAATAAAATTTATTACAGGATATATGATGGGCCATAATACCCTCCCACCAAGAAATAATAATATAAATATAAAAATAAAACCAAATCTTCCGAAACTTAAGTACCTTGACATTGCTTCACCCGGTAGAAAAGAAGCAAGTATTTTTGAACCATCAAGCGGTGGTATGGGTATAAAATTAAAAATAGCAAGAAATACATTAATATATATAGCATTTACAAAAATTGTACTTACAAGATTGAAACTTCTATATCCAATTGTGCCTGAATTTAATACCCCGCCTGTAACTTTAAAAAAAATATAATAAAAAAGTCCATATAAAAGCCCTACTACAAAAGCAAATATTATATTTGATAAAGGACCGGCAAGTGATGTATAACGCAATCCCTTGCGATAATTCTTAAAATAACCGGGATTTATAGGAACTGGCTTGGCATAGCCAAATATTATATTTGAATTAAATAAAATTAAAAGCAGGGGCAGCAATATACTTCCAAATAAATCAATATGCCGGGCAGGGTTAAGTGTGAGTCTTCCCATGTTTTTAGCTGTAGGGTCACCGCTTTTGTAAGCTATAAGACCATGTGAATATTCGTGAATAACAACTCCCATTATAAGACCAGGGGCCCATGTAATTAATTGCTCTAAAAATTTTAATATCGACTGTCCTAAACCTGCCATATAATCCTATCTGTAATTTATGAATTTATACCATACCAAAATCTATTAAATTTGCAAATTATATTATGCTTCCAGAATTATAACCATTTTTATCTTTTTAAACATAATATTTTTATCAAAAAATCAAAAATAGATATTTATTTATTAAAAATATTAAGAATTACCTTAAATACAGATTATTCAATAAGCTTAAAAATTAAAAACTTCAGACGATTTTTAATTCGCGTATTATTTACTAAATGTCTTTTCTCTTGGATGGTATTTAAAATATACTTTTTTTATATAATCTTTATCCAGATTAGTATAAATTTCAGTTGTTGATATGCTGCTATGCCCAAGCAGCTCCTGGACTATCCTTAAATCTGCACCTCTCTGAATCATGTGTGTAGCGAAACTGTGTCTGAAAATATGGGGATATATATTTTTATTTATCTCCGATCTTTTTGCATATTTCTTTAAAATTTTCCAGAATCCCTGCCTTGTTATCTTCCTACCACTCCTATTTATAAAAACATAATCTGAACTTACATTGCTATTTATCTCATATCTGCTTTCCCCCAGGTATTTCTGGAGATATTTAATACCCTTTTCTCCAACCGGCACAATTCTTTCTTTCTCCCCCTTGCCTTTAAAACGGATCATCCCTTCTTCAAAATCAATATTCTGCATTTTTAAATTTACAATCTCGCTAACCCTGAGGCCACAGGAATACAATATCTCAAACATTGCCCTGTCTCTTTTCCCTAATTTATTAATGGTTGGTATATTATCAAGGAATTTTTCTACTTCTTCTACCTTTAATATATCAGGCATTTTCCTTGGTTTTAAGGGATTGTTTATCTGTATCCAGAAATTTTTGCGGCATACTCCCTCTATAAGCAAAAACTTATAAAAGCTTCTAAGTGTTGACAGTATTCTTGAAATTGACGATTCTGATTGTTTTTCATAGAGTCCCTGTAAAAAATTCAGTATCTGCTCTTTAGATATCTCACAATAATTTTTAATGTGATTACTCTTTAAGAAATCTGTAAATTTTTTAAGGTCTCTTAAATAAGAATCAACCGTATTGGGAAGCATCAGCCGTTCAAATTTAAGATAATCATTAAACTTAAATACATAATAATTTAAATCTTTACTTTCTGTTTTTCCCATGGGATTTATCCCTTTTAATAAGGTAATTTTGAGCCAGAAGTATTCCTATTATAGTCTTTGCATCTTTTAATCTTCCACTTTCTATAAACGATAAAGAATCTTCCATTTTTATTTCAACTATCTCTAAGAACTCGTCATCTTCAGGGCATTTATTCCCTTTTTTAAAACCCTCAGCCATAAACAAATGCATTATCTCATTACAGAAACCTGGCGATGAGTAAAAAGTTTTTAGATGTATCAGCTTACCACCTGCAGCCCCTGTCTCTTCCTTTAGCTCCCTCTTTGCACATTCTAAAGGTATTTCACCTTTATCTATTTTCCCGGCAGGTATTTCCATAAGTACTTTCTTCACAGGATATCTAAATTGCTTTACAAGTAGTATATTTCCTTTTTCAGTTATAGGAACTATACCCACAGCTCCCGGGTGTGATACTTTTTCCCTGGTAGCAATCTTACCATTGGGAAGCTTCACTTTGTCCAGATATAGATCTATTATTCCACCCTTAAAAATAATTCTGGATTTTACTTTTTGTTCATAAAGTTCCTTATTCATTTCTTAACCCCTAAATTTTTTATCTTACTGGATATTTGCAAATCTCTATTATTAAATTAGCAAGTTTAACTAACTGTTCAACTTTTACAAATTCATCACTTGTATGTATCTTTTCCATACCACTGCTTAAATTAACAGACTTCTTTCCTTTAGAATTAAATATATTTACATCACTTCCACCACCGGATGATACTATTTTTGGTTTTATACCAAGCTTTTTTATTGAATGTTCAGCAACTATTACAGGAACCTCCTCTTTATTAACTTTAAACCCGTCATATTCCCTTACAACTTCATAATTTAGGCCGGCACCGGTTTTTGAAGCACCTTTTTTTAGGCAATTAACCATTGATTCTGTTATTTTTTCAAGTTTGGACAAATTTAGACTTCTTGCTTCCATTTCCAGCTTTGCATCTCCTGCAACAATATTCCTTGCCGTTCCTCCTCCTATTTTTCCTATGTTTGAAGTACTTTCCCTATCAATCCTTCCTAATTTCATACTGCATACGGCTATTGATGAAGCTTTAATAGCATTAATCCCTTTTTCGGGTTCAACTCCTGCATGGGCTGTCTTTCCCCTGAAATCTGCATTAATTGAATTCTGATATGGTCCCCTGCCTATTATTGCTCCTATATCTCCATCTCCATCTAAAGTAAATCCATAATCTGCTTTAACCAGGTTCATATCCAGGCATTTTGATCCCAGTAAGCCGATTTCTTCAGAAATTGTAAAAACAATATAAATATCCCCTGTTGATAAATTATTTTCTTTTATCACCGTAAGCGCTTCAATTATTGCTGCTACTGCAACCTTGTCATCTCCGCCCAGTATGCATTCCTTATTTTTATTAAAAATCCTTCCATCTTTTATTACCGGTATTACATCACCATTTAAACTTACAGTATCAAGATGTGCTGAAAGAAATATAGGTTTACCTCCGGAAGGATTTTTTGTCCGGTAAAATCCAATTAAATTCCCTGAATTGCTGCCAAACTTTGCCCCACAGTTATCAATATTTATACTTAGCCCGAGGTCTTTAAGCTTCTGCCCGGCAAGTTCAGAAATTTCCTTTTCGTTTTTTGAAGGGCTTTTTACCCTTAATATTTCTAAAAAAATTTTCAAAAGTCTTCCTTTATTAATCACATCTGCCTGCCCTTTTTAAAAAACAATACCTGAATCATATCATTTCCCTTTTATATTTATTGGTAAATTTTAATATAAAAACAAAAAATAAGCCTACTAACAGGAATATAATTGATATTATAGCAGAGGCCATCATAAGTCTCACAAAAAAATCATAAAAGAACCCAGACGGGAAAAGTGTTATTATAAGAGAGCCGCAGGTAAAGGAATAATTTCCTCCGGGAAAGAAAACCATGTGGAAATTTTCAAACAAAACGGGGAAGTTTTTACCCATCAGGTAAAGTGCTACAAGAAAAAATATCATTAAAATTGACGAAATTGTAAATATCAGACCGGTATTATAAATAATGCTTATAATATTTCTCTTTACAAGCATAACCATTATAATTATAAATAATAATATACTTATATAATATATTATAAATATCCCGGTAAGAAGACTTCTTACATCATAAAGATGGCTTATCTCATTATCTGTAAATGAAAGCGCCCTATCTTCATTTTCGTCAGCATATCTTACTGTAACGTTTGAATATTTCTGGTCTAAATCTATTCTATACTTTAAAAAATCAATAATATTCTCTGAAGCATCCAGAACATCGCTGTTATTAAAAATATCAAAAACCCCGTTCTTCTCAAAAAGGGTCTTGTAATAATCAATATTATAAGAATAATATGCAAGAGGGGTTAATAAAATAGTTATCACAAACAGCACTACGTTTATCAAAATAAAAAATTTCCTTATTTTTTTGTTTTTAATAAGCATTTCTTTCATAAAAAAATTTATTTTTACATTAAATTTAAAAAGCCTGAAAGCTATTTTTCTCTTGATTTTCTTAACCCATTATTTGTAACAAATATTAGAATAAAAAATAACTTATACAGGTACCATTTTTAGAAAATTTCTCTTTTAATCTTATTTATTTTATTCTTATTTTTTTTGAATTTTTTATTGAAGCGCCTATAAAATCCCTGAATAACGGGTGAGGCCTGTCTGGTCTTGATTTAAATTCAGGGTGGAACTGAACTGCTACAAACCATGGATGGTCTTTTATTTCAACAATCTCTACTAAATTTTTTTCAGGATTAATTCCGGTAACTACAAGTCCTGCTTTTTCTACAGCTTCTCTGTAAATATTATTAAATTCATACCTGTGCCTGTGCCTTTCATAAACAATTCCTTTCTTGTATGCATTTTGTGCCTTTGAGCCAACCTTTAACCTGCACTTATATTTTCCAAGTCTCATTGTCCCGCCCTTGTTCTTTAATTTTTTCTGCTCGCACATTAAATCAATTATCGGGTCTTTTGTACCGGAGTCAAACTCCGTACTGTTAGCATCTTCCAGTCCCAGAATATTTATTGCGAATTCAATTACTGCACACTGCATACCAAGACAAATACCCAGAAAAGGTATTTTCTTTTCCCTGGCGTATTTTATAGCACTTATCTTTCCATTTATTCCCCTTATACCAAATCCATATGGTACCAGTATGCCGTCTACTTTTGATAGAACCTCATCATTTGAACTCTTCTTTTCCATTGACTCAGAATTTATCCAGGTTACATTTACATTCCTTTTGAAATAATATCCACCGTGATTTAATGCTTCTACAATACTTATGTAAGCATCTTTTAAATTAGTGTATTTTCCCACTATCCCTATCTCTACTTTTCCTTTCAGGTTGTGTATAGTTCTTACCATCTTCTTCCATTCTGCGAGGTTTGATGTTCTTGCTTTTAATTTCAACTTTGATAAAACCCTTAAATCAAGTTTTTCTTTTTGAAGCATAAACGGTACATCATAAAGATGCCTGGCATCAATTGCCTCTATGGTATCTTCTTCTTCTATATCACAGAACAGGCTAATTTTTTTTCTTATTCCATCAGTTAATTTTCTCTCACTCCTGCATATAATTATATCCGGCTGAATACCTATACTTCTAAGCTCCTTTACACTATGCTGCGTGGGTTTTGATTTTAATTCTTCAGTTGTTTTTAAATATGGAATATAGGTTACATGTATATATAGAACATTTTCTTTCCCTACATCTTTCTTAAACTGCCTTATTGCTTCAAGAAAAGGTAAACTTTCAATATCTCCTACTGTTCCACCAATTTCAGTAATTACTATATCTGATTTTCTTCTAAGCAATGTCTTTTTTATACATTCCTTTATCTCATCTGTTACATGAGGTATAACCTGGACTGTTGTTCCTAAAAATTTACCTTTCCTTTCATTATCAAGAACGTTTTTATAAATTTTTCCTGATGTAAAATTATTATATTTGGATAATTCCTCATCAATAAATCTCTCATAATGCCCCAGGTCAAGGTCTGTTTCAGCTCCGTCGTCGGTAACGAAAACTTCACCATGCTGTATGGGATTCATGGTCCCAGGGTCAATATTTATATAGGGATCAAACTTCTGAATGGTAATTTTATAGCCCCTTGATTTTAATAATCTTCCAAGAGATGCAGCGCATATACCCTTGCCCAGTGAAGATAAAACTCCCCCAGTAATAAAAATAAATTTAGTTTTCAATGGTTATCTTCCTTTCCATAAGCTCATTTTTTACAGAATTACATTTTTCTATAAGTTCCTCTGCATGCATAGCTGCTATATCGCTGGCGTCAAGCCCGCTCATCATCCGTGAAATTTCTTTAATTTTCTCATATGATTTCATTTTTTTTATTCTTATCTCTGTCCTATTATTTTTTATAAATTTATCAATAAAATAATGAGCATCCGAAAAACATGCGATTTGTGCAAGATGTGTTATAACTATTACTTGGCAATTTCTTGAAATCTTAAATAGTTTTTCACCAACTGCCAGTGATATTGTCCCCCCTATGCCCGCATCTATCTCATCAAATATCATTGTAGTAATTTTATCGACAGAGCTTATTACTGACTTTAGAGCAAGCATTATCCTTGATATCTCTCCGCCGGAAGCAATTTTTCTTAGTGGTCTTTCAGATTCACCTATATTAAGAGATATTAAAAATTCTATATCATCTATCCCGTCTTTAGCAAATTTTATTTTTTTATTCTTTATTTCTATTCCATCATCGCTTTCTATAAATTTATGCTGCGGTATAAAAGATACTGATTTAAAGCCAATATCAATCAGCTCACCGGTTACCTTATCTTTTAAATCATCGATTACTTCCTTCCTTATTTCACTTAATTCAAGAGCCTTTTTTATCAGAGATTCCCCTGCCTGATTATACTCAACCTGTTTTTTGCCAATTTCATTATCAAGATTTTCAAAGCTTTCTATTTCATTTTCTAAATTATCAGCATACTCGTTCACCAAATTCAGATCCATTTGATACTTTTTCTTTATCTCGGATAACTTATAAAGTCTTTCCTGTATATCATCAAGTCTCTTACTGCTGAAATCAGAATCTGCAATATTGCTGCCGACGTTATGGCTTATCTCCTCTATAATACTGCTGAGGGAAGACAGACTACTGCTGAACTTCTTAAATTTATAGTCAATACCTGAAAGTTCGCTTATTTTCTTACTAAGAACAGCTAAATTTTCGCTCAATGATTTTGTATCACTGTTATTACCACCTATAATTTCTTTAATTTCTGAAGCCAATCTATATGTTTTTTCATAATTCTTTAGAATCCTAGCCTCGTTTTCCAGATTTTCTTCTTCGTTCTCCTTAATATTCAACTTTTTTATTTCTTCATACCTATAATTTAGATCCTTTAACTTTTCTTCCCTTGTCCTTTTTAAGTCCTTTAATTCAGTTAACTCTTCCTTTTTCCTATTATAATCCCTCAGACTCTCAGAATAATCCTTTTTTAAACCAGACAACCTTTCACTTCCATATTTATCTACAATCTCCAGATGTGTTTTACGATCCAGCAAATACTGGTGGTCATGCTGGCCGTGAATATCAAGAAAAAGCTCACCCAATTTTTTCAAATTACTTACCCTGGTAAAAATTCCATTGATAAACGACCTGTTCTTTCCGTTTCTATTAACCTCCCTTGTTACCGCTACATCCATACATTCATTGTTATCTTCAATTAAATTTTCTGACAATAAAAAATCTGTAGCAGCATTGTTATTGCTGAAGTCAAAATATCCCTGAACCAGGAGTTCATCCTCTCCATCCCTTATTAAATCACTTTCTGCTCGCTCCCCAATTAACAAATTTATTGCTTCAATTATTAGAGTTTTTCCTGCTCCTGTTTCACCGGTCAGGACATTAAGGTCTTTTTGGAATTTTATTCTGGCATCATCTATTATGGCGAAGTTTCTTACCTGTAGTTCCTTTAACATGTTTTTTTAAATAAGTCTAATAGTTTAACTTTATTTTTAAATTCTCTCAATAAATTTTTCCCTGAAAACTTTAAAAAAAATGTTTTCATTAAAGGTTATGAATTTCAACTTTAATTTTGATTTTTTTACCTTTAGTACGTAATCCTTTTTTATGTTTAAAGACAGTACTTTACCATCTATGCTAATGCTGTCTTTATCGTTTCTTGAATTTATTTTTATCTCTATCTTATTATCAGGGTCCAGTATTATACTTCTATTTAAAAGTGTATGAGGACATATCGGAGTTATTATTATAACCTTACTCTTCGGCTCAACTATAGGTCCTCCTGCTGAAAGAGAATATGCCGTTGAACCCGTGGGTGTTGAAATAATTAATCCATCAGCAGCGAATTCTTTTATTGATATCCCATTAACCACAATTGTAAATCTTATTATTTTACCAATCATTGACCTGTTTATGGCAAATTCGTTTAAAGCAAAGCCGGGAATTCCCATATTTTCTACCATCTTATTATTCCTGTAAAACCTTCCTTCTATAAGCATTCTTTCTTCTATCTTATATTTATCCTCCAGTATTTTATCAATTGCTTTATACATATCACAGGTTTCTACTACAGTTAAAAACCCCAGATTTCCCGCATTTATTCCCATTATAGGAATCCCTTTTTTAAAAGTGTATTTTGATGCCCTTAAAAAAGTCCCATCTCCACCTACTGCAATAATCATATCATTATTGCTACTGAATTCTTCTTCGGAAACCGAAGGTAGTGAATATTCTCTTGACACCTCTTCCTTTTCCAATAGAAGTAGATTTAAATTATTACCTTTTCTTACAAGGTAATCATAAATTTTTTTAGCAGTTTCTATTGTTTCTTTTTTTTCGTTATTTGAAACTATTCCAATATTTTTCATTTCCTATTAATTACTATTATTAAGATTGATTATAATAAAAATGTGCTCTATCAATTACATCTCTGATTATTTTATCATAATTCTGGACAGATTTACTTTCTTTATCAATTTTTATTAAAAAAATCCAGAATTCTATGTTTCCTTTTGCCCCTTTTATTTTTGAATAAGTAAAATTTTTTATTTCAACAGGAAATTTTTTAATATATTCAGTCACTCCCATTAATGCTTTAAAATGCAATTCTTTATTTTTTATTATACCCCTGTTTTCTACTTCATCCTTTTTTAATTCAAACTGCGGCTTTAACAGGAGCAGTATTTTACTATTATTTTTAGTTAAATCCATAACTTTATTAAAAATTGTTTTTATTGAAATAAAAGATAAGTCCACAACCGTAATATCAGATTTATAGGGGAGCTTTTCAGTGTCAAAATTTCTTATGTTTGTTTTTTCAAGAACAATCACACGCGGGGACTTTCTAAGCTCCCAGGATAGCTGCCCGTAACCAACATCAATGCAGACAACTTTTTCAGCACCATTCTTTAATAAAAAATCTGTAAATCCTCCTGTTGAAGAACCCACATCCACAGCTTTCTTTTTTTCAGCATTAATACCGAAATCCTCAAATGCTCCTTCTAATTTCAAGCCGCCTCTTGATACATATAAATTCCTTGTGGTTATCTCCAGAGACTCTCCCGGCTCTATAAGTGTACCCGGTTTTTCTATAACCATTCCATCAACCCTTACTTTACCTGCCATTAACAGTGCCCTGGCTTCCTTTTCAGTAGAAACAATATTTTTCTTAAGTAAGATTTCTATTATTTTCTTCTTGCCACTTTTTTTAATATTAATTATGCCTTTCTTAAAAGTAAAAATCTGGCTATTTTTACCAGCCATTCATAATCTATATTCATATTTTTTACAATTGAAATTGATTCATTTATTTTTTCTTCAGCAATAACTCTTGACTTTGCAACACCCCACATATCCGGGAAAGTGTTCTTCTTCTGCATCCTGTCCTTTCCTGCAGTTTTTCCTATTGTATCTATATTTGATGTTACATCCAGAATGTCATCTGTTATCTGGAAAGCAAGCCCTAATTTTTCAGAATATTCCGTAAATTTATCAAGGTATTTTTCAGTTGCTCCTGATATTATTGCCCCACATCTTGCAGAAGCAGTAATAAGCTTCCCTGTTTTATTCTTATGCATATATTCCAGCTTATCCTTACTTATTTTTCTTCCTGTAAAATATACATCAATTATCTGGCCTGCTGCCATTCCTTCCGCACCTGAAGCATCTCCTATTTCTTTTAAAACCTTTACTTTTATCCTGTCGTCTGAAAGCTGGTATTTTAATATCAGATTAAAAGCTTCCGCAAATAGGGTGTCCCCGGTCAGTATAGCTATATCTTCACCAAACTTTTTATGACATGAAGGTTTCCCCCTTCTGAAATCATCATTGTCCATTGACGGCAGGTCATCATGTATAAGCGAGTAGGTATGTATAAATTCAATGGCGCATGCAGTAGGAAGAACGCTATGGTAATCTTTACCCAGACTCTCTGCAACCAGGATGCATAGTACCGGCCTGAACCTTTTGCCTCCGTTTTTTATACTGTATTTAATTGCCTTTCTCAAAATAGAAGGGCTTTTTTTATACTTACCGGCATAATACCTTAAACTGTTGTTTATCTCTCTTACCAGAAACCCGGGGTAAAGCTTATCCTGATTTGAAACATTATTTTTTTTAAATAAAAAAAACATGAATACTGACTATAAAAAACTAAAAATAAAATTAATTATATATCAAAGACTTTCTACTGGCTTCTTAATTTGTTTTATTTAAATTATCTAAAATTTTTCCCAGAATACCATTTATGAATTTCGGTGTGTCCTCCTTCTGGCCCAGGGCCTTTGCTATTTCAATTGCTTCATCTACTGAGACTTTTAAAGGTATGTCATTCTCATATAACATTTCGTAAAGGGCTACCCTTAAAATATTTCTGTCAATTATTGCAATCCTTTCAAGAGACCAGTTTTCCACAATACTCATTATCAAGTTATCTATTTCTGTCTCATTCTTTTCAACTCCGATAGCAAGTTTTAAAGTAAATTCATCATAGTTATTTCCTGCCGCAACATTACTTTCTATAATTTTATTTATATCCTTTTCAAGCAAATCTCTCTGATACAACAATATTATTGCATTGATTCTACTTTTTCTTCTTGCTGTTCTGGGCATATTATTAAAATATTCCAAATTTTCTATTTGTTAACCCGTGTTATATATTCTCCGGTCCTGGTGTCAATCTTTATTATATCCCCTTTATTTATAAAAAGGGGAACCATAACTTTTGCTCCGCTTTCAATTTTCGCTGGCTTTGAACTGGAACTTACTGTATCTCCTTTTAATCCCGGTTCTGTTTCTACAACCCTTGCTTTTATATTAATGGGAAGTTCAACCGAAATAGGCTTTCCTTCATAAAATACTACTGCCACTTCCATATTATCTATTAAATATTCTTTCTGCTCTTCAATAAAGTTTTCACTTATCCGGATCTGCTCGTAATTTTTAGTATCCATAAAAATATAATGCTCGTCCCTGTAAAGATACTGCATATTCCTCGTTTCCAGTATCGCCTGTTCCATCTTCTCACCGGCACGGAACGTCCTGTCTATAATAGCACCTGTTGTTAAATCCTTTAGCTTTGTTCTAACAAAAGCTCCGCCCTTCCCGGGTTTTACATGCTGGAAATACAGTATCCTATATAGCCGGCCCTCATATAGTACAGTCATTCCATTCTTAAAATCACTGGTGCTTATCATATTTATAATCCTTATTCTAATTTATTTTTATAATATTTTTACAGATATCTTTTTATAACAAAAAAAATTTATAAGTAAGATTTAATTTAAACAGCTAAAAATTTCCTTGTTTTTCTATAACATAAACTACATTTACAAACCCATTATAAAAAAGTCTTTCCTTGATTTATAAAGAACCTCACATTTATTTTTCTTTACTATTACCATATCTTCTATCCTGACACCGCCAAAGTTTTTTATGTAAATACCCGGCTCAATTGTTATAACCATATTTTCCTTAAGTATAGTTTTTACCCCTTTATTTATTACCGGCTCTTCATGAACTTCAAGGCCAACTCCATGTCCCAGCCCATGACCAAAATTCTCTCCGTACCCTTTTGAGCTTATAAACTTTCTGGCAACCCTGTCAAGCTCACCCGAGCTTATACCTTCCCTGCATCTCTCAATTGCCTTCAGCTGTGCTTTTAGAACTATATCATAAATCTTTTTAAATTCATTACATTTTTTATTATTCCTTGTGAATATTGTCCTTGTCATATCAGAGCAGTAATTACCAAACCTGCATCCAAAATCCATAAGGACAATACCATTATTGATATATCTTTTTTGCGGGACATAATGAGGCATTGAAGTACCTTTATCATAGGCAGTAATTATATCAAATGACTTTCCGCTTGAATTTCCTTTTATAAGCAATTCTTCCAGATAAAACGCAAGCTCAACTTCAGATAAACGTTCTATATCATCCGGTCTTAATTTTAATATGCTTTTAAAAGTATTATCTGTTATGCTGCAGGAATCTTTTATTTTTTTAATTTCTTCTTTATCTTTAACCGACCTCAACTCTTTAACCAATCCACCTGCGTCATTTATTTTTTTACCCTGACCTGATAATAATTCCTTAAGCTTGTAGCCGTTTTTAAAACTAATATTTTCCCATTCCACAGCTACTGAATTAAACCTATAACCTTCAAGTATCTCATTAAGCTTTTTGAATTTATCCTTACTATACAGTACAACTTTTATTCCTTTATTTTTTATAGAATTTTCTGCTTTCTCAAGGTAAATAAAATTAACCAGTAGATAGATGCTATCATCTGTTATAAGTAAGATACTTCCTGAATTAATACCATGGAAGCCGGTTAGATAAAATATATTTGCATCATTCAGGATTATTATGCTATTAAGCTCTTTTTCCCCTAGGATTTTTTTAAGATTTTTAATTCTGGAGGTAAATAAGTCAGTCACTTTTGCCTATTATTACTATTGTATTCTTTATATTCAAGATAAATTTTATTAATCAACAACCTCTTCCCATTGTTTGTTAAAAGTTACCCCTCCGTAAACAAGCTTTGGCATGTCTTCCGGTATCACATCATCAAGACCATAATCATATCCTATCGAAGACATACTCCCGAGAAGGAAACCAATAAGGCCGCTTTCATCCCTTGCATCAATATCCCCGCTTATCAATGAACCCAGCAAAGCATTATGGCTGTTAAGTATTGCCGAACCGCCTGATACACCAAGAATCTTTACATCTGGGTCTGTATAATCTGCAAAATAATGATTATAATCATCTACGGTTATGTCCAGGTTCCCTGAAGCCATTAAAATAAGTAAATCATCTTCAGGAAAATTCCCTAAAGGGAGAAGCCCGCAGGAAGCATCAATATTTCCTGTTGCAATAAGTTTTCCACTCCCCGAATAGTAAATATCGTTATCATTAGGGTCAACATCATTTGCTTCCAGTGATTCACCAATTCTTATATCACCATCAACTAGTACGTTCCCTTCTATTTCTATATAATAATGTCCACTATCTTCATAAAATTTTATTGAATTCTGACCATCTTCCCTGTAAAATTCATCTCCGGTAATCATAGGAGTATATATAACCGTAACCGAATTTTCTATAGGACCCGGCTTGTCTGCTTCTGTAACCGTATATGTAAGGGAACCGGTCGCAACTGCATCAATCGCAAGGTCATCCGCAGTCCCATCACTGTCCTCATCTGTAAGTCCACTTAAAGTTACATCGCCAAGAGCTGAATCCACGCAGGTCACATCTACAATAATTCCGCCACTTATATTCGTAACTGTATAATTATAGGTTACAGTGTCACCTACTTCAGCAGTGTTAGGAACAGCATCTTTTTCTACCACAATATAAGGGCCAGTTTCTATTTTTACCGACTCATTTGCTTCATCGCTTGGAATAATTGAATGCGGGTCAGTATCACCTGAAGCTACGACTTTATTTTCTATAGGACCCGGGAGGTCGTCTGCTGTAACTTCATATGTAAGGGAGCCGGTTGCAGCCTGCCCGACAAACAGGTCATCAGCAATTCCGTCTCCATCTTCATCTGTAAGACCGGTCATAGATACCATGCCAAGTGGTAAATCCGTTAAATATACATCATATAGTATCTGCATGCCTACATTCGTAACTGTATAATTATAGGTTACAGTGTCACCTACTTCAGCAGTGTTAGGAACGGCATCCTTTTCTACCAGAAGATGGGGATCCATTATAACCTTTACTGATTCTTCCGTTGTATCGCTTACAGGGTCCGGCTCAAGGGCAGAATCCGCTGTAGCAGTAACCGAATTTTCTATAGGACCCGGCCTGTCAGATGATAAAACAGTGTATATTAATGTTCCGGTAGCAGTTGCTCCAACTGCCAGGTCATCCGCAGTCCCATCAACGTCCTCATCTGTAAGTCCGCTTAAAGTTACAGCACCGAGAGCTGAATCCACGCAGGTTACGTCGGTAAGAATTGCAGTACTTACATTCGTAACCGTATAATTATATGTTATAAGGTCTCCAACATCAGCAACGTTTGGGTTAGCATCTTTTGTTACCAGAATATGGGGATTGGTTATTATCTTTACAGATTCCTCCATTTCATCAGCTGGAGAAGTTGAGGAAGTATCACCGGTAGCGGTAACTGAATTTTCTATAGGACCCGGTTCATCAGATTCAGTAACCGTATAGGTAAGGGTACCAGTTGCACTGCCACCGGCTACCAGGTCATCAACTATTCCGTCACTATCTAAGTCCGCAAGTCCACTTAAAGTTACAGCGCCGAGAGCTGAATCCAAGCAGGTTATGTTATATAAGGTTTTAGTGCCCCTATTTGTAACCGTATAGTCATAAGTTATAATGTCACCCACCTCGGCAGTTCCCGGATCGGCATCCTTCGTAACCAGGATTGTAGGATTGGTCTCATCGGTTACTATCTTTACTGACTCAGATGCTACACTTGTTATAGGAACAGGAACAAGTGCCATTAAAAGCTCGGGGTCTATAACAAATATTCCTGCTTCAATCATATCATCCTCATCTATTATAAGGACATCACTTGGTGGTTCCTGTATCATGGTTATAAAATTATCAATATAAACCTTTACATCCAGTTTTGGCGCGCTAAATAAATCATCACCTATTGGTTCATTGTAATACACATTTGAACTTCCGGTAGTGCTTATTTCTCCGTGGCAGGATAAATTAACAGGATTGCTTGAACTCCCGATACGTGAACTGTTCTCCAGTCTAATATCATCCATAACTATCATTTCCAGTGTTTCAGTAGAGCTGGACTCTATACGGGGTGAGCCAAGCAATCCACCTGTCATTTCAATATCCCCGCCAACATTTATCATTTCTGATCTTAATCTTGAAGAACCTCCCATATCTATATTTCCGCCAACCAGTAGCTTATCACCGGCGACAACATCGCCAAGCGCTATTAAATCTCTTATAACAAGATCCCCTCCTAAATAAACTGGGCCATTTATAAAAGGCACATTAATCAAATCAAAAAATTCTAAGCCACTCCTTGAATAAATATAGCTGAACATGTCAATCTCCGTTGTAAAACTTACAGCCATATTTACCCTTACCGTCCTTGTCCGCCCGCTTGGTATATCCTCTCCTGTGGAGGTTATTATATAATTTGTAACCTTACCATTAATATCCGTAGCTTCTTCATAATCAACATAGAACCTTCCTACATTATTACCGTCTGAATCTTCTACATAATCATCATAATCATATGGTGTATGCTCAGAAGGGAGAGGTTCATCATCTTCAAAATACCTCTCAATTTTTATAAGCATGTCCGATATTCCCGCCTCTGCAATATTTAAAGCCTTAATCCTGCTTTCATAATACTCGGTAAAAACTACATCCTCAAACATAAACTTTGTCATTGCAGTAATGGTAAATATTATTACCATCCCCATTATCAGAACCAGTATGGTTATATTGCCTCCTATTCCTTTCTTAAAATCTCTTATATACTTTTTCATTTTTAAACCCTATTCCTTAGCGTAACGGAAGTTTCAAGATTCATTGTCCTTGGCCCTTCCACAGTATTCTGCTGGTCAATAGATAACTCAATATTTACATTTCTTATATCTACAAGCATTGCCGAATCCACAGGCATATCCAAAAAATCCTGGCCATAACCTGCAATATATGCAAAAATTTGGCTTCCAATCAAATGCCTTGCAACCACTTTTGTATTGCCGCTATCAACCTCTCTTGTAAGTTTATAAAAACCCTCGTAACCTTCCTCATCATCCACAATAGCTTGATAATGAACTACTTCCATAGTATCATCAGAATCCACATTGCTTTTAAATATAAACTCATCTCCATTGGCATAAGTAATTTCCGATATCTCCCTGATATCCTTGGTTATTAAATTCATTGCTGTCCTTGCATCCCTTGCTGATGTAGCAACACTTATTGTAATCTCGCTTGACCTTACAGAGTTGAAATAAGACATGGTTATAAGACCTACTATTATTGAGATAAGCAGTGATGAAAGCAGAAGCTCAATCATTGTAAATCCTGAATTTTTCTTAAATTTACCTTGTAGTAGTAACCTCATTACTTGGCTCACTTTCTTTTCCATCATCATAAACCGCCGTTACATAATAAGTATATTTAGCCGGTTTACCCCATTCTATAAAAGTTTCGTCATATCTTGTTACACTTGCCTGACCACGATAATTAAATGTGCCCGTTCCTTTTTTTCTGTAAACTTTATAGTAATCAATTGGCGTTTCTGTATCCGGCTTTTCCCAGTTTATACTTATTGCTCTAAAAATTATTATTGTAATATCATATTCTATTTCCAGATTTGTTGGCGGCGGGTAGGGAATGCTTGGCGGCCCTCCTTCTCCAAAAGTAGGTGCTATCTGGGTTACGATTGTTATCTCATTGTTCAACTTATCACATTGTGCACTTATCTCTACCTGTTTATAGCTATATTCACCCTCTACCCATTCTACAGAACGTGTTATAACAAATTCCTCACCATCTACCTCAATAGTTGACTGCGGCTCCATTGAACCATCAGGGTTACCGCCTGAAATTCCAATCTCCGAATAACTTCTTAACCTTGTTTGCTCTATTTCATTATCAACCAATGCCAGTGCTTTAGTCTTTGACTTATTTACCATCATAGCTTTATTTGCCATTGTAACACCCTGCACCATTACAAGGGTTACCATAGCAAGTACGAAAAAAGCAACAAGTATTTCAACCAGAGTCATACCTTTCTGGTCTTTAAGATTCAGCTTTTTAATGCTTTTAATTTTTGAAAGATGAAAAAATATTTTTTTCATAGTTCCCACAACATCAATTTCATTTTTTAATCTGTTCCAGGATATACAAAACAGCCAGCTTGTATACATCAGGCCCGAGGCCACTTATCACGCCAACAACCGCAGGAGATATAACCGACTTCCCTCTCCACTGCTCCCTGCTGAATATATTTGATATATGAACCTCTATAGTTTTAATATTGCTTGCCAGTATAGCGTCATATATTCCGTAGCTATAATGTGTAAGAGCCCCCGGATTTATTATAATATAGTCCGTATCACCTATACATTTGTGTATTCTATCTATAATCTCACCTTCATGATTTGACTGGTAATATGCTATTTCTACTTTCCCTTCAAAAATTTTATCCAGTTCTTTTTTTACATCATTAAAACTTTTTTTTCCGTATATCTCTTCTTCTCTATTACCCAGAAGGTTTAAATTTGGACCGTTAATTATAATTATTTTTTTCATTTTCCCACTTTTCTTATTAAAAATATAATTATTTAAATAGAATTAATATAAAATTCAAATTTACAAATTTATTAATAATATATTTAATATTTTTCTTATATATATTTCTAATTAATTATACATACTTTTTTTGATATTATCAACAATTATACTTCTTGCGAGGCCGTAGTAAAAGATAGGTTTATTTATACCTTTGAGAAGCACAAATTTATTTTTTGACGACTTAAATTTCTTGTCATATTTTATTACATCAATCATTTTACTGGTATTTGCCCGTGGTATCTTATAGGGCATTTTTAGCTTCCTGTACAGCTCTATAAGTTCATTTTTAACCTTTTTTTCAAGTATCCCCAGCGAAATTGATATATCAATTGCCATAATTATTCCAACACTTATAGCTTTTCCATGATTTATTTCCTTCAGGCCAAAAATATTTTCTATACAATGCCCCAGGGTGTGGCCAAAATTAAGTAAATTTCTGTAACCTGTGTCAAATTCATCTATGCTTACCACTTTTGATTTTATATGACAGCATCTGTATACTATATCTTTAAATCCTCTGGTTTTAATTAAATGAAATAACCTATCCTCCCTGCCGTCACATAGATTTTTTTTAAGTCCATCAAGTATCTTTTTATCAAATACTATTCCATATTTTACAATTTCGCCCAATCCATTTATAATCTGGTCTTCTTCCAGTGTAGATATAAAAGAAATATCGATAATTATGGCGTCCGGCTGGTAAAAACTCCCGATTATATTCTTTATACTGCGGTAGTTAACCCCGACTTTTCCTCCTATGCTGCTGTCTACCTGCCCTATTATAGTTGTGGGGCACTGTATAAACTTAATTCCGCGGTGGAAAGTAGAAGCCGCAAAACCTGCCAGGTCACCTATAACTCCTCCTCCGAATGCCACCAGCACATCATTTCGGTGTATATTAAAATCAATTAACCTGCTGTATATATAATCAACATTTTCCAGGTTCTTATACTCTTCCCCATCCTGGATTTCTATAATTTCATATGGTAAATCACATTTTTGAAGAGAATTTTTAATTACACCCTTATAAATATCAAATACCTTATCGTTGGTCACAATAGCTATTTTTTCACAATCCTTGAATCTCTTTTTTATAAGGATTGCAAAATAATCTTCAAATTTTACATCTATATAAATTGGATAATGTTTAAGTTTTGTTTTAGCATTAATAATTTTCATCTGATTTTTTACCTAAACTAGTTAAATTAAGTACTTAAGCCGGGCAAGAATCTCTTTTGAAGTTTTATAGGGGTCTTCTCTATTATTATCTATTACTATGTGAGCATACTTACGGTACAGTATATCTCTTCTCTTTACCATTTTTCTTATAATCTCTTCCCTATTTTTTACATCTATAAGTGGTCTGTCTTTAGCATCTTTCAATCGCCTGGAAGAATTTTCAGGAGAAACATTTAAATATATAACCCTGCTATTCCTCCTGATTATATCAACATTTTTCTTTCTTTCTACTACACCGCCCCCACAGGCAAAAATACAATTTTTATTTTTATATATTTTTTTAATAACCTTTGACTCTAAATCTCTGAAATAATCCTCTCCATACTCCTTAAATATATCCTTTATCTCCATTCCTTTATCTAATTCAATTATTTTATCCATGTCAATGAATAAAAATCCCATCTTCCCTGCCAGAATTCTACCAATAGTGGACTTACCCGAACCCATAAAACCTATAAGAGATATATTCTCATAATCCATGCCATTTTAAATATCTTCAAGATATTTTTTATAATTATTAAAATTTTCTAATATTTCTTCCATGCTGTCCCCGCCAAATTTTTCCTGTATTGCATTCAGCAACCCTATTGATAACATAGATTCACCTACTACGGCAGCTGCAGGGACGACACAAACGTCTGACCTTTCTTTTAAGCTTATAACACTTTCTTTTGTTTTTATATTTACACTATCCAATCCTTTAGAAGTAGTCGGTATTGGTTTCATGCAAGCACCCACAACAACCGGTTCCCCATTTGTTATTCCACCTTCTATACCTCCGGCCCTGTTTGTTTTTCTGTAAAAACCTTCACTTTTTTTATAGTAGATTTTATCGTGAAAATTAATTCCGGTTATAAAAGGCGCATTATACCCTTCACCTATTTCAACAGCTTTTATCGCAGGTATACTCATAAACAACCGGGCTATATTACCATCAATTCTCCTATCCCACTGTGAATAAGAACCAAGACCGGGTGGTACCCCTGTTGCGACGACCCTAAATTTTCCACCTATACTATCTCCATTATTCATTGCTTTTTGTATCTCATCTTTCATTTTTAAACTTTTCGCTTTATCGGGACACCTTACCTCAGATAATTCAATTTCCTTTAATAAATCAGTATTTCCCCTGCTGCTATTATTTATTTTTATTTCACTATCAGTAGTAACCCCGCCAATCTGGTCCACATAGCTAAATATATCTATTCCAAGTAACTTTAAAATAATCTTTGCAAATCCTCCTGCTGCAACCCTTGCAGCAGTCTCTCTTGCACTGCTCCTTTCTATTGCATCTCTTATATCATCAAGTCTGTATTTTAAATATCCGTTAATATCCGCATGTCCAGGCCTGGGATTTAATAATTTTTCCCCTGAATCCCCACCGCTTTCTCTTGATTCAGGACTTATATCCATTATATCTTTCCAGTTATTCCAGTCCCTGTTTCTTATAATAAAAGATACAGGCGCACCTGTACTTTTTCCCTTTCTTATGCCGGAAATTATCTCAATAGCATCATTCTCTATTGACATCCTCTTCCCTCTACCGTAACCTTTCTGTCTTCTTGACAGTTCACTGTCCAGAAAAGTTACATCAACATCAACACCTGAAGGATATCCATCTATAATACCTGCAATACCTCTGCCATGCGATTCACCAGCAGTTAAAAATCTCAAATTTTAAACACCCTTTTTCTAATCATATAAAGGAATATCTATAAATAAAGTTATCAGTTCATCCCCTTTTTGTAATACTACCGAATCATCATTTATCGCCATAACAGCATAAATATCTTTTAGCGTATCTCCCACCTTTAATTTATATGTATAATCATTAAGATTTATATCGGCGTAGTCAACTCCTTCTTTACTAAAAATTTCTTCCAGCTTAAGGATGTTCTTTTCCTCCCCTTCATCTTCTTCACTAATATAAAATGGCTTAAATGGGTCCCTTGAAGATTCGTCAATAATATCTATATCTGTTTCAGCTTCATAACTTTTTTTCATATTTTCTTCACCCTTGCCAATTTCTTCAATTTCCCTCTCATCAATCTCAACTTCAGGCACCTTAAGACTCTCATCCTCCTCTGAACTTTTCTCTCCAAAAAGCCCAAAAACAAAACACCCTGAAGCAAAAATAATTACAGATACAGAGAATAAAGCTGCTATGCACATTATTATAATTCTTTTTAATTTTACGATTATTATTTTATTTCCTTTTTTATTGTTATTTTCCATAATCTCTTTTATTTTGAAATATTTATCAACTTGCTTTCACTATACATTTCAATTTTTATATAAGCATTTATATCTTCATAATTATCCTCAGTTGACTGTATCATAACATTCATTATCTTTGATATTCTTGGTATCTTTTCCACTACATTTATAAAAGTTATAATATCGTAATAACTCCCTACTATAATCACATCAGCATCAATTTTATTTAATTTCATTTCGCCTTCTTTATCGCCTACAGACCCCTCTGAATAATCAATTGAGTGAATATCTACATTTGAATAATCTGCAATATCATAAAATTCGTTTGTAATAACACTGATATTATTTTCCATTGGAAGTTTTAATAAATACTTCTGATATTCAGCATTAAGTAAATAATACTCATCTTCCACAAGCATAGTTTCTTCTAACTGAGCTTCTAATGTCTGATAATTCTGCTTTTCCGCTTCAATAGCAGTACTATTGCTGATACTTGCAGTAAAATTAGGTATTAATATCAGAACAGTAAGTAAAATTATAACCACCAGAATTGCTATTATAATAATTATTTTAATTCTTACGCTCATAATTAAATATAGTTACCTTTATTAAAAAATTTAAAATATAATTACTGATTTAACATCTGCAGTTCCTCATCCAGCTCTTCTTCTTCACCAGCCGGCGCACCCTGATCCTTTTCCAGGCCTAATTCTTCAATGTATGGTTCAATGTTAAAATATGCACTTATTGTAAACGCCATTACTTCTATATCGGAATCAGTGATATAGTCTTTATGGATACTATTTATTATAGCTTCGCTGGTATTTTCCATGTTATTAATTTGAATCAGTAACTTTGTTATATCAGTATAATTAAGTGCATAACCTGTAATAGTTAAATATCTTATTTCCTCTATATTTTCCCCAAGCCCTTCTTCACTGGTTTCTGTAATAAACTTATAAAATCCCTCGCCATCACACTCTATCAATGTTAAATATATATTTTCCGGTATCTTTTTACCAAAATCAATCAACATGTCTGACCATATTACTTCTACTTCCTCCAGGTATACAACAGCCTTTTCTTTCTCTTTTACCTTATCTTTAAAATCGTTATAAACTTCCAATTTTCTTACATAATTATTAATCTGCAAATTTACTCTTTCGTGCTCCTCCAATTCCGGTGTTAGCCCGCTGTTAATATTGTATACAACAATTGAAAATACACTGACTACCGCCAATAATATTAACATTATTACTAAAACTACACCCAGCATTATACTTCTAACATCTCTAATTTTTTCTTCTTTTGGCAGAAGGTTAATAGTTTTCATTGATCTAGACCTCTCAAAGCCATCCCTATAGCCACAGGATCAAGAAGGCTACCTATATTATTGCTACCATAATCCGAAATGTTTTTCAGGTATTGTAAGGAAAAGTAATCAGAGATATTTAACAGCTCAACTTTATATTCTATTTCCTTTTCCATGTATTTATCTATATTTTTAATATAATCCCCTGTTAAAATAATTTTATTTAATTTAGCTTTGGGGTTTTCCTGGAGGAAGTGGTCTATTGATAATCTAATTTCACTTATAAAACGGTCAGCAACACTTTTCATAATTTCATTTGTTTGACTGCTGTTAATACCTGACCCGGTACCAGACTTGGCTTTGCCTTTATCAGCTTTTTTATCTTCTTTTTCACTTGACTTATTTTCGCTGGATTTGCTTTTGGCACTTTTATCTTTATCTTCTTTTACCCATTCTTCATTCTTTTTACCCATAAGTGTCATAAAATCAAATTTTTTTAATACATCTTCACAGTACTTATCATCTTTTTTTGTTTCTTTGTAAATTTCGTCAATAAAACTTTTTATAGAAGTGGACGTAAACCTCGGATATTTTAAATTATAATTGTGAATCATCTCAATTATTGAGATTTCCAGACCAATATTTACAACGCAAAAAGAATCTGGCTCCTTGCTTTTACTATTTTTCCTGCCTTTTTCAATATTATAAATATAATCTATAGTCCTGTATAAGGCGAAACAATTCAAATCAATCGCCTGAGCGATAAGACCAGCTTTCTTAAAACCTGATACTACATCATCTATCATGCTTTTCATTGCACCTACAAGCATTATCCGCGAATGGTCCTCGCCTTTTTCTACGATATAATAATCATATATAACATTATTTTTGGGTATGGGGATAAAATCATTAATCTGGTACTGGATAGAATTACTTATTTCATCATCATTTATAACCGGTATCTTAATCTCTTTAGCAATTATTTTTTGATTGGCAATTCCAATAAAAACCTTTTTTTCAGAGATTTTGTATTTTTTCCATATCTCTTTTAGACTACTGGAAAGAGCCATGTGATCCTGAACTTCACCCTTTACAACACATTTTGGTTGTAATTCAGCTTTCACTATTTTCCTTACAGTAATATTATTTCTTGATTTCAGCAGTTCAACAATACCAACCCTGTATGAGCTTAAATTTAATCCTATTGCCAGCATTTGAATCACTCTCTTTTAGTTAAAAAAACTTACATACCATTTTAAAATATTATTGCCCCAAAATAAAGCTATTATGCTGCCTAATGAAATAAAGGGTCCAAATGGTACCTGGTGTTTTAAACTCTTTTTTTTTATGATAATTAACGATAATCCATATACCGCACCTGATAAAAAACCTAAAAATAAAGCTGTCACCACATTCCTTACAAGAAACGCCCCTATCATCAGACTCAATTTAACATCACCCATACCCATCCCCCTGGGTGATATAAGGTGGATTATAAACATAAATAAAAAAGCTCCTGCACTAAAAGCAAGAGGGAACCACCACCTGTTTAAATCAGGAAAAATACTGAACGCAAGCCCCACTAACGTAAAAGGCAGCACTATAACATTGGGAATTACCTTAAACTCAATATCAATAAAGGATATCAATACCAGCACACTGCATAGTACTATGCCTGCCAGAGTTTTTAATGATAATCCAAAGAAAAAGTAATTTACAACAAATAATACCCCGGTTATTACTTCTATAAACAGGGTACTTAACCCTATCTTTTCCTTGCAGTATCTGCACCTACCCTTAAGTATGATAAAGGAAATTAAAGGTATATTATCATAAAAAGGAATTTTTCTCTTGCAGTAAGGACAGTACGAAGATGGCCTGACAATAGATAACTTCCGCGGCAACCTGTACGCTGCTACACCCAAAAAGCTACCTACAGCAAGGCCTGATATAAAAAATATTATATAAAATACTACTTTAATTGTTTCCATTTTAATTATTACTTATTTGCTATTTTTTTTATAGCTAAAAAATTATATTTTTTCTATTATATTGCTATATTTATTATAATTAAATGATAATCTAAAAAAATTATATTTTTATAATTTTTATATTTTAATAATATAAACTTATATATTTTTTTTATTTTTAAATAATAACATGGTAAATTTTATTAGTCAAAATCCAAAAAATTAAAACATAAAACCTTAGAATATAAAATAAGGGCCAGTTAAGTCCTGTCCCTTATTTTATATCACTTATATTACTTTCCAATTATTTTTCTTTAAATTACTGCTGCAGCTCACCACTAACTATTACTATATCATCGCCAGCATGTGTATCATCTGTTTTGTTTGGTCCAGCGCTATATAATGTGTAACCACCAGCAGGAGTATCCTTTAAGTATATATAATCTTCATCCCATGGATCTTCAGTTGGTACATTATTCATGTATCCCCCACCTTCTATCTGTACTTCCATTGCTGCAAAGGTTGTATCAGGATATACCTCACTTTTGTCAGCAAAATACATTTCAATTGCCGTAGCAATGTTCTTTAGCTCTGACTGCGCTGCAGCTATTCTTGCCCTGTCTCTTAATACCATATAGCTTGGTACTGCAATTCCTGTAAGAATTGCCAGAATAATGATTACTATCATTAATTCAACCAGGGTAAAACCTTCTTTATCCCTATACAGATTTCTATATAACCACTTCATTACTTCCCTCCTTTATTTAATAAAATCTAAACCTTTTTATTGTACATTATAATATTATACCCTTAATTAAAAATATTAGACATATATATATAATTTTTTATTAAGTTAGTAATATTAATATTGTAAAGCAAGTATATACAATTTTATTATAAATAGCAACATAGAATTATAAATATTTTTATATTACAATAATATTATTCTCATATTTATATATTAATAGTGATTAAATATTTATAATAATACTATCTGATTATTATCTGATATTTAAAAATAAGAGAAAAAATGACAAATAAATTTAGGTTCTCAGTTACAGGCAAAGTACTCTTTTAAATCCTTTATGCTCTGTTTCAATTTTCTGGAAACAGACTTCTGTGAAATTCCTATTCTTTTGCCAATTTCTGCCTGGCTGAATCCCATGAAGTAACTCAAAACAATTATTTTCTTATTCAAGCTGCATAGCTTATCTATTGCATCCCACAGCACTATTTTATCTTCCATTACCAGGTCAAAGCTTTTATACTGTTTTGACTTTATCAGTCTCCGGTTATAACCATTATTTCCTTCCGTTTTACTAACCTTATAATTACCATCGCTGCTATCTATTTCCAAATTATTATAAAATACAGCTTCTCTTGCTTTTAAGAATTCATAAATACCATCTACAGGTATATTAATCCCTTCTGATATTTCCTCTATAGTTGGATAACAATTATTTCTATTCTCATAATCTCTTACATAATTAGTAAAAATTTTATTTAATTTCCATAACCAGCGAGGGCCCCTTATTAGCCTGCTGTCTCTTATGAAGTGCATTATTTCACCTTTTATATAATAAACGGCAAAAGTAGAAAATTTGTTTCCAGACTCAATATTAAACCTGTTCACTGATATTATAAGACCGGTAAGCGCAACCTGCTCTATTTCCTCTTTATCCCAGTGGCTACTGTTAAAATCTGCGGCAACTTTATATGCAAGTTTTCTGGTTTTTTTAATTATTAAATTTAATACCCCGGAGCTTCTGGAACTCTTATAAACTTCAATTAATTTTTCTACTGGCAGGTTTTTCAACCTTGAACTCTCACCGCTTTTATAATCTTTTAATTCTAGATTTTTCATAATTTAATTCTTTTCTTAAAGATTATGAAATTTTTTATATTTATTACATTGCCTGATACATATTAAACATTGGCAGATACATTGATATAAGAACCATACCAACAATTACAGCTACAAGCAAAAGCATCATAGGCTCCAGAATGGTTACCATCATCTCCACGCTGTTTGATACTTCTTTTTCATAGAAATCTGCAATTTTACTTGATATGCTATCAAGTGTACCTGTTCTTTCTCCTACCCCTATCATCTGTACCATCATGGTCGGGAAAATTTGCATTTCTGACATCGGGTCAGAAATATTTTCTCCTTCCCTTATGCTCACCTGTATCTTTCCAAGTGCCTCATCAACTAATATGTTACCAGAAACCTCTTTTGCAATTTCCAGCGAATTTAATATAGGAACTCCCGTAGCCAGTAATATTCCAAAATGCCTGCTGAACCTGCCAAGCGACATTTTTCTAAAAATATCACCGAACTTTGGCAATTTTATTTTTATTCTATCCATAATATGTCTACCTTTTTCAGACCTTACAAATTTCCTAAATAAGTACCTTCCACCAAATACCACTGTAGCAGCAATTATATAAAAATAAAATTTCTTAAATAAATTCCCGATGCTAATTACAAACTGCGTAATCATTGGTAGTTCTGCGCCCAGCTCATCATAAATACTTTCAAAAGTCGGGACCAGGAATACTATTATTACGAATGTTATAACCAGAGCAAAAACCAGGACAAATTTAGGATAAGCCGTCTTATTTCTTATTGTCATCTTTAATTCTTCATCCTTCTCCAGAAAATCTGCCAGGTCATTCATGGTCCTGTCAAGTACTCCTCCAGCTTCACCTGCTCTCACCAGACTTATAAATAACCTATCAAATACCACCTCATGTTTTTCCATTGACTCAGAAAGAGTATGTCCTGATTGCACATCAACTTTGATTTCTGAAATTATTTTTGAAAATTTTGGATTCGCAGTCTGTTTCTCAAGAACCGTAAGAGATTCAAGAAGAGACATACCTGAAGAAATCAGGGTAGAAAATTGCCTGGTAAAAATTACCAGGTCTCTTGTTTTAATACGGTTAAAAAAGTTAAAACCTATAGATGAACCTTTAAGTTTAAATTTTTTTTCTTCTTTCTCTTCTGCTATATTGATAATGAAATAACCCATACCTCTAAGTTTTGATGCTACATTATCCTGAGTCTCAGCATCAAGGGTACCTGCTATTGACTCCCCTTTTGAATTTCTAACTGTGTAATTATATACTGTCATATTACTTAATCCCCTGTTTATCCAATTTTGAATATCCTTAATTTTTAGTCGTTAATCATTCTCCTTACTTCATCAACATTGTGAGCTTTCTCCAGTGCCAGTGTTTCAGAAATTTTTCCTTCCTTGTAAAGGTTTACCAGCGACATATCCATAGTCATCATTCCTCTTCTACCGCTTGCCTGTATAGCTGTATAAATCTGGTGTACCTTGACTTCCCTTATCATATTTTTTATTGCAGTATTAACAAACATTAATTCTACTGCAGGCACCCTTCCGTCCCCTTCTTTTGTAGGTATTAGCTGTTGAACCAGAACGGCCTTTAAAGTCCCTGCTAACTGAGCTCTTACCTGTCTCTGCTGATAGGTGGGAAATACATCTATTATTCTGTCAATAGTTTGGGGCGCATCCTGTGTATGTAAAGTTGAAAAAACAAGATGCCCTGTCTCTGCTGCTGTTAATGTGCTGGATATTGTTTCTAGATCCCTCATCTCGCCAACCATTATAACGTCAGGGTCTTCCCTTAAAACATATTTTAAAGCATCCGAAAATGTATTAGCATCAGTTAAGATTTCCCTCTGCGAGATAACACTTTTTCTGTGCTTGAATAAATATTCTATAGGGTCTTCAACCGTTATAATGTTCTCAGACCTGTTTTTATTAATTATCTCAATTATTGAAGCCAGAGTCGTTGATTTACCACAGCCAGTAGGTCCTGTAACCAGAACAAGACCTCTGGGGTATTTTGCAAACTCCTCCACCTGAATCGGCAGACCCAGCTCTCCTATATCAGGAATTTCCCTTGATATATATCTGAAGGCAGCAGCAAGTGTATTTCTCTGGTAGTAGTAACTGGACCTGAATCTTCCATATCCCACTAATGAATATGAAAAGTCAACCGCCAGTTTTTCTCTGAGTCTTTTTAATTGTTCTTCATTTAATATCCTTGTCAGCATCTTTTCCGATATCTCAGGGGTAACATCACCAAATTTTTCTAATTTTACCAGTCTTCCATGTATCCTGAATATGGGGGGAAGAACACATACTATATGTACATCAGATGCATCCAGGTTTATTGCCTCGATTAAGATATCATTAATATTCATTTTCTCCTCGTTTATTTTATCTATTTACACTATTATTATTTTATTATTTTAACTGATTTTTGTCATATCTATTAAAATATCACTCTTTATATCCTCTATACAATCAGCCGGTGGCATTATTCCAAACCATGATTCAAATGACAGTGCTGCCTGGTTTATCAGCATGTCAATTCCATCAATAACTTCCGCCCCATCTTTTCTGGCTTTCTTCATCAGGAGAGTTTCAACAGGATTATATACAACGTCAAAAATAATCTTGCCATCCAGGTCCCATGACTCTGGTATGATAATAATATCCCTGTAAGATTTCATATACATCCCCAGAGGTGTACAATTAGCAATCAAATTAATATTATCTGTCTTTTTATCCAGCTCATGTATATCGCTTAAGCCTTCTATTATATTACTTCCTGCGGCTTTAAAATTTTCTCTTATCTCATCTACCTTTTCCTTGGTTCTGTTATATACCCATATTTTCTTTACTTTTTTTAAAATCATACCAAATATAACACTTCTTGCTGCTCCACCTGCTCCTATTACCAGGCAACTGCTTCTACCCCAATTAAAATTTTTTTTATCCATTGATTTTAAAAAACCGCCTACATCTGTGTTAAAACCAGTTGAAGTTCCCCTTTCATTATCAAATTTTACTGTATTTACAGACTTCGTTGATTTAGAAATGTTATCAGACCTGTCAACAAGATTAAATACTTCATTCTTGTAAGGCATGGTCACATTTAGACCCAGAAACCCCAGTTTTTTTGCACCCCTGAAAGCTTCTTTGAGATTATTTTCCCTAAATTCAAATGCCACATAAACAGCATCTAAAGAATACTTTTTTATAAAATAGTTCTGTATCCTCGGAGAGAGACTATGCTTTATCGGATTACCAATCAAAGCTAATATTTTTGTTTCAGGACTAATCATCTCGTTTAATTATAATTATTGCTATTTAAAAATCTTATAAATATTTCTTCTAATATCTGATTTCAAATACACTATATCTCTTGCTACTTTCAAATTCTTCAATTTTTGTATCAGTTACCACAGAAAAAGAAGGGCCTTTTTTTATTTCTTCTATAAAATGGTCTATTCCATCTTCCCCCTGGCAAACTACTTCCACTTTCCCATTAACAATATTCCTGACATAACCTTTAACATCATACTTTCCCGCAATTGATTCTACATAAAACCTGAAACCCACGCCCTGAACCCTGCCTGAAAGCATTACTTTATATGTTTTAATATTTTCAGTCATATATCTTTTAACTTATTTATAAGAATAATACTAAAAAATTTGTATATTTACAACTTATTAGATTTATATGAATATTATTATATCTTTTTTTACAATTTAAAATTTTAGCTTTAGAAAATTTTAAGATTTAATCCTGAAAAGTGAAAATGGGTCTACTTCCCCTAAACCGCAGAGAATTATCAAATCATTTGGATTGGCACATTTTTTTTCACTATCATCAAAGTCCGACACCATCTTTTTTATTTTTACTTTTCTGGGTTCTTTGCCGGGCGCCAGTATATCCATAATTTCTCCTGTATAAAACTGGTTCTTTACTTTTATGACAGGACCGTCATATTTTTCATTATAATTATGATATACTCCCACAAATCTATACTTTTTTATATAGCCTACATTATCATTATTTTCAAGTTCTTCTCTGTCCTTAAGGAACATAAAACCTTCGGTAAAATTCCTGTGAGAGCATTTATCAAGCTCTGAAATTAAATAAGATATTTTTTCCTTATCAAATTTATCCTTTTCTATCCAATCAAGTGCCCTTCTATAAACCCATGTTGTAAGACTGACATAATTCTCCGTCTTCATTCTACCCTCTATTTTAATAGCATCAACTCCTGCATCCACCAGCTCCTTTAATTTTCCAAGAAGGCATAAATCCCTTGAGTTATAGATATAAGTACCCCTTCTATCCTGCAATACCGGGAAAAACATATTTGGCCTCTCCTCTTCCATCAGGTAATATTTCCAGCGGCAGCTGTGGGCGCATTTCCCCTTATTGGAATCCCGTCCGGTCATGTACTTACTTAACATACATCTTCCTGAATAAGATATGCATAATGCCCCGTGAACGAATACCTCTACCTCAATATCTGTTTTTCGTATAATGCTTTTTAAATCAGAAAAGCTTACTTCCCTGGCAATATTTACCCTTTTTACTCCCAGTTCTTTAAAAAAATTTATTGCTGCACTATTATTCAGATTGACCTGTGTACTTATGTGCACATTCTTTTCCGGTAAAATTTCATTTACAAGCTTCAGAGTTCCAAAGTCGGCCAGTATAATCCCGTCAATATCAATATTCCTTAATTCTTTCAAATATTTTTTCAACCCGGTCAATTCGTGATCGCTGACTATGGAATTAAGAGTAAAATAAACCTTCACACCGTATTGATGTGCATAACTTACACCCTTTTTTAATTCTTCAAAGGTAAAATTACCCCTTATACTCCTTAAATTAAATTCTTTTCCACCAACATAGACAGCATCTGCCCCATAATTAACCGCATATTTTAAAATATTAAGGTTATTTGCAGGTACCAGAAGCTCTGGTTTTTTTTTATTATCTGGCATAAATTTTATTTATATTAGCCAACTTTTTTAAAAAACTCTGTTACTGAAATACCATCACCTATATCAAAAAAATAGCTTTTTAAATGTTTGCTTGCTGTTATATATTCTATATATTCCCTGATGCCATTTATACTGTTAGAATCATGCCTGCTGACTTTTTTTTTAAATACTTTATTCTTATATAATATATTATCAGCAATAATAATAGCTCCATCAGCCATTTTGTTTTTTAAAGCTTTAATGTAAAAGGGGTACTCATACTTTGCACCGTCAATAAATACCAGGTCAAATTCTCCTTCAAGCCCTTTAATTATCTCTAAAGCATTGCCATTTAAGAACTTTAAGTTACCTGACCCAAATTTACATTTTATGAATTTTTCAGCTTTTCTTAATCTTTCCTTATTTAAATCTATACCCGTATAATTACCATCTTTTAAGTTTTTTATTAAAAAATATGAGGAAAATCCAATTCCACAGCCGATTTCCATGATATTTTTTGGATTTTTCAAGAGACATATTAATTCAATAAACCTTCCCGTTTCTTTATCAACTACAGGAATTTTCTCCCGGCAGGCTTCTTTAACCAGATTATCTAATAATTTCTTTTCCTTTAAGAAGAATCTTATCTTTTTATCTTGCATTATTTATGTTTTCCCCATGCTCTTCCAGAGTAGATGCAAAAGAATGTATATGCTCTTCGCTGTCTGTTACTACAAAATACAGATAGTCTACATCAGCAGGATTTAACGCTGCTTTAATTGAGGCAATGCCGGGATTACATATTGGAGTTGGCGGAAGGCCATAATATATATATGTATTATATTGAGAATCAGTTTTTTTATCTTCTTCTGTCAGGCCTTTTTCCCATTTGTCAAGAAAATAACACAGAGTAGCATCTATATCCATTTTCATATCTATATCAAGCCGGTTGTGAATAACTGCAGAGATTAGAGCTCTTTCCTCGGGGATGTATGCCTCTCTTTCAATCATAGAAGCAATCTTTAACACATCATAGCGTGAAAGTCCTTTATCCTCCGCAAAATAGTAATCCAGACCTACTGTTTCTACCTGATACTGGGCCAGCATCATTTCAAAAATATTTTTTGCATTATACTCAATGGTTATTTCATAAGTTTTGGGGAAAAGAAAACCTTCCAGACTTGTAGCTCCCTTTAGGTAGTCATAATTATAATTACTTATATCCTCTACCTCTTCCATATCTTCTTCTTCTATAAACGGTATTTCTGCTGCTATTTTTCCAATTATTTGTTTTATTGTGTAACCTTCTGGAATAGTAAATTTATATGTTATTATCGGCGGGCCTGCTGTTATTTCATCTAAAACTTCCTCATACCCGGAATCTGTCTTCATTTTATAAACTCCCGGTATCAAACTCCCTTCTTCATCTCTCTGTTCAACAAATAATATAAATAAGAAAGCATTATCTATTATATTTTTTTCTTCCATCACAGATGCTGCTTCTTTTAGACTCATTCCTTCTTTTATTTCAAATTCAACCTCAACCCCGGATTGCACTCTATCGTTTTCTTCAAATTCAAAAATACTGCAGGACATAAGTGAGGATAAAAATAAAAAAATCACAGCACCAATAATAATTAAATTAACCCCACATAGTATTTTATTTTTTTTCATACTGCCTAATTTAATTTTCTTAATTTTTCCCTGTTCCTTTTTAAATAATCATCAAGTATTATTCCAGCAGAAAATTTATCAATCTTTTGAAATTTTTTATACTTTGAATGCTTATTAAATTCAGCCAATGGAATCTTTGTAGTATATCTTTCATCAAGATAATCTATTTCAACTCCCAGTTTCTTAACCACTCTATCAATGAAATCAAGAACTTTTATTGCCTGGCTGCCCACTTCACCCTTAAGCGTGTATGGTATTCCCACAACAATTTTTCCTATATTATATTTATCTATAATTTTTCTTAACTTAAGACCTGCTTTTTCATCATTGGTTATAACCTCAAGAGGCGCAGATATTGTTTTACTTTCATCTGAAACTGCGGTACCTATGCTTTTATCCCCTACATCTATTCCAAGTATTTTCATTTTTATTTATCTTCTTTTAATACGTCCAGGACCTTATCTTTTACCAGCCCAATTGCTTTCTTTATAGAACTTTTGACCGGGAACCCCATCTGTGCATACTGAGGATTACCTCCTCCTCCGCCTTTTAACATTTTTCCTATCTCCCCTGCAATCTTACCACAATTAATTCCTTTCTTTACAATATCTATGGTTGAACTAACAACTATGACCGGCTTGCTACCTGCCATACTGCCAAAAACAATAAAAGTACTTACCCCCCTGAAATGACTTTTTATTTCATCTGCAACTTTTCCAATATCATTTATTTTCATATCTTTAAGTGCACTTGATTGAGAAAAATCATAATCAATTATTTTCAAACCTGAATCTTTATTACTGTAGCCGGAATTTTTAATTATATCTTTCTTTGCACTATCTACCTGAAGCAGCGTCAATTCTTCTTCTTTTTTCTTTATATTATCCTTCAGCTTCTCAATCGTATCCGGTACTTTGCTATCCTCTACTGCCAGACTTTCCGAAACTTTTTTTAGTATGCTATTCTTTTCTTCTATGTAATTATAAGCATACATGCCGGTTGCTGCCTCTATCCTTCTTAAATTAGCTCCTGTGCTTGAATCAGATATGATTTTAAATAGACCAATCTCACCCGTCCTTCGTACATGAATTCCACCACATAGCTCCCTGCTATAATTATCTATCTCTACAACTCTTACAAACTTTCCATATTTCTCGTCAAACAGAGCTATTGCTCCTATTTCTTCGGAAAATTCCCTTGTAGTTTCAAAACATCTTACAGGGTCGTCATTTTGTATCTTTTCATTTACAATACTCTCTATTCTTTTTATATCCCCTTCTGATGGAGCATCATAAATAGAATAATCAAATCTAAATCTATCCTCTGCTACGAAAGAGCCGGCCTGTTTTATTGCGTCGCCAAATATGCTTCTCAGAACCCAATGCAGTATATGGGTGGCAGTATGGTTTTTGCTTATATCCCTTCGATAACCCCTGTTAACCTCTGCGCTTACTTCATCACCTATTTTTAATTCACCTTTTTTAATAACACCAATATGGGTATAAATCCCTTCAAAAGGTATAACACAGTCACTGACAGAAAATATGCTTCCATCTCTTCTTATTATGCCCTTATCGCCAGCCTCTCCGCCCTTTTCCCCATAGAATGGTGTTTCCTTTAAAATTATTTCGCCTTTTTCTCCTCCGGATAGCTTTGAGGTCAATTTTTTATTACCTTGTTTATCAATCTTTACTATATTCTTAATCAATGTTTTTATGCTGTACTTATTATAACCTGAAAACTCCACCTCCACGTTTTTACTTATCCTGCGGTATATATCCATATATTTACTTATTTTTTCACCTGACTTAGCCTTCTTTCTTGATTTTTCGGTATGTTCTTTCAAATAATCATTAAATTTTTTTACATCAAGCTTTATTTTATTTTCACTTAATATCTCTTTAGTAAGTTCAACAGGAAATCCAAATGTATCATATAACCTGAATGCATCTTTTGGATTGATATATTCCTTTTTAGCTTTTTTAACTTCTCTTACTTTTTGTACTAAAACCTTGCTCCCCTCATTTAATGTTTTCGAAAATCTTTTCTCCTCGTCACTTATCAGCTTAAATGAAAATTCTTTCTTCTCTAAAAGGAGAGGGTACCATTTTGAATACTGTTTAATTACTACTTTACCAATACTATTTAAAAAATTATCTTTTATTCCTATTAATTTTCCATATCTTATAGCCCTTCTTATTATTCTTCTTAAAATATAGCCCCTGCCTTCATTTGAAGGAACTACTCCATCAGAAATAAGAAAATATATAGCTCTAGCGTGGTCTGCTATTACTTTTACACTTCTATCAAATTCTTCTCTATCCCTGCTGCTTTTAGAATTATTTTTTTTCTCAGACAATTCCTCTATCTTCTCTACTATATCTTTAAACAAATAAGTTTTAAAAACAGAAGGGTTCCTATTAAGAACTGCAGTTAACCTTTCCAAACCCATTCCTGTATCTATATTCTTGCGGGGAAGTTCAATAAATTTTTTGCCATCAAAATTATACTGTGTAAAAACAAGATTCCACACTTCAAGAAATCTGCTGCAATCACAATTAGGTCCGCAATCTTTCCTTCCACAGCCGAATTCCTTTCCAAAATCATAATATATTTCTGAACAGGGCCCGCATGGTCCTGTATCTCCCGCAGGTCCCCAGAAATTTTCTTCCTTTCCAAATTTATATATTTTATCAGTACCTATTCCGCTTTCTTTCCAGTATTCAATAGATTCCAAATCAGCCGGTATATCACTGTTTCCTTTAAATACTGCAACAGCCAGTTTATCAATTGGAATTTCCATAATACTTAAAAGAAAGTCAAGAGAATACTTTATTGCTTCCTTTTTAAAATAATCACCAAATGAAAAATTTCCAAGCATCTCAAAAAATGTAAGATGCCTATCCGTATAACCTACTTCATCAATATCACTTGTCCTGAAACATTTCTGCACTGTAGCAATCCTTTTATTAGGAGGTTTCTCTACACCCAGAAAATACGGCTTAAACTGTTGCATTCCAGCTGTTGTTAGAAGCACGCTCGGGTCATTACGCGGTATCAACTCTGATGAGGGCATTGCCATATGCTTTTTTTTCTCAAAATAATCAAGAAATTTTTTTCTTACATCCATAAAATTTAAATAAAAGAACTAAAATAGATTGATATTTGATAACAAAACGGATACTCCATTCATTCGTAACTAGAGGAATTTTTTTGCGCCCTGCGCTCCGCAGGTGGATGCCCTCTTGGTTGTTTTGTAAGTCCCGCTTAAAGCGGGCATTTATGCCACAGCCAAAGATTGGGCTTCCAATGTAAATTTGTTGGCACAAAATTTTAACTTTAGTTACGATACAAACAGAGTACCCAAAAAAATGTTATCATAATTAAATAGTTTATTCAATAAACCCCGGATTTACCTATGATTACACTTTTTCGCCTAAAAATATACATGTTACCATTAAAATTTATTTCAAATGAACGCTGCTAAATACTGCAAAATATTTATTTTAAAACAATATATGATTCTTACTGAGATTTTAAAAATTATAATTTACTTAAAAGATCTAACCAGAACAATCCAATCACTTACCGCTTTTTTTAATATTAATATAAACTTCCCTTAGCTGTTCTTCTGTAACGCTAGAAGGCGAACCTGTAAGCATACACACAGCAGATTGTGTTTTTGGGAATGCTATTACTTCCCTTATGCTATCAAGTTTTCCCAAAAGCATTACCAGTCTATCCATCCCAAGGGCAATACCCCCATGAGGCGGTACACCGTATTCCATTGCTTCTATAAAAAATCCAAAATTCTCTTTTATCTTCTTTTCATCCATATCAAGTATTCTAAATATCTTTCTCTGCAAACTGCTATCGTTTATTCTCAGAGACCCTCCTCCTATCTCTTCACCATTTAACACTATATCATAAGCTTCTGAACTAACCCTTAAGGGATCCTTATCAAGATAACCTATTGTTTTTTCATCCGGTTTTGTAAACGGATGATGAACAGGGTTAAGCCTTTTTTCATTATCATCCCACTCAAATAATGGAAAATCATACACCCATGTAAAATTTAACTCATCCTTATTTACTAGTTTCAATTTACCTGCAAGATGCTTCCTTATAATACCCAGAGTCCGGCAGGCAACTGTAAATTTATCAGCTACAATTAGTATTAAATTTTTTTCCTTCAAGTTTAAAGTTTTAATTAAATCTTTTTTTTCTTCTTCAGAAATAAACTTCGCTATAGGAGATTGAAAGCTAATATTTTTTTCAATTTTAATCCACGCCAATCCACCTGCCCCACTCTTTTTTGCTATCTCTACAATATCATCAAGCTCTTTTCTGGTAAGACCGGAAAAGTCCTCCACTACTATACTTTTTATACATCCATCATCATTTTTTAAAGCATTCTTAAAAATCTTTAATTCGCTTTTTCCAAAAACATCCGAAATATCCTTAAGAGTAAGGCCGAATCTTAGATCTGGCTTATCCGTACCGTAAATTTCCATGCTGTCTTTCCATGTTATCCTTTTAAAAGAAGACTCTATTTTCTTATTAAACACATCCCTGAATATAGAATTAAATAAATCCTCTATTATCTCTATTACATCATCTACTTCCACAAAGGTCATTTCAAGGTCTATCTGTGTAAATTCAGGTTGCCTGTCTGCTCTTAAATCTTCATCTCTAAAACATCTGGCTATCTGATAACACCTGTCAAACCCTGAAAACATGAGTATCTGTTTAAATAGCTGCGGTGACTGAGGCAATGCATAAAATTTACCCGGATTAAGCCTTGAAGGCACGAGAAAATCCCTGGCACCCTCAGGTGTACTTTTTGCCATTACAGGAGTTTCTATTTCTAAAAAACCTTTTGAATTAAAATAATTACGGGCAGCTGCAGTTACCTTGTGTCTCAGTCTTAAATTATTCTGCATCTCCTCTGTCCTTAAATCAATATATCTGTATTTCAAGCGGGTATTTTCTTCAACCTTTTTTCTATCTTCAAGCATAAATGGAGGCGTCTTTGAACTGCTTAATACATTAATTTCTTCAACAACAATTTCAATTTCTCCTGTCGGTATAGAAGGATTAACGGTATCTTCTGACCTTTTTCTGACTTTACCTCTTATTTTAACAACAAACTCACTGCGTAATTTCCTGGCTATTATATATGCTTTCTTATTTATTTTGGTGTCAAAAATTAATTGAACTACACCGGAAAAATCCCTCAGGTCTATAAATATCAACTTACCGTGATCCCTGCTCCTATTTACCCATCCGCTCAGAGTAACTTCCCTGCCGGTAAATTCTCCTGTTATTTCTCCGCATAAATTAGTCCTCATCCTGGTTCTAAAAATAGAATCAGCCATAATCAAGCTCCTATAATTTGTTTTATTTTCTTTTTTTCTTTTTTCCAGTTAATCTTATACTGCTTAAATTTCTCTATATCTTTAATAGTAATACTGCCAGTTCTAACCTCATCTTCTCCAATTATTACAACAAAATCATAATCATTATCACCAGCCCATTTTATTTCCTTTTTTAAACTTCTGCTATTAAAATTTATATCGCAGATTATTCCCATATCCCTTAAATATCTTAATATATTTAGAGAATAATCACGGCAACCTCTGTCCATTTTAATAATGTAAATCCGTCTTTTACTCTTTTGTTTTTTAATCCCCAGATTTAACTGTTTCATGAGCATAATTATTCTGTCAACCCCTATTGCAAACCCGGTTGCCGCCATATCAGGACCTCCCAGTTGTTTTATCAAGTTATTATATCTTCCACCTCCACCAAGAGCATTCTGCTCACTTTTAAGGTCATCTGATATTATTTCAAATATTGTCCCTGTATAATAATCAAAACCCCTTACCAGCTTATTATCAATTCTGTAATTAATATCAAGAGTTTTTAAGCAATCCAGAATTTCCTCAAAATTCTCTTTACAATCCGGGCATAAATAGGAAATAACTGAAGGTGCTTCTTCTATAATATTTTTACAACTAGTTTTTTTACAATCAAAAATTCTCAGAGCATTTTTCTCAAACCTATCCTGACAGTCCTTACAGAGTTTGCTTAACCTGGGTTTTATGTATTTTCTAAATTCTAAAAGAAATTTTTTTCTGCACTTGTCACAACCTATGCTATTTATTTTAAGTACCAGCTTCTTAAATCCTAATTTTTCAAAAAGTGAATTTAAAATCCATATAACTTCTGTATCCATAAGCGTACTGTCTGCACCTATTGATTCTATACCAATCTGCCAGAACTCCCTCATTCTTCCTTTCTGGGGTCTCTCATATCTGAACATATTTCCGATGTAAAAAAGCTTTAAGGGGAGATTCTTGAAGTAGCTTTTATTCTCTACTACCGCCCTTACAACTGATGCTGTGCCCTCGGGTCTCAGGGTTAAAGACCTGCCCTTTTTATCCTGGAAAGTATACATTTCTTTCTGGACAATATCAGTACCCTCACCTATGCTTCTACTAAAAACACCTGTATATTCAAAAACAGGTGTTATTATTTCTTTATAATTAAAAACCTCAAATATCCTTCGCGCTGTATTTATAATATAATTCCTATAATCTATATCTTCACCATATATATCCGTAGTGCCTCTTGGAGAATTTAATTTCATAATAAATCACCTATTTCCCTGATAATCTTACCTTTTTCCTTTAAAAAACTGTCTTCCAGGTAACAATTTGTTTCCAGTTCTTTCTCAAGCGTGGTATTATCGCCATGCCCTGGATATATTACCAGCCGCCTGTCCATTTTTTTTAATCCGGAAAGCGATTTTTTCATCTGTATTAAGTCCCCTCCTGGTAAATCCGTCCTTCCAATTGAACCCTTAAATATTAAGTCTCCTGTAAAAATGACCCCTCCCGCTTTGAGCATTATGCTCCCGGGAGTATGGCCCGGAACATTAATAATCTTTATGCCCAGCTCTTTAAAATAACCATAGTCCGTATTTTTTATTAATTTATAAGTTTCTAATGATAATTCATTTCCCTCAAAAAATGAAGACAAATTCTTATCAGGATCCCTGATAATTGGTTCTTCAAGTTCATGAATATAGAACGGAATTTTATAATAATCAATTATTTCACTTACAGCTCCGATATGGTCATAATGTCCATGTGTATTTAGTATAAAATCCGGCTTTATATTATACCGTTCAAGATTTCTTTTTATAACAATAAATTCTGCACCAGGATCTATTATTGCATTTACACTATCCAGAGATATAATATAACAATTAACTTTTAAAAATCCTAATTCTAATTTTTTTATTTTCAATGGAAGTAATTACTTTCCAGGCAATACCCTAAAGGCATCATAAACTGAATCAACCTGTTTTATATTATTTATAACATCCTTCAGAATATATTTATTGTTAATCTCTATGATAAATCTGAATTTAATATAGCCGCTCTTATTAACCTTTAAAGAATTGGCCCTGGCTATATTCAAGTCATACTCACTTATTACATTAGTTATATCACGTAAAAGCTTGGTCCTGTCCAGTGCTTCTATCTGTATCTCTGCATTAAATCTACGCGGAGCTTTTTTATCCCATTCGACATCAATAAATCTCTGCTTTTCTTTATTCATAAGATTTTTAATATTATTGCAATCTGCCCTGTGAACGGAAACTCCCTTTCCTCTCGTTATGTAACCCACAATTTTATCTCCCGGCACAGGGTTGCAGCATTTTGCTATGGTTACCAGAACTTCCCCCATCCCTTTAACCTTAATGCCCGGACCTGCTTTTTCATCAAGTTCCTTTCTATGAATATCTTCAATAGTTAATTCTTTCTTTGGCTCCTGCTGGTTTAACTTTTTAACTATACGAGTAAAAACCTGGTGAGCCGAAACCCTGTGTGAGCCAATACCTCTGAAAAGATTCTCCACTTTCTCAAAATTCATTTCCTTTGCTACTTCATCAAAAACCTCCATAGGCACGCTCTTAAAAGATAGGCTGTTCTTCCTTAAAACTTTTAACATTATATCCCTGCCGGTATTATATGTTTCCTGTCTCTGCTCTTTGCTAAACCACTGCTTTATCTTATTACGCGCCCTTGAAGTTTTAACAATATTAAGCCAGTCCCTGCTCGGCCCTTTTTTATTCTTTGCTACTATTATCTCTACTATATTCCCATTCTCCAGAACACTTTCTATTGGAACCATACTACCGTTTATCTTTCCTCCTATAATATTATGCCCGACATCCGTGTGTATCTGGTAAGCAAAATCTATAATAGTTGCCCCCCGGGGTAAATTTATTACTTTACCTTTTGGAGTAAACACAAATACCTCTTCTTCAAACAAATCAAGTTTCAAAGACTCCATATAATCCTGGGGGTCTTTTAATTCTTTCTGCCAGTCCAGAATCTGCCTTATCCATGCTATCCTTTTATCAAACTCACTTAGCTTCTTTAAACCGCCTTCCTTATACTTATAATGTGCAGCAATACCATATTCCGCAAACTTGTGCATTTCAAATGTTCTTATCTGTATTTCAAGTGGCTTGCCTTTCAAACCGATTACTGTTGTATGCAGTGATTGATACATATTAAACTTGGGATTGGCAATAAAGTCTTTGAATCTCCCGGGCACGGGTTTCCATAATGAATGTATTATACCCAGCGCTGCATAGCAGCTTTTTATATCATTAACTATAATTCTGATTGCAATTATATCGTAAATATCTTCAAACTTTCTGTTTTGCTTAATAATCTTATTATAGACACTGTAATAAGTTTTAATCCTTCCATTTATATCTACAGAAATTTTCATCTGTTTTAATTTTTTATTTACTATTTTTATAGCTTCATCAATTAAAAGCTTCCTTTCTTCCAGCTTTTCATCAAACATATCCTTTATTTTTTTGTACTCCTTGGGGTAAAGATATTTAAAACTCAAATCCTCAAGCTCTGATTTTATATAATATATTCCCAGCCGATGGGCAATAGGTGCATAAACCTCAAGAGTTTCCACTGAGTTAATTTTTCTTTTTTTCTCATCAAGTGAATCCAGTGTCCGCATATTATGTAGTCTATCAGCCAGCTTTACCAGTATTATCCTGACGTCCTCAGACATCGCAATTATCATTTTCCTTATATTGTTTACCTGCTGCTCTTCTTTGCTGTCAAAAACAATTTTATCTAATTTAGTTACACCATCTATAATGTTGGCAATTTTTTGACCGAACTCCTTTTTAGCCATTTCCAGACTGTACTCCGTATCTTCTATTACATCATGCAGTATCGCTGACGCTATAGATATCTGGTCAAGCTCAATCTCAGCAAGTATTAGAGCAACTTCAAGGGGATGGACTACAAAGGGCTCCCCTGATTTCCTGTACTGGTTTTTATGGTATTCCTTTGAAGTCTGGTATGCTTTGTGGACAAGCTTTTCATCTATACCAGGATTATATGACTTTATCTTCTTTATAAGCTTCTTATATATATCATCCGTATTTATATTTTTTGCTTTGTTATTTACTTTTAAACCCATTTTTTATTTTTTTTTAACTTTAGCTGAAAAATTATTTTTTTAATTATAGAACATTTTTGAATTCTCTAAAATAAGTCTGAAATTACAAGCTGTATATTTTTATTATTACCCCAGTTATTTTCTTCAATTCTGTATAATATATTTATCTCTTTTGCTTTTATTATTTTTCTCTTAATTTCCTCCTCAAGGCCAAATATTATCGCATCAATAGCAGCCCCTTCTTGTTTAAGCTTTAACTTTACATGTTTACCCCCTGATAGATAAGAAAAATCAGATATCACGCAATTTCTGGACATAAAAACAGGTTTTGGATTTCCAAACCCAAATGGCTTTAGCAGGTTAATTTCATTCAGTATCATTTTATTTATATCTTTAAAGTTTATCTCCACATCATAAACAAATTTTTTTTCAATATCTTCTACCTCTAAATTTCTATCAGCAATTTTTATCAAATTTTTATAAAAAGTCTCATAATTTATAATATCCATGCTTATACCGCATGCCAGCCGGTGTCCTCCAAAACTATTAAATAAATCCTTCAGCTGTACCAATTTTTCATATAAATCAAATTTATCTATACTTCTTCCAGAACCTTTAAGCTTGCCTTCCTTTTCTTTAAATAAAATAGCAGGAATGTTAAATTTTTTTACAATACTTGAGGCAACTATCCCCAGCACACCCTCATTCCAGTCCTCCGACTTGTCTATAAATATTTTTTTAGAGGTAACAATCTCATCAAAATCATTACTTTCTACAATTTCGTTAAATATATCCCTTTGTATCTTCTGCCTCTTTATGTTAAACGAATTAAGTTCATTTGCTAATTTATCCAGTATCTCTCCTTTTTCAATTAAAAGGTCAAGACTTACACGGGCATTTTTAATCCTTCCGGCAGCGTTAAGTCTGGGAGCTATTATAAATCCTATATCATATTCGTCTATATAATCCTTTTGGCCCACGGCGAGATCTATTATCTTTTTTAGACCGGGATTTGCAGTTCTCTGGAGTATATCAAGCCCTTTCTTAACTATTATCCTGTTTTCACCAATTAAAGGCATTATGTCTGCGATTGTTGATATTGAAATAAGATCAAGTAGCCCTGTCAGATAATCTTTACTGAAATTTTTTTTACGATTATATTCCAATTTTTTTAAAACTGCGTTTATAAACTTAAAAGTTACAGCCGCGCCGCTTAGATGTTTAAATTTATACCTTGAATTTTTTAACTTTGGATTAATTATTATATATCTGCCAGTTACATCATCTAGCTCTACTGATTGATTGTGATGGTCACAGACTATAATATCAGGGCATGAATTGTTTTCACTGATAAAATTTTGAACTTCTATACTATTTGTTCCGCAGTCCACTGCTATTATAAGCTTACATTTACCTTCACTGGACACTTTCTTTAGAAAATTAACAGATAAATCATAGCCCTCTTCAAAACGGTCAGGAATATAAACATCCACTTCCATTCCTAAATCTTTAAGGAACTTAAACATGATTGAAGCACTTACGATTCCATCTGTATCATAATCTCCAAATACAATAATATTTTCATTGCTCTCTATTGCTTCTATTAATCTTTTTATGCCTTCGTCTATCCCCGGAAGTTCCATGGGGTCATGAAGATTTTTAAGAGAGGGTTTGATAAAAGATATTATTTCTTCTTCACCGACTATATCTCTTTTGGCAAGAATTTCTAGCAAAACAGGGCTAAAGCTGGAACTTTCCAATAACCCCGTATCCGGTTTATTATTATTTCTACATTTCCAGTAAGAAGGGAGACCTGTCATTTTTTTATTTCTTATATTTTGGAAATCTATTATTCCATGCAACCAGAATTGGACTGGCAAAAAATATAGATGAATATGTTCCGCTTATTATTCCAACTGTAAGAGCAAGAGCAAAATCCTTAAGAGCTGTTGTTCCCAGTATAAGGAGTAATATTACAGGCAGTAATGTAGTTATTGATGTATTTATGGAACGTGATAAAGTTGAATTTACTGAAAAATTTACCATCCTGCTGTAACCTATCTTTCCTGTCATAGGGATATTTTCCCTTATCCTGTCAAAAACAACAATAGTATCATTTAATGAATAACCAATAATAGTAAGCAGCGCAGCAATAGTTGATGTATTAATTTCCCTGCTTAAAATAGCATACACACCGACCGTAACAAGTACATCATGAATTAAAGCTAAAATTGCCACCGCCCCAAATCTGAATTCAAATCTTATCCATATATATATTAAGATACCTGCAATGCTTATTGCTATCGCTTTTATTGCATTCCATATAAGTACATTTCCAAAACCCGGATCCACACTCTTGTCCTGCAGGGGCTGTCCCTCAACCCCTATTTTTTCATCCAGTTCATCAAGAATTTCATTCTTTTCCTCTATACTTATCGGCTCACCTTTTTTCTCTGCTTTTATCCTTATGATAAACCTGTCAGAATCAGTCTGCAGCAAATTATCTACCACACGCTGTATTATTACATTCTGATAGCCCATATCACTCATGACTTCCCTGATCTCAGATGCGCTTGTATCCTGCTTGAATTTTATTTCAATAAGTGAGCCACCTAAAAAATCAATTCCCAGGTTAAAACTTCCGTTTATAAAATAGCCGATTACTCCTGCCATTATAACTGCCAGAGACACTACAAACCATATTTTCATTCTTCCCATAAAGTTAAAATCATATTTTTTAAATCTTAAAATACTATTCACTGTTCCTTCTCCTTACTCCCAAAAAGCCGGGAGTTGTCAGACTGGGAATTCCTGCCATTAAAAATATGTTTGACCTGGTAAATAATAGACTTATTACCATGCTTATCACTACACCAAGACTCAAAGTAACAGCAAAACCTTTTATGGGTCCGGTTCCAAACTGGTATAGCGCTCCAGCTGTAATTAAAGTAGTTACATTAGAATCAACTATGGTTCTAATTGCATTTTTAAAACCTTCGCTTATTGCAATCCTTGGAGATTTATCCTTCAGCAATTCTTCCTTTATCCTCTCAAATATAATAACATTTGCATCCACCGCCATACCTATAGTCAGGATAATCCCTGCAATCCCTGGAAGTGTAAGTGCAGCTCCTATGGCTGATATTACTCCCCAGAATAATATAATATATATTATTAGTCCCAGTGCAGAATAAATTCCAAGACCCTTGTAATAAAAGAACATAAAAATAAGAATTAAAATAAAACCTGCTATTCCGGCATAAAGCCCTTTTTTCAGAGAATCCATTCCAAGGGTTGGACCTACGGTACTGCTCTCTTCTATCTGTAAATTTATGGGCAATGCACCTGTTTGCAGGACAATCTCAATATTTTTTGCTTCTTCCACGCTATCAATTCCTGTAATTTCAGCTTCTCCGTCTGTTATGGGAACTTCTATATATGGGGCAGATTCAATTTCCTCATCAAGAACAATAGCAAGGTTTCTTCCAATATTATTGGTTGTAATTTCAGCAAACTTTTCAACACCATCATCCTTAAAACTCAATGCAACTCTTATACTCCCGTAACTATCATAGCCAGCAACCGCATTTGCAAGCTCGTTACCTGTTACGAGTACCGGTCCAACCAGAGTTGCGGCGCTTGTTCTGGAATCAATCAATATCTCACCAATTTCCTCGCCATCTTTTACCAGAAACATTTCCATTGTTTCGGAATTATATTCAATAACTCCAATTATTTCCTCAGGGTTAATATCGGATTCAGCAGAGCTTTCCTTTTTTTCTTCACTTTCTCCGGAAACATCCTGGTTTTGCGGCTCAACAATTACCATCTCTCCAGTTTCAGGGTTGGTTACCAGTTTACCTACAGTATATGCAGACCCACCCTGGAAAAACTTATTTATATCATCAACCAGAATTGTCTCTTTGGCTGCGGGGTCAATAACCAGTTCACCATTTGTATAATCTATGCCTACAATACTCCAGGCCTCATCAACCCAGGAAATAAACGTTCCCTCAACCAATCTGAATTCAAGTTGTGCAGTTTTTCCAATTACTTCCCTGGCAGTATCAGGGTCTTTTACTCCTGGAAGCTGGACTATAATATTATTCAATTGATCTTTTGTGACAAGGGGCTCTGAAATACCAAGTCTATCTATTCTTTTCCTTATTTTATCAATAGTATCATTAAGCCTTTCAGAGGTTACTTCGCTCCCCTCGCTTCCTGTAGGTTTTAGAATAATCTGGGTGCCACCCTTAAGGTCAAGCCCCAGCTTTATAGAATCGGCAACTGAATCCTTTAAAATATAGTAAAAGCTTAGCCCTATCATTATAATAAATATTATAATGATAGTTATATGAACTTTTTTATTTCTCATATCTACTGTTGGGTCACTTTTTTAGAAATGGCACTTCTGTTTAACTTTATATCTACACCGCTTGCAATAGTTATTATAATAACATCTTCTCTAACATCTTTAATTCTGCCATAAAATCCACCTATGGTAACCACTTCATCGCCTCTCTGCAAGCTTGACATCAAATCCTGAGTTTTTTTAGTTCTCACACGTTGCGGCCTTATAAGCAAAAAATAGAAAGCTGCAACCAGTATAGCCAGCCATATCCATGTTCCATAATTAGTCAAAAAACTTGTGACGGTGCTGGTTTCACCTGTTTCGGTTCCTTCAGTAGCTGCTCCCTCACCAGTTGTTGCTGCAGGAAGACATGAAACACTTAAAAAAACTGCAGTTATTATCAGCATGCTTATAATCATGACGCTGATTAAATTTTTTCTTAATTTCATAGATACTCCTTAAAAATATACTTTTCCAAAAACCAAATACCACTATTATTAACTTTTTTAGAAATTTTGCAAATAGATAATTGCCTTTAATTTTTGAGTTATTTATTATTTTTGCTAATTTAAAGAAAATTACTACAAATTTGTTACTTTTTCAAATATCCTCTTTTTATTAAACAATTAATACACATATAATATACATTTATAATACAATAATAAAGTTTCAAAAAAACTGATAATTTCCGGATTTCATGCCTGGTATTTTAACTTAATTAATTTTATTATATAATATTACATTAAAGATAAAATTTTTGTCCTAATTAATTTTTAATAAATTATTGATCACTTATCACTAAAAATGAATAAAGAGAAGAAATATAAAATTCTTTTTGAGAATTCTCCTGTTGCATTGCTGGAGGAAGATTTCACGGAAGTTAAAAAAAATATTGCCAAGCTTCAAAATAGTGGCATTAAAAATTTTAATAAATATTTTGATAATAATAAAAACAGGATAAATTCTTTAATTAAGCTTGTAAAATTGATAAACGCAAATAAAGCTGCTTTAAATCTCTTCGAGGCAAAAAACAAAACTGACTTTAAAAAAAACTTTAATAAAATCTTTTTAAAAGATTCATATAGAGCATTTGAAAAAGAAATTATTGCAATAGCAAAGAACAAAAAAAAGTTTGAAGCTGAACTGGTCAATCAAACTTTAAAAAGTAATAAATTATATTTATATAAAAAATGGGTCACCCTACCAGAACATGAAAATAACACATCCAGTGTGGTTGTTTCCGTAACAGACATTACTAACTTTAAAAAACCATGTATTAAAAATAATCTTAATGAAATCACATATAAATCTTTATTCCAGGATTCCATTGATGGTATGTACATCAGTACTCTTGACGGGCAATATATTGATGCAAACCCATCAATTGTAAAAATTTTAGGTTACAGCAGTAAAAAAGATTTACTCTCAATAAATATACCAAAGCAGCTTTATGTTTCAGAAAAAGACAGGCCTCCCCCAAATAAAAGGTCCAGACCATTTGAAACACGTCTTAGAAAAAAAGACGGTTCAATTATATGGGTGGAAATTAGTTCCAAAGTAATATATAAAAACGGAGCTCCTGCTTATTATGAAGGCATAGTAAGGGACATTACTGCACGGAAAAAAGCTGAAAATGAAATAAAATATCTATCTTTTCATGATAAACTGACCAGTTTATATAACCGTACCTATTTTGAAGAAGAAATAAAAAGACTTGATACCAGAAGACAGTTACCTATAAGCATAGTTATAGGTGATGTAAACGGGCTTAAAATGATAAATGATGTTTTTGGCCACGATAAAGGAGATGAGCTATTAGTTAAAATATCAAAAATATTAAAAACCTGCTTCAGAGATGATGATATAATTTCAAGATGGGGCGGAGATGAATTCATTACTATCCTCCCCTGCACAGCCATCGAAGACGCATTTCAAATCGTTGAGCGAATAAAAGAAAAATGCCAGAAACACAGCTCTAGGGATTTGCCCATAAGTATCTCTCTGGGAGTTGCATCCAAAAGTAACTATGATACAGATATTAACAAAGTAATAAAAGAATCAGAAGATAAAATGTATAAGGATAAGCTAACAGACAGACAGGATGCTGATAATTCAGTTATATACTCCCTTCTTAAAGCTCTTGATGAAAATAAATTTGAACCAGAGCAACACATAGCAAGATTAAGGAAAAATGCAATAAAATTAGGTAATGAATTAAATTTACCGGATGATGTTATTAACGAACTGGACCTTCTTGCAACCATACACGACATAGGAAAAATCGCAATATCAGATATGATCATCTTTAAGCCAGGAAAGCTTAGCAATGATGAATGGGAAGAAATGAAGAGACATTCTGAAATAGGATACCGTATTGCTCAATTATACTTAAAATTAAGTCCTATTGCTAAAGGAATACTCTACCACCATGAAAAATGGGATGGTGGAGGTTATCCGACAGGAATAAAAAGAAATAAAATACCGCTTATCTCCCGTATAATATCAATTGTAGATGCTTATGACGCTATGACAAATGACAGGCCTTACAGGAAAGCATTAAATAAAAAGGATGCATTAGTTGAGCTTAGAAAAAATTCCGGAACTCAATTTGACCCCCATTTAGTTGATAAATTCATAAATATCATTGAAAGAGAGTAATCCTGATAACATTAAATTCATATAATAAATAACAAAATCAATAACAATCCTAAACTTATTTATTCTAATTCTTCTATACTTCCTGTTTCCCCTCATACTCGCTTAAAAAATTTCTTCTAAAATCTTTAAAATTTTCTGATAATATACAATCTCTAGCACGGCCTACAAGATTAAAAATAAAATTAAGATTATGTATGGTAAGTAGCATGCTTGAGAGTATTTCCTTGCTCCTGAATAAATGCCTGATATACGACTTTGAGTAATTCCTGCAGGTGTAGCAATTACATTCGCCATCAATAGGAGTAAAATCATAGGCATATTTTTTATTTTTTATATTTATTCTCCCGCTATTTGTAAAAGCACTCCCGTTTCTTGATATCCTGGTAGGCATAACACAATCAAACATATCAATTCCTCTTCCTATAGCTTCTACTACACCCCTTGGGTCTCCCAATCCCATAAAATACCGCGGCTTTCTATTGTCTAAAAAATTTACTGTATAATTAAGTATATCAATAGTTTTATTTCTCTCCTCACCAACACTTAATCCCCCTATTGCTATGCCATCAAAATCCTTCTCTGATATTGATTGAGCACATAATTTCCTTATACTCTTTATAAATCCGCCCTGTACTATACCAAATATTCTGGCATCTTTATTGATATTCAACCTTTTTTTTGTCAGGAGCGATAGTTCCGCCCACTTGAGGGTCCTTTTAGCTGCTTCAAGAGTATAATTATAATCTTCATTAAAAGGTATGCATTCATCAAGAACCATAATAATGTCTGAACCAATACGGTATTGCATCTCTATTACTTCTTCAGGAGTAAAAAAATGGTCCGAGCCATCTATTATCGATTTAAACTCTACACCATCATCAACAATTTTCCTTATTTTACTCAAACTGAATACCTGAAATCCTCCACTATCAGTCAATATATTATTTTTCCAGTTCATAAATTTATGAAGCCCTCCCGCCTTTTCAATAATATCAATTCCAGGTTGGAGATAAAGATGATACAGGTTACCGAGTATAATCCTGCAACCAAGTTCATAAAGCCTTTCATTTGTAATTGCTTTTACTGTCGCTTTGGTCCCAACTGGCATAAAAACAGGGGTATTTATAATACCTCTCTTTGTTTTTATTTCTCCTGCTCTAGCAAGCGATTTCTTATCTTCCTTTAAAATTTTAAAAAAAGCCATATCCTTATTTCCTTTATTTTATTTCTAGAATTATTATTTTCCTGTATTAAATTACTTTATCTTATCAGAGCAGTCAGACATTTCTTAAATATGCTTCTAAAAGTCTAAAGTTATTTAAAGTCTTAAAATTATTTTTATTTATTTAATTTTTAATTTTGCTGTAATAAATTTATCAAGTTTACCCTCTGTTTGTAATCTTTTTTCTGCTTCCTTTAAAATAGAAAGTAACATCTTAGTATAGGATATACCCTTTATTTTTGACATCTTCGCAAGATGCCCATCCCAGCACCATCCTGGATTTGGATTAACTTCCAATAATTTTGGTTCTCCTTTTTCATTATTTTTTGCTTAAATATTTATATATATCCTTTTTAAATAAAGATTACTTAATATTCCAGATTAAATTCCTAAACTTTCTTCACCCGGCTATTCATAATACTGTTATGATTACGGTGATTTTCCATTTCAATTAAATTACACAATTTTTATGATGTATTAGACAATGGATTAAATAAAAGTTTAAAATCTTTTAATCTTTTTCTTAAGTAGTTACAAAATAATAAATTTAATGTTCATTTTTTCTTCAATCCCCGGATAAATCCTCCCCGTATCTTATCAAGCATATAGCTTACCACAAAAGCACCCGGGTCCTGATCTCGTACCAATCTGTTTAGTTTTGTAAGAGTAGCACTGCTACATACCACATTAATAATTTCAACTTCACCCTGGCTGCCCATACCTTTATAGCAGGTAAAACCAAAATTCTCTTTTGAAAGCAACTTTTTAATTTCATTATTACATTCCCTTGAAATAATATTAGTACTCACCAGGTCACGGGACAATTTCTCGCATATTATTATGCCAACTACTGTACCTACTGCAAAACCTGCACCGTATGCAATTATTCCGTAAATATTATTAATATCCTTTATTATTCTTACTATAATTGATATAAAGATAACAACTTCAACAAAACCGATCAGAGATGCTATTGTTTTTTTCCTTCTTACTATCATATTTACTCTGATGGTACCCAGACTGACATCAATAATTCTGGCAATAAATATTACAAAAACCCATATTATAGTATCAATCAAAATTTACCTCCAAAACTATATTTCCTTTTTATTATTATATTTTATAAAAACCTTCTGAATGCTTTTATTATTACATTAAAATTAAATCATACCGGCAACATTAAAGTAATTATATAGATTATATGAAAAATATTAAATATACATATCGTATATGAAAAAATAATAAAAAAATATTGACTACTTAAAAAACTTTTTATAATGAAACTAAAAGAGCAGAACTAACTCACTGGCTAACTATATTACCTTCTCCCATATTTTTCCTCCGGAATATATGGTGGGCAGGAGTAATAATGATTTTTTATGCACTTATAGTTAATATGCCCTGTATACTTCTTTAAAGATATAACCGTACAAGACTTAAAGTGCTGCTTTAGACCTTCTTTTTAAAAGGTGCTCTATTAATCCTAATTATTTATTAAAAATTCCCCAAATTTTAATGTTCTTTAGTTTATAGTATAATACTAATATATATTAATCAAATCCTAAACTTTAGAATATAAAAAAATTAAAGATGAAAAGCTCAAAAAAATATAATACGGATACTAAAGAACAGAAAATAGAATCCCTTAAAGAAAGCGAAAAAAGATACAGGATAATGTTTGAAACATCTCCGGTGGGTATTGTCATTTTAAATGATAGTGGCTCTATTATCAACATAAGCGATACTGTGCTTGACTTTACAGGTCTTAAAAAAGATGAACTCATTGGCAGGCATTTTACAAAATTAAAATTTTTTCATTGCAGAGATAAGTCAAAATATACCACTATGTTTAACAGACTCCTTCTCGTCAAAAAAATAGACCCTTTCATTGTAGAGTGGAAACATAGAGACGAAAGGCCTTTTATAGGAGAAGTCCGGGCATCATTAATTAAAAAAAATAAAAAATCCAGGGAAATACAGATAATAGTCACTGACTTAACCGAGCGAATAAAAATAGAAAAGAAGTTAGAAGACAGTGAGGAATTTAATAAAAACATTCTTAAAAATTCTACATTTTCTATTTATGTAATGGACAAGAATAAAAAAATGAAATATGTCAATCCTGCATTTGAAAAAATAACAGGATTTTCATCTGACGAAATTATTGGAACTAAACCACCATATCCTTACTGGATAAAAGATATGAAAAATGTTTATTTTCCAAAAATGAAACAGGTTTTAAATAATAAGGTAAATAAAATTGAATTACCCTTTATAAATAAAAATGGAACAAAATTCTGGGCTGAGATCAATGAGCATTTTGTTAAAAGCAATGGAAAAACAGAATATATAATTGGTAACTTTACTGATATCACCGATAGAAAAAATACGTACACCAGAATGGAGAAAGTAATAGATAAAAGCATAGATATTCTTTCCTCTTTAGTAGAGACAAGAGACCCCTATACATCAGGCCACCAGGAAAGGGTAAGCCTTCTATCTGTGGAAATAGCAAAAGAGTTAAAACTAAGCGAAGAAAAAATAAAAATTATAGAAATGGCATCCCGCCTGCATGACATAGGCAAAATAAACATACCACCTTCCATTCTTTCAAAACCAGGTAAATTATCTGATATAGAATTTAATATAGTAAAAACCCATGCTAGAGTTGGATATGACATTATAAAAAGAATTGATTTCCAGTACCCTGTAGCAGAAATAATTTTGCAGCACCATGAAAGAATAGACGGTTCCGGTTACCCCCGCGGACTTAAAGGAAAAGATATAATGATTGAAGCTAAAATTATCGGGGTTGCGGATGTAGTAGAAGCAATATCCTCTCATAGACCCTACAGGCCATCACTTGGCCTCAAGGCATCTATTAATGAAATTACCAAAAATAAAGGAAAACTTTATGACCCTAAAGTTGTCGATACATGTTTGAAAATTATTAAGAGCAAGAAATTTTCTTTTGATAATTAATTTAAAAACTTAAAGCGTAAAATACTTAAAAATATAAAATAACTTACATTTTCATAAATCCTTTTTACTATCAATGGGAATATAATTATTTTATAAGCATGCAATCTCCGAAGCTATAAAATCTGTAACCATTCTCTTTTGCTTCTTCATACGCTTTTAATATTCTCTGTCTTCCTGCAAAAGCAGATATCATAACAAGAAGCGTCGACCTCGGAAGATGAAAATTAGTAGTTATCCATTCAACAGCTCTGAATTTAAATCCTGGATATATGTATATATCAGTAGACCCCCTATCCCCTATAATCTTATTATATTTTAATACTAAAGTTTCAAGAACCCTTACCACAGTAGTGCCTACTGCTATAACTTTATTCCCACTCTCTTTTGCACGCCTTATTTTTTCTGCTTCACATTCATCAATACTGTAACATTCACTATGCATCTTATGCTCCTCTATCCTTTTTTCCGATATTGGCCTGAATGTATCAATACCTATAGAAAGACTTAACCTGGCAAATACCACTCCTTTTCTTTTCAGTTCCTCCATTAATTCTTTTGAAAAATGAAGCCCCGCAGTGGGAGAAGCAGAAGAACCTTTCTTAACTGCATATACCGTCTGGTAACTATCCTCTTTAATCCCAGTATTTTTAATATAGGGAGGTAATGGTACTTCTCCGTAACTATCAAATATTTCTTCTGCCGGTAAATCAAATTCTACTATGGCCTTGCCGTAATCAAATTTAGATTTAACTATAAAATGGTGATTCCCTATAAGAACCTTATCCGAGGGCTCAAGTCTTTTTGAGGGCTTTAATAAAACCGTGTACTGGTTATCCTGGTTATCCCTTAGCTTATTTAAGACAAAACATTCAATATTTGCTCCTGTTTTTTCCTTTTTACCTTTTAACCTGCATCTTCTGACCCTGCTTTCATTTATAACCAGTACATCACCTTTTTTAAGATAAGATAAAAGATTATAAAATCTATCATGTTTTATACTGCCGTCTCTTCTATCAAGTACCAGAAGCCTGGATTCAGCTCTTCTCTCCAGAGGTCTTTGGGCTATGAATTTTTTAGGAAGGTCATAATCAAATAACTCTATCTTCATTTTTCTTCCGTACTGTTAAAAAGCCCTGGATTGCTCTCCTTTGCTATTCCCATATAATTAAAAGCCCTGCTTGTAGCCACCCTTCCCTTTGAAGTCCTTTTAATAAAACCAAGCTGTAAAAGGTATGGTTCATAAACATCCTCTATAGTATCAGCTTCTTCCCCTATAGATGCTGCTATTGTGCCTACTCCTACCGGGCCTCCGCTAAACTTTACAACCAGAGTATCCATTATTTTTTTATCCACCACACCCAGACCCAGTTTATCTATATCAAGCCTTACCATAGCTTTTTCTGCTATATCCTCATCTATTACACTATCGCTGTACATAAGGGCATAATCTCTTATTCTTCTTAACAACCTGTTCGCAATTCTGGGGGTTCCCCTGCTTCTCCCTGCAATAATCTCGGCACCTTTATTGGTTATGTCTATTTTTAATATTCCTGCCGATCTCTTGATGATTTTAATAATGCTATCCCTGTTGTAATAATCAAGTCTTATGTTCACGCCAAACCTGTCCCTCAAAGGAGGTGCTACCAGCCCTATCCTTGTAGTTGCGCCTATGATAGTAAAGGGTTCAATATCAATCCTGATTGATTTTGCCGAAGGGCCTTTGCCTATTATTATATCCAGCTTGTAATCCTCCATTGCAGGATATAAAATTTCCTCCACGTTTCTATTTAATCTGTGAATCTCGTCCACGAATAAAACGTCAAATTTTTCCAGGTTGGTTAATATAGCAGCAAGGTCACCTGCTCTTTCTATAGCCGGTCCTGATGTAATTCTGAATCCAACTTTCATTTCATTGGCAATTATTTCGGCAAGGCAGGTTTTCCCCAGTCCCGGAGGTCCTGAAAGAATAACATGGTCAAGAGGTTCTTTCCTTTTTCTGGCGGATTTAATAAAAACCAAAAGATTCCCTATTATTTTCTCCTGGCCAATAAATTCCGATATACGGCGCGGTCGCAGGCTTTTATCAAGCTCGGTATCCACCTTCATGTGCCTGGGATTTATATCATTATTATCTTTATTTTCATTATTTTGTTCATTCATTTTAATTCCCGGTTTGCTATCCTAAATATTCTTAAGTGCCATTTTTAATATATTTTCTATCTTCTCACTCTCTACAACACCACTTTCTAATCTTGATATCGCCTTAATTATCTCTCCTGTACTGTATCCAAGAGTCTTTAGTGCCTGTTTTACCTGATACAATTTTTCATTCTCTTCCATGCCAGCGCCTTTTATTCCTACCATTATATCTTCTTCTATTTTATCTTTAAGTTCCAATATTATCCTCTCGGCAAGTTTAAGCCCAATACCCGGAATTCTCCTTAAAAGGTCAACTTCCCTGTTTGTAATTGTATTTTTTATTTCCTTAGCACTGTAAATTGACAGGGCACTCAAAGCTATTTTAATAGATATCCCCGAAACACCCAGAAGCTTCAAGAAAAAATCCTTATCTTCAACATCTAAAAACCCCACCAGTTTTAATTCCTCTTCCCTTACATAGGTGTAAATATCAAGCTCAACTTCTGAACCTATATCTGGTATTTTTTCAAAAGTTTTGCTTGATATTAATACTTCAAACCCTATTCCTCCAGTTTGTATTATAATACTCGAAGGGGATTTTTTTATAACCTTACCGAATATTTTTGCAATCATAATTGATTATAGACCCTGGCTGATTAATAAATTTTAGTTTCTACTTTTATTCTCTGATAACTTTAACTTTTTCCTTAAATTTCCTGTTATTAGCATGACACACTGATATTGCCATTGCATCCCAGGCATCATCTTTCCTGGGAAAGAAATTATCCTTAACTCCCAGGATAGTTTTTAACATATACTTGACCTGCTTTTTTGTTGCCCTCCCATAACCAACAACTGCCTGTTTAACTTCAAGAGGGGTATATTCATATATTTTTATATTATTAACACTCCCTGCCAGAACAGAAACTCCTCTTGCCTGACCTACATCCAGAGCTGTTTTTGTATTAATATTGAAAAAAAGCTTTTCAATAGCCAGACAATCGGGACGATATTTTTTTATCAATTTATTAATTTCCATAAAAATTTTTTTCAGTCTTTCTGAAATTTCCATTTTACTCCCTGTTACAACGCAACCGGAATAAACAGGATGATACTTTCCTTTTTCTATATCGAGTATACTTACTCCTGTGGTTTCAAGACCGGGATCTATCCCCAGTATCCTTATCTTATCATTCATCATTTTTTAATATCTATAATTCCCCTAACATTTCATCCGATATTTCAAGGTTCGTATTTACATTCTGGACATCATCATGATCATCCAGTGCATTGATAAGCTTCATTGCTTTCGCACTTTCTTCTTTTGATAATTTTATGGTTGATTTTGGAACAAATGCAAGCTCCCCTGATTTTATTTTTATGTTACTTTTAGCCATAGTATTTTTAACTTTTATAAAATCTACGGGAGAAGTTTTTATCTCATAAAAACCGTCATCCTCATCTATATCCTCAGCCCCGAAATCAATCATATTCAACATAAATTCTTCCTCATCCTCAACCTCATTTTTCTCAACTACTATTACTCCCTTTCTTTCAAACTGCCAGCTTACACTGCCGCTTTCTCCAAGAGTCCCGTTATACCTGCCCAGAATATTTCTTATATCCGAAGCAGTCCTATTGCGATTTTCCGTCATTACCTCAATTATTAACGCTATACCACCAGGTCCATATCCTTCGTACGTAATGCTTTCGTAATTTTCTCCTTCTATTTCGCCTGTTCCTTTCTTTATTGCCCTTTCTATATTGCTCTGTGGCATATTAAACTCTTTTGCTTTAGAAATAGCATTTGCTAGAGCTATGTTATCCCTGGGATCGCTTCCCCCGCCTTCTCTTACAGCTACTATTATGCTCCTGCTTAATTTACCAAATATATTCCCGCGTTTTGCATCTTCTTTTGCTTTTTTGTGCTTAATTGAGTGCCATTTTGAATGCCCGGACATATTAATCTACTCCTTTAAAATTTTTAATCATACTTAAAAAATACTTATGCACCCTTAAGTCATCAGTTAATTCAGGGTGAAAAGTACCTGCTATAACGTTTCTACATCTAACCAGTACTGGATCACCATTAATTTTTGCAATTACTTTAACACCCTTACCCATACTTAATATTTTTGGAGCTCTTATAAAAACAGCCCTGAATTTCTTATCTTTGCTGATCTGATTAAAATTTATTCTAACCATCTCTTCAAAACTATCTATCTGCCGCCCATAAGCATTTCTTCTAACATTAATATCTATATAGCCCATGCCTTTACCTTCTCCCTCAATGTTACGGGACATAAGAACCAGTCCGGCACAGGTTCCAAATATGGGCTTGCCTTCCTTATAAAATTTATCAAGAGCTTTCTTAAATTTATATTCTTTAATCAGTCTTTTTATAGTAGTACTTTCCCCGCCAGGGATAATAAGACCATCTATACATTTTAATTGCTCCGGGAATTTTATCTCTATTGCACCTGCTCTGCATTCCTTTATTTTTTTTATATGTTCTTTGAAAGCTCCCTGAAGAGAGAGAACGCCAACTTTTATATCCACTACCTTTTTACCACCCTCTATTTGAAATTATCTCCTCTTCTGAAAGTTTTGATACTGCAGTACCCTTCATGGTAGCTCCCAGTCCCTTTGAAACCCGTGCCAGAACTTCAGGGTTATTGTAATGTGTGGTTGCTTCAACAATAGCACAGGCCACTTTAGATGAGTTTTCTGACTTAAATATTCCCGATCCAACAAAAATCCCGTCTGCTCCTAACTGCATTATCATAGCAGCATCTGCAGGAGTTGCAATTCCACCGGCAGAGAAATTAATCACCGGTAAGCTTTTATTCTCATACACATATACCACCAGGTCATATGGAGCTCCCAGTTCCTTTGCTGCCGTCATAAGTTCTTCCCTTGGCATAGAGACAATCCTTGTTATCTCGTCTTTTATGCTTCTCATATGTTTTACTGCTTCAATTACATCGCCGGTACCTGCTTCTCCTTTAGTCCTTACCATAGCAGCCCCTTCCCCTATCCTTCTCAATGCTTCTCCCAGATTGGTAGCTCCGCAAACAAACGGAACCTTAAAATTCCATTTATTTATATGATACTTTCCATCAGCCGGAGTTAAAACTTCACTCTCATCTATATAATCAACTCCTATAGATTCCAGTATCTGTGCTTCAGCAAAGTGGCCTATTCTCACTTTAGCCATTACAGGAATGGATACTGTATCCATAATTTTTAATATAATTTCGGGATCTGTCATCCTGGCAACTCCGCCCTCAGCTCTAATATCTGCAGGAATTCTCTCCAGAGCCATAACCGATACTGCGCCTGCATCTTCCGCAATTTTTGCCTGTTCCGGTGAAGTTACATCCATTATTACTCCACCTTTTAACATCTGGGCAAGACCGGTTTTTACTTTTAAAGTACCTTTCTTCATATCCTTAAAACACCTCCATTTATTATACTCCCACACCCAAAGACATATTTTCAAGTCTTTTTATTCTTTCTTCTGCAGGAGGATGCGTATTGAATAAATTACTAAAAGCTGCCTTTTTACCTCCAAATGGATTTGCTATGAACAAATGAGCAGTTGCATTGCTGGCAACTTCAACCTGACTATGCTTGCTTATTTTCCTTAATGCATTAGCAAGTCCAGCCGGGTATCTTGAAATAAGTGCTCCAGTTGAATCAGCAAGAAATTCCCTGTTTCTGCTAATTGCCATCCTTATAAGAGTAGCAATTATTGGCGAAAGAATCAAAAGCAAAAGTCCCAGTACAAGGAAGATAACAGAAAGTATTCCCCCACCTGAACTTCTGCTTGACCTCCTCCTGCCTCCCCCGAAGATAAAACTTCTGAGTATTATATTACTTATAATAGCAATCATTCCCACCAGAACTACTATTATGGTACCAAGCAATATGTCATAATTCTTTATATGGGAAAGTTCATGTGAAATAACTCCTTTAAGTTCTTCGTCATTAAGATTTTCCAGCAGGCCGCGTGTAAAAACAACCACTCCATTAGCAGGGTTACGTCCTGTCGCAAAAGCATTCATTCCGGTATCCTCAATCATGTATATCCTTGGCATCGGTATACCTGCTGCTATAGAAAGTCCTTCCACCATGTAATAAATCCTGGGGTTTTCCTCAAGTGATATTGGTCTTGCCTTTGTTAGCCCAAGCACGATTCTATCACTGAAGTAATAGCTTGAAAAACTCATAATAATAGCTAATATTAGCGCAAAAATCATAAAAAGAATGGAGTAATTTCCACTTATTCCATATCTGTAGTCAATATAATAGCCCAGAGCAAATCCTATCATGGTTATAAATACCATGAATCCGATTATTATAAATACTGTCTTTGTTCTATTTTTGGCAATTTGTTCATACATTTCTCAATCACTCTCTATTTTTAAGATATGGAATTTTATTAGAATTTCACCTCAACCGGTCTTCTGGCTTCTGGCTCCTCTATCTCGAAATAATCCCTTGAAGTGAACTTATATATCCTAGCAAACACATTCCCGGGAAATGTCTGGATTCTTGTGTTAAATTTCATAACCATGTCATTATAGAATTGCCTTGCATAGGCAATACTGCTTTCAATACCATTAAGCTGTTCCATCAATCTTGAAAAATGCTGGTCTGCTTTAAGATTCGGGTAATTTTCAGACAGGGCAAAAAGCGACTTTAAGGCACCGGTAATCATATTCTCAGCTTTTGCCTGGTCTTTTACACTGCTGGCATCAATACCCATATTCCTTGCATTGATAACTTTCTCCAGGGTTTCTCTTTCATGTTTTGCATATCCCTTAACCGTCTCTACTAGGTTTGGTATCAGGTCATATCTTTTTCTCAGCTGAACATCTATCTGTGACCACGAATTATTAACTTTATTCCTCAGAGACACCATGGAATTGTATATTCCAATTGAAACTAAAATTAGAACTATTATTATCCCAGAAACAACCAGTATAGCAATAATCACGCCAGGTAACATAACAAACCTCCTTTTCGCATTTATTAAACCGTCTAATTTTACAAAAACATACCTTCTATTTTACTGTTCCAGAAATAAACAACTTTAGATTATATCATATAAATAAACGCAAAAATATAACTCTTATCAGTGCTATCTGAAGGCTTCAATTCAAAGTTAATATTATTTTTACACAAAAAATTTTTTATGGTATATTTCTTCTATTGCCTAACTTATATCATAAAATTATACATTTTTGGGGAGGATTTTAATGGATAGTAAAAGTTGCTCCACAAGTAAAGTGATTGGCCTCATATCCGGTAATAGTACGGGAAAAACTTCTCTTGCAGAATGCATGCTCTTTAATTCAAAAACAACTGATAGACTGGGAACTATAGCATCAAAAAACACTTTATCGGACTTCAGCACGCTTGAAACTAAAAAAGGATTTAGTATCAATTCCAGCATACTGCATTATAAATGGAAGAATTCTGACATAAATCTTATAGATTGTCCGGGATATATGGATTTTATCGGGCAGGGCCAGTCTGCAATAAAAGTTATAGACAGCGCTATCGTAGTTGTTGATGCAAAAACAGGAATCCAGGCACCCACTGAAAGGATCATAGAGCTGCTTGCTAAAAATCCCAGGCCAATGTTTCTTATACTCAATAAAATGGACCTGGAAAATGTAAATCACTCCAAAGTTGTTCAGGATATTAAAAATAATTATAATTTAAATATTGCCCCCATTACAGTGCCTGTTAACAGCGGGGAAAAATTTTCTAAAATTGTGGATATACTACAGAACCAGGAATATGAATATAAAGATAAAAGTTCAACCGGAACAAAAATTCCTACAGATGAAAACATTAAATCTAAGATTGAGAG